>Ga0207698_10000477_pt1 | contig 23270 bp, 30 predicted proteins | sample KBSCornC22_FD_184298 | JGI IMG/M metagenome (GOLD analysis project Ga0207698, IMG submission 184298) | Corn rhizosphere microbial communities from Kellogg Biological Station, Michigan, USA - KBS Corn C2-2 (SPAdes) (version 2) | ecosystem: Host-associated > Plants > Roots > Rhizosphere > Soil ... | reverse complement strand
GCAGGGTCTGCGCTGCGCTATCCCAAGGGCTCCACGCAGCCCCTGCTGATCTCAAGAGTGTCATTTCTATCGGGGACGGAAAGTGTCTTCTCTAACCGGCAGGAACAAATAGCTACTCGGGTGGATTAGCCGAGGCACCTTTATGTCGTGCGTCGGATCAACTCGTCCTATCTGCACGAACCTCAACTCATGCACCCGGCCAATGTGCAGGCGCGCACCGGGTATCTCCATGCCGTCGAACAACTTTGTCGGATCTTCGAGATTGTGCCGATGCGTCCGCAGTCGGCGTTATGGATGAGTTTCATGAAGGATCCTGCCCCACGGCGATTTCCCTGACCGGCATAGCCCTGCGCATGAAAGCGCCGAACATCGGAACGGTGAAGGCAGTCTCCCCGTAGCCCGGTGTGAAAATCATGCCCTTTGCGATCAGCGATGCGCGCACCGGCCCGAAGCTGGAAGGTTTGCGGCCGATGTGATCGGCGATGGCGGTCGAGGCGAAAGGCCCTTCCCCTAAATCCGCCATGCCGCGCAAATAGCGCTTCTCCGAAGGTGTCAGGCGGTCGAAGCGAACGCGGAAGAAACTGTCGTCGAGCGCAGCGATTGCCGTAGGATGAGCGAGATCGACGTCGGCAGCAGTTATCGGGCAACCGTCGGCAGCATCCCAGCATTGCTTGCCCCATTCCTGCAGGAAATAAGGGTAGCCTTGGGTCACGGCGATGATCTTTGCAACGGCGTCCGGCTCGATGCTGCATTCCTCCGCCTCGATCGGATGAACAATGGCAGAGGTCGCCGCATCGGCCCCAAGCGGACCGATGCTGGTGAAGAGGAACAACCGTTCGGCGTAGGATTTGGCTTTCCCCATTTGCCCCGCCAATTGCGGGAGGCCAGCTGCGACCAGTGTTATCGGGCGGTCGTTCTGGCGGGCACGGTGAAGCGCCGTGATCAGAGCGGCCAGCTCGCGTTCGGCCACATATTGCAATTCATCAATGAACAGTACAAGCGCTGTCCCACGCTCAGCTGCTGCGGCCCCAGCCAGATCGATCAGATCGATGAGATCGGCTTCGAGATCACCGTTATCTGCGATCCCTATCTCTCCCAAGTCAAGCGAGGCTTCGAGTTCGCCATAGCTCAGCTTGAACGCTTTCACGAACCGGGCCAACGCGCCCAACCCGCGTTTAGCCAATGTCATTGCTGCCTGTCCGCGATCAAGCTTCAACATTGCGGTTCTGAGCGCCGGGACCAGCATGGCAGGTAGTGATTGCCCCTCGGGCGCCTCGATCGGCACGCTCACGATGCCTTCGCCCTCGGCGGCCCGTCGCATCGCATTGAGCAGCACTGTCTTGCCTACCCCGCGAAGACCTAGCAGGATCATGCTTTGTGCATGACGGCTATTGCGGATGCGGTCGAGCGCTATGGCGACGGTTTCGAGCACGTCCTCTCGGCCGGCGAGTTCGGGGGGTCGGCTACCTGCACCAGGCGCGAAGGGATTGCGGCGTGGATCCATTCTAGTTCATTTATATGGTTCTAATTGATTCGTATAGAACTATGTAACTTTCCTATAATCTGGACAGTTTGGCCAGTCCGCAGGAGAGACAGGCTGGCCTTAGATATATGCACATTGCATCGCGGCCCCTGCCCGGCCATAGGCCATGGAATGGATGAACAAGCATTGGCGATAATCGCGCATGTTCTTGATCGCGCCCCTCAATGGCTGCGACATGACTTGGCCGCAAAGCATGCGGCCACACGCCAACGCGCTGAAGAAACCCTGGCAGCGATGATCGCCGACGCGCTCGGCAAGGGAAACGCGGAAGCTGCCAAACAGGCTTAACAGGCGCGCCCCTCAGTTCCGCCATCAGTGACGCGAAAGCGCCAGCCGAACCTCAGGCAAAACAGTGTACACAGCTTCACGCTGAGCCCCACGATTGGGATTTCACTGACCAAGCTCATCAAAGAGGCCTTCGATCGTAAGGGCATCGAGATGCCCCACTCCCATACCGTCGAAATCAGCAAAGGCGAGGTGGATCAGCGCGATCCTCCGATCAAATCGTCGTCGGCCTCCGACCGAGGCCGAGGATAATTGGTTGCTCGAGATCAACTCGTCAGGAACGCCGCTGTCCGGCTGTGCGCTGGATCGCATGATTCCCACCTTTTCTCGTTCCTCGGAACCTCATACTCGATCGCCATGCTCCGTTTGCCAGAGAGCTGTGATTCTCTCGCATGGCGGTATTTTTTCGCCGGGCCGTGAAAGCGGGAGCTATGCGCTGCCATCGAAGAGGGCTTTATCAACTGTTGATAAGATACTATTGGCTGGATCAGGAGGTATCCATATGATCAGCGCGGATCTTGGACAGCAGCTTGAAACGTTCGTGGCCAGGTTGGTCGCAACAGGCCGTTACAACTCGAAAAGTGAGGTGCTGCGCGAGGGGGTGCGCCTGATTCAAGACCGAGAAACCCGCCTTGCAGCGCTTGATGCGTCGATCGCGCGCGGGCTTGCCGACGCTGATGCAGGGAACATTACGCCCGCGGAAGCAGTGTTTGATCGCCTTGAAGCCAAATATCGCGCCATGGATGCCGGCTCTAAATGATCGTCCATCTTTCGGCCGAGGCCGAGCAGGATCTTGAGACGATCGGCGACTTTATTGCACAGGACAACCCTGGCCGGGCGATAAGCTTCTTGCGCGAGCTACGCGAGAAATGCCTGAGCCTATCCGACCATCCGGAAAGGTTCCCGCTTGTCCCACGCTTCGAAGGGGTGGGCGTCCGGCGTCGCGGGCATGGCAATTATCTGATCTTCTATCGCGTGGAAGCGGACAAGGCCGTCATCATTCATGTCCTGCATGGCGCTCAGGATTACGGTGCGATGCTTTTTCCAGACTGACTGTTAGCAGCTTCAAAGCCCCGCTATTCTACCATCTGTCTTAGAACCCGGACCAGATCATGATCCCATTGATAACGACCATCACCAGCGCCCGAGCGGGCATGGTCTGCCGCCACCCATGAGTTGGTCAGCGCGCCGCGAGGGCTGGAATCCACAAAGTGAAGATGCTCGCGATGACGGGGATGTCGATTATTCCCGCGTCATCCACTCGGCCGCGTTCCGCCGATTGCAAGGCAAGACGCAGATTTTGAATCTGGGCGACAGCGACTTTTACCGAACGCGCCTGACTCACTCGCTCGAAGTCGCGCAGATTGCAGGCGGCATCGCCCGCCAGCTCAGCAAGAGCTTTCCCGATCATCCCGCCGCCTCACTCCTGCCCGACCGTGGCACCATCCATTCGATCGGCTGCACCCATGATTTTGGCCATCCCCCCTTCGGCCATGGCGGCGAGATCGCGCTGAACTATTGCATGCGCGATGCCGGCGGCTTCGAGGGGAATGGCCAGACACTGAGAATATTGGGGCGACTGGAGCATTTCTCCTCCCATGCCGGAGCGAACCTGACGCGCCGAACCATGCTTGGCATCCTGAAATATCCCGTCGCATTCAGCCGGGTGAATAATCCGGGGATCGTCCCTGCCCTCGTCACCGGCCCGACCACCATCAAGATTCTCGACGGCAAGGCATGCAAGCCCCCCAAATGCTATCATGATAGCGAGCAGGACATCGTCGACTGGATCCTGGCGCCGCTGGACAGGGCGGACCGCGAAACATTCCAGGCGTTCGCGACCCAACCTGGCAAACATGGCAGGTCCATCCATAAATCGTTGGATTGCTCCATCATGGATACGGCTGATGACATCGCCTACGGCGTCCATGACCTGGAAGATGCGATCGCCCTTGACCTCGTTACGCGGGAGAGTTTTGCCGCCGCGTTGCAGGATCGCTGCCCGACCTTTCTCGACGCCCTGAAGGAAAAATATCCGGGCGAGAGCGCCAATGACGTCTTTTCGCAGATGATAGATGGTCTGTTCGGAGGCGCTGCCTCGCGCAAACGCTTCATCGGGCGGTTGGTCCACCATTTTCTCACCGCCGTTGAATATGTCGAACTGGACGCCTTTGCCGAGCCATTACTGCGTTACCGCGTCCGGGTACGCGAAGGCGAGCGTCAGTTCCTCGACGTCCTGCAAAATTTCGTCGTGCGCGAGGTCATCACCAGCGCCGCCGTCCAGCATCTGGAGTTCAAGGGTCAGGGGATGGTCATCGCCGCTTTTGAAGCCATGCAGGCCGATCCCGTCCGGCTGCTCCCTCGTGAAGAGCTTTTGAAGTTTGATGCAGCCAGCGGCGACCTGCGCATCATCTGCGACTATGTGGCCGCGATGACCGACACGCATCTGCTCAAAACCTATGAGCGGTTATTTTCCCCGCGCATGGGTTCGGTGTTCGATCGCCTCTAACGAGGCGACGCGCCTCGCTCCGTCTACTTATTTGCACGCGCGGGGGATGCGTCATGGCGATGTCATGAGAGGCAGGCTATCTGCGTCGCATGAATATCGGTTCATATTTCCGCCTGGAAGGCGTCCTCGTCGCGGGTGCGGTCAGCCTCTATGTCCAGGCGCGCAATGGCGCGCTTTGGGAGGTCGGCCTTCTAAAAAACGTCGGTCATCTGCTTCAGTCGAACGTAGTGGTCGAAGGCATCAGGACGGGCGCGGAGGTCATCGCGGTCAACTGGATTGAGGCGAACGGGCCGCCTCAACGAACCCTTTCTTCGGCCGCCATGTAGCGGTATCGCTCAGTGTCGCCGCAGCGTCCGCCTGACCTCGGCAGTGATTGTGTAGACCGCTTCCCGCCCAGCACCGCGGTTGGGATGATCGACACGGTAGCCCTGATAATGCCGGCGCAATAGGCCGGCCTTGACCAAATCCGATACTGCACGGCTAACGCTGGTCCGGCCGGAACGAATGATACGCTCCTGAATCTGCGCCTCGCATGCGCGCTCCAGCTCGGCCGGATCAGCGCCATCCTGCGCCAGGCCCAGCACCTCGCCGCGCACGGCCTCGACCATGGCGATGCGCCGGCAATCACGCTTCGCAAGCGGGGCCAATGCCTGACAGATCCAGTCGCGAACGGGCACCCTTCCCGCCTCAGTCCTGACATAAGGTCCGAGGCTTCCATTTGGCCCTGCTTCCCGAGCGATCAATTCCAGCACGAGGAGCGCGTAGCGCGGCCGGCGTGTAACGGCCGCAATACGATCTACCAAGTCCGGCTGCGTCGCACTCGCTGGCGCTGCGGCCGACCGCGCCTGTTTCTGCGCGGCCGGCAGCGGGTGCTCAAAAAGGTCAGCCTGATAGAACATATCAGGAATCTAGCAGATCATGAGTCGCTGTGAATCCCCTTTTCTGCGCTGGCGGCAGATAAAACCCATGTGTCACTTTACCGGGCTATGCCCTGTGTTTGGGGGCAAATCCTCCCTTCCGGCAGGGGATTTTCCAGTTTATGCCCTGCGCATCACCAACGGGAGAATGCCCAATGAACAACACCGAGCTCGCCGAAGCCCTGGCTGCCGACCATGGCCTCACCAAGACCGATGCCCGTAAATATGTCGACGCCGTCTTCGGCTCGATCGCCGATGCGGCTGCCAGGGGGCAGGAAGTATCGCTGAACGGCTTTGGCAAGTTCAAGGTGAAGGACAGCCCGGCCCGCGAAGGCCGTAACCCGTCGACGGGCGCGACCATCCAGATTGCAGCGTCGAAGAAGCTGACCTTCACGCCTGGCAAGGCGCTCAAGGATCAGGTGAACGGCTAAGCCGCGAAGGGCCGCCGAACGACGATTCAGCGGCCCTTCTCCTATCGCAAGATTGCGTGTCACATTTTCAACGCAGGTAAAGTGACACATGAGACACTTCAGAACCGTCTGGCTCGGCCAATGCCACGGGCTCAAACTGTCCGCACCTGTTCAGTGCGGTTGCGCCCCGCGAATTAACTCATCGCAATCTTGAGTGCGCGCTGTCGTCGTCGGGAACTTCGACAGCAGCGGCAATTATGCGCAATCCATTAGGTAGGAACAGAGGTGTCTTCCGGCACGGAAAGCGTTGCTGGAGACATCAAATCAGATTTCGCCACGGTGCAGACGAAGCACGACATTTACTTTTTGGATCAAACAGATTTAGAAGCCCGTATCTCTTTCAACACGGGTTATCATAATGGCTGAGAACAACTCCTCCGACATCACCGCTCTCACGGTGCAGCTGCTGAGTGCGTTCGTTTCGAAAAACGAGGTGTCGAGCGAGGGTCTTGGCGAACTGATCAAGGCCACGCGTGCGGCATTGACAGAGGATCTTGCTGCACCGGCGTCCCCGCCCGAACCCGAATACGTCCCGGCTGTAACCGTGCGCAAAAGTCTCTCCTCGCCCGATCATATTCTGAGTTTGATCGACGGACAGCCCTATAAGACGTTGAAGCGCCACCTGGCCGCCAATGGTCTGACGGAAAAGGAGTATCGGGAACGCTATAGTCTTTCTGCCACCTACCCAATGGTCGCACCCAATTACTCGCAGATGCGCAGGGCGGTTGCCGAAGCCAGCGGCCTGGGCAAAAAGTCTGCAGCGCCAGACGCTGCATCCGCAGCCGCTATTGAGACAGTCACTGCCGATGCCCCGCCGGCCACGGCGAGGAAAGCGCCTGCGAAGGCCCCCTCCAAGAAGACGAGCGGCAAAGGTGCTGCGGTGAAGACTGATCCTTCCTCCGCCGTTATCGTGGGAGCAACAACAAGCCCGGCCGCAAACGCGCCGGCACCGCGCAAAAAACTCTCGATGTTCGGCGACAAGTCGAAGGACACCCCCTCTTCCTCAACGCCAAAGGACGAGAAAGCCGCTGCCGCAAAAGGCGCCGCTCCGGCGGAGAAGCCAAAGGCCGCCAAAAAGGCACCCGCCAAGGCCAAAAGCGCTGCAAAGTCCAAATCGCTCAAATCAGCGCTGAAGGCCGCCGGTGCGCATCTCGGCAGCTCTGCCGACAAGCAAAGTGACGAGCCCGCGGCATAAGCAGCGCCATGGAGAGCGCGGTCCATCTCGGCCGCGCTCTCCACACTCATGCAACTTGGTTCCAAAGGTCTCAGATTGTCACCGCGCGTCGCCTCGGATATGGGCGCTCGCGAGGAAATTAGCCATGCCGCAAGCCAGTCGTGCCTTCTCCCTCCAGGACCTGTCGGTCCATTCGCCCCTATATAAAGCGGGGGGGACAGCCACGCCTGTCGCAGTGGCGCTCAACTTCCGAGGCGCGTCGCTGTCCGCCTGGATGAAGCTGCGTTGATGTCGGCCTGCTGGTCCTTTGTCGTGGCGGGGGTGTAGTGGCACCCGCCGAGCCGGAGGGCATCGCCTTCCTCCCTCCGCGCGACCCCCCGACCGGTCAGCGTTACCGCCTGTCCCTCACCAAAGTTGGGCAGGAACTGGAAAATTATCTGCCTTCGGCTCGCGCGGAGGCGGCAGGCCGCATCGACAAGCTCTTGAAGGAAGGCGCTCCAGAGAGCCAGATCACATATGCCAGGGGCGAGCTGACGTATCTCGAACACAGCCGCGGCCCGGCCTATCAGACGCAGTTGCTCAAGCAGCTGGGGCAGCGCGACGTCGACGCCGTCGTCACAGCGCAGCAGACGCCGCTCGAGCGCGTGCGCGAAATTGGAGCCGCCTTGGGCACGCGCCTTAAAAGCCAGCAGCCTGCGCTGGTTCAGCGTGCCATCCGCGCGTTGGAACAGGGCATGTCCGAGAGCTCTGGCCCCGACACCGGCTCTCCAATCGGCAAAGGCGTGGAAAGCGGTGCCGTTTCGCGCAAGACGCAGAGCCCTGCGCCTGCACCACGGGATAAAGGCCGCATTCGGTAACGGTGGGCCTGCCGCTCGCCGACAGCGTCTATGTTCGACCCGAACAGCCGCCGCGCGGAAGCTGCGCTCGCGTGACGGCCAGTTGGCGCATGGCATCATAGTCCTGACCCCAAAGACCCAGCCGTTGCCGCGCCGCCTCCTGCATCAGCTTGACATAGGCGCCCCCCGAATAGCGACGAAAATCCACCGCATAACCCTGCGCCACCATGGTCGCCGCGACGCTGGCGTTGTTGGCTCTGAAACGGCAGGAGAGATTCAGTCTTCCAAAACTGGTCGCCGGACTACCGCAACCTCCCCCCTCCGCCACAGTGAAATCATAGAGGCTGCGGGCACATTCCAAACCACCATCTCGCGCAACCAGGGCTTTGAGGGCGAGCGCTGATACGGCTTTGAGCGCGGGTCGATCTTCATCCGGGGCGTCTACCCCAACTATCCTCACCCTGGATCCGCTCACATCGATCGTGTCACCATCCACCACCCTTGGCTTTGGATTGATGAGCCGCAATGACGCGATTTGTTCCACCCGGTTCTTCTGCGCTGCCAGCGCATAGACCGAGACGGTGCCGAACATGACGGCGATCATCACACGTTGATGCTGCGGAAAGTTGCCCAGCAATTTCATCGCTCCCTAATCTCCTGAAGGAGATCGTTCCAGTCCCCCTCATGCGGCGGTAGCTTGACGCCCAGCTCTCGATTATTGGCCGTCAAATGCGGGGTGGCGCGTGCAACGGCCCGTTCCGCCTCTGCCCCGTGCTGGCTGTAGATGATGATTTTGTGGATGCTCTCAGGAATGGAAAGGGTCTGGTAGCGCTCGATGCCGAGTACAGGCCAGACGAAGGTGCCTGGTTCAGACAAGTTCATGACGCTGGCGGCATCTTCAACGCCTTCCGCCAACCGCAGCACGCCATCGCTGGGAATGCCACCCCACCGCACGGCACCGCCGCCAGGATTACCGAGCATGCGCTTCGGCCTGGAAATCGCGGCCTTGCCGCTTCCATCTGCTGTTAAAAACGTACGGTGGATGGCAACGACGCCGGCATCCTCCTCGACGGGAACCAGCAGCGCCGGCGCGAAGCGCTTTTCCTTGCCGGCTCCATATTGGCAGTGCGGATCGTAGCGCGCTGTGATGCCATCAGGTACAATGGACCGGCCGCGCAAATAGCGTTCGCCCAGACTGCCGTCAAAAGGGTCAGCAAATCGCCACAGGGACAGGGCGAGCTTGTTGAAGTCGCCCTTCCCTTGGCTGCTCCGGCGCCCTGGATCGTGATCGCGGCCAGCGAAGGACGGGATCGTGCGCAGAGCATCGATAATCGCGTCGGATGTGCAGCCGGCAAAGCAATGGAACAGCACCGCTCTTGTCCCCACTCGGACCGAGAGACTTGGATCGCCATCGGCATGCGCGGGACAGCGGCACATCGCATAGTCGCCCTGCCACTTGCCCCCAAGCTGGCGAACAAGACGGTCGGCATCGCGCGCGACAGCGTCAGATTTGCATCCGCTCACTGGACCTCCTCCCACTTGCCACTTACCCTAGGGACAAGAACACAAACAAAGAAAACAGTGAAATCAGTATAAATCACTTTGGGGTGAAATGGAACTTGAACTGATCCTTGAACGCGAGCTGACCTCTCTGCGTCCGGTAGCAGGCGTCATCACCGACGTTCAGGTGCATCAAAGGGAAAGCGACGGCAAGTGGTACATCAACGTTCGCGCGAGCTGGCGCGGGGCGGCCGCTTACCATGTCGGCCATTATGATAAAAAGAAATTGCGTTTATATTCAAGGGTTTCATCTGCCATCCGGCATATCATCCTTTGCTATGATCACCATGCTCTAATCTCGATCAACCCGTCGCCTCTGTGGAACGACCCATCGCGTTTTTGAGAATGAATCTCAATAAATCCGTGACTTGGTCCAAACCGGTCCGGAATGTGGGCTAGGCAACCAAGTGATTGCGATTTAAGGTTGTTTTCACTTGAGAGGTGAAAACATGCGAAATCGCTTGTGCACTTCCGTTGCTTCTGTGGTGCTTCTTTTGGGCTCCGGCTCCATGATGCCCGCGCGCGCGGCGGACAATGGTTGGGCTTGCCAGGTGCTTTTATGCGCCAGCAATCCTGGCGGCTGGATGCAATATGCCCAATGCGTGCCACCAATCCGCAAGCTGCTTCGCACCCTTGCTTTCGGCGGCGGCTTTCCGACCTGTAGTGCCGCAGGGGTGAAGTCCGCCCGATACATCAAGCCGGATGATGGCAGACCGGGCCGGGTCATCATGACCATGACGGATGGCAGCCGAACAACCTACAGAGTTCCGAGCGAGGCTGAGGTTGCGCAGGCTGAAGCGGCAGCGCCACTGGGAAGTGTGCAGTAATGCAATTCACGACCGCAGCCATTTTGGGGATCGCCGCACAATGCGCCCCGGGCGTCGCTCCCTCCACGATCGCGGCGGTGGTCCATACCGAGAGCAAGGGCTTTCAGTTCGCGCTCAATGTGAATGGTGTGGCGCGCCAGCCCGTGCGTCCATCCAGCGCAGACGCGGCTGCCAAAGTGGCTCGCGCTTATATTGCTCGCGGCTATTCAGTCGATCTCGGCCTCGGCCAAATCAATTCGCGCAATATGGCTGCGCTTGGCCTTTCCTGGGAAAGCGTCTTCGATCCCTGCATCAACATCGGGGCGGCGGGCAAAGTTTTGGCGGGTAACTACCAGCAGGTGAGCCGCGGGAGATTGCCGCAGGAGGCCCTGCGCGTCGCGCTCTCGATGTACAATACGGGTTCGCGCAGCGGAGGATTTCGCAACGGCTATGTTAGCCGCGTGATGAACAACGCGGGCATATCCAGCGGTGTTGCCGCGGTGAACTATAGTCCTGAGCCACCATTGTCCGCCAAGCCTGAAAGAGCTGTGCCGCCGCGGATCATGCTGGCTGATCTTGTTGCCGAGAATATCGGCAACACTGAGCCAGTGGCTGCAGCCGATGCGCCACCCCCCACATGGGATGTCTTTGCGCGCGCTGCTTATGAAAGCCGGCGCGCTTCGGAAATAGGAGGAAGCTAATGCACCCAATTGCAATCGTGCACTCATCGTCACTGTCCATACGCGCGAATGTTCAGCACCGCCTCGCGGTGATGAAGCCTGGACACCGCAAGATAGCGGCGATCGCGGCGGGTTTGGGGGTCGCGGGCACTGTGGCTTTGGTCACTCCCGATCCCGCCTTTGCCCAATCCGCCAATTTGGAAGGCTTCGCCAACAATGTCCTTGGGCTGCTCAGCAGCGGCCTGCTGCGGGCGCTTGCCATTATTGCGGTGATCATCGCGGGCGCGGGCTGGCTTATGGGGCGGGTGAACACCGGCGGCCTGGTGACCGTGATCATCGGCATCGCCATCATCTTTTCGGCGCCCTGGATCGTCGATCAGATTGCAGGTTCTGCGTGATGCTGAACCCGCTCGGCCAAGTGCCGGCTGGTCATGACATGCAAGATGGAGGATGCGTTGTTAGAGGAACGGGAAGAGATCGCACGCGACACGCTGTTCCTCGGCCTCACTCGGCCCGCCCTTTGGGCAGGCATCCCGATTGAGGCCGCCGTGCCCATCCTCCTCGTGTCAGCGATCGTCCTGATCGGGACCAACAATCCCGTCTATGCGCTGGTGATGGCGGCCGTCAGCTATGGCCTCGCCCGGTTGGTCGTCCGGCAGGACGTCAATGCCTTTCGGCTGATGTTTCTGTTCTTCCGAACCAAGGCTGCCAGTCGCAATCGCGTCTTCTGGGGCGGATCGAGCTATACACCCCTACCGCTGAAGGGCATTGCCCGAAAGGGCTTTGGCCGTCATGAATAAGTCGATCCGCCTTTCTGCACAGGTGCCGATGAAGGTGGCCCTCAAAGAGGTGCTGCCCACAAAATTTCTGCCTTATGCGCGCCACGTCAACGACGAGATGGTCATGCTCGATTCCGGCGCGCTCATGCTGAGCTTCGAGCTTCAAGGCCGCGCCTTCGAGACCGCCGATGTTCGCGACCTCAATGACTGGCACGGCAAGCTCAATGGCATGCTGCGTAACCTGGCGGACGACCGGCTCTCGATCTGGACCCAGTTGGTGCGGGCGCGGGTCGAGCAATATCCCGGCGGTAACTTTCGCTCGAAATTCGCGCAGGATCTCGATGCCGCCTATTTCGCGCGGATCAACCGAGAGCGGATGTTCATCAACCGCTTCTTCGTGACCCTGCTGGTCCGGCCAGCGGCCCACGGCGCCGACAAGCTCATCCAGCTCTTCCGATCGAAGGCAGCAGCCAGTGCGGATGCCGATGCGGTGGATCAGGATCTTGTCGAGTTCCTGGAGGACAAGGCCCATGATTTTGAGAAGCTGATGGCCCGATGTGAGCCGCGCAGGCTTGCAATCTATGGGCATAGAGGCCTCAAATTCTCTGAGCCGCTGGAGGTCGCTGAGATGGTCATGACCGGCCGCCATCGCCGCGTGCCGATCATTCGCGGTCACCTCGGGAGTGCGCTATACCGCCAGCGCGTCATCTTCGGTGGCGAGACCGTCGAGGTGCGCGACGCGGATCGCAGTTCCTTCGGCGGCATCTTCGGTATCCGCGAATATCCCGCCTATACGACGCCCCGGCAGTTTGAGACGCTGCTTGCCGTCGATTTTGGCTTCGTCCTCACCCAATCCTTCTCCTTCCTGGGGCGCGCGACTGCGGCCGAGCGGTTCCGCCTGCGCCAGCGGCAGATGGAGAATGCCGATGATCGTGCGATCAGCCAGATGCACGATCTGGTCGATGCGGCCGACGATCTCATGTCCAATCGCTTCGTGCTGGGCGATCATCATTTCACGCTCGCCGTTTATGGCGAGAGCCTGAAGGCGCTGCGCGACCATATGTCGATCGCGCGGGCCGCTCTTGCAGACACCGGCATGGTCGCTGCCCGCGAAGGCGCCGCCCTAGAAGCTGCCTATTGGAGCCAACTCGTCGGCAATTTCGCCTGGCGGGCACGGCCCGCGCCCATCACCTCGCTTAATTTTGCCGCCTTCGCCCCCTTCCACACCTACCCGGCGGGTCGCGCGGAGAATAACCACTGGGGCGACGCGATTGCGCTGCTCAAGACCAGCGCGCGCAGTCCCTATTTCTTCAACTTCCACAAGCGCGATGTCGGTCACACGATGGTGATTGGGCCGACCGGCGGCGGCAAGACCGTGCTGGTCAATTTCCTCATGGCGCAGGCCGAGAAGACGGGTGCGCGCCAGATCTTCATCGACAAGGATCGGGGTGCGCAAATTTTCGTGGCGGCCAGTGGCGGCACCTATCTGACGCTCGCCAACGGCACCCCGACGGGCTTTGCTCCATTAAAGGCGCTTGCCGACACGTCCGAGGATCGGGCCTGGTTGTCATTATGGATCCGGCAACTGGTGCGCGTTGAAGGGCGCCCAATCTCTGTCGCCGAGGAGCGGCGGATCGACGAAGGCATCGCCGCCGTCATGAAGCTTCCGCCTGCCGCGCGTTCGCTCGATGCGCTGCGAACAATGCTGGGCATGGCGGACGATAGCGGCGTCGGAGCCCGGCTGGAGAAATGGACCTCACGCGGCTCCCTGGGCTGGGTCTTCGACAATGAAGCGGATGAAATGCGGCTGGACGCCCGGTTCATCGGCTTCGACATGACTGATTTTTTAGATAACGGCGACATTCGCACGCCACTGATGCTCTATCTCTTCCATCGCATCGACAAGATGCTGACCGGCAATCGCACGATCATCGTGATCGATGAATTCTGGAAGGCACTGGGTGACAGTGCCTTCCGCAGCTTCGCGCAGGACGGACTCAAAACTTACCGCAAGCGCAACGCACTCATGGTGTTTGCCACCCAGTCGCCAGCCGACGCGCTCAAAAGCGACATCAGCCATTCCATATTGGAGCAAGTGGCAACCAAGATCATGCTGCCCAATCCCAACGGACAGCGCCGCGACTATATCGACGGCTTCTCCATGACCGAGGCAGAGTTTGCCCTGATCCGCGAGGAACTGCCGCCTGAATCGCGCAAATTTCTGGTGAAGCAGGGCCATGACTCGGTTGTCGTCGAGCTCGACCTTTCTGGCCTGCATAATGAGCTGGCAGTGCTGTCGGGCCGCGCAGAGACCACCGCACTCGCATGCGAGGTCATTGCCGAACATGGCCCTGCGCCAGCCACGTGGCTTCCAATCTTCCACCAGCGCCGGCGCGCGAGCTGAAGGAGAGTTTTATGGCTTCTTACAGGTTCAGGCATCTCCTGGCGGGGGCATCGCTCCTCGCCTTCGCAGGCAGTGCGCAGGCGCAGGGCATTCCAGTCACGGATACGCGCAGCCTGTTCCAGCAACTGGAGCAGGTTCGGCAAGGCGTGTCGATGTTGACGCAGGGCGCAGCCCAGCTTCGCCAAGCACAGGACCTTTACCGCGACATAAACAAGGCAACCGACATCGGACGCATTGCGGGCGGACTACAGACGGACGCCATGCGCGAACTCAACGTATCGTCATCGAGTCTCGACGGATATGCCAGCGGCGACCTCAATTTGATTGGACGGCTGCGCGGTCGGTCCGACAGCGTGTTCCAAGGTTTGATGGACCAGCTATCGCCAGACGCGTCATCAGACATCCGGGCAAACTATGAAACGGGTGCCCGGCAAGCGGCCGTAACCGCGGGCCTGGCAGGGTCGGTCGGGGACTCAGTTACGAGCCGGCGCGAGGGGCTGGAAGAACTCCGTTCCCGGCTCGGCAGCGCGAATTCTGCCGCAGAGCGCGCGGACATGAGCGCAAGACTTCAGCTGGAACAGGCGCAAATGACCAACGACATGATGGCCCTTCAAGCTGTGGACCTGCAACGTCGGGCCAAGGCTGAAGCTGACTACCAAAGCTATACAGCACAACGGCAAAAGCAACTTGCGAACCTCAAATCCCAGGCAGGCATAGACTGATGCGATACACCAATGCTTTGACAGTTTTATCGGTGACGACGTTGCTGGCTTGTACGCCGTCTGAAAAGCAGCAGACTGGAGACGATCTCAGGTCAGACCTGCCACTTCGCTCAATTAAATACCTTGCCGAAAATCCCAAGGAAGCTGGGAAGGTTGAAGCAATGTGCGAAAAATGGAAATCTTCGCAACGGACAATTTCGAGCTGGCCTGCCGTTGTAACGGAAAACTGTAACAATGCCAACGCAGCGCGATACCGCAATCTTCAGGCAAAGCAGCGGGAAAACATGAAGAAGCAGATAGGCATTTAACGCAAACGGATTTTTAGAGATGAATTTCCCAATCTTTGAAAACATGATGGACGCAGTGAACGGAGCCCTGACAGGGATCATCGGACTGTATTCGTCTGTGATTGGGATAATTTCCGGCCCGCTCAGGGTTGGCATTACTATCTACATCATTTTGCTGGGTGGCGCGATCCTTCGCGGAGCTGTGCAATATCCAGCCCGTGAGTTCGTCTACCGTGCGCTGAAATTGGCGGCTCTCAGCTGGGCTGTAAGTTCTCTTTACGGAGCCTCGATCGGTCTGTTCACTATGAACGGACTTCCAGGACAATTTGCCAATGCTCTCGGCGGCGCTGACGTAAATGGGTTGGGGGGATATTTCGACACACTTCTGCAAGGAGCATTCCGAGCGATTACAAAAATAGAAGAAATCGTTCAGGCCCACACTGACGCAGCAGGTGTCAATCTGGTCGGGTTACCCAATAACTTCGTTGAGATCATCTTAGCCGCTTTCGCAAATTTGACGATCCTCCTCGTTGCTCTCCTGTCATGCGCGCTGGGATTCACGATCTGCGCGTTCGCTCTTTTTGCCCTCGCCCTCCTCGCCGTTGTGGGGCCGCTTTTTGTGGCAGCACTGCTGTTCGATTCCACGCGCGGTTGGTTCTTCTCGTGGCTCGGCTCCGCGATCAGCTACGTCATGCTGGTGGTTTTCGCCCTGCTGGTGACCCTCTTCATCTCACAAACGACCGATACGTTTATAAATTCGATATCCGACGGAGACGAAGTTCTGATTGCAGCAATGAAGGCCCTGTCCTTCTACGTGCTCGGCTTTTTCTTCTTCCTTCAAATCCCAGGCCTGGCGTCCGGCTTGGGCGGCGGCGGACCGGCATTGGCAGCGCAGTTTGCCAACGCGGTCACCGCTAACTTTGTCCCCGCCGCTGGTCGCACCATGGCGAGCATTCCCATGCAGGGTATGCGCATGACCGGTGACAGTGCCCGCCGGCTTGGCGGCAGCGGCAATGGCGGCCGGGGCGGAACGCTCACCCGGACGCGATAGGAGAACCACGCCATGCACATTAAAAAAACTATCGTCCTTGCCGCGCTACTCTCCCTCTCTTGCGCGACGGTCGCCTTCGCGGCGAAGGAAGCCAAGGTTCCGCGCTGCAACGGTCAGTCGAAGCGCCCCGCCAATCCCTATGGAACTGTCCTCCCTAGCCTCCCATCGCGCGCAGCGGGAGGCGCTGCATCCACGGCCAAGCCGACACAACTATTCCCGTCATCGGTATCGCCGAGCGCCAGCGGATCGACGACCGACGACAGCAATGTCCCGCCGATCAGCGCTGCGTCCCCCACCCCTGTTCACGATGGGCGGCCGCAGCCCGTCTATGCGAGTTGCTGACCATGGCCATCGGAGTCAAAGATAGCGCCGAGGATCTCAAATCCTATTTCGCTGAAGCGCAAAGCTGGGACCGTGAGCGGTTCGTTGCCGCGAACCGGTCCAAGCGCTTGGCATGGATCGTCGCCGGTGCCGCAAGCGTGATCGCGCTGGTGGGCATCGGTTCGGTCGCAATGCTCTCGCCCCTCAAAACGGTCGTGCCTTATGTGGTCACGGTCGATCGCTCGACCGGGGCGACCGAGGTGACGCAGCAGCTTCGCGGCGACAAGTCGATCACCTATGATGAGGCGGTCCGAAAATATTTCCTCGCAAACTATGTGAGGGCACGCGAAGGCTGGATACCGCAGGCTCGGCAGGAATATTTTAATCAGGTTTTGGCGCTATCCGCGCCTGAAGAACAGCACCGCTGGATCGCCTTCTACAAGAAGGACAACCCGGATTCCCCGCAGAACCAGCTGTCCGCAGGTGACACCGTATTCGTGTCGGTGAGAGCCGTATCCTTCATTTCGCCCAGCGTCGCGCAGGTCCGTTTCACCAAGCGCTTAGAACGGGAACGCCAAGCGACTGAAACGCCTGCGATAGCGACCATCACCTTCGATGTGATGTCCAAGCCGGAATCCGAGGCTGGCCGTTACGCCAATCCGCTGGGTTTCCAGGTCAAATCCTATCGCGCAGATGCGGAGGTGAGCGGAAAATGAAATCTAGCATTCTGCTCGCCGCCGCCATTTTGGTCACGCCAATCGTTGCCATCGCGGAAAACACCCCGCGCCCAGTTCTCGCTGACCATCGCGTGCGCGAGGTCAATTATAGCGATCAGAACGTGATCGCCATTCGCAGTGCCTTCCGCACCGCCACTCAGATTGAATTTGCGCAAGGCGAAACCATAAAATTCGTCGCAATGGGCGATACTGTGTCCTGGGAGGTTGCCCCGGCCGAAAACTCCCTGTTCATAAAGCCGCGCGAGAGGGCCGGTGGAACCAACCTCATCGTCGTCACCGATTATGCTGGGCAGAAGCGCAACTATACTTTTGCGCTCTCTGCGGTAGCAAATTCTAGAGGCGCGCAAACCTTTTTCAAGGTCCGCATGCGCTATCCAGAACAGGAAGCCGCAGCCCGCCGTGACGCCGTTGCCCGCCAACAACTGGCGCAAGTGCTGGCGCAGCAGAACGGTGCGATCAAGACAGCTCTTGACCTTGGCGTGCTCGAGGGCAAGCGCAACCTTGCCTATACCGTGCAGGGATCGTCAGAAATCCAACCGTCGGAAGTGACAGACAATGGTCAGTTTACCGTGCTGCGCTTTCCCAATCAGCGCGGAATCCCAGCGATCTTCACGATCAACCCCGACGGCAGCGAAGCGACCGCCTCCTTCGACGTGCGCGACGAGTTCGTCGTCATCCATGGGGTGTTCCGTCAGCTGCGGCTGCGCCGGGGGAAGGTGGTGCTCTGCATTTATAACGACAATCCCAGCTTCTACGGCCGCGATCCCAAGACGGACACCGCGTCTGAAGTGGCCCGGCGCACGACGGAGGACGAGAAGTGAACGACAAGCGGTTCGACGTCGACGCGACGCCCGACATCAATGAGATCGACCGGGAGGCCCCGGCGGTCGACCGGCCCAATCGTATCCCGTCCCTCAAGAGCGTCCAGTGGGACACGAAGAAGATGATCGTCGTGGGGGCCCTGGGCGGGTCGCTCCTTTTCGCTGCCCTCACCGTTGCTGCGGGCATTGGGGGCAATGACAAAATGCCGCAGATCAAGGCGAAGCCCCCTGCTCCAGATGTCGCCTATGATCCGGAAACCGTGATCGCCCCTACCCTTCAGAACGCTCCCCACGATCCGAACGCGCCTGTTCATCTCACCGGGGAGCAGGTTCCTGCCATCGCGGGTACCGGAATAGGCGGAAGCACCGCGCACAGCTCAGCACAAACCGCGGCCCAGCGCCGCGCCTCTGAGGCGCAGGAATTGCAGGATTCTGCCCGCCGTTCAACGCTGATCGCCTATAATGGCACTTCGGGTCAGCAGCTTGGGGCTCGTTTCGGCATGCCCGGCGATGAGATGCCCCAGCAAGGCGAACCACAAGGCGCAGCCAGCAACGCGACGCCGCTCGATGCCCTAAAGCGCACCTCGGCAGTGGGGCGAACCAGCGCCCGCATGATCGGCGATCGCAATTATCTGGTCACTGCCGGCAGCATCATCCCCTGCACGCTGCAGACCGCCATGGATAGCAGCGTGCCCGGCTATGCCACCTGCATCATTCCCCGCGACATTTATTCGGATAATGGCCGCGTCGTGCTGATGGAGAAGGGAACGCGGGTCTTCGGCGAATATCAAGGTGGCCTCAATCGCGGGCAATATCGCCTGTTCGCCATGTGGAGCCGCGCCGTCACACCGCGCGGTGTGTCCATCGACATCGCCTCGCCCGCTTCCGACAGCCTGGGGCGTGCAGGTATTGGCGGCAAGGTTGATCGTTTCTTCTGGGACCGGTTCGGTTCGGCCTTGCTGTTCAGCATCCTGGATGATGCGTCCACGGTCGCATCGACCGCAGTAGGCCGCTCGGGTAGCAATGTGACCCAGGTACCCTCGGATTCCGCCTCGACCATCCTTCAGGACACACAGCAGATCAAGCCCGTGCTGCGCGTTGCGCAGGGCACAGACCTGTCCATCACCGTGGCGCAGGATTTCGACTTCTCGCAAGTTTATGGACTGGCGCTGCGATGAGCATCACCCATTTCCGCAACACCGCCATCCTTGATGATGCGATCGCGCCCCTGCGCAAATATCTCGATGACGACGCGGTGACGGAGGTCGTCATCAATCGGCCGCTCGAGGTGGCGGTCGAGCGCCAGGGCGGATGGAATTGGGAGGTCGAAGAGGAACTCACCCTCCCCCGCCTCAACATCTTGGCGACCGCTGCCGCCGCCTTCACCTCGCAGGATGTAACTCGCGAAACCCCGATTTGCTCGACGATCTTTCCGACCGGCGAACGTGTCCAGATCGTCGCACCACCGGTCGCGCCGGACGGAACGGTGTCCATCACCATCCGCAAACCCTCCACCAAGACGCTGAGCCTGTCTGACTTTGAGGCAGGCGGCCTTTTCGCTGACACGAAGGTCGCCGCGAGGGGCATGAGCGAAACCGAGGACCGGCTGCTGGCTCTACTCAGCGAAGGGCAGCATAGCGCCTTTTTCGAGCTGGCAGTGCGCAGCCGCCTAAACATTCTCATTTCCGGGGCGACCGGCTCGGGCAAGACAACCTTCGCCAAAGGGCTGATCCAGCTCATTCCCGAAGAGGAGCGGCTGCTGACGATCGAGGACACGCGCGAGCTGGTCGTGCCCCACCGCAACGTGGTCCACATGACTTATAGCAAGGATGGCCAGGGCACGGCCAAGGTCACCGCCAAGGAATTGCTGGAAAGCGCGCTGCGAATGCGGCCCGATCGCATATTGATGCAGGAACTGCGCGACGGGACCGCGTTCTTCTACCTGCGCAATGTGAATAGCGGCCATCCTGGCTCGATCACAACCATCCACGCCGCGTCCGCCGAACTGGCGTTCGATCAGCTGACCCTGCTGGTGAAAGAGAGCGAGGGCGGCGCCGATCTCGCGCGCGACGACATCCGCTCGCTGCTCAAGATCCTGGTCGACGTGGTGGTCCAGATGAAAAAGGTGCAAGGCAAGTTTCGCGTGACGGAGATCTATTATGACCCCGCCGGGCGGCACGCAGCCTAATCGCGGCTGGGCGCTGGCGATCGGCACGCCGATCGCTCTGCTCCTGCTGCTTCTCACCGGGTCCATCGTCGCCTGGTTCATATTGGGTCTGCCGGCAACCACCTATGATCCGCTGCAGATGCCACGCTTCTTCTGGTATTACCGCGGCGACCCCATTGTTCGGCAAGCCCTGCTCGGCGGGCTGGCGGCCGGGTCACTGCTCGCTGGCCTGCTGCTCTACTGGTTCGTCACCCGCAAGCCGCCGCTGCATGGCGCAGCACGTTTTTCCAGGGAAAGTGAAATCCGCCGCAATGGCTTCCGCGGCGATGATGGCATTGTGCTGGGAAAGAAAGCCGGGCGCTATCTGATCTTCGCTGGCAATGAGCATTGCATCGTGGAAGCCCCGACCCGGTCGGGCAAAGGCGTCGGCATCGTCATCCCCAATCTGTTGAGCTGGCCCGGCTCGGTCGTCGTGCTCGACGTGAAGCGCGAGAATTTCGCGGCGACAGCCGGCTTCCGCGCGAAGCATGGGCAGACCGTCTACCTCTTCAATCCGACCGACCCTGAAGGTCGGACGGCACGCTATAATCCGCTGTCCTATATCGACCGGAACGATCCCGACCAGGTGATCATCGAGCTTCAGAAGATTGCCAGCATGTTGTTCGTGCCGCCGGAGCGCGGAGAACCCTTCTGGACCGATTCTGCACGCACGGCCTTCGTCGGGGTCGGCGCCTATCTCGCGCAGTCCGACAAGCCCTTCACCATAGGCGCCATCTATCGGCTGATGACCAACGGGGACACGCGCGGTTATTTCCGTAGCGCGCTTGATGATCCCACGCTGCGGCTATCGACGGGATGCCGCAATGCGCTTGCCGATTTCACCTCAGGCGCTGAAAACACCTTTGCCGGCATCGTCCAGACGGTGACCTCCAAGCTCAGCCTTTGGCTCAATCCGCGCGTCGATGCCGCCACGGAAGAAAGCGATTTCGACCTTCGTGCGCTGCGCGTGCAGCCTATGTCTATCTATCTTGGCGTTTCGCCTGATGAGCTGGAGAGGGTGGCCCCCCTTTATAACCTGCTGTTCCAGCAGCTGATCGACCTTAACGTGCGCGACCTTCCCGATGCGCAAACGCCGGTTCAGGTGCTGGTGCTGCTCGACGAATTTGCCCGGCTCGGCCGCGCCCAGGTGATCGCGAACGCCTTTTCGTATGTCGCGGGCTACGGGATCCGCTTGTTGCCGGTGATCCAGTCGCGCTCTCAGCTTCGTGCCGTCTATGGCGAGCATGTGGCGGACGAGATTGTTGCCAACTGTGGGGTGGAAGTCGCGTTCACGCCCAAGGAACTGAAGGTCGCCAATGAGCTGTCGGAGCGGATCGGCTATATCGGCCAGGAATCGGTCACCCGATCGCTGACCATCCACGGTATCCTCGCCAATCGGTCCAAATCCATGTCGGACCATCGCCGGGCGCTGCTGCTGCCGCAGGAGCTGATGCAATTCCCTGCCGACGAACTGCTGTTGCTGCGCGGCGGCATGCCGCCCATTCGCGGCGACAAGATCCGCTATTTTTTTGACCCGCATTTCACGCGGCGCCTCATGCCAACACCCGTGGTCGAGCCGATCGTCAGAATTGTTGAGGATGACGAGGAGCTTCCTCCCTGCGTGCTGCCCGATGCCAGCCAGCTGGCCAACCCCGACCCACATACCTTCGCCATGGACTGCATCATCATCTCGGATTTTCCCGACATGCTGATCGACGTCGAAACCGACCAACGCGACCACGGTACCGTGGGCTTAATTGAACAGGAGCGATGAAATGGCTGATGACCCAACGACCGCCCAGGACCAAAAGCCCGGTGCCCGCAAACGCCCGGATATGGAGATGCCGCAGGAACTGGAGAGCCGGTTTCTGCGCGTGGGCGACAAGCTTTACCGGAGCGCGCACGACCGCAATCCGATCGCAACTGTGACGCCAGACCGGATCAAGGCCCGCGATTCCTCGGCCCTCCCCGATCTGGTTCGCCTTGCCAAGGCCAATGGATGGACCTCCATCAAGATCAACGGCGACGCGGACTTCAAACGGGCAGCCTATCTGGCAGCCGCGGCGCAGGGGCTGGAGATCGAAGGCTACAAGCCGGATGCCAAAACGCGTGCCGCCGCCGGTCGGGATATTGCGCGGCAGGCTGGGACGGTGGTTATACGCCCGCAGGCAGTCGAAGAACGGAAGCAGCCGCCGCAGCGAACCATAAACCAGGTGCGGGATAGCAAGGAGAAGCCGGACCAGAGCCTCGACCTGGCCGAACGATTCCGGCGGCAATCCCACGCAGAAAACGCCAAGGATCCTGCACTTCGGCGCGCGCAGAGCCATGTGGCCCACGCCTTGGTCATCGCGGCGGGCAGGTTCCCGCAGGATGAGGATCGGCAGCGCGGGTTTGTCGACAGGCGCAAGGAAGAGGTGGCGGTCAGGATCGAAAAAGGGGAGCAGATCGCTGGCGTACAGGTGCGGCAGCAGCAGAATGAGCGCGTCCGCTCTATGGAGCAGAACCAGATTCTTCAGCGGAATAGATCGCCCAGTCGGTAAGGCGCCTAGTTGTTTGATCCCACGGTTTGATGGTGCGATCCTTTCGTTGGAATGGAAGGAAGCATTATGGGACAGGTACGTCACGGGAGCGCCGCGACCACGCACGCCGTCCGAGCAGCAATACAGCGATCGCAGGCTTCGCTTGCGACGCTGAGCCGGGAGTTGGGGATCAATCCCAAGACGGTCGCGAAGTGGCGCAAGCGAACGACGGTTGACGATCTAAAGACCGGGCCGAAGGCCCCTCATTCAACGATCCTGTCGGAAACCGAGGAGGCGATGGTTGTGGCGTTCCGACGACACACACTGCTGCCGCTGGACGACTGCCTCTATGCCCTGCAACCGTCGATCCCGCATTTGACCCGGTCAGCGCTGCGCCGCTGCCTCCAGCGGCACGGCATATCCCGTCTGCCGGACATCGAGGGCGATAAGCCAAAGCGTCAGCTTCAAGCGCTACCCCATCGGGTTCTTTCACATCGATATTGCCGAAGTACAAACTGGACTTGTAACGGTTTTGTGCCGGTCACCTGAGCGATTAGAGCTCGCAACAGGAGACCGACGAGATGATCAAGCATACAGAAGAGTTCAAGCAGGAGGCGGTGCGGATTGCACTGACCAGCGGGTT
>Ga0207698_10000472_pt1 | contig 23380 bp, 24 predicted proteins | sample KBSCornC22_FD_184298 | JGI IMG/M metagenome (GOLD analysis project Ga0207698, IMG submission 184298) | Corn rhizosphere microbial communities from Kellogg Biological Station, Michigan, USA - KBS Corn C2-2 (SPAdes) (version 2) | ecosystem: Host-associated > Plants > Roots > Rhizosphere > Soil ... | reverse complement strand
CTCCTCTGTTTCCGCCGGAAGGGGCTGGCCAGCCGGCCCCGTTTCCTGACCAACTGCCGGGCCCTTGCGCCCGGCTCTTTTGCATCAGGGCAGCTGCTTGAAGCCGTCGGCGAACCCGTTGAGCGACACCGGAATGCCGATGCCTTCCTCGGGCGTCTTGAACACCACGAAGATCGCGGTCTTGCCGGTGGACAATTGCTTGAGCAGCGCATCGTCCATGACCACCTCGGCGACGCAGCCATTGGGCAGGCAGCGCACGAACGCCACCCGGCCCATGTCGGTCCCGTCGATATTGAGCCCAAGCCCGTTGGGCAGCAGCACCCCGAGCGGCGCCAGCACCCGCAGCAGCCGCGCCTTCTGGTCCGCGGTCTTGAGCACGATCACGCTCAGCCCGACGTTGGGCTGATCCTCGGCCGTGACGTTCTGAATGATGGCGCATTGCTCAAAGCTCGCGCCGGGCGGCGTGTCGCAGCTCATCTGCCAGTCGCCGTACTGGGCCTTCACCACGCCTTGTGCCAGAGCGGGGAGGGGCAGCGCCAGCAGCAATGCGCCCAAGACAAGGGCCGCCGTACGGCCGGTGATCCGGAGCATCACGGTGACCCAACTCCCTGTACGCGATAGGTCCCCGCCGCCGGGGCCTCGACACTGATTACAAGCCGCCTTTCCGGCTGGCAATGGCCGCGCGATAAAGCCACGTCGATCAAGGCGGGGGTGAGGCGCGTTTTTATGAGGCGCGGGCGCGATTTGACGCACGGCGCGCAAGCTGTGGCAGAATTGCGTTGGCCCACCCGATGTGATTTAGCATGCACCCGATTTCAGGCGCTCCTCCGATGAGTCGGCGCGGCCGTATGGCCTCGCGGATTCTGGATGTTGCGGCCTTGCAAATCGCAAAGGCGGGTTGGCGAAGGGGGATAGTAGTGGCCGGTCAGTTCTTCCGCTCGTTCGGGATCGCGCTCGGCGCGGCCGGAGCGATGGTGCCGGGCCTGGCGATGGCCGGCACGGGCCAGCCCAGTCCGGGCGAGATCGGGTTCCAGGGCTCGGTGACGCCGATCATGGATTCGATCCGTGCCTTCCACGACGGCATGCTGGTCTGGGTCGCCATCGGCATATCGCTGCTGGTCCTGGCGCTGATCCTCGTCATCATCGTCCGCTTCAATGCGCGCTCGAATCCGACGCCGCGCCGCTTCACCCACAACACCCTGCTCGAGATCGTCTGGACGGCGCTGCCGGTGATCATCCTGATCATCATCGCGATCCCGTCCTTCGCCGTGCTCACCGACCAACTGACCATTCCCGACGGCTCGCGGAAATATCTGGGCTCGAACATCTTCTCGTTCGGCTCCGTCGACGTGCCGGCGCCTGGGCTCACCATCAAGGCCACGGGCAACCAGTGGTTCTGGAACTACACCTATGTCGACCCGGGCGATAACAAGGCCTTCGACAGCAACATCCTGAGCGAGCAGGAGCGCCTCGGGCAGAACCCGGTGCAGCCGCGCCTGCTGGCGGTCGACCACATGCTCGTCGTCCCGGTCAATACCACCGTACGCGTCGAGGTGACCTCAGCGCCCGATGGTGTGATCCACGCCTTCGCCGTTCCCTCATTCGGCATCATCATGGATGCGGTACCGGGCCGGCTCAACGAGACCTGGTTCAACGTCCGCAAGGAAGGCGTCTACTACGGTGAATGCCGCGAGCTCTGCGGCAAGGACCATGGTTTCATGCCGATCGCGGTTCGCGTCGTGTCCGCCGACGTGTTCAACACCTGGGTCGGCGCGCTCAAATCCGGTGGCGTCGATGCCGCCAACAAGACCCTGCCGCCGCTGACCACGGCGGATGTCACCGATACGCCCGCCGGCGCATAATCAAGGACCGCGAGAGATGGCCGACACGCACGCACTAGAGGCTCACGAGGCTCCCGCGCACAGCGCGAATGAGCATCACGGCCATATCACCGGCTGGCGCCGCTACCTCTATTCGACCAACCACAAGGACATCGGCACGATGTACCTTGTGTTCGCGTTGATCGCCGGGGTCATCGGCACGCTGCTCTCCGGCATGATGCGCTTGGAGCTGCAGGAGCCGGGCATCCAGATTTTCCACGGCCTGGCGCAGATGCTCTACAATGATCCGGCCAATTCGCTGGACCAGGCCAAGCACCTGTTCAACGTCTTCACCACCGCCCATGCGCTGATCATGATCTTCTTCATGGTCATGCCGGCCATGATCGGCGGCTTCGCCAACTGGTTCGTGCCGCTGATGATCGGCGCGCCGGACATGGCCTTCCCGCGCATGAACAACATCTCGTTCTGGCTGCTGCCGGCCGCGTTCGCGCTGCTCCTGCTGTCGATGTTCTTTCCGGGCGAGGCCGACAATCTCTATGGCGCCGGCACCGGCTGGACCATCTATCCGCCGCTTTCGACCACCGGCCATGCCGGCGGTCCGGCGATGGATTTCGCCATCCTCTCGATCCACCTCGCCGGCGCGAGCTCGATCCTGGGCGCCATCAACTTCATCACCACCATCTTCAACATGCGCGCCCCGGGCATGACGCTGCACAAGATGCCGCTCTTCCCCTGGTCGATCCTGGTGACGGCGTTCCTGCTGCTGCTGTCGCTCCCGGTGCTCGCCGGCGGCATCACCATGCTGCTGACCGACCGCAATTTCGGAACCAAGTTCTTCTCGCCCGACGGCGGCGGCGATCCGGTACTGTTCCAGCACCTGTTCTGGTTCTTCGGCCACCCCGAAGTGTACATCCTGATCCTGCCCGGCTTCGGCATGGTCAGCCACATCGTGTCGACCTTCTCCAAAAAGCCGATCTTCGGCTACATGGCGATGGTCTATGCGATGGTCGCGATCGGCGGTGTCGGCTTCATCGTGTGGGCCCACCACATGTACACCACGGGCCTCAGCCTCAACGTCCAGCGCTACTTCGTCGCCGCGACGATGGTCATCGCGGTGCCGACCGGCGTGAAGATCTTCTCGTGGATCGCGACGATGTGGGGCGGCTCGATCAGCTTCCGCCCGCCAATGCTCTGGGCCATCGGCTTCATCTTCCTGTTCACCGTCGGTGGCGTGACTGGCGTGGTGCTCGCCAATGCCGGCGTCGATCGCGCCTTCCACGATACCTATTACGTGGTCGCGCACTTCCACTATGTGCTGTCGCTCGGCGCCGTCTTCGCGATCTTTGCCGGCTGGTACTACTGGTACCCAAAAATGTTCGGCATCCTTTACAGCGAGCGGCTGGCGACGCTGCATTTCTGGATCACCTTCGTCGGCGTCAACGTCATCTTCTTCCCCCAGCATTTCCTGGGGCTGAGCGGGATGCCGCGGCGTATTCCCGACTATCCGGATGCCTTCGCCTTCTGGAACCGCATCTCGTCCTACGGCTACTACATCACCTTCCTCGGCCTATTGGTCTTCCTCTACCTGCTCTGGGACTCGGCGCGGAAGCGCATCCCGGCGCCGGCCAATCCCTGGGGTGAGGGTGCCACCACGCTCGAGTGGACCTTGTCGTCGCCGCCGCCCTTCCACCAGTACGAGACCCTGCCGCGGATCGATGCCGGCATGGACGCGCACTAAAGGACGAGGCGGTTGGCATTCGTTGAGCACAGCGGCACTGAGATCGCTTCGGCGGGCGGGGCGCGGGTAGAAGACTACATCGCGCTCCTGAAACCCCGGGTGATGTCGCTCGTGGTGTTCACGGCCATCATCGGGCTGCTGCTCGCGCCGGGCGGACTCAATCCCGTGCTCGGCATCATCTCCATCCTCTGCATCGCGGTGGGTGCCGGCGGTTCGGGCGCGCTCAACATGTGGTACGATGCCTCGATCGACGCCATCATGTCACGCACCCGCAACCGGCCGATCCCCTCCGGCCGCGCCACGCGCGGCGAGGCGCTCGCACTGGGACTGATCTGCTCGGGATTTTCCGTCGCGATCCTTGGGCTCGCGACCAATTGGGTCGCGGCCGGGCTGCTCGCCTTCACCATCTTCTTTTATGCCGTGATCTACACCATGTGGCTGAAGCGCGCGACGCCGCAGAACATCGTCATCGGCGGCGCCGCCGGATCGTTCCCGCCGATGATCGGCTGGGCCGCGGTCACCGGCGATATCGGCCTGCCCTCGATCGTGCTGTTCGCCATCATCTTCCTCTGGACGCCGCCGCATTTCTGGGCGCTCGCACTCTACAAGCAGGGCGACTACGAGGCCGCGGGCATCCCGATGCTTCCCAACGTCAAGGGCGAAGCCGAGACGCGGCTCCAGATCCTGGTCTATTCGGTGATCCTCGTCGCGGCGAGCTTTGCGCCGCTGGCGATCCATATGTCGGGCTGGGTCTATGGCGCGATCGCGCTCGTCACTGGAGCGTCGTTCCTTTATCTGGCAGTGCGGCTTTATCTCAGCCGCGAGACGGTCGGCATGAAGAAGGTCGCTCGGGCGCTCTTCACCTACTCACTGAGCTATCTCTTCGTGATCTTCCTCGCGCTGATGACCGACCATGTCGGCCAGGCGCTGGGCTGGGTGGTCGCATGAGCAACCCGATCGTCCCGCAATCCGACGAAGACCGCCGGCGCCGCCAGCGCCGCAACTCGATCGCGCTTGGCCTGGTGCTCGGTGCGCTCGTGATCCTCTTTTACGTGCTCACCATCGTGAAGATGGGCCCGGCCGTCTTCACCCAGCGGGACCTCTGATGGCCGACGCCGTGCTCACGCCCATTGCTGAGCGGAAGAACCGCAATGTCGGCGGCCTGCTCTTCGTCGTGGCCATTGCAATGGTCGGCGCCGCTTATGCCGCCGTGCCGCTTTACCAGCTCTTCTGCGAGGCCACCGGCTATGGCGGCACGACGCGCGTTGCGACCGGCAACGCCAAGGGAGTGATCGCGCGCGAGATGAATGTGCGCTTCGACGCCAATGTCGATGGCAGCGTGCCTTGGGAAGTGACGCCTGCAAAGCTGTCGACCGGCAAGATCGGCTCGGTCGAAACCGTAGTCTTCACTGCGCGCAATCTCTCCAACAAGCCGACCACCGGGCAGGCGGTGTTCAACGTCACGCCTGAGCTAGCCGGCCAGTACTTCAACAAGATCCAGTGCTTCTGCTTCACCGCGCAGACGCTGCAGCCGGGCGAAACCGCTGAGATGCCGGTGACTTTCTTCGTCGATCCCGATATCGACAAGGACAGCGACCTGAAGACGCTGCACGACATCACGCTCTCGTACACATTCTACGCTTCGAAAACCAAGGGAAGCTGACCATGGCCACCGACACCGCCGGGCACGCCAAGCCGAACCACGATTATCATCTCGTCAATCCGAGCCCGTGGCCGGTCGTCGGCTCCGTCTCCGCGTTCGTGCTGGCGATCGGCGCCATCATCTTCATGCGCTCGCGCCTCGCGAGCCCCGATGATTCCAGCCATTGGAATTTCTGGCTGATGCTGATCGGCTTCGCCGGCGTGCTCTACACAATGTACGCCTGGTGGAGCGACGTCGTGAAGGAAGCGCAGCACGGCGACCACACACCGGTCGTCCGAATGCATCACCGCTACGGCATGATGCTGTTCATCGCCTCGGAAGTGATGTTCTTCGTTGCCTGGTTCTGGGCCTATTTCGAGGGCTTCTTTGCCCACGCCGATCCGGAGCAATACGCGCGCATCGCCTTCAACGGTGGGACGCAATGGCCGCCGCAGGGCGTGGAGCTCTTCAATCCCTTCCACCTGCCGCTCTTCAATACGCTCCTGCTCCTTACCTCGGGCACGACGGTCACTTGGGCCCACCACGCCCTGATCCATGGCGACAAGCGCGGCCTGCGCTGGGGGCTCGCGCTCACTGTGCTGCTGGGCCTGAGCTTCACCTGCGTCCAGGTGCTCGAATACTCGCGCGCCGGCTTCTCCTATTCCGGCATGCTCTACGGCGCGACCTTCTTCATGGCCACGGGCTTCCACGGCTTCCACGTGGTCATCGGCACGATCTTCCTGTTGGTCTGCCTCTTCCGCGCAAATGCCAACCAGTTCAGCCCGCGCCACCACCTCGGCTTCGAATTCGCCGCCTGGTACTGGCACTTCGTCGACGTGGTCTGGCTGTTCCTGTTCGCCTCGATCTACGTCTGGGGCAGCTGGGGCGTCGCGCTGCCCAAGGGCTGAGCCTGCAACGGCAAGATTTGAAGGGCGCGGCACACCACCGCGCCCTTTTTGTTTGCGGCCTGCTATGATGGCCTCATGACCGACAGCCTCGTCTCGCCATTCGCCGCCGGCTTCGCCTGCCGCTGTCCGCGGTGCGGGGAGGGACGGCTCTTTTCGGGTTACCTGAAGGTCGCGCCGCGCTGCGAAGCCTGCGACCTCGACCTGAGCTTCGCCGACAGCGGCGACGGCCCGGCGGTGTTCGTGATCTTCGCCGTCGCCCCGATCGTGGTGATCCTGGCGTTCATTACAGAAGCGCTGTTCCACCCGGCGCCCTGGATGCACCTGGTGCTGTGGATCCCCACGATCATCATCCTGACGCTGCTGTTCCTCCGGCCCTTCAAGGCCACGATGATCGCGCTCCAGTATCAGCGCGGGGGCCATTCCCAATGAACGAAGCCGCGCTGCCTGCGCCACGCCTCGGCGTCGGCTTCTGGGCCTTCATCGTGCTCATGCTGGCGTTGACGCTCCTCTGGATCGCCCTCGGCCTCTGGCAGGTCCAGCGCCTGCAGTGGAAGGAAGGGCTCATCGCCGAGGTGAACGCCCGCCTCACCCAGCCGCCCTACGACCTGCCTGCGCTCGACGCCTGGACGACACTCGACCCCGACAGATACGACTTCCATCCTGCGAGGCTCGCCGGCCAATACGCACCGTCCGGCACCGTGCTTGTCTTCACCGGCCTCGATGCTCCTAAGGGCAAATACTCGGGTCCCGGCTATTGGGTGATGACGCCGTTCGAGCCCGATGGGGGAGGAGTCGTCTTCGTCAATCGCGGTTTCGTCCCGCAATCCAGCGCGACCGCATTCCTTGACGAAAATACCGTCCCAAAAGGCCATATATCGCTGACCGGCAATATGATCGCCGCCGAAGCCGCGGGGCCGTTCACCCCGGCTCCGGACCGGCCCAACCATGTCGACTGGGTCCGCGATCCCGCCCGGCTCGGCGCCCTCGACGGGATCTCCGGCCCGGTCTTCCCCATGCTCATCGACCTGCCCGCCGGCCCTCCCGGCGCGCTTCCGCAGGGCGGCGAGACCGTGGTCGACTTCCCCAACAACCACCTCGGCTACGCCTTCACCTGGTTCGGCCTCGCCGTGCTGACGCCGGCGCTCCTGGCCTACTGGGTCTGGCGTCAGCTGAAGCCAAAGGCCAAAGCCTGATTTTCTTGCCCCGGTGACCCCGTTTCACTAGGTTGCGCCAACTTCTCAGCAGGGTTTTCCATGCAGTTCGTCTCGACCCGCGGCGAGGCGCCGGTCCTCGGCTTCTCGGACGCGGTGCTCACCGGCTTGGCCCGCGATGGCGGCCTCTATCTGCCGCAGAACTGGCCGCAGATCAGCGCCGCCGAGTTCGCAGGCTTTGCCTCAAAGCCTTATGCCGACGTCGCCTACGCCATCATTTCGCGCTTCACCGGCGACGAGATCGCCCCGGACGTCCTGCGAAAGATCATCGGCGAGGCCTACGCCACCTTTCGCCACCCGTCGGTCGCGCCGCTGGTCGAGATCGCGCCGGGCCGCTTCGTGCTGGAACTGTTCCACGGCCCGACGCTGGCGTTCAAGGATGTCGCCATGCAGTTCCTGTCGCGGCTGATGGATCACATCCTCGCCGAACGCGGGCTGCGAGCCACCATCGTCGGTGCGACCTCCGGCGACACGGGCTCGGCCGCTATCGAAGCCTTCCGCGGCCGCGACAGCACCGACATCTTCATCCTCCATCCACACAACCGCACGTCGGAAGTGCAGCGGAGGCAGATGACCACCGTGCTCGACGCCAACGTCCACAACCTCGCCGTCGACGGCAATTTCGACGACTGTCAGGCCATCGTGAAGGGCCTCTTCGGCAATCTCGGCTTCCGCACGGCGATGCACCTGAGCGGCGTCAACTCCATCAATTGGGGCCGCATCGTCGCGCAGATCGTCTATTATTTCACCGCCGCCGTTTCGCTCGGGGCGCCGGGCCGCGCGGTGAGCTTCGTCGTGCCGACCGGCAATTTCGGCGACATCTTCGCCGGATATGCGGCCAAGCGGATGGGCCTTCCCATCGCGAACCTCGTCATCGCCACCAACACGAACGACATTCTGGCGCGGACCCTGGAAACGGGGACGTATGAGATCGAGGGCGTGACGCCCACGATCAGCCCGTCGATGGACATCCAGGTCTCATCGAATTTCGAGCGCCTGCTCTTCGAAGCCCTCGGGCGCGACGCGGCAGCCCTCAAGCGATTGATGGCGGGACTGCAGCAATCGGGCAGTTTCACCGTGCCACGCGAAGCATTGGCACATATCCGCGAAGCATTCGCTGCTGGACGAGCTGACGAGGCGCAGACCTCCGTCACCATTGCTCGCGTATTGCGCGATACCGGTTATCTTCTCGATCCGCACAGCGCCGTGGGGGTGTCGGTGGCTGAGGGCATCGAGCTAGGAAATAGTCCGGTCGTCTGTCTTGCCACCGCCCACCCGGCGAAATTCCCCGCCGCCGTCAAGGCCGCAACTGGCATTGAACCCCCCCTGCCGCCGTGGTTGTCTGACCTTTACCAGCGGCCCGAACGATACGACGTTTTGGCCAACGACCAGGGCGCCGTCGAAGCCTACATTCGAACGCGATCCCGGGCCGGGAGGAGTTGAATTGAGCGTACGCACCACCGCGCTTGAGAACGGCATGACCGTCATCACCGACGACATGCCGAGCCTTGAGAGTGCCTCGCTCGGCATCTGGGTCAAGGCCGGATCACGCAGCGAATCCGAGGCCGAGCACGGCATCTCCCATGTCCTCGAGCACATGGCATTCAAGGGCACCCGGACACGCAATGCCCGTGAGATCGCCGAAGCGATCGAGAATGTCGGCGGCGATCTGAATGCCGCGACTTCAGTTGAACATACCGGCTACTTCGCGCGCGTCCTCAAGGAGGACGTGCCCCTCGCCGCCGATATTCTCTCCGACATCCTGCAGAACTCGCTCTTCGAGCAGACCGAACTTGATCGCGAGCAACAGGTTATCGTGCAGGAAATCGGCGCGGCGCGGGACAATCCGGACGACCACGTTTTCGATCTCTTCCAGCAGGCCGCCTATCCAGACCAGCCAATCGGCCGGACGATTCTGGGCACCGCAGAATCGGTCCGCAGTTTTTCGCCCGAGACCATTCGCGGCTACATGGATCGCAACTATGTCGGCGACCAGATGGTCGTCTGCGCGGCCGGCGCGGTCGATCACGAGGCTCTGGTCGAGATTGCCGACAAGCGCTTCAAGAGCCTCAAGATCGATGGCGCGCCGGCGCCGCAGAAGGCCCAATATGTGGGCGGCGAGCAGCGCGTGCTATCCGATCACGAGCAGGCGCATATCGTTCTCGGCTTCGAGGGGCGGGCCTATAATTCGGATGGCTTCTACGCCGCGCAGATTCTGGCCTCGATCCTTGGCGGGGGCATGTCCTCGCGACTGTTCCAGGAAGTTCGCGAAAAGCGCGGCCTCTGCTATTCGGTCTATGCGTTCCACTGGGCCTTCGCCGACAGCGGCATCTTCGGCGTGGCTGCTTCCACCGGCGAGAACGAGGTCACCGATCTTCTGCCGGTCGTGCTCGACGAATTGCGCAGGGCGACTGAGACCATCAGCGACGAGGAAGTGGTGCGCGTCCGCAACCAGATCCGCGCCGGGCTGCTGATGTCGCTCGAGAGCCCCTCATCCCGCGCCGGGCAATTGGCCCGGCAGCAGATCTTGTGGGGGCGTCCGATCCCGCTGCAGGAGACCGTCGATCGTATCAACCGGATCACCGCCGATCGCGTCAAGCAGGTGGCGCGCCAGCTCTTCGATCATGGCAATGTCTCACTCGCGGGCATCGGCCCTGTGGCCAAGCTTCCCGACTACGGCACGATCGCGAACCGTCTAAAGAACTGATCGTGGTGATGCTCAACTGGTTCGCGCCCGATCCGACGCCGGTCCTCACAGGATCGCGATTGGTCCTGCGCGCGCCACGTGCACGCGACTACACCGCCTGGCGCGATTTGAGGCGCAAGAGCCGCGATTTCCTCAAGCCGTTCGAACCGCGGTGGACCGATGCCGACCTCAACCGCCGCGCCTATTCCGCCCGCCTGCAGCGCGGCCGGGACGAAGCGTTGCGCGGCACCGACTTCGCCTTTCATGTCTTCGAAACGAGTGCGAGCGGCGAGGTCTTCGCCGGCGGTCTCACCATCTCCAATGTGCGCCGTCGGGCGGCCCAGCACGCCAATCTCGGCTATTGGATGGGTGAGCCCTTTGCCGGGCGCGGTCTGATGACCGAAGCGGTGGGACTCGTACTGCCGTTCTTCTTTGATCATCTGGGGCTGCATCGCCTCCATGCAGCGTTTCTGCCCCACAATGTCGCGAGCCGCCGCGTCCTTGAAAAAAACGGATTCAGCGAAGAGGGGTACGCCCCTAACTACCTGCAGATAGACGGAAAATGGGCGGATCACGTACTGTTTGGCTTGACCCGCGAAGCATGGGACGCGCGCTTCCTGCAGGCCCGGCGGTGAATGCTTGTCGCGATGGGTAAACCCCGATACCTAGGGTGCCAGCGTAACATCCCGGGCGTGAGAACCATCAACCGAATGCGGCATCTCCTCGCCCTCGCGGTGGTGTTCCTCATTGCCCTCGCAGGGGTGCGTACTGCTGCCGCGTTCGACGTGGTGACCGCTCCCGAAAACACCGACGCGCTCAATATCACCCGTGCGGCCGACATCGTTCAGGGAACCGCGGGCAAGGTCCAACTCTCGACAGCACCCGGCGAGGACGGAATCATTCGCCGCATCGAAGTGCTCGCAAGCCAGGGCGGCACCAATCCCGACTGGGCCCTCTTCGCCCTCAAGAACGACAGCGACGTGCAGATCGACCGGCTGCTCGTGGCGCCCTTCTTCCGCTTGCCGGGCACCGGCGTTTTCCGGCCGGACCTCGGCAGCCAACGCATCACGTCCCTGACTCCCAGCTCCGGCATCCGGCCGGTGAGGGTCAATGATCGCGAAGCCGACGTCTTCGAGGTCACCATCGACCCCGGCGCCACAGTGACCTTCGTCGCAGAACTATCGAGTCACACACTGCCCGAGCTTTATCTGTGGAAGCCTGACGCCTATCGCGACTATATCAACTCCTTCACGCTGTTCCGCGGCGTGGTGCTCGGCGTTGGTGCGCTCGCGGCGCTGTTCCTCTCGATCATGTTCGTCGTGCGCGGCCGCGGTATCTTCCCGGCGACCGCCGCATTCGCCTGGGCTGTGTTGGTTTACCTGCTGGTCGACTTCGGAGTCTTCGGGCCCCTCGTGGGGCTCTCCAACGGATCAACCGCGCCGTTCCGCGCCGCGGCGGAGGCGGGTATCGCCACGACTCTGTTTGCGTTCCTGTTCGTCTATCTGAACCTTCACCGCTGGCATTTCCGCTTCGTGACGCTGGCGCTGGCGCTGACCGTGGTCTTCCTTGCGCTCTTTGCCTTCGCGTTCTTCCAGCCCGCGCTTGCTGCGACGATTGCGCGCCTTCTGCTCATGCTGTTGGCGCTGACAGGATGCTTCCTGATCCTGCTGCTGGCTTTGCGCGGCTACGATCGTGCCGTGCTGCTCGTGCCGACCTGGATCATCTATATCGCCTGGGTCTTCTATTCGTGGCTGGTGATTACCGGGCAGGTCAGCAATGACGTCGCCCAGTCGGCAGTCGCCGGCGGTCTCGTGCTCATCGTCATGCTGCTCGGTTTCACATCGGTGCAGCATGCCTTCTCCGAAGGACAGGTTTCGATCGGCACCCTGAGCGAAGTCGAGCGTCGTGCGCTTGCGCTCACCGGATCCGGTGATTTTGTCTTCGACTGGAACATCGAACGCGATCGCGTCACCGTATCGGATGAGCTGGCGGTGCGTCTCGGCGAACGGCGCGGCTCGCTCAAGGGGGCCATCAAGCGATGGCTCGACCGCATCCATCCTGAAGACCGCGACCGCTTCAGAACGGCGTTCGATACCCTCGTCGAGTTGCGGCGAGGCAAGGTCTCGACCGACATTCGCCTCGCCACCACGGATGGCAATCACCGCACGTTCCGCATGCGTGTGAAGCCGGTGCTCGGCGGTGACGGACAGGTGAACCGCATCGTCGGCACGCTTCAGGATGTGAACGAAGATCGCGTCTCCCGCGACCGGCTCTTGCACGATGCCGTGCACGACAGCCTCACGGGCTTACCCAATAAGCAGCTTATGCTGGACCGGCTCGAGCGGGCCCTGGCGCGCGCCAAGCTGCCGAACGGCATCAAGCCCGCCGTGTTCCTCATCGACATCGACCGCTTCATGGACCTCGAGGAGCGAGTCGGTCAGTCGGCGGCGGATTCGGTCCTGCTCGCCATCGCCCGCCGCATCTCCCGCATCATGCGTCCGCTGGACACCGTTGGCCGGCTCGGCGGCGACCAGTTTGCGGTGATCATCGGTTCAGAAGCTGCGGCCGGAAAAATCGCCGAGACCGCGGAGCAGATACGCAAGGCGCTGAAGTCGCCCTTCAACTTCGGCGAGCGCGATCTCTCGCTCTCAGCCTCAATCGGCGTCACCATCTATGACGGCAATCCGGCGACAGCCGAGGACGTGCTGCGCGATGCCGAGCTCGCCATGTACTACGCCAAGCGCCTTGGCGGCGATCGCATCGAAGCCTATCGCGCGTCGGCGCGCTCCATCGCGGCTTACACTCGGGCGAGCGAAGAAGACCTCGATCGCGGCCTCAGGCATGGCGAGCTCGAAGTGCAGTTCCAGCCGATTATGGATATTCATTCCGGCGAGATCGCGGGCGCGGAAGCGCTCATGCGCTGGAACCATCCGCAGCGCGGCAACGTGCCTCCCGAAGAATTCGTGCCGCTCGCCGAGCGCACCGGCATGATGGAGCGCCTCGGCCGGCTGGCCTTCGAACAAGCCGCGGGCCAGACCCGGGAGTGGTTGCGCACGCTGCCCATTCCTGAAGAGTTCTTTGTCTCGGTGAACCTGTCGCCGACGCAGCTCCAGACGGAGACCTTGCTGTCGGATCTTCGGGCGATGGTCAGCGAGAGCAGGCAGATTGCCTATCACCTCAAGCTCGAAATCACCGAAAGTCAGGTGATGGCCAACCCCGAGCACTCCGCCTACATGCTGTCGGCACTCAAGGCGATGGGCCTGCGGCTCGCGCTCGACGATTTCGGCACCGGCCATTCATCGCTGAGCTACCTGCACCGCTTCCCGGTCGACACGATCAAGATACCCGCCACCTTCGTGCAGGTCGGAGACGATAGCGGACTGGCCCATACCCAAATCCCGATCATCCGCTCGATCGTGTCGCTCGCAACCGAGCTCGACCTCACGGTGATCGCCGAGGGCGTCGAGACACTGGAGGAGATCGAGCGGCTCCAGGAACTCAACTGCCACTTCGCGCAGGGATTTGCGTTTGGTGCCGCGATGCCCGGAGCCGAATTCAGCAAGAAGCTCGCGGCGCAGCTCGGACGCTAGGCGCGGCTACGCATGCCCGGCAGCCCCGCTCAGCGTCGCGCGAGTGATCCCCAGTTGGCTGAGCGCCATATCGTAGCGCTCGTCGGGCGCGCTCGAAAAGAGCAGGTCGCGTGAGAACGGCACGGTGAGCCAGCCATTGAGCGCGATCTCGTTTTCGAGCTGGCCGGGCGCCCAGCCGCAATAGCCGAGGGCAAAGATTGCGTCGGCTGGCTTCTTGCGGAACGCCATCGCTTTAAGAATGTCGAGCGTTGCGGTCAGGCAGATCTCGTCATTGACGACATAGCTGTTGCCTTCGCGGAAATAGTCCGGCGAATGCAGCACGAAGCCGCGCCCCTTCTGGACCGGCCCGCCCCGCAGCACCTCGCGATCGCGGATGGTTGAGGGAAGTCGGATGATCTCGTCCTTTTCGCCCAGCCCGAGTTCCTCGAGTACATCGACGAAACGCATGTCTTCGACGGCGTGGTTGATCACAAGACCCATCGCCCCATCCTCGGTGTGGCCGACGATATAGACGACCGACTCGTGGAACCGCGCGTCGCCCATGCCGGGCATCGCCACGAGAAATTGCCCCCTGAGCGAATTCATCGAAATTCTCCGTTCGTTCTTCAATCTACTCCACACCTCGATGGCGGCAATATGCTGCTCACGCGACGCTGATCTGCGGGTGCTTCTTTGGTGAACGCTTCTGCTGTATCGGAGGGCATGCTCCGCCTGCTGCCCTACCTGCTTGTGACGCTCGCCGCCTCGCCCGCCTTGGCCGGCGCGACGGCCTGGCAGGAGCTCGCCTCCGGCGCGAGCGTCCGCCTTATTTCGTCCGACCGCATGGATGGCGGCGAAACCCTTGCCGGACTCGAGTTGCGGCTCCCCGAGGGGGCCAACACCTATTGGCGCATCCCGGGCGACAGCGGCATTCCCACCTCGCTTGACCTGTCGGCCTCGACGGCGATTTCCGGCTCCGAAGTGCTTTGGCCGTTTCCCTCAATCGAGACCACCGGCGGCTATCGGGATTTCGTCTATCGAGGCGCCGTCGTCCTGCCGATTCGCCTGAAACCTTCACCCGGTGCCGTGCTCAAAGTCATGGTTTCATTGGGCGTCTGTTCCGACATCTGCATTCCGGCGCGGGCCCAGCTGATGCTGTCTCTCGACCCTGCCAGGCCCGACGCCGCCGAGGCGATCCGCCTCGACCAGGCCCTCGCGGACGTGGCAATCGGCTGGGACGTGCCCGGTGAACCGTTCGCCGCAGTGACCCTTGCGCGCGACGGCAAAGGGCTGGTGATCGCCAATCCGGACCCTTCCATCGACCCTGGATCGGTCATTGCAGATGCCGGAGATGCGGGCCTGAGCCTTGCCGCGCCGCAAAAAAGCCCGGATGGCGCCCTATGGACGCTGGAGGCTGAAGGGGGCGCCACGCTCTCGGGGCTGGCTGGGCGGCCGGTCCAGTTCACATTCATGACGTCGCGGGGGCCCTACGAGGTTACGCGCACAGTTGCTGCCGCAGCGCAGTAGCTCGAACGGACAAGAACGAACGATGATCAAGACCGGCGACAGGTTGCCATCCATTCCCGTCCGGCTGGTGGACGCCAACCGGGTCCAGGAGACCGACACTGCCGCGATCTTAGGAACCGGGACCGTGGTACTGTTTGCGGTGCCAGGCGCCTTTACGCCGACCTGCGATACGAGCCACCTGCCGGGCTTTGTCGCCAACGCAAGCAAGTTGCGCGCCATGGGCGTCGACCGCATCGTTTGCGCGGCAGCCAACGATCATCACGTCCTCAAGGCATGGGCTGAAAAGAACCTCGCGCTTGGCGTCGTTGACTTCATCGCCGATCCGCGCGGCGAATTCGCCGAGGCGCTGGGGCTGACCAAGGAATTTTCGGACCTGGGCCGGCGCTACGCTCGGTTTGCCATGATCATCCGCGACGGAATCGTCAACCAGCTCTTCGTGCAGGACGCGTCGGGGGTGACAGTCAGTGGCGCGCCTGCCATTCTGCTCGCCCTGCAGGCGCAGGTAGCCGCGTAAATGAAGCGATCGGGGGAAGTATCGTTGAATTCAGTCGCCGTTCGTTTTGTGCTTATCGCCATGTCGGGCTTGATGCTTTCCGCCTGCAGCATGGGCGGCATGTTCGGGGGCGGCAGTCCCTCGCCGCAGACCCAGCAATTGGCCACCGCGACCGCTTCGCCGGCCCAGATCGCCGCCGAGGGCGCCGCGGCGTTGCCCGCCATCGCGACCGAATGCCCGCCGATCAAGGTGCGGCCGGGCGCGGAGGCCGTCTTCTATTACGGCAACGGCAAGGTCGGTAATCCGGCCGACCTCCAGTACCAGGCGGTCATCGATAAGCAGTCGCGCAATTGCGTGGTCTCGAACGGGCTCATCACCGTCAAGATGGGTGTGGTCGGCCGCCTGATGCTCGGGCCGGCCGGCAACCAGACCTCGGTCAACCTCCCGGTGCGCTTTGCCGTCGAGCGCGATACGACGCCCATCTTCTCCGAGCTCTATCAATTGCCGGTGACGATTGCGCCCTCGACCCAGGCCAACGATTTCGTCAAGGTGGTCGAGAACGTGCAGATCCCATATGTCGCGGGCGACGACATCACGATCTGGGTCGGCTTCGACTCGTCCAAGAAGTCCTGACAAACGCTGGCGCGCGGTTGACTCGCGCGCGCCGAGCCCATCAAGATCACCCGACTGCGGGAGACGCCTCACACCGGCGCGTGTGAGGGGCCGAAGGCGCAACCGCCCCGGAAACGCTCAGGCAAAAGGACCGCAGTCGGTCGACAACTCTGGAAAGCGAACCGTCAGGTTCCACCGAAGGAGCAACCGGAGCATAGGCTCTCCGGGAAATCTCTCAGGTCAGCGGACAGAGGGGGCACGGCACGAGGGTTTCGGCTCACGTGCATTCGTGCAATCGACCCCGGGTGTGCCGTGTCCGAACAAACCAGTGAATCCCTCAAGACCGTCGTCCTGAACGATGAGCACGTGCGTCTTGGCGGCCGCATGGTGCCGTTCTCGGGCTATTCACTGCCCGTGCAGTATCCGACCGGCATCATCGCCGAGCACAAATGGACGCGCGAGCACGCCGGCCTGTTCGATGTCTCGCACATGGGGCCGAGCCTGTTGATCCTCGCCGACAAATCCGGCGATCCCCAGCGCGACCATGAGACCATCGCGGGGCTCGTCGAGCCGCTGGTCACCGGCGACATTCGCGGGTTGAAGCCCGGCCAGATGCGCTACACGCTGCTGCTCAACGACAAGGGCGGCACCCTCGACGATCTGATGATCGAGCGACCGGAGAGTTCTGGCTGGGGTGGGGCGCTCTACGTCATCGTCAATGCCGGCACCAAGGAAGCCGACTGGGATCACATCAAGCAGGCGACTGCCGGAAAGGCAAAGCTCATGCGCGCCGACGACGGTGCATTGCTGGCCCTGCAGGGACCCGAAGCTGTTGCAGTCGCCGAGAGCCTGATCCCCGGCGTCGGCCGGTTGGGCTTCATGACCGGCGGCAGCTTCAAATGGAACGGCGCCGACCTCATCATCACCCGCTCCGGCTACACCGGCGAGGATGGCTTCGAGATTCTCATCGACGCGGCCAATGCGCCAAAGCTGTGGAACGCGCTTCTATCCGACGCGCGCATCAAGCCGATCGGGCTCGGCGCCCGCGACAGCCTGAGGCTCGAAGCCGGCTTGCCGCTCTATGGCCACGACCTCGACGAAACCATTTCGCCCACGGAAGCAGGGCTCAATTTCGCCATCAGCAAGCGCCGCCGCGAGGCCGCGGATTTCCCGGGGGCCGATCGCATCCTCAAGGAATTCGGCGGCGACCTGGGCCGGATACGTGTCGGGCTGCTCGTCGACGGCGCCCCGGCGCGCGACGGCGCGGACATCCTCGATGTGTCCGGCAACCCTGTGGGTCGCGTGACCTCCGGCGGATTCTCGCCGACGCTCAATCGCGCGATCGCACTCGGCTTCGTCCCGCCCGCGCTTTCGGCTGCAGGCACGGAGCTTGCCGTCGACGTGCGGGGGCGCCGCCAGAAGGCAGTCGTCACCACGCTCCCCTTTGTTCCCCATCGCTATGTCCGGAAGGCCACGCCATGACCGTCAGATACACCGAGGACCACGAATACATCCGCGTCGAGGGCAAGACCGGCGTCGTCGGCATTACCAATTACGCGCAGGACCAGCTGGGCGACATCGTCTTCGTCGAGCTGCCCAGCGTCGGCCAAAAACTCAAGAAGGGCGATGAGGCGGCAGTGGTCGAGTCGGTGAAAGCCGCATCGGAAATCTACTCGCCCGCCTCGGGCACCGTTACCGAGGTCAACACCGCGCTCGCTGGCGAGCCCGGATTGATCAACACGGCCGCCGACAGCGACGGCTGGATCTACAAGCTCAGCCTCGATGCCCTCGCCGAGATCGACACGCTGATGGATGACGCGGCGTACAAGAAACACACGGCCTAGGATTCTAGATGCGTTACCTCCCCCATTCCGCCGCCGAACGCGCCGACATGCTTGCTGTCATCGGCGCATCCTCGGCTGAAGCATTATTTGCCGGCGTGCCTGCCGCGGCGCGGCTCAAGACCCCGATCGACTTGCCGCCGCATTCGCCCGAGTTCCTGGTCGAAGCGCATATGCGTGCGCTGGCGAACCGCAATCACGCGGCCGCGGATGGTCCGTTCTTCATCGGCGCGGGCGCGTATCGGCACCACGTGCCCGCGACGGTCGATCACCTGATCCAGCGCAGCGAATGGCTCACGGCCTACACGCCGTACCAGCCCGAGGTCTCGCAGGGCACGCTGCAGATGCTATTCGAGTTTCAGACGCAGGTCGCGCACCTGACTGGCATGGAGGTTGCCAATGCGTCGATGTACGACGGCTCGACCGCGACCGCCGAGGCGGTGCTAATGGCCAAGCGCCTCACCCGCAAGGACAAGATCGTCCTCTCGGGCGGCCTTCATCCGCATTATCGCGACGTCGTCCGCACCTACCTCGACAACGCGCCAACACTGCTCTGTCAGAAGCCGGCACCCGAGGGGCAGGGCGATATCCTCAATCAGATCGACGATGACACCGCGGCCATCGTCATCCAGACTCCCGACTTCTTCGGCCATCTGCGCGATCTCGAAAAGGCAGCGGAAGCGATTCACGCCAAGGGCGGGCTGCTGATCGTGGTCGTCACCGAAGTGGTGTCGCTGGGCCTCATCGAAGCGCCGGGTGCGCTCGGCGCCGATATCGTCGTCTGCGAAGGCCAGTCGATCGGAAATTCGCTGAACTTTGGCGGCCCCTATGTGGGGCTGATGGCCACCAAGAAGGAATTCATCCGCCAGATGCCCGGTCGGCTCTGCGGCGAGACCGTCGATGCCGACGGCAACCGCGGCTTCGTGCTGACACTATCGACGCGCGAGCAGCATATCCGCCGCGAGAAGGCGACCAGCAATATCTGCACCAATTCGGGCCTCTGCGCGCTGGCCTTTTCGATCCACATGGGCCTGCTCGGGGAAGCTGGCCTGACGCGCCTCGCGCGCTTCAACCACGAGCGTGCCGTGCGGCTCGCCAAGGCCCTCCGCGCCGTTCCCGGCGTCGAATTGCTGAACAACAGCTTCTTCAACGAGATGACGATCCGCCTGCCGATGCCCGCCGCTCCGGTGGTCGAGATGCTGGCCAAGACGGGCGTGCTCGCCGGTGTGCCGGTGAGCCGGTTGATCCCCGGCGATGCAAGCGTCGAGAACCTGATCGTCCTCGCCGCGACCGAACTCACCACCAACGACGACATCGACATGCTCGGCGAATGTCTTCGCGCCGTGCTGGAGGACCAGCCATGAGCATGAACACACAAGGCCGCCCGACCGGAACGGGTACCTCGGGTTTCGCAAGCACGTCGGGCTCCTCGCTGCTGCCCAACGAACCGCTGCTGTTCGAGATCGGCGACACCGAGCATTCGGGCGTCGACCTGCCCGATGTGACGGTGGGTGACGAGTTCCTCGGCGGCTTCAGACGGCAATCGCCACTCGATCTGGCGGGCCTCACCGAGCCTGAGGCGTTGCGGCACTATGTGCGGCTCAGCCGCCTCAACTACTCGATCGACAGCGGCATGTATCCGCTCGGCTCGTGCACGATGAAGCACAATCCACGCCTCAACGAGAAGATGGCGCGGCTGCCCGGCTTTGCGGATATTCACCCGCTGGCGCCGGTTCCCACCGTGCAGGGAGCGCTCGATCTGATGAATGAGCTGTCCCACTGGCTGATGACCCTCACCAACACCGCCGCCGTCTGCCTCACGCCCAAGGCAGGCGCTCATGGCGAGATGTGCGGCATGATGGCCATCCGCGCGGCGCAGGTCGCGAGAGGGCAGGGGCATCGGAACATCGTTCTGGTTCCGGATAGCGCGCATGGTACCAACCCGGCGACCGCTGCGTTCCTCGGTTACACCGTCAAGTCGATCCCAGCCAATGCGCGCGGCACGGTTGATGCAGCCGCGGTGAAGGCGGCGCTCGCCCCCGATGTCGCGGCGATCATGCTGACCAATCCCAACACCTGTGGCCTGTTCGAACCGGAGATCATCGAGATCGCCAAGGCCGTGCACGACGCCGGCGCGTTCTTTTACTGCGACGGCGCCAATTTCAACGCCATCATGGGCGTGGTGCGGCCGGGTGATCTCGGCATCGACGCCATGCACATCAACCTCCACAAGACCTTCTCGACCCCGCACGGCGGTGGCGGCCCAGGTGCAGGACCAGTGGTGCTGAGCGAGGCGCTCGCGCCCTTTGCCCCAGTACCCTTCGTGCGCAAGGCCAGGAACGGAGGCGAACTCGTCGAGCACGCCGAGGGCCAGCACCTCGGTCGAATCACCGCCTTCAACGGGCAGATGGGGATGTATGTGCGCGCGCTCACTTACATGCTGAGCCACGGCGGCGATGGCCTGGCGCAAGCGGCGAAGGATGCGGTGCTCAATGCCAATTACATCAAGGCGCGGCTGACGCCTGCATTTTCCGCACCGTTCGGCGAGGGCCCGTGCATGCACGAAGCCCTGTTCGACGATCATTTCCTCGAGGGCACGGATGTTACGACGCTCGATTTCGCCAAGGCGCTGATCGACGAGGGCTTCCATCCCATGACCATGTACTTTCCCCTCGTGGTGCACGGGGCGATGCTCGTCGAGCCGACTGAGAGCGAAAGCAAGCAGACCCTCGACCATTTCTGCGACACGATGATCGAGCTGGCGGCCGACGCGAAGGCGGGCAACGCCGCGCGCTTCACCTCGGCGCCAACCCGCGCCCCGCGGCGCCGGCTCGACGAAACGCGGGCCGCCCGCCAGCCTAAGCTCAAATGGGAACGGCCGTTGGAGCTGCCGGTCGCGGCGGAGTAACATATAGGTCAGCACTATTGACATAAAGCGAAACTGAGCGGATTCTCATGCGTGGAGGTCCGCCCATGACAAATTCTGCGGTGCTCAAGCAATTCGAGGACCAGGCGCTGATCTGCGAGAAGCTCGGCTCGCCGTTCACCGCGCGGCTCCTGCGCCTGCTCGCAGCGCGTCTCGATTCGTCGGCCCGCTTTGGTGCGCGCATCCTTGACTGGCCAAGCGATCCGTACGGCGACAATCTCGCTTTGCGGGCGGCCGGCGCACTGCACGGTCTGGCGCGCGGCGGATCCGCCCCGAACCTCGCCGCATGCTATCCGCCCCATGAGGTGGATGACGCGAGGCTCTGGTCGGCGATCGCGGCTCAGCTTGGTCCGGATGCTTCTTTTCTCGACAAGCGCCTCGACAGCGCGCCGCAGACCAATGAGGTGGCCCGATCGGGCTTGCTTTTGGGCGCCATGCTGACGATTGCCGATCGCACCGTCCTGCCGCTCGAGCTCTATGAGATCGGCGCCAGCGCCGGGCTCAATCTCGGCTTCGACGAATATCGCTATGAGCTGGGCGAGGGCAGGGCGTGGGGCCGGCGCGACGCCCCGCTCACCATCGACTGCCCGTGGCGCGGCACGACCCCGCCGCTGCACACGCCGCTGAGCATCGTCGGTCGGCACGGCTGCGACCTCAATCCGCTCGATCCGGCAAATCCCGACGACCGTGAGCGGCTGCTCTCCTACGTCTGGGCCGACCAGACTGCCCGGCTCCAGCGCGTGGACGCGGCATTGAGCATCGCAGCAGCAGATCGCCGGCGCGTCGAAAAAGCCGATGCTGCCGATTGGCTCGATGCGGAGTGGGCCGAGCCACAGCCTCCCGGTCTGGTGCGCGTTCTCTATCACACCATCGTCTGGCAATACCTGCCGGAACACACCAAGACGCGCATCGAAGCGCTGCTGCATCGGCTCGGCGACGAAGCGACTGCAGACCGCCCCCTCGCGCGCATCTCATTCGAGCAGGACGGTCAGCCCAATCGCGGCGGCGCCATCGTGCTGACGATTTGGCCGGGCGGCGAGAGTGTCGAGTTAGGGCGAGGCGACTTCCACGGCCGCTGGGCCGAATGGAACTAACAGCTAGTTCAGCTTGCTGCTGACATCCTTGATCGCCTGGTCGACCAGCGCGTCGCCCTTGGTGGCCATCTGCTTGCTGAGCAAGAGCTGCGCCGCCTCGATCGCGACATCGGCTGAGCGCGAGCGTACTTCGGCGACGGCCTGCGATTCCGCCTGAGCGATCTTGTCTTCGACGGCCTTGGTCCGGCGGGTGATGAGAGTCTCAAGCGAGGTCTTGGCTTCGCTGGTCAGCCGGAAGGCCTCCTCGCGTGCTGCCGTCACGATGCTCTCGGCTTCCTTGGTCGCCGATTGCCGCTTGGCCTCGTATTCTTCGAGCAGCATGCGCGCTTCCATGCGTAGCCGCTCGGCTTCGGCGAGCTCGGTCTCGATTGCCTTGATGCGCGTGTCGAGCATCTTGGTGATCATGCCCGGCACCTTGAGGTAGAAAACCACCCCGAGGAACACGAGCAGCGCGATGGTGGCCCAGAAGGCCGCGTCGAACTCGAAAGCCATCGTCTAGCCCTTCACCACTTGCGCCACCGCGTCGGCCACATCCTTCGCATTGGCCTCGCCGGTGAGCTGCTTGACCACCGCGGCGGCGGTATCCGAGGCAATCTCGCCGACCCGGCCGAGCGCGTCAGCCTTGGTCTTCTGGATACGGCCCTCGGCGTCCGCCATCTTGCCGCTGAGCTCGGTCTCCACCGCCTTGCGCTTGGTGTCGAGATCGGCCCTGATCGAGCTTCGCGTCTCCTCGGCGATGGCCTGCGCATTCTTGCGAGCCGTCGCGAGCGCTTCTTCGTAGGCGGCGATGGCCTTATCGGTCTCGCCTTTGAGCCGCTCGGCTTCCTGCAGATCGCCATCGATCCGGCCGCGCCGCTTGTCGATAATGCCGCCGATCTGCGGCAGCGCCACCCGGCTCATCAGCACGTAGAGGAAGACGAAGGCGAGGACGAACCAGAAGATCTGGCTGGCAAAGTTTACCGGATCGAACGGCGGGAACGTCGTGTGCACTTCCGCCTGTACGGTCGAAGCCGTGCCCGTCTCGGTCGCGACAGCCGAACTTGCGGCACTCGCGAGCGCAGATGAGACGTTGGCTTGCGCCACTAGGACTACGGAATCAGCCATTGCCGGTTACCTTGCTTGCCTCGGCTCCGGAGCAACCCCCGGAGCCATTCCTTCGAGCGCGATCAGACCGCGTAGAGCAGCAGGAAGGCGATAACGAGCGAGAAAATGCCCAGAGCTTCGGTCACGGCGAAGCCGAAGATCAGGTTCGAGAACTGCGCGGCAGCCGCCGCCGGATTGCGCAGGGCGCC
>Ga0207698_10000469_pt1 | contig 23449 bp, 23 predicted proteins | sample KBSCornC22_FD_184298 | JGI IMG/M metagenome (GOLD analysis project Ga0207698, IMG submission 184298) | Corn rhizosphere microbial communities from Kellogg Biological Station, Michigan, USA - KBS Corn C2-2 (SPAdes) (version 2) | ecosystem: Host-associated > Plants > Roots > Rhizosphere > Soil ... | reverse complement strand
ATGGCGTGGGACGAGCGCGTCTATGGCCGCGAATATGATCTCGCCATCTTCAACATCGTCGCGGTCAGCGATTTCAACTTCGGGGCGATGGAGAATAAGGGCCTCAACATCTTCAATTCGCGCTACATCCTCGCCGATGCCGAGACCGCGACCGACGCGGATTTCGACGCGATCGCAGGCGTGGTTGCGCACGAATATTTCCACAATTGGTCGGGCAACCGCGTCACCTGCCGCGATTGGTTCCAGCTGTCCTTGAAGGAAGGCTTCACCGTCTTCCGCGACCAGCAATTCTCGGCCGACCAGGGCTCGCCCGCGGTCAAGCGGATCGAGGACGTGCGCGCGCTGCGCGCGGCCCAATTCCCCGAGGATGCCGGCCCGCTGGCGCATCCGATCCGGCCCGAATCCTATATCGAGATTTCGAACTTCTACACCGCGACCGTCTACAACAAGGGCGCCGAAGTGATCCGGATGCTGCACAGCATCCTGGGCGAGGAGGGGTTCCGCGCCGGCACCGACCTTTATTTCGAGCGCCATGACGGCCAGGCGGCGACGTGCGAGGATTTCGTGGTCGCGCTGGAGGATGCGACCGGCGCGGACCTCACCCAATTCCGTCTGTGGTACAGCCAGGCAGGGACGCCGCGCGTCAGGGCGAGCCTTGACCATGATGCGCCGGGCGGCCGTGCCCGATTGAAGCTGGAGCAGACGGTCCCGCCAACGCCGGGCCAGCCGGAAAAGGAGCCGATGGTGATCCCGCTGCGTGTCGCCTTGCTCGGCGATCGCTCGGGCAAGGCGATGGGCGGCGAACGGCTGGTGATGCTCGACGCGGCGAAATCGGAGATGCTGTTCGACGGGCTCAACGAAAAGCCGGTCCTGTCGATCAATCGCGGTTTCTCGGCACCGATCGTGCTCGAGAGCGACCGGGGGCCGGCCGAGCTTGCCTTCCTCTCCGCGCACGATGACGATCCGTTCGCGCGTTATGAGGCGATGCAGCAATTGATGCTCGACACGTTGCTCGCCGGCGTGACGCTCGGGAAGACCGATCATGGCCCGGTGCTGGAGGCGGTGCGCAACACGCTCAACGATCCCGCGCTCGACGCGGCGTTCAAGGCGGAAGCGGTGCTGCTGCCGGCCGAGGCGCTGATCGGCGATCAGCTGGCCGAGGTCGATCCCGATCGGATCGCGGCGGTACGCGAGGCGCTGCGCGCCGATATCGGCCGCACGATGGAGGAGGATTGGCGCGACGCTTATGCCGCGCACCGTGCCAATCGCTACGAATATACGCCGAGCGCCAAGGGCGCGCGCCGCCTGCGTACGGTCGCGCTCGGCTATGTCGCGGCGGCAGGGGCGGACGATGCGCCGCGCCTTGCCTTCGAACAATTCCAGGACGCGGACAATATGACCGATCGCCAGGGTGCGCTCGGCGTGCTCGCCAATGGCGATTCGTCCGAGCGTCACGCGGCATTGGCGGCCTTCTACAACCGTTTCCACCATGACGCGCTCGTGCTCGACAAATGGTTCAGCGTGCAGGCGCTGTCACTCCGGCCGGATACGCCGGCGGCGGTGCAGGCGCTCGCGAAGCACCCCGATTTCACCATCGCCAATCCGAACCGGATGCGCGCGCTGGTGAGCGCCTTTGCCGCCAATCAGCGCGCCTTCCACGATCTTGACGGCGGCGGCTATCGCTTCCTTGCGGATATGATTCTCGCCGTCGATCCGTTCAATCCGCAGAGCGCCGCCCGTCTCGTCCCCGCGCTCGGCCGCTGGCGCCGCTTCGAACCGCAGCGCGCGACCAGGATGCGCGAGGAGCTGGAGCGGATCCTCGATACGGCGGGGCTGTCCAAGGACGTGACGGAGCAGGTCTCGAAAAGCCTGGGCTGACGCGGTCCCTGGCCAATTTCACGAGTCCAATCCGCTCCGGGCGAAGCCCTTTTTGCGATCACCTTGGATATATCCGAAGTCCGCTTCGGCTCAGACTATATCCAGCCATGATGCTGGGCGGCTTCGGCCTGATCGGCGGCGTTTCGCATCTGCTTCAATCGGCCTTGGCGCTCGTGCCTTGGCGGCGCCGGCGTCGGAAATCGGCGAGCTTGGCGCGGTTGCCGCACCCGGCCATCGAACACCAGCGACGGTCGCCGCGACGCGACGTGTCGACGAACAGCAGGGTACAGAGGTCCGCCTGGCATTGGTGGATCTGGGCCGCGCGCTCCGAGCCGAACAGGAAGATCGCCTCGCGCGCGATCATCGCGAGCATCCCATCCGCCGGGCTGCTGAGGCTGACCCCGCCGTCGCTTTCCAGCCGCGGCAAGGCCGGTGTGATGGTCGCGACGCAGTTGATCCTCTCCCGGGCCTCGGACGCATCGGTTCCACCGATGCGCGCCAGTGCAAGCGCATAAATGGCCTCGCGCAGGGCCCGCGCGGTGTGGAGATCGGCCTCCGTCGCATCCGTCGCGCGCATGCCGGCCGAATCGAGCCACCGCAGCAGGTCGGTTGGCTCAACGAGAAGCTCGCGCGGCTGCGCCTTCGCCCGTGCCGCCAGCGTCGCAGTCAGATCGAGTGCGATATGCCCGCCGCGAAAGCGAAAGCCATCGCGGTCGGTGGGAAGGTTCGGATCCCGCAAGCGCATGAAACCTGATTGACAGGTTTCGCATCGTTCTGCAAATCACTGTAACCTGTTTAACAGGTTACAGGAGAATCGGCATGTTGGGACTGATTGCTTTCGCAGCCACAGCCGTTGCGGCTGGGGCGGCGGCATCCGCGGATGGGCAGCCGCTGGCGACGTTGCAGGGAAGCTGGCGGATGGAAGAGGCCTATGAACGCCGCGCGGACGGCAGCGTCACCCACGCTTATGGGCTGCACCCGCAGGGGCTGATGATGGTGGATGCGGCCGGGCGCTATTCGGTGCAGATCTTTCGACCCGATCGCGCGCCGTTCCGCTCGGGCGACAAGACCGCCGGTGACCCGGCCGAATATCGCGACGCGGCGATCGGCTCGAGCACGCATTTCGGCACGGTCCGGATCGATTCCGCGCATCATCAGCTGGTCTTCGCGGTCGATGCGGCGTCCTTCCCCAACTGGAACGGCAAGACGCAGGTGCGCGACTTCACCTATCGCGACGGGGTCCTGAGCTATGCCGTCCCGGCCAGTGCCTCCGGCAATGGCACGATCGCTTATTCGGTCTGGCGTCGGATCGGCTGATTAGGGCAGGATCGTGACGATGACGCGCTTGTAGCGCGTCAGTGGCGGCGAGCCCTTGTCGGTCACCTTCACGATAAAATGCGCCGTCTCGGGTCGTGCGACCTTGGGTGCAACGAACGGCACGAAAGCAATATTGTCGGCGCCGCCGGGCGGGATGAGCTGCTTCCAGGATCCGGCTTCGGGATAATTGAACCACAGGAAACTCAGGCTGTCGCCGTCCGGATCGCTGCTGCCCCAGGCGCTCAGCACGAAACGCTCGCCCGAATGGACGGTGAGGCGATCGGGATGGGCCAGCCGTACCTCCGGCGGATGATTGGCCTGATCGTAGGTCGAAGTCGTCCAGGCCATGCGCGCCGCGAAGTCGTTCTGGAAGTCCTCGCGCCATCGCCACAACGTCGCCAGGAAATCCTTGAAGGTTGCATCCGCCGGCATGACGGCGCGGCCATAATCACTCGCGCGGTGCGGGGTGTAGGTGTCGACCGCGTTGGTCCAGATCGGCCGCGTCTCGGGTTCGATCGGGACGCCGCCGGTGAAGCCGCCGACATCCATAGTCGCGAGCGCGGGCGTGTAGAATTCATAGCGGCCGCCCCAGCCGCCCCAATCGGGATGCTCTGGATCACCAAGGCCGGTGGGGATCAGTCCCAGCCACGACGGCGTGTCGCCTTCCATACCATAGGCCACATCGGGATAGACCGCGCCGAGCGGACCATGCCCCTGCTGGATATGGTCGCGCAGCCATTCGTTGCTGATCACATGATTATCGGCGCCCTTGATCGCCGAATTGATCGCGGTCCAGGTAGCCGCGCCATAACCGCCCGGGCTGACGATATAGAAGAGATGGGGGAAGGTCCGGCGCATCCACGCACCCGAATCGTCCTGGTCGGAAATGGTGTAGACGCGCAGCTTCGCGACCAGCCGGTCGAGCTCGGCCTGCGGCAGCGTCGCGCGCATCGTGAACAGGGCCTGCGCCAGCGTATTGGCACCGCCCCAGACCGTCACCCATAAGGGGCGCGGATTGTTGGTCTTGAGCGCAGCGATGATTGCGTCCGACCCGGGCGTGTCCTTGCCCGTCCCGACCGCTGTCATGCCGTAACCGGGCTGGCCCGTGCGCACCAAGGCGAGCAAAGTCTCCGCGGTCGGATAGCCGGGTGCATGACGCAGCAGGTTGGCGCGCACCTTCCCATAGGCATCGATCACGCGGCGGATGGAGGCCGGGTGGACCTGGTCCTTCATATGGACCGACGTGGTGGCGATCAGGCCCTCAAGGTCGATGTCGTTCGAATAAAGCATCAGCCGGACGAAGCTTTCGGTGTCGTCCGGGTCGGCCTCGATATCGCTGAGCACGATCAGGCGCTGCTTCTCGACCGCCGGCGTCGCGGCCGCTGGGCTCTTGGCCCGCGTCTGGCCGGCCACCACCTGCGCAGCCGGCACGATCAACATCAAGGCCAGCAAGGCTGACAGGCCCAGTTTCATGGACTTCCCCCTCCCACCGCGAGATCGTCGGCTCATAGGCTCGGCGCGGCGAAGACCCCTATTTTCCGATCCAGTCCGCGACTTCGCCTGCCACCTGGTTGGCCGCCTGGTTGAGCGCGGCGGCGACCGCTTCAGGCTGCTCCGAACCCACCGGCACGCGCGCGGAGAAGCGCCGGCTCTGAATCTGGTCATTCCCTTCGTGCGACAAGGTCGCATCGAAAGTCACGGTCACCGCCTGGCCCGGGCCGTCGAGCCCGAAGGCGGAGATCTGGCCGGCCAGCCTGGTATCGGGCTGGATCTGGAGCAAGCGGGGCTCGGTGACGACGCGGCCCGTGCGCACCGTGATCGTCTCGGCCAGCAGGCTGCGGAACAAGTCGGCGGGCGCGGCGGACCATAAGCCGCCCTTCAGATAGGCGATCGCGTTCGGTCCGTCCGTCACCAGCACGCGCTGGGTCGTGAGCGCCGGGATCGCACCCAGCCGCGCGATCTGCACCGCCTTGGCGTCGCCAGTGGTGATGAGCGTCCCGGGAGCGAGCGGCGTCGTCGCGGTGAGCACCATCAGCCGCGCAGGCGGCTTGGGACTGAGGCTGATGCAGCCCGAAAGCGGCAGCGCCGCCGCGAGACCAAGCAAAGCGAGCGCCGTCTTCTTCATCACTTCCTCGGCTTGTAGTCGGGCAGCTTGGGGCCGCCGAGCAGGCTGCCGGCGCCGCCATTGTCGATCCGGCCTGAAATGGCGCGCAAGGATGCCGCGGTGTCGCCCAGATCGCGCACCAGCTGGTTGATCGCGGGAACGGTCTGGGTCGAGACGGCCTTGATCCCCGGCTTGGCGGCGTCGATCGCCTCGTCGAGATTGGCCATGCTGTGTTTGGCCGAGGCGATCGTGCTGTTCAGGTTGGCGAGCAAGGGCCCGATATTCTGGTTGGTGGTGTCGGCCAGCTGACCGAATTTCTGCGCCGCCTCGCCCGCTTGCTGGATCGCGACATGGGCATCGGCAAGCGTCGCGGCGATATCGTCGCTGCGGTTGGCGAGGGCGCCGCTGATCTTGTCGATATGCTGCAACGTGTCGCTGATCGCGCGCTGGTTCTGCGGGTTCAACAGGTCGGTCAGCCGTTCGGTCAGCGTCGTCAGCCGATCGAGCAAGGCCGGTGCGTTGCTGAGGATGGCGCCGAGCCCGCCCGCCTTGGGCGGGATGAGGGGCAGGCCGAACGGCCCCGGCTGATCGATCGGCGGCGCGCCCGTCACCGCGCCGTCGAGATTGAGCGTGCTGACCCCGGTGAAGCTGCCGACGATGGTCGCGGTCGTGCCCTGCAGCACGGGCGTGTCCTTCTTCACCGCGATGCGGACGCGGATCAGCTCGGGTTGGTCGGGCATCACCGCGATATCGTCGACCTTGCCGACCGGCACGCCCGAGAAGGTGACCTGCGAGCCTTTGGCCAGACCGTCGACCGAGGTCTTGAACAGAATGTCGTATTTCTTCTCGTCGGCACCGCTATTGCCCGCCATCCAGACGGCAAAGGCGACCATGATGCCCAACAGCACGAGCACGATGCCGCCGACCAGCACGTTGTTCGATCGCGTTTCCATCAGCGCGTCACGCCCCCGTGCCTTCCCCTGTGGAATCGCCGCCGGCGGATTCCAGCGCGGCCCGGCGCCGCTTGATATTGTCGATCGGATCGGCCCCCGACTCCCGGTCGGCCGCGTCCTGCGCCGCGCGGCCGCGCGGACCGTTGAAATATTCCTGAATCCACGGATGGTCCAACGCCAATAATTCCGGGATCGTTCCGACCGCGACCACATGCTTGTCCGCCAGCACCGCGACGCGATCACAAATCGCATGCAAAGTATCGAGATCGTGCGTGATCAGGAAGACGGTGAGGCCCAGCGTCTCCTTCAAACTCTTGATCAGATCGTCAAATGCGGCCGCGCCGATCGGGTCCAGGCCGGCAGTCGGCTCGTCGAGGAACAAAAGTTCGGGGTCCAGCGCGAGGCTGCGTGCCAGGCCCGCCCGTTTCTTCATGCCGCCCGACAGCTCCGAGGGGAATTTCGGTCCGGCTTCCGGGGGCAGGCCGGTCATCGTCACCTTATAGGCGGCGATTTCGTCGAGCAGCGCCTGTTCGATGTGCGGGAAATATTCGCGGATCGGCACCTGGACGTTCTCGGCGACGCTCAGCGTGCTGAACAGCGCGCCCCCCTGGAACAGCACGCCCCAGCGGCGGCGCACGTTGCGCGCCTCATTGTCCTCGCGGCCGATCATCGGTTCGCCGAACACCTCGACCTCGCCTGCTTCGGGGCGCTGCAGGCCGATGATCGATCGCATCAGCACCGACTTGCCCGTGCCCGATCCGCCGACCACCCCTAAGATCTCGCCGCGGTGGACGTCGAGATCGAGATTATCGTGGACCAGTTGCTCGCCGAAACGGTTGGTGAGTCCGCGCACGCAGATCACAACATCGCCCGTCGGCGTCGGATTCGCGGGGTCGCTCATATCCAGCCGATCGAGGCGAAGAAGACCGCGAAGAAGGCGTCGAGCACGATCACCAGGAAGATCGACTGGACCACAGCGGCGGTGGTGCGCAGGCCGACCGCCTCGGCATTGCCTTCCACCTGCATGCCCTGGAAACAGCCTGCTATGGCGATGATCAGGCCAAAGACGGGCGCCTTGAGCAGGCCTTGCCACAGGTCGGTGATCGGCACGACCTCGCGGATGCGGCTGACGAAGGTGATCGGCGGGATGCCGAGGCTGAACCAGCAGAACAATCCGCCGCCGATCAGCGCGACCATCGCCGAATAGAAGCTCAGCATCGGCATCATCCAGAAGGCGGCAACGACGCGCGGGATGACCAGGGCCTCCATCGGCGACACGCCGATCGTGCGCATCGCGTCGACCTCCTCGGCGAGCTTCATCGATCCGATCTGCGCGGCGAAGGCGGATCCCGACCGGCCGGCGACCATGATCGCGGTCATGAGCACGCCGAGTTCGCGCAAGGTGAGGCGTCCCACCAGATTGATCGTGAAGACCTCCGCGCCGAACTGACGAAGCTGGATCGCACCCTGCTGCGCGATGACGATACCGATCAGGAAGCTCATCAGCCCGATGATGCCGAGCGCATCGACGCCCACCACTTCGAACTGACGTACCATCGCATGCCAGCGGATGCGCCTGGGGACGCGGGCGAGCGACAGAAGCTCGACCAGCACCGCGCCGAAGAAGCCGATCAGCCCGACCAAGGTGACGCCCGCGCGCACCGTCGCCTCGCCCATCCGGTCGAGCAGGCGCTGGAGCGTGGGCGTGGGGGACGGCTGCTCTTCCAAGGGGTGATCGGCGGCGGCGATCTGCTCGAGCAGATGCGCCTGTTCCGGATTGGCGCCATCCACCGGAATGTCGTGGTCTCGCGCCAGCCGATGGATCAGCCAGGCGCCGACCGTGTCCATCCGCTCCACCCGGGCAATGTCGATCCGGTCAGGCGAGGCCTCGAGCTCGTCGAGCTGCTGCGGCACCTCGCGCAGCTGGGCAAGCGTCAGCGCGCCGGTGAAACGCAGCGTCCTGCCGCCGTCTGCAAGATCGAAATCGGCAGGTGCGCTCATGGGCCTTCAAACTATTGGCAACGCCGTAAAGCGCAACAGAGGGAGCGGGCCATCGTCTCCGAGACGCTTACGCCTACGTAATGTTCCCTTTTCGCTTGTCCAGCCAGCCCGAATCGGCTGTGGCGCGGCCAATGCGCGAACTCGCCATCTACGACATGGACCGCACCGTCACGCGGACGGGCACCTACACGCCGTTCCTGATCCATGCCGCGAAACGGCTCGCGCCCTGGCGCCTGGGGCTCGCGACTTTGGTCCCCTTCACCATGGCGGCTTATGGCCTCAAACTGATCGATCGGCGGCGTCTGAAGGAATGGAATCAACGCCTGCTGCTGGGTGGCGCGGTGCCGCGTACGGCGCTCAAGCCCGTGGTCGAAAGCTTCGCGGATTTGATCTGCAAGACCAACATCCATCCCGGCGCACGGCGGCAGATCGCGCAGGACAAGGCAGCAGGCCGGCGGTTGGTGCTCGCGACCGCCTCCTACCGTTTCTATGTCGAGCCGATCGCCGCGCGGCTGGGCTTCGACGATGTGATCGCGACCGGCAGCGTCACCGGGCTCGACGACATCATCCACGCCCGGATCGACGGCGATAATAATTATGGCCCCGCCAAATTGCGGCTGATCCAGGCCTGGATGGAGACGCAAGGCATTGCCCGCAAGGACGTGCGGATCCGTTTCTATTCCGATCATGTCTCCGATTGGCCGGCACTGGAATGGGCCGACACCGCGATCGCGGTGAACCCCAGTGCGGGCCTGCGGAAGATGGCCGCCGAGCGGGGATGGCAGATCGTCGATTGGGGCTTCTGACCCCACGCCGTCATGCCAGCGAAAGCTGGCATCCTTCTCCCGTCACTGCCAGCTTCCCGCCGTTTGGGGATGGACCCCAGCGTGCGCTGGGGGTGACGTCAGGCGAGGGACGTGAGCTTCTCGCCCAGCCTCACTCCATCCCCCTCGATCCGGAAGATCTTCACGCGTCCCGTCGCGCCTGACCGCAGCGTCACCGCCGACTTCGGCACGCCAAGCGCCTTGGCCAGAAAGGCCACCAGAACCTCATTCGCCGCGCCATCCACCGGCGGCGAGGCGACACGGATGGCGAGCGCGCCGCGGCCGTCGGGCTGGGGCTGCACGCCGACCACTTCGGTCCGCGACGCCCGTGGCGTGACCTTGACCGCCAGGGTCACGCCATCCGGATCGACCGACCAGGCCTGCATGCCCGCCTGGGGCTCAGCGCCCGTCGCGGCGGCCCAACAGGCGCAGGCGCAGCGCGTTCAGCTTGATGAAGCCGGCGGCGTCGCGCTGATCATAGGCGCCCTGGTCGTCCTCGAAGGTGACGACCTTTTCCGAATAGAGCGTATTGGGCGATTTGCGGCCGATCACATGGACCCCGCCCTTGTAGAGCTTGAGCCGGACGGTGCCCGACACCTTCTCCTGGCTATGGTCGATCGCGGCCTGCAGCATCTCGCGCTCGGGCGAGAACCAGAAGCCGTTATAGATCAGCTCGGCATAACGCGGCGCCAATTCGTCCTTCAGATGCGCGGCGCCGCGATCGAGGGTGATCTGCTCGATACCGCGATGCGCGAGGTGATAGATGGTGCCGCCCGGCGTCTCGTACATGCCGCGGCTCTTCATGCCGACGAAGCGATTCTCGACCAGGTCGAGCCGGCCGATGCCGTGCGTCTTGCCGAGATCGTTGAGCTTCGCGAGCAACGCCGCGGGGCCGTAAGCCTCGCCGTTGATCGCAACCGCGTCGCCGCGCTCGAAATCCACCGTGATGATCTCGGGCGTGTTCGGCGCATCCTCGGGATTGTCGGTGCGCGAATAGACATAATCCGGCACCTCCTCCCACGGATCCTCGAGCACCTTGCCCTCGGACGAGGTGTGGAGAAGGTTGGCGTCGGTCGAGAAGGGGCTCTCGCCGCGCTTGTCCTTGGGCACCGGGATCTGGTGCGCCTCGGCATATTCGATCAGTCGGGTGCGGCTGGTCAGGTCCCATTCGCGCCACGGGGCGATGACGCGGATGTCGGGTGCGAGCGCATAATAACCCAGCTCGAAGCGGACCTGGTCATTGCCCTTGCCGGTCGCGCCATGCGCGACCGCGTCGGCCCCCACGGCCCGCGCAATCTCGATCTGGCGCTTGGCGATCAGCGGCCGCGCAATCGAGGTGCCGAGCAGGTACAGCCCTTCGTAGAGCGCGTTGGCGCGCATCATCGGCATGACATAATCGCGCACGAATTCGTCGCGCAGGTCGTCGATGAAGATATGCTCGTCCTTGACGCCCATCAGCTTGGCCTTGGCGCGCGCGGGTTCGAGCTCTTCGCCCTGGCCCAGGTCGGCGGTGAAGGTGACGACCTCGCAATTGTAGGTCTCGCGCAGCCATTTCAGGATCACGCTCGTGTCGAGCCCGCCCGAATAGGCCAGCACCACGCGCTTCACGTCGCTCATTCTTCCAAACTCCCCGGGGAATCGGCCGCGCCTTTGGCATGCGAGGCGCTGCAGCGCAACGTGAGCCGGGCTATCCGGCTTGGTCCGGCTCGGCTAATCTGGCGGCAGCGCGTTCCTGCGCGGGGAGGATTTTCAATGAAGACGACGATGATTGCGGGCGTGCTCGCGCTCGGCCTTGCTGGCCCCGCGCTGGCGCAAATGCCGTCGGGCCCGATCACCAAGGCCGATTATATGGCGCGCGGCAAGGCGCAGTTCGACGCCGCCGACGCCAATCATGACGGTGCGCTCACCAAGGACGAACTGACCGCGGTCATGACCGCGCAGATGGGCAGCGCCCCGCCGCAGCAGGTGATCGACACCATCTTCGGCGCGATGGATGCGGATCATGACGGCAAGGTCACGGCGGCCGAAGCGGAGAAATTGCGCGGCGACCGCTTCGACAAAGCGGATACGAATCATGACGGCACGCTGACCCCCGAAGAGATGGACGCGGCGCGCGCTGCCGCCATGTCGCAGGCGCCGAAATAAGCCCCGCCAGACCGAACCGTTGCGCTGGCGGGACGTTGTTCCGCCAGCAAAGGGAGATGAAGACGTGAGCGTGGCCTTTCGCCGCGAGAGCGACGACGAACATAAAGAACCAAAATTCGATATCCCGATCCCGCCCGGGCCCAATCTGGTGACGGAGCGCGGCCTCAAGATGATCGAGGACAAGGTGGCCGAACTGGAGGCGATCGACGCACCCGACGAGGAGCAGCAGCGCGAATTGCGTTACTGGCGCCAGCGGCTTGCGACCGCGCAGATCGGCCCCATGCCCGCTGAAGACGAAATCGGCTTCGGCAGCCGGGTCGTGTTCACGCTCAACAAGGCGAAACGCGAAATCCGCATCGTCGGCGAGGATGAGGCCGACCCTGCCGCCGGCCTGCTCGGTGTCCAGGCCCCGCTCGCCCAGGCGTTGATCGGCGCGGGGGCTGGCGACGTGCTCCCCTTCGGGGGCAAGGACGATGCGATCGAGGTGCTCTCGGTCGGGTAAGAAAAGGGCGGCCGCTCCGTGAGGAGAGCCGCCCTCTTACTCGTCATGCCAGCTTTCGCTGGCATGACGCGGTTCAGATCAGACCACCGGATCCTTCTTCACCGGCTCCTTGGCCTTCTCCAGGCTCGCCGGCGTCAGCGTCGGCGCAGCCGGCTTGGCCTGCTGCACCGCGGGCACGGGCTTGCGCGTATTGACCGCGCTGCAATCGCCCGAGCTCTGCCGCTCGACCTTGGGCGCCTGATTGGTGCCGAGCGAGGTCACCTGCACGCTCTGGCTGCAGCTCGCGCCATTGCCGCTGCTGAACGAGGTGAAGCTGTAGCTGACCATGCCGGGCGGCAGGCTCTTGAGCGCGGCTTCGCTCAATTTGCCGTCCGGACCCGGCGCGATCGCCTGCATGGCCGAGGCCTGCTGCAGCATCGCGTCCATCTGCCGGTCCATCGCGTAGGAGATACGGTCGAACATCGCGAACGGATCGGCGGGTACGAACGCGACCGGCATCGCCAGTTCGTTCGGGGCAACCACGATCCGGGGGGCGACCTTGCCCACATAATGGATGCGGGCGACCGATCCATCGGGCAGCACGACGTTCATCACATGATTCTGGTCCGCCGCGGCGACGGCGACTCCGGCCAGCGCGATCGCACCGGCACCCGCGACCAGAAGCTTGGTGAGTTTTCGCATCGAATTCTCCTCCTGCTTGGGATCACGAACAAAACTGCCACATCAACCTGAACCGCGGATGAAAGAAATGGCTGTTTTGCGACGAAAATCTGGGAATGGAAGACCCGCTCGTCAAGCGGTTGCTCCATGCCGGTAAACGCAGTTGACGGCCCGCAACCGATAGTTCCATAACGCCTTATATAACGAGTTATGGAATCGAGCTGATGAGCGCCGACGTGATTGCGGACCTCGGGGAGGTTTTCCTCGGGAGCCGGCTGAAAAGACTGGCCGAACGGCTGCAGGCAGGGGCGGCAAAAGTCGTGGGCGAAGCCGGGCTGTCGGTGCAGCCGACGCATATGGGGCTGCTCGCCGCGCTCGATCGCAGGCCGATGACGATCGGCCAGTTAGTCGAGGCGGTCGGCGCCAGCCAGCCCGGCGTGACGCGCGGCGTGGGCCAGTTGGTTGAGATGGGTCTGGTCGAGCTCGAACGCGGAACCGACCAGCGGCAGAAACAGGCGCGGCTGACCGCGGCCGGCGAGGCGGCGATGGTGCGGATCAAAAGCGACATCTGGCCGCGCCTTGGCCAGGCCGTGAAGGCGATCACCGATGGCCTGTCCGGCCCGCTGCTCAGCCAGCTGGGGGAGTTGGAGGCCGCGCTGGCGGAAAAGCCGCTCGATGCGCGTGCCGCAACGCCCGGTTCGGGGCAATTGATCGTCCACGATTTCCGCCCCGCGCTGGCCCCCTTGTTCCGCGACATCAACGCCGAGTGGATCGACAGCATGTTCCGGCTCGAGCGCGCCGACCGTGAGGTGCTCGACGATCCTCAGCGCCATATCCTCGCTGGCGGCGGCGCCATCCTGTTCGTCGAGGCACCCGGCCTGGGAATCGTCGGCACCTGTGCGCTTCGCAAGACCGGTCCCAACAGCGCCGAACTCACCAAGATGGGCGTACGGACGAGCGCGCGGGGAATGAAGGCGGGCGAGCATCTGCTTGCGGCGACGATCGAGCGTGCCAAAAAGATGGGGATCGACGATCTCTATCTACTCACCAATTCGAAATGCGGCGCCGCGGTCCATCTCTATGAGAAGCTCGGCTTCGTGCACGATGCCCAAGTGATGGCGGCGCATGGCGCGCGCTACGAGCGGTGTGACGTCGCCATGCGGTATCGCGGCTGATCGATGGCGCAGGCTTTCTCGATCAGCCCCGCCACGGGGCTGGAGGACATGGCCGCAGCGCGGGCCCTGTTCGAAGCTTATGCCGCATCCTTGCCGATCGACCTCGATTATCAGGACTTCGCAGGCGAACTAGCCGGGCTGCCGGGCAAATATGCGCCGCCTCGCGGAGCTCTGCTGCTCGCGCGCAATGGCGCAGGAGAGGCGATCGGCTGCGTCGCGCTGCGGCCGCTTGGCGACGCGGCTTATTGCGAGATGAAGCGGCTTTACGTGCGCCCGGCATTGCGCGGCGCCGGTCTCGGAGGGCGGCTGGCGCGGGCAATCATCGAGCAGGCGCGGCAGGCTGGCTATCGCGCGATGCGGCTCGATACGCTTGCCTCGATGGAGGGCGCGCTGTCGCTCTATCGCCGGCTCGGCTTCGTTCAGACCGACGCTTATTATGCGCCGACGCCGGCCGGGACGGTGTTCATGGAGCTGTCCCTGTAGGATGGGGCTCAGAGCGTGCCGTCGCGCAGCCGTGCGCAGACATCCGCCGTGTGATCGTCGGCGGGGAAGGAGCATTCGATCCGCAGCTCGGCCAATGTCACGTCGCGCGGCGCGGCGAAGGTGGTGATCGTCTCGAAGAAACGCACCTCGCCCGCAGGGCTGCGAAAGACGAGATGGACGATCGGCGCGGGGCCGTTGGCCACATCCCGCAAACGCCAGCGCGCGGGCACGTCGGGATAGGCCAGGATTTCGTCGAGCAATCGCCGGGGGGCCGGATCGGCGGGAACCGCGGCAATCTCTTCATGCAGGTGGCGGATGAAGCGGTCGGCCACCTCTTCCCAATTCACGATCACGGGGCGGAAATCCTCCGGATCGAACACCTGGTGCAGCATGTTGGCGTGGCGGAGCGGCCGGCCCTGCATCAGGAATTGATTCATCCTGACCGCCGCCTGATTGGCGTGCAGCACCTCCCAGCTGCGGCTGACGACGAAAGCCGGATAAGGCTCCTGATGCCGCAGGATCAGCTCGATCGCGTCGCGCATCCGGTCGAGCGCCGGCAAAGGGGTTTCGGAAAAGAGGGGCGCATAGCCCGCGGCGAGCATCAGCGCATTGCGCTCGCGAAGCGGCATGCCGAGCGCGTCGGCAAGCCGCCCCACCGCCTCGCGGCTCGGCTGCGCCTTGCCGGTCTCGACATAGCTCAGGTGACGCGCGGACATGTCCGCCTCAAGCGCCAGGTCGAGCTGGCTCATCCGTCGCGCCGCGCGCCATTCGCGCAGCAATGTGCCGACAGGCGGTTCCGGATCCCTTTCGTGTCGTGGCCCGCTCTGCGCCATGGTCTCGATCCCGCTGCTGCCCAAGTGGCTCATGCGGCCGAGGCGTGGTCCGGTTCAAGCCCGGTCCGCTGCGTCTCATCCAGGATTTCGTCCTGTCCCAGCCCGACGGCGCAACATGAGGGTTGACGCTTCAGCTTATGTTCTCTAACCGAACGGTTAAATAACCAAAAGGTTAGATAATGAGCCCCGCTTCGGATCCCCTCAGCTCTACCTTCGCCGCGCTGGCCGATCCCACGCGCCGCGCGATCCTGGCGCGACTCGCGCTGGGGGAAACGTCGGTCGGCGAGCTTGCGCAGCCGTTCGCGATGAGCGGGCCGGCGGTGACCAAGCATCTGAAAGTGCTCGAGCGCGCCGGCCTGATCTCGCGCAGCCGCGCAGCGCAGCAGCGCCCCGCGCGGCTCGAACCCGCCGCGCTCAAGGCCGCGAGCGAATGGCTCGCCGCCTATCGCCGCTTCTGGGACGGCCAGTTCGACCGGCTCGATGCCTATCTCGACCAATTGCAAAGCGAAGGAGAGACCAAATGACGGACAGCGCAATCGGCGAGCCGGGGGTCGGCTATCAGGTGACGATCGAACGGAGCTTCGCCGCGCCGCGCGACCTGGTGTTCGACTGCTTCACCAAGGCCGAGCATCTCGCGCGCTGGTGGGGCCCGCATCAATTCGACGCGCCTTTGTGCGAGGTCGATGCGCGCCCGGGTGGCGCGATCCGGATCGATATGCGTGGGCCCGAGCCGTTCGGGACGAGCCCGCTTTACGGCGAATTCCTCGAACTGGACCGGCCGGAGAGCTTCTCCATGGTCATTCGCGCCTTCCGCGAGGCGGACGGTAGCTGGGGAATCGAACATGTCTCCAACTTCCGCTTCGAGGAGGCGCCGGGCGGGGGCACGCGCATGCACATGACCACCACGGTCAAGCAGGTGAGCGAGGCCATGATCCAGGCGCTGGGCGGCATGCAGGAAGGCTGGAGCCAGAGCTTCGAGAAACTGGCGACTTTGGTCTCCGAGCTGGTGGTCGAACGCTGACGGCTGGCGCCGGTCATCACGTGCCGGCGATATTCGCACAGTCATAGCTGACCTCCGGCACCGGAGAGCGTTGCCATCGCCTCAGTTCACCCATCGCCGTCATTGCGAGCCCCGCAGGGGCGCGGCAATCCAGTCCGGCGGGCCTGGATCGCCTCGGCGCTCCGCGCTTCGCGATGACGGGCCTGGGGGAGCCGAAATGAGCGACGGCCAGTGTGGCTTTCACCGCCAGGCTGAACGGGCCTGTCCGAGGCGCCACGCGGACAGGCGGTCTTCGCTTTCCGCGTGGCGCTTGGCCTCACATGATCTGCGTCAGCACGAAGGCATAGGTTTCGGCGCGCTCGTGCAGCGCTTCGAACCGGCCCGATTTGCCGCCATGGCCCGCGCCCATGTTGATCTTGAGCAGCAGCCTGTTGCCGTCGGTCTTGGTCGCGCGCAGTCGCGCCGCCCATTTGGCGGGCTCCCAATAGGTCACGCGCGGGTCGTTGAGCCCGCCCGTGATCAGCATCGGCGGATAGGCCTTGGCCTCGACATTGTCATAAGGGCTGTAGCTCCGGATCAACTCGAACGCGGCCTGATCGGTGATCGGATTGCCCCATTCGGGCCATTCGCCCGGCGTCAGCGGCAATTCGGCGTCGAGCATCGTATTGAGCACGTCGACGAAGGGCACGTCGGCCACCACCGCGCCCCACAGATCGGGATCGGTATTGGTCACCACGCCCATCAGCTCGCCGCCGGCGGATCCGCCATTGATCGCGATATTGCCCTTGGCTGTGAAGCCGGCCTCGATCAGTCCCTTGGCCGCATCGACGAAGTCGCGGAACGTATTCCAGCGCGCCTCGGCCTTGCCCTGCAGATACCAGTCATAGCCCAGATCGTCGCCGCCGCGGATATGCGCGATGGCGAAGGCCCAACCGCGGTCGAGCAGGCTCAATCGCCCGCTCGAAAAGCTCGGCGGAATGGCATGGCCATAAGCACCATAAGCATAAAGGAAGAGCTTGCCGCTGCCGTCCTTGGGAAAGCCCTTGGGGTAGACGACCGACACCGGTACCTTGGCGCCGTCGCGCGCGGCCACCGTCAGCCGCTCGGTCGCATAGTTCGACGCGTCATAGCCCGACGGCACCTCCTGCACCTTGAGCGTGGTGAGCGCGAGGCTGTCGGGATCGCAATCATAGACGGTGAGCGGCGTCACCATCGACGAATAGGTCAGACGATAAGCGGGGGGATCATACTCCGGATTGGTCGAGGCGCCGGCGCTGTAGCTCGCCTCGGGAAAGGCGACGCGCCGTTCCGCGCCGTCCCAGCCGCGCAGGATGATCTGGTCGAGCCCGTCGATGCGGGCCGAGATCATCAGGTGGCGCGCAAAGGCGGCAATGCCGGTCAGATAGACCTGGTCCGACCCGGCGACGACCTCGTCCCACTGACCCGGCGTCGCCGGGTCGGCGCGGGCGATGCGGAAATTGACGTGGGTATCGTTGGTCAGGATCCAGAGCGATCCGTGCGCGGAATCCACGCTATATTGGCGCTTCACCTGCCGCGGACTGACCAGGATCGGCGTGGCCGAAGGATCGGCGGCGGGGACCAGCCGCACTTCGCTCGTCTGATTGTCGCCGGTCGCGATCTCGATCCACTGCCGGTCGCGCGTGCCGCCGACGCCGACGCGGAAGCCTTCATCCGCTTCCTCGTACAGGATGATGTCGGTCTCGGGATCACTGCCGAGGCGATGCAGCAGCGCGCGGTAGCTGCGCCAATTGTCGTTGACCACCGTATAGGCGACCGCATCGGAGCCCGCGCTCCACGCGACATTGCCGTTGGTGACCATACTCACCGTCTCGATATCGGTGCCTGTCGCCAGATCCCGGATCCGCAACGTGTAACGTTCGGCGCCGCTATCGTCCGCGCTCCAGGCGAGCAGCCGTCCGTCGGGGCTGACCGAGACCACGCCCACACGGAAATAATCCTTGCCTTGCGCCTCCGCGGGTTCGTCGAGGATCAGCTGATCGGGTCCGCCGCCGACCGGGCGTCGCCACCAGCGCGGATATTGGCCGCCCGTCTCGTACGCCCACCAATAAAGCCAGTCGCCATCCTTCTGCGGCACGGACGCATCGTCCTGCTTCACCCGCGCCTTCATCTCTTCGTAGATCGCATCGACCAGGTGGCGGTGCGGCGCCATCGCTGCTTCGAAATAGTCGTTCTCGGCGCGGAGATAGGACAGGATTTCCTCGTCGGTGACGTTGGGATAGCCCGAATCCTTGAGCCACGCCCACGGATCCTCGATCCGGATGCCATGATGCTCGAACGAATGGGGCTTGGTGGCCGCAACCGGCGGCGAGGGAAGGTCGGTCATCAGGTTCCTGTGGGGATCGGGGAGGCGGCCTGCAAGATCAGAAAGCCGATAAGATCGGGCCGGGATATTGCAGCACAGCACGGTCGGCGCTCAGCAAGGTCACGCCCTCCACCGCCGCCTGTGCGATCAGCATCCGGTCGAACGGATCGCGGTGAAGATCGGGCAAGGTGCCGATCGCGGCCGCATGCGCACTCGTGATCGGCAGCTCCTCATAGTCATTGTCGAGCAATTCGCGTCGGAACACGGCGGGATCCACAACGAAATCCGGCCGGCCGAGTCCGGACTTGATCGCGATCTCCCAGATGCTTGCCGGACTGAAGATGAGCCTGTTGTCCGGATCGGCGATAAGCTCCGCGGCACGATCCGGCAGACCGGTGCCGGCGGCCGCCCAGAGGAGCAGATGTGTATCGAGGAGCAGCTTCATTTGTCGCCGTCGAATAGAGCCTCGATCTCTCCGGTATCCCGTCCGGCGAAATCCAGCGGGATGATGATGCGGCCCTTCATGAAGCCGATACGGGCTTTGGGCTGCGCTTTCCGCTCGATCGGCACGACCTTGACCATCGGCTTGCCGGCCTTGGCGATGACGAAGGACTCTCCCTGTGAGACGGCCTTCTCGACCAGCATCGAGAGCTGCGTCTTTGCCTCGTGCATATTGACCGTGCGCATTGGAGTTCCTCAACTTAGTCTATAAGACTTAGTTCAATCGCCTGTGAAATTCAATGTGGGCGGGTGTCGGCCATGGCGGCCACTTTGACCCGCAGGACGAAAGGCCTATCTACCGGCCATGTCCACTTATGCCGATCGCCTCCAGGCTCTGCGCGAAGAGCTTGCCCGCCGCCGCCTCGACGGTTTCGTCGTGCCGCTCACCGACGAGCATATGTCCGAATATGTCGGCGCCTATGCCCAAAGGCTGGCCTGGCTGACCGGCTTCCAGGGCTCGGCCGGCACGGCGGTGGTGCTGCCGGCGGAGGCCGCGATCTTCGTCGACGGGCGCTATACGTTGCAGGTGCGCGAGCAGGTCTCGGCGGACCAGTGGAGCTATCAGTCGGTCCCGCAGACCAGCGTCGCCGCCTGGCTGAGCGAGCATGCCGCGACGGGCGCGCGGATCGGCTACGATCCCTGGCTGCACACCAAGAGCTGGGTCGAGCAGGCGACCAGGGCGCTGGCGGAAAAGGGCGCGGAGCTGGTCGCGGTCGACACCAATCCGGTCGATGCGGTGTGGCCCGACCGGCCTTTGCCGTCCAACGCCCGGCTGGTGGTGCAGCCCGATCGCTTCACCGGCCGCTCCTCGGCCGAGAAAAGGCAGGAGATTGCCGACTGGCTGGCCGCGAAGAAGGCCGATGCCGCGATCCTGTCCGCACTCGATTCGATCGCCTGGACCTTCAACGTGCGCGGCGCGGACGTCGAACGCACGCCGGTCGCGCTCGCTTATGCTTTGGTCAATGCCGACGGCACCGCCGACCTGTTCGTCGCGCCCGAGAAAGTGAGCGATGAGGTCGCACAACATCTCGGCAATGCGGTGCGACTGCATCCGCGCGATGCCTTCGCCGGGCACCTCGCCAGCCTGAAGGACAAGCGCGTCGTCGCCGATCCCGAGCGTGCGGTCTCCGCGATCTTCGCGACGCTGAACGCTGCCGGTGCGACCGTGCTCGAACTGCGCGATCCCGCCGTGCTGCCCAAGGCGATCAAGAATGAGGCGGAGATTGCCGGCCAGGACGCCGCCCAGGCGCGCGACGGCGCCGCGCTCACGCGTTTCCTGCACTGGCTGTCGGTCGAGGCGCCCAAGGGGACTGTCGACGAACTCGGCGCGGCGGCCAGGTTGCAGGCGTTCCGCGAAGAGACCGGCGCGCTGCGTGATTTGTCGTTCGACACGATTTCGGGCGCGGGGCCGAATGGCGCGGTGGTCCATTATCGCGTGACGCCGCAGACCAACCGCATGCTGGAGCTCAATTCGCTCTATCTGGTCGATTCGGGCGGCCAATATCAGGACGGCACCACCGACGTGACGCGTACGATCGCGATCGGCACGCCCAGCGGCGAGATGCGCGATCGCTATACGCGCGTGCTCAAGGGCCATATCGCGCTCGCTCGCGCCGTCTTCCCGGTCGGCACGCGCGGATCGCAGCTCGATACGCTCGCGCGCCAATATCTGTGGGAGGTCGGGCTCGATTATGCGCATGGCACCGGCCATGGCGTCGGCTCCTTCCTGGCGGTGCATGAAGGGCCGCAGCGAATCTCACCCGCGAGCAGCGGCTTTGCCGGCGGCGACGAGCCGCTTGCGCCGGGCATGATCGTCTCGAACGAGCCCGGTTATTACAAGACCGGCGAATATGGCATCCGCATCGAGAATCTGGTGCTGGTCGAACCACGCGACGCGCCCGGCGCCGAGAAGAAGTTGCTCGGCTTCCGCACGCTCACCTTCGCGCCGCTCGACCGCCGGCTGATCGACCTCGATCTGCTCAGCCCTGAGGAGCGTGCCTGGATCGATGGCTATCATGCCCAGGTGGCGGCTTTGATCGGGCCGCAACTGGATGGCGAGGTCGCTGACTGGCTGCGGGCGGAGACGGCGCCGCTCTGATCTAGTAATAATACACCGTCACTCCCGCGAAGGCGGGAGTCATAAGCCCAACCGGTATGGCTCTATCCCAGACGGCGGTGCTTATGGATTCCCGCCTTCGGGGTCCCCGCAAAGTATTACTTTGCGGGGGGCCCTGCGCGGGAATGACGAAGGGATAGGGCATCGGGAATAGCCTCGGTCACGACCGTCTGCTCCCGCGCCTGCGCCTTGCGCCGCCGCAGGTTCGCGCGCAGCGCCTCCGCAAGCCGCGCCTGCCGTTCGGGATCGTCCTTTGCCATGATGCTTCCTTGACCTTGGGCCGCGCCTTGTCCATAGGCGCGCTTCCCGATCGCTGGAGACCGCTTTCGGGACCAGCATGCTGGTGCCTTGCTGCCGTAGCTCAGTGGTAGAGCGCATCCTTGGTAAGGCTGAGGTCGTGAGTTCAATCCTCACCGGCAGCACCAGCATCTTTTGGCTTCCGCGATCGGCTCACCGCCGCCGCGCCATCTGCACCGACTGAAAGCCCGTCAGCGCCGACCAGGCGCGGCTGCGCCGCATGCGGCAACGCTCATCCCGCCTGCCACAAACAAAAACCCCTCCGCGCGAGGCGGAGGGGTTCGAGAGTCCGACCTGTTGTGACGCTTACCAGCTGCCGCGGATGATGAACGAATAGCGGCGGTCGCTCATGAAGTAGCTGCGCGGGCCGATCTTTCCGTCGGCGGTATATTGCTGCAGCGTCTTGGTGACGGCGTTGTTCAGGTTCACGCCCTGGATACCGATCCGCAGCCCCTTGGTGAGCGTCAGGAATGCCGAGGCGTCGAGGTGACCTTCCGCGGCATTGTAGATCGGGAAATAGGGAATGATCACGTCGGCCGCCGTCAACAGGAAGCGCGAGCGCCACGTATAAGCGGCGCGGAGTGAAATCGGCCCCTTCTCGTAGAAGGCGGTCGCGTTCACATTGTGCTTCGACAATTGCTCGAGCGGCAGATTCCCGTTTCCGGTCGGCGGCGTATTGTCCGGCGTACCCCCGTTCAGGAAGCTGTTCGGCAGCCCGCTGCTCTTGAGGTAGGTGTAGGACAGGCTGGTGCCCAGGCCGCTGAGCATGCCGGGCAGGAAATCGAAGGTCTGCTGGTAGGCAGCCTCGAAGCCCTTGATCTTGCCCCACCCGTTATAGTTGGACGGGATGCGCACCTGGATCGGCACCGTGATGCCATTCTGGGTGAATTCTCGCGGTGTCTGCGCCGCATAGAAGAAATTGTGCACCCGTTTGTAGAAGACGTCGAAGGTCAGCGAGCCGACGCGGGCGAAATACCATTCCGCGGTCAGGTCGAACTGCTGGGCCGTCGCCGGCTTCAGATAGGGATTGCCCAGGTTGAACGTGACGAGCTGGGATTCCGCATCGAACGACGATGTGAACGAATTCCGGATGTTCGCCAGCTCCGGCAGCGTCATCACCTTCGACGCCGCGACACGCATGACGAGGTTACGCGTCACGTCGAACTTCAGGTTGAGGCTCGGCAGCCACTGCGTGTCGCTCTTCTTGCCGACGTTGAGCGTCGGCGCGCCGGTGGCGAAGGCACGCAGCTGGTCGTAGGCTGTCTGGCCGATCTGGCAGATGCCACCCGGACGGCCCAGCACGACTCCCGGCGGCAGGCCCGGCGGAGGCGAGCTCGGCGTCGCGCAGCGTTGCGCATAGGTCTGGTCGACACCCAGATCGCGCTGCGAGATGAAGATCGAACCGCTCGAACGGACGCGGGTGTTGACCATGCGCAGGCCGATATTGCCCGACAGCTTGACGTCGCCGAACAGCGGCGCATCGCGGCCGAAGCTCAGCATGACGTAGGCGTCCCGGTTCTTCTGGCTGACGTCCTGGATTTCGTTGGGCAGATAAGGCGTGCCCGACACGACATTGGCCCGTTCGGCCAGCGGAACCCAGCCGTTGCCGGTCCCGATGCCCTGCGCCTCGATCGACTTGAAGTAGGTCGAAGCGTTGTTGTAGCCGCCGATCAGATCGCCGCTGTAATAATAAGCCGGCGGTGGGGCGAGGGCGTCGCCGCGGAAGAAGTTCTTGAACGTGAACTGCCCCGAATTGGCCGAGGATTTCTGGAACGAAACCGGGCCCGCACCGCCCCACACTTCGCTCAAGGCCCCCCAATTGTAGGTGGTGTAGCGAACGGTTTCTTCGCGGTCGGCATAACGCGCGCCGAATTTCAGCCGCTTGAGGAAAGGATCGTCGCCACCGAAATTGTAGACGAGATCCGCCTTGGCGGCCCATTCGTGGCCGGTCGAATTCTCGATATGGTCCATGGCGGCGCGCCAGAACTCGTTGTTCCGGTCGTTGAAATATTGCGAGTCCGTCTCGGCCGCGAGCTTCGGATCCGGCGTCGCCCAGGTGTAGGTCAGGTAGAGCGGCTTGTGCGGGATGATCTGCGGCAGGTTCCCGCTCAGGTCCAGTTCCTCGTCCGCGAAGGTCGAACCGAAGACGCGGAAATCGAGATTGGTGTGCTTCGCCTGCGTATAATCGCCGTCGACGTTGATCAGCCAGCGATCGTTCGGCGCGAACTGGAAGTTCAGGCCATAATCGGTGACGCGATTTTTCTCGTCGATCTGGCCGCGCGACAGGCTCTGCTGCATGCCGCCGACGGGTGCGGT
>Ga0207698_10000468_pt1 | contig 23464 bp, 21 predicted proteins | sample KBSCornC22_FD_184298 | JGI IMG/M metagenome (GOLD analysis project Ga0207698, IMG submission 184298) | Corn rhizosphere microbial communities from Kellogg Biological Station, Michigan, USA - KBS Corn C2-2 (SPAdes) (version 2) | ecosystem: Host-associated > Plants > Roots > Rhizosphere > Soil ... | reverse complement strand
GCGCGCCCACGACCGCGGCCGGCATCTCCGACGTGCGCAACACGAAGCACAACCTTTCGGCTTCCGGCGCCGGCCCCGTGAAGGCCACGACCGAGAGCCAGGTCTGCGTCTTCTGCCACACGCCGCACGGCGCCACCGCGGGTGCCGCGCCGCTGTGGAACCGCAAGCTGGGGGCCACGACCTACACGCCGTACACCTCGTCCTCGCTCGATGCGGCCGCGATCCAGGGCTCGCTCGACCAGCCGGGCGGCAGCTCGAAGCTCTGCCTTTCGTGCCACGACGGCACCATCGCCATCGGCAACGTGAACGCGCTCAACGGCGTGGGCTCCGTCACCATCGCGATGCAGGGCACCGGCACCGGCGGCACGATGCCCGCGGGATCCGGAACCACCACCGGCTTCACGCGCAACCTCGGCACCGACCTCGGCAACGACCACCCCATCTCGGTGAGCTACACGAACGCGCTGGCGCTTCGCGACGGGGAGCTGCGCCAGGTCGACGCCAACCAGCAATTCCCGCCGGGCTCCGGAACCACGCTCGGCGTGCGCGGCGCGCCCGGCTACCGGCCCAAGCTGCCGCTCGAGCCCACCGGCGCGGGCGGCACGGGCCAGGTGCAGTGCGCCACGTGCCACGATCCCCACCGGCGCGAGACCGACACCACCAGGGGCAACCAGAAATTCCTGCGCCTCAACCGCTTCCAGGAGCTGCCGCCCTCGGCCGCGAGCGCTCCGGACACGGACATCATCTGCCTGTCGTGCCACGACAAGAACGGCACCTCGGGCTCGTATGCCTTCTCGGCGCACGCGAACCCGCTCGTGGCCACCGAGACCTACACGGCCACCGCCGCGACGCAGCGCGAGTTCCCGCTCGCGATCCCGGTATGGAAAGCCTCCTGTCTCAATTGCCATGACACGCACACGGTGCCGGGTGCGCGGCGCCTGCTGCGCGAGGGCACCGACAGCACCACCACGCCCAAGTCCGGCGGCGCCTCGGCGATCGAGGAGACGTGCTACCAGTGCCACACCAATTCCGCGGCCTCGGTCGTCACGCCCACCACGACGATCCCCGACATCCGCACGGATTTCCAGCTCGCGCGCCACATGCCGATCCGCTCCATCGAGCAGGCCGCGGGCACCGAGGTGCACGACATCGCCGGCAACTTCACCGATACCTTCATCGATTGCAGCGGGCCCGCGAACGGCTGCGGCAAGGACTTCATCGAGCGGCGCTCGAACCTCGGCGCGACCGACCTCACGCGCCGCCACGCCGAGTGCACCGATTGCCACAACCCGCATCGGGTCGTCAAGTTCCGCAGCTTCACGGGGCAGGGCGGCAGCCTCGCCGGCGCGCCCGATGCCGCCGGCACGCACACGCATACGGATACCGCGGGCTACACGCACACCAACATCGCCTCCGGCGTGCTGCGCGGCGCATGGGGCGTGGAGCCGCAGTACGGCTCGGCGTCGTTCGGCTCGCTGCCCTCGGGCTACGACGTGAAGCGCGGCGATCCCGGCGCCAGCGCGGACACGAGCACCGCGGCGCGCCATGTGACGCGCGAGTACCAGATCTGCCTCAAGTGCCACTCCGACTACGGCTTCACCGACGACAACCGCTACCCCGTGGGCACGCGTCCCAACCTGGGCTATGCGGGCGGCACGCCTCCCGGCACCAACAACCTCACGCAGTACACCAACCAGGCGATGGAATTCCAGCCGCCGCCGGCGCACCAGGGCGAGCTCACCACGACCGACTCCGGAGCCGCGGCGGCGTTCACGACCAACAACCACCGTGCGTGGCATCCGGTGGTGGGGCAAACGGGCCGCACGGGCACCATCCGCGGCAACGGCGTGGATATCTCGAACAACTTCCAGCTTCCGTGGCGCAACGCCGTGGGCACGGGCACGATGTACTGCACCGACTGCCACGGCTCCGACACCGCGGTCGGCACGGTGATCCCGGCCAACGGCGAGAACGGCAACCCCTGGGGGCCGCACGGCTCGGGCAACAACTTCCTCCTGAAGGGCACCTGGAGCAACGCGAGCGGCTCGGGCGGGCAGGGCACGGACGTGTGCTTCAAGTGCCACGACTACGCCACCTACGCCACGCGCGGCAGCCAGCGCACCGGCTTCTTCGGCACGGAGAAGGGCGACCTGCATTCGCACCACGCCGACAAGCTGGGACGCATGCGCTGCAACTGGTGCCACGTCGCGGTGCCGCACGGGTGGAAGAACAAGGCGTTCCTGGTGAACCTGAACGACGTGGGCGGCGAGGCGGGCCTCGCACCCGGCACGCAGGTGCGCAACAACACGACCGCGGCGTACAACAACGGGCCGTACTACATGAACGCGGTCCTCAAGGTGCGCAGCTTCGCGCGCAGCGGCCAGTGGCTGCAGACCAACTGCGGCTCCTCGGGCGCGCCCGGCAACGGCCAGAACGGCCGCAACTGGATGCGCGACAGCAACGAGAACTGCGTGAACGCGCCATGAAGCTCGAGCGCCTCGCCTCGCTCAACCTCACGCTCGCGGGCCTGCTCACGCTCGCCGTGAGCGTCGCGGTGTACGCGGCGTCGAAAGCGCCCAGCCCCGCGCTCGTCGTGGCGCCGCTCGGCCTGCTGCTCGTGAACCTGCTGGCCGCCGTCGCCACCAACCGCGTCTTCCGCGCGAACCTGCCGCTCATGCTCTTTCATTGCGCGCTGCTGGCGATCGTGGCGCTCGCCGCGGCCGGGCGCCTCACGCATTTCAAGGGCCAGGTCGAGCTCGCCGAGGGCGAGGTCTTCGAGGGCGACGTGGGCGAGGTCGAGGCGGGCCCGCTGCATCGCAGCGCGCTCGACCGCGTACGCTTCGTGAACGACGGCTTCACCATCCGCTACGCGGCGGGCCTGAAGCGCGCCGAGACGCGCAACGCGATCCGCATCTTCGACGCGGAGGGAGGGGTCACGCCCCTCGTGATCGGCGACAACGAGCCGCTGCGCGCGCACGGCTACCGCTTCTACACCAGCCCCAACAAGGGCTTCTCGCTCGTCTTCCGCTGGTTCCCGCGCGATGGCAGCGCCGTGCGCGGCACGGTGAACCTGCCGGCCTATCCCGCGAACGAGCATCGCCAGGCGCTCGAATGGGGCCTGCCCGCGGGCGGACCGCGCATCTGGACGCAGCTCCAGTTCGACAAGCCGCCGCTGGATCCCGATGCCGAGACCACCTTCCGCAAGCCCGGGCAGCACCGCGTGGTGCTCCGCGTGGCCGACCGGCGCTGGGAGCTCGCGCCGGGCGAGCAGGTGGTACTCGACCGGGGTGTGCTCGTCTACGAAGGGCTCACCACGTGGATGGGCTACACCGTGTTCAGCGACTGGACGATGCCGTGGCTCATCGCCGCGTGCATCCTCGCGGTGGCCTCGCTCGGCTGGCATTTCGGGCGCGGCTTCGTCGCCACACCCTGGGATGCGGCATGAGCGCCGATTTCGCCTTCCTCTACGTGGCCCTCGCCACCTACGTCGCCGCCGGGGCGATCGCCCTCGCGGGCCTCGCACGCGAGCGGCCGCGCGAACGCGCGATGCTCGGGCTGCTCGCCGCGGCGCTCGTGCTGCATGGCGTGGCCCTCGCGCTTCGCTGGCAGCGCACGGGGCACGGTCCGTTCATCACGATGCACGAGATCCTGTCGTCCAACATCTGGAGCCTCGCGCTCGTGTTCACGCTGGCGGCATGGCGTTACCGGCCGGTGCGCGCGGCCGCGGCCGTCGTGATGCCGATCCTCTTCGTGATGATGGCGTGGATGGTGTCCACCGATCCCGCGGCGGGCCATCTCCCGGCCACGTACCGCACCCTCTGGCTCTACGTGCATGTCTCGCTCGGGAAGGTATTCCTGGGCTCGGTCGTCGTGGCCGTGGGCCTCGCCGGCGTGATCCTCCTGCGGCGGGCCACGACCGGGCTGCCGTGGCTCGCGGCGCTGCCCGCCGATGCGCGCCTCGAGAACCTCGCCTTCCGCTTCATGGTCGTGGGGTTCCTGTTCGAGTCGCTGATGCTGGTGGCAGGCGCCGTGTGGGCGCAGGACGCGTGGGGCCGCTACTGGGCGTGGGACCCGCTCGAGACGTGGGCCTTCGTGACCTGGCTCACCCTCGCCGGTTTCCTCCACGCGCGCGCCTCGCTCAAGCTGGCGCCGGCCGCGGGAGCCGCGATGATCATGGCGGTCTTCGTGGTGGCATTCCTCACGTTCTTCGGCGTGCCGTTCGTGTCGATGGCGCCGCACAAGGGGGCCATATGAGCGTCCTGCCCCGCGACGCCCGCGTGAGCGCCGCCATCCTCGTCGCGGCGCTGGTTTTCCTCGGCGGGCTGGTCGTGACCATCATCCCGCGCGAGACCACGCCCGCGGCAGCGAGCACGGCGGCCGCGGTGCGCCCCCATGCGGGCGACGTGGACCGCAATTTCCAGCAGGGCGTCGTGATGCTGCACGCGAAGCGCTACGAGTTCGCGGTCGCCGCCTTCCACAAGGTGCTCGAGTACGCGCCGGACATGCCCGAGGCGCACGTGAACATGGGCTTCGCGCTCGAAGGGCTCGGCCACCACAGGGAGGCCGAGGATTTCTTCGAGTCCGCCACGGCGCTGCGCCCCGGCCAGGCCAACGCCTATTACGGCATGGCCGTCGCCCTCGAGGGGCTGGGCGACCTGCGCGGCGCGATCGGCGCCATGCGCACGTATGTCCACCTCAGCCCGCCGGACGATCCGCACCGCCGCCGCGCCGAGTCCGCGTTGTGGGAATGGGAAGAGCAGGTGAAGTCCCGGAAGTGAGAAAAAGTCCGGCCGGTTGTCGTTCCCGCGAAGGCGGGGATGCCATTCCGCGAAGGGGGAATCCGGATTTCCCGGCAGGAGTCGCCCGTGGCATATGGCTTGCATAAAGCCCGGCATGACCCTTACAGCCTTCCCCGCGCTTCCGCACACAACGCTCGCGTGGGCCTCCGCGGTCTTCATCGCGACCGGGCTCGCGACGGGATTGCCCGCCGCCGACGCCGCCGCGCGCCTCGCGATCCTCCACTCACCCGCCGCCTGGCTCTCCTGCGGCCTGTATGTCGCGATGGCCGTCCTCGCCGCCTGCGCGCTCGCATGGCGGCATCGCGCCGCGACCCTGCTCGCGAATGCGATCGCGCCGACGGGCATCGTCTTCACCCTGGTCGCACTCTGGACGCAGGCGCTGCTGCGCAAGCCCGTGCACGGGCTGTGGTGGGTCTGGGATGCGGAGGCGGTCTCGCAGCTCATGCTCATGTTCCTCTTCGGCGGCGTGCTGGCGCTGCGCGCGATGATCGACGATCCGCGCCGTGCGGACCGCGCCGCGGCGTTGCTGGCGCTGGTGGGTGCGGCCAACCTGCCGGTCCTCTACTTCTCGGTCTACTGGTGGCACGTGCTCAGCCACGAGGCCGTTGCGGCGAGCGCATCGGGATGGGCGGTCCGCACCGCGGGTGCCGCCGCGCTCGTGCTGGCCGGTTTCGTCACCTACGCAGTCTTCGCAATCTCCAAGCGCGCGCGCTGCACCGCGGACGAGTACCGCGTGCTCGCGCATTCCACGATCGAATTCCAGGAGGTCAAGCCGTGATCGCCATCGACATGTATGCATTGGGGGCCGTCGCCGCGACGCTGGTGGTGCTCGCGGCCGAATCGGTCCTCCTCGCCATCCGCGGCCGCGACGTGGCCCGCCGCGCGCGCCAGCTCCACATCGCCGGGGACGGACGATGATCCCGGAGATCGGCCACTTCCTGCTGATCCTCGCGCTCGCGGTGGCGCTGGTGCAGGCCGTCGTGCCGCTGGTGGGCGCGCAACGCGGCGACGCGGCGTGGATGGGGAGCGCGCGGCCCATCGCGGCCGTGCAGGCGGTGCTGGTGCTGGCGGCCTTCGGCTGCCTCACCTACGCGTTCGTGAGCAACGATTTCTCCGTGACCTACGTGGCGCAGCACTCCAACTCCGCGCTGCCGCTCCAATACCGCATCGCCGCCGTCTGGGGCGGGCACGAGGGGTCGATGCTCCTGTGGGTCACGATGCTCGGGGCCTGGACGCTCGCGGTCGCTTCCTTCAGCCGCCAGCTCCCCGCGCCGATGGTGGCGCGCGTGCTCGCCGTGATGGGCGTCATCACGGTCGGCTTCCTCGCGTTCCTCCTCTTCACCTCGAATCCGTTCCTGCGCCTGCTGCCGGCCGCGGCCGATGGCCGGGATCTCAACCCGCTGCTGCAGGACCCCGGCATGGTGCTGCACCCGCCGATGCTGTACATGGGCTACGTGGGCTTCTCGGTCGCGTTCGCCTTCTCCATCGCGGCACTCCTGGGCGGCTCGCTCGATGCGGCATGGGCGCGCTGGTCGCGCCCCTGGACCGCGGCGGCCTGGGCCAGCATGACGCTCGGCATCGCGCTCGGAAGCTGGTGGGCGTATTACGAGCTGGGCTGGGGCGGCTGGTGGTTCTGGGACCCGGTCGAGAACGCTTCCTTCATGCCGTGGCTCGTGGGCACCGCGCTGCTGCATTCGCTCGCGGTGACGGAGAAGCGCGGCGCGTTCCGGAGCTGGACCGTGCTGCTCGCGATCGCCGCCTTCTCGCTCTCGCTGCTGGGGACCTTCCTCGTGCGCTCGGGCGTGCTCACCTCGGTGCACGCCTTCGCCACCGATCCGAAGCGCGGCGTCTTCATCCTCGCCTTCCTCGCGCTGGTCACCGGCGGATCGCTCGCACTCTTCGCGTGGCGCGCGCCGCGCCTGGGCGCGGGTGCGCGCTCCGAGGTGGTATCGCGCGAATCGCTGCTGCTGGTGAACAACGCGTTCCTGGTGGCGGCCGCGGGCGCGGTGCTGCTCGGCACGCTCTACCCGCTCTTCCTCGATGCGCTCGACCTCGGCAAGATCTCCGTGGGCCCCCCTTACTTCGAGACGGTGTTCCCGTTCCTCATGCTTCCGGCGGTGGTGCTCATCGGCTGGGGGCCGACGGCGCGCTGGGGCGGCGACAGCGTCACGGCCCTGCTGCGCGACGTGCGCGGACCGGCGCTCGCGAGCCTCGCCGTGGCGCTCGCCATCCCCTTCGCGCTCGGCCACTTCTCCGCATGGGTGGTCACGGGACTGTGGGTCGCGGCATGGGTCGCGATCCGCACTGCGCAGCAGCTCTTCACGCGCTGGAAGCTGCACGCGGCGCGCGGTTGGTGGACAGCCGTGCGCACGCCCACGCGCGGCTACTACGCGATGCATCTCGCGCACCTGGGTATCGCCGTGTTCATCGTCGGTGTCACGCTGGTGAAGGGCAACGAGATTTCCACCGACGTGAAGATGGAGCCCGGCGATACCGTTACCGTCGGCGGCTACACCTTCCGCATGGAAGGGGTTGGCGAGGTGAACGGGCCCAACTACGTCGCGGCCCGCGCCACGATCGCCGTGACCTCCCGCAGCGGCGACACCTTCACGCTGCAGCCGGAGAAGCGCCTCTACCGCGTGCAGCAGATGCCGATGACGGAAGCCGCGATCCGGCCCACGCTCACCGGCGACGTCTATGTCTCGCTCGGCGAGGCGCTTTCGGACACGGCGTGGGTGGTGCGTGCGCAGGTGAAGCCTTTCGTGGACTGGATCTGGGCCGGATGCGTGCTGATGGCCCTGGGCGGGCTGCTGGCGCTTTCCGACCGCCGCTACCGCGTGCGGGCGAAGTCGCGCGCGAGCCTGCCGATGGGCACTGCGCCCGGAATGGCGGATTGACGATGAAGAACCGGCGTTCCCTCTGGATTCCCCTCGCGGCCTTCGCGGTGCTCGCGGCTTTCCTCGGCGTGGGCCTCACGCTCAACCCGCGCGAGCTGCCGTCGCCGCTCGTGGGCAAGGCCGCGCCCAGCTTCACGCTGCCGCAGCTCCATGCCGCGGGACAGGTCATCGCTCCCGAAGGCCTGCGCGGCCAGGTCTACCTGCTCAACGTGTGGGCTTCGTGGTGCTCCTCGTGCCGCGCCGAGCACGAGCACCTGATGGCGCTGGCCGGCACGCGCGAGCTCGCGATCTATGGCCTCGACTACAAGGACGAGCGCGACGCGGGCATCGCATGGCTGCATCGCAACGGCAACCCCTATATCGCCTCGGCGTTCGATGCCGAAGGCCGGGCGGGCATCGACTGGGGAGTCTATGGCGTGCCGGAAACGTTCCTCGTCGATGCGCAGGGCGTGGTGCGCTACAAGCACGTGGGCCCGCTCACGCCGGCCGTCATCGAGGGCCGTATCCTGCCCCTCGCACGGGAGCTCGCGCGCCATGGCTAGATTCATTGCAATGCTGCTTCTCGTCCTTGCGAGCCTCGCGCATGCGGGTGAAGCGCAGCCCGTCGCGGCCGATCCGGTGCTCGAGGCGCGCGTCTCGAAGCTCGCGCAGGAGCTGCGCTGCCTGGTGTGCCAGAACCAGACCCTCGAGGACTCGCACGCGCCGCTGGCGATCGACCTGAAGAACCAGGTGCGCGACATGCTCGCCTCCGGCCGCAGCGAGTCCGAGGTGGTCGAATACCTCGTCGCGCGCTATGGCGATTTCGTGCTCTACCGGCCGCCGCTCAAGGCCACGACGATGCTCCTCTGGATCGGGCCGCTGCTGCTGCTCGCGATCTCGCTCTTCGCCTTGCTGCACCATATCCGCCGTGGCGCCGACGCGCCCGCCGGCGATCGCGCCATCGATGCGGAGGCCGCCCGGCGCGCCGACGCGCTGCTGGGACTGGCTCCCGGAAAGGATTCGCCATGATCGCGTTCATCGGGCTCGCCTCGCTGGTCACCATCGCGGCCACCGCCGTCGTGACCCTCGGCCTCTGGCGCGTGCCGCGCGCGCTGCGCGCGAGCGCCGACGACCTCAACGCCGCCGTCTATCGCGACCAGCTCGTGGAGCTCGATGCCGCGCTTGCCGAAGGGGGCATCTCGACCGACCACCATGGGCGCGCGAAGGAAGCGATCCGCGGCCGCCTGGCCCAGGATCTCTCGGGCTCGACGGCCAGCGTCGTGGCGGCGCGCAGCGGCAAGACCAAGTGGATTTCGGGCGGTATCGCGCTTGCGGTGCCCATCGTGGCCGGGCTCCTCTATGCGACGCTCGGCAACCCGGAAGCGCTGCTCGCGCAGCCGGCCCCGAACGTCGCCGCGGGTGACTCGGCGCATGGCCTCGACTCGCCGCAGATCGTCGCGATGGTCGAGCGCCTCGCCGCACGCCTCGCCGACAATCCCGACGACCTCGACGGCTGGACGATGCTCGGCCGCTCGTACAGCGCGCTGGGCCGTTTCGAGGAAGCGAGCCGGGCCTATGCCCAGGCGATCACCATCTCGCCGGACAATCCCGCGTTGCTCGCCGATGCGGCGGACGTGCTCGCCATGGCGCAGGGCCGGCGCTTCGACGGCGAGCCCGATCGCCTGATCGCCTGGGCGCTCGCGAAGGATCCGAAGCACGTGAAGGCGCTGGCGCTTGCCGGCACCGCGGCGTTCAATCGCAAGGACTACAACCACGCGATCGCGTACTGGGCGCGCATCCGCGAGCAGGCGGCGCCCGATTCCGACATGGCGGCGTCGATGGACGCGAGCATCGCGCAGGCACGCCAGCTCGCGGGCGGCACGATGCCCGTGATGCAGCAGTCGGCGGCCGCGGCGATCGGCGGAACGGTGCGCATCGCGCCCGCGCTTGCAAGCCGCGTCGCCCCCGGCGACACGCTCTTCATCTACGCGCGCGCCCCCCAGGGCTCGCGCATGCCGGTGGCGATCGTGAAACGCGCGGCCGGCGCGTGGCCCGCCGAATTCCGCCTCGACGATTCCAACGCGATGTCGCCTGTCTCGCGCCTCTCGGGCCTGAGCCAGGTGATGCTCGAGGCGCGCGTGTCGAAGACGGGATCGGCCACGGCGATGCCGGGCGACCTGCGCGGCACCGTGGGCCCCGTCGACGTGGGCCGTGAAGGCGTGGTGCTGGAGATCGGCTCGGTCGTGGAATGAGCATCGCGCGCGGCTGCGGCGAAAGCCTGGTGCGGTTGGCCGTCGCCGCGCTCGCCATGCTCGTGCTTGCCGCCTGTGTCGCCGCGGACGACGCGAACCGCGGCGTCGGCCACGAGTTTCCCGCGATGCGCCTGCCGCTGCTCGAAGGCGCCGGGGAGCTGGTGCTCCCGGGCGAGGGGCCGATCGTGCTGAACGTCTGGGCCACGTGGTGCGAGCCTTGCCGCCGCGAGATGCAGGCCCTCGAGCGCTTGCATCGTGCGGCGCCCGGCGGCGTGCGCGTGATCGGCGTCTCGGTCGATGCCGATGCCAACCTCGCCGCGGAATTCGTGCGCCAGCAGGGCCTCACCTTCCCGAACGCGCTCGACGCGCGCTTCCAGCTCACCGACGGCGCGCTGCACGTCGATCGCTTCCCCACCACCTTCGTCGTCGACGCGCATCACGTGGTGCGGTTGCGCGAGGAGCGCGCCCGCGACTGGGCGAACGCCGACAACGTGTCCCGCGTGCGCTCGGCGCTCGCGCCGTGAACAGCTCCTTCTCGGGCGACGCGCCCCACGCCGCGCCCCACTGGCTGCGGCCGCTGTCCTTGCGTGCCAAGGCCGTCATCGCCTTCGCTGCCGTCGCCCTCTATTTCGCCGCCGCCGGCGTCGTGGTCTCCATGGAGCGCGACAAGCTCACCCGCGTGGTCGAGGACCTCGAGCGCCTGGCGCAGGTGGAGGCGACACTCGCGCGCGTGAACCTGTTCGCGAGCCACACGGTGCTCAAGATCAACGAGAGCTACTTCAACGCCGAGCCGCGCGACATCGTGAACTCGGTGGCGCTCGACGTGGAATCGATCTCCGCCGGGCTGGGCGCGCTCACCGGCTGGTATCCGCACGCCGCACAGATGGGGGCACGGCTCGACCGGGCGCTCGCGACCGCGCGCGCCTCGTCCGCGCCCGGCGGCGTGATCGAGCTGCGGCGCGCGATGCACGATCTCGCCGCGGACCTCGACCAGCTCTCGCGCGAGGCGCGCGCCCGCCACGAGAGCATGTGGAACGGCTATCGCGTCACCTACGATTCGGTCACGGTGATGGCGGCCACGCTGTCGGTCTTCGGCCTCGCGATCTTCGGCTCGCTGGTGATGGTGTTCTTCCGCCGGCTCGCCTGGGACCTGCGCCTGCTGGCCGGGCGCGCGGTCGAGGTGGTGCGCGGCTACCGGGGCGCGCCGCTGGAAGTGACGCGCCGCGACGAGGTGGGCGCGCTCATGGATGCGGTCAACCGCATGCAGCTCATCCTGCGCGAAAGAGAGCAGCAGATCGAAGTGTCGCGCCAGCAGCGCTTCCACCAGGAGAAGATGGTGGCGATCGGCTCGCTCGCGGCGGCGGTCGCGCACGAGATCAACAATCCCATCGCCGCCATCGAAGGCGTGGCGCAGCAGATCCACGACGTGAAGGACGGCGGCTGCCCCTCCGGCGGGGGCTTCTGCCAGCCCGAGCTCATCCTCCAGCATACGCGCCGCATCGTCGGCATCACGCGCCAGCTCCAGCAGCTCACGCGTCCCGGCTCGAACGAAGCCGAATGGACCGACCTGAACGCCCTGTCGCGCGCCACCTGCACGTTCGTGAGCTACGACCCGCGCTTCCGCAACGTGCGCATGGACCTCTTCCTCGACGATACGGTGCCCGCGGTATGGGCAGTGGCCGACCACGTGACGCAGGTCCTGATGAACCTGCTCATCAACGCGGCGGACGCCTTGCGCGATGCGTCCGAGAGGCGCCTCGAGGTGCGCACGGCCATCGACGGCGCGAGCGTGCGCCTCGAGATCCGCGACACCGGCAGCGGCATGGGCCCCGAGGTCGCGGCGCGCGCGTTCGACGAGGGATTCACCACCAAGCCCGAGGGCAGCGGCATCGGGCTGTTCATGTGCAAGACGCTGGTCGAGCGCGACGGCGGGCGCATTTCGCTCCACTCCCAACAGGGAATCGGAACGGCCATTACCATATGGCTTCCCTCGAGTAGCCCGGAGCGCTGAAAACCCATGAGCTCGATGCACGTCCTCGTCATCGACGACGAGGCCGCGGTGCGCCAGATCGCCGTGCACGCGGTGAAGGGCGCCGGCTATACCGTCTCGGAGGCGGCGAACGCGACCGAAGCGGCCGCGCGCCTGGTTCGCGGCGACGTGGACGTGGCCCTCTGCGACATCCGCATGCCGGACGGCGATGGCCTCACGCTGCTCGCCAACACGCGCTCCTCGGGCATCGATACGGTCTTCATCATGATCACCGCCTTCGGCTCGATGCAGACCGCCGTGGAGGCCCTGCGCGCGGGCGCCTACGACTACATCACCAAGCCGGTCCATCGCGAGGAGCTGGTCCACCGCCTGGCGCAGATCGCGGCCATGCGCGGCCTCAAGGCCGAGAACGTGAACCTCAAGCGCGAGGTGAGCGCGCAGAAGGCGAGCTTCTTCCACTTCACGTCGCCCGCCATGGCCGCGATCGAGCGGCTGGTGGGCAAGGTGGCGCCGACCGACAGCACCGTGCTCATCACCGGGGAGAGCGGGACCGGCAAGGGGGTCACCGCCCGCGCGATCCACGATGCCAGCCCGCGCGCCTCGGGGCCGTTCGTCCCCGTCAACTGCGGTGCCATTCCCGAGAATCTTCTCGAAAGTGAGTTCTTCGGCCACACCAAGGGCGCCTTCACCGGCGCGGACCGGCCGCGCAAGGGCCTGTTCCTCGAGGCCCACGGCGGCACGCTCTTCCTGGACGAGATCGGCGAGCTGCCGCTGCACATCCAGAGCAAGCTGCTGCACGCCATCGGCGAGAAGAGCGTGCGCGCCATCGGCTCGGAGCAGTCGCGGCCCATCGACGTGCGCATCATCGCCGCCACCAACCGGGACCTGAAGCAGATGGTCGCCGACGGCCGCTTCCGCGAGGACCTCTTCTTCCGCCTGTCGATGTTCCAGATCCACGTGCCGCCGCTGCGCGAGCGCCAGGGGGACATCCGGGCGCTCATCCAGCACGTGCTCGAGCGCGACCGCGCGGGCAAGGCCTACGAGCTCGATCCCGTCGCCGAGGAGATGCTGATGGCCTACGCGTGGCCCGGCAACGTGCGCGAGCTGGAGAACGTGATCAATCGCGCCAGCATCCTCGCCGACGACAACCGCATCACCATCGCCGACATCCCCGCGGAGATCACGCGCGTGCCTTCGGCTGCGCCCACGAGTGGCATGTCGATTGCTTCGATGACCGAAGGATACCTGCGAGACCAGGTGCGGCAGTTCGAAGCCAGCCTGATCCAGCGGACCCTCGAGGCTACCGGCGGCGACCGCCGCCTCGCGGCACAGAAGCTCGGCATCGGCCTGTCGAGCCTGTACCGCAAGCTCGAGGAGTTCGAGCGGCTCGCGGGAGGTGTCCCGAGACGGGACGACGGCTAGGCGGCCGCGCGGTACGCGGTCGAAGCGTGGGGGGAAACATGGCAGTCATGTGGGGAAAGCAGGGAGCTTCGATCGCGCTGGGATTGCTGCTGGCGGCCGCGGCGTGGGCCGGCCCGACGGAGGATTTCGCCTCGGGCCGCTCCGCCTACCAGACCGGGGACGTGAACACGGCCATCTCGTTGCTGAGGAAATCCGCGGACCAGGGCCATGCGCCCGCACAGGTGTTGCTGGCGCAGATCCTCGACCAGTCCGAGCAGAACGAGGAGGCGGTGAAGTATTTCAGGCTCGCCGCCGACCAGGGCAATGCCGACGGCTTCTTCGGCCTGGGCGCGATGTACGCGTCGGGCGAAGGCGTCGCACGCGACCTGGGCGCCGCACGCGGCTGGATGGTCAAGGCCGCCGACGCCGGCAATGTGCAGGCGGTGCAGACGGTGGCGATGGCATACATGAGCGGCGGCCTCGCGGTGAGCGAATCGGAGCGCGGCTCGCCTGCCGCGCTGCAATGGATCGAGAAGGCCGCGGCGCTCGATTCGCTGCCCGCGATCGACCGCCTCGCGGTGGCGTACCGCAAGGGCGATTTCGCGCTGCCCGTGGACGTGAAGAAGGCCGAGGAGTACGAGGCGCGCGCGCGCAAGCTGCGCAACGTCACGATCACCACCAAGCCGGGCAAGAAGGCGGCGAAGCCCAATGGCTGAGAATTCACGACCTGCCTTCGCGGGCGTTTGCATGCTGCTCGCGATCGCATCCACGCCGGGCCACGCAGCGGACATCACGCGTGGCGGCCAGACCTACGCGATGCACTGCGCGATGTGCCACGGTCCCGCGGGCCAGGGCATCCAGCCCGGTGCGCCCAGGTTCAACCGCGGCGAGCGCATGATGCAGTCGGACCTGGTGCTGCTCAATTCCGTGCGCATGGGGCGCGGCGCGATGCCGGGCTTCATGGGCGTGATCCGCGACCGCGACATCCTCGACGTCATCGCCTACATTCGAACGCTGCAGCGCTAGCGCGCGCACACCGGAGAAAACATGCCCTTGCGTTCCACCGTCCTTGCGCTCGCGCTGCTGGCACTGCCCGCGATCGCCGCCGACACGCCGCCTGCCGCGCTCCCGCACACGGGCCACGCGCCCGAGGACAAGTCGCAGCCCTATACCCACTTCCGCGTCGGCAACAAGAACGTGAAGTCCATGTTCCTCGAGGGCACGGTACTGTGGGTCGGCACCTCGGGCGGTGTCATCCGCTACGACACGAAGACGGACAACTTCAAGCTCTACGACAACCAGACGGGCCTGCTCTCGAACGGCATCTTCCACATCGACCGCATCCGCGGCAAGCTCGCGGTGGGCACGTACGGCGGCGGCCTCTCGCTCCTCGACGAGAAGACCGGCAAGTGGGACACGTACAACATCCCGGAAGGCCTGGGCGATGCGTTCGTGTACGACATGCTCGAGGCGAAGAACGGCGACGTCTGGATCGCGACCTGGTCGGGCGTGAACCGCATCCGCGGCGGCAACCTGCGCGACCGCTCGAAGTGGGACCTCTATACGGTCGACAACACCAGGGGCGGCGTCATCAACGACTGGGTGTACGGGCTTGCCGAGGGCAAGGACGGCATCATCTGGATGGCCACCGAAGGCGGGCTGGTGAAGTTCCAGAACGGCAAGTGGGAGAACTGGAACCACGCGCGCGGCCTCGGCGCGGACTACGAGCGCGTGAAGGACGACATCCAGTTCAAGAACGATCCTTCGAAGGTCTCGCAGCACCACGCGAAGCAGAAGCAGGAGATGGGGCTGCAGGATGTCGACGTGGCTTTCAACCCGAACTACATCATCTCGATCGCGGTGGACCGCCAGGGCGTGGTCTGGGCCGGGACGTGGGGCGGGGGCCTCTCGCGCTACGACGGCCGCAAGTGGACCAGCTACACCACGAAGGAAGGCCTGCCCGGCAACCACGTCTCCATGCTGCACGTGGATCCGAAGGGCACGCTGTGGATCGGCACCAACAACGGCCTGGCACAGATGAAGGACGGCAAGTTCCGCCGCATGGGCCGCGAGGATGGGCTCTTCGGCGACACGATCTTCTCGATGGCGGCGGGACCCGACGGCGCCATCTGGGTCGGCAGCTTCGGCGGCGTGGCGCACATCAGGAAGCCCGTGCTGCACTGAGGAAAACGACGGGGCGCGGCCGGTTCCCGGAATCACGGCGGCGCCCTCTTTTTCCCGCCCGGGGACGCGATTTTCGTGCCCATCGTCCAGCCGGGCGAAACTAGGGCTAGAATCGCGCGTCAAATCGACGCCCGCACCTGCGGCGGCGCCAATGACCTTGCACGATTCACCCTCGCGAAAAGACTCACCGCAAGACGAGCTGCTCGGGAGCGCGTGGGGCGACCGGCCCTATCGCCTGCTGGTCGAGAGCGTGCGCGATTACGCCATCTTCCTGCTGGACAGGGAAGGGCGCGTGGCGTCGTGGAATCCCGGCGCGGAGCGCATCAAGGGCTACCGTGCCGACGAGATCATCGGGCGCCATTTCTCGATCTTCTACCCGCAGGAGGCGATCGACCGCCGCTGGCCCGAGCACGAGCTCGAGACCGCGGCGCGCACTGGGCGCTTCGAGGACGAGGGCTGGCGCGTGCGCAAGGACGGCCGGCTTTTCTGGGCCGTGGTCGTCATCACGTCGGTGCGCGACGCCAATGGGCGCCTGCTGGGCTTCGCCAAGGTCACGCGGGATCTCAGCGAGCGGCGCGAGCACGAGGAACGCCTGCGCCAGAGCGAGGAGCGCTTCCGCCTGCTGGTGGAAACCGTGCAGGACTACGCGATCTTCCTCCTCGATCCCGACGGCCGGGTGGCGAGCTGGAACGCGGGCGCACAGCGCATCAAGGGCTATACCGCGCAGGAAATCATCGGGCGCAGCTTCACGATCTTCTATCCGAAGGAAGCGCTCGACATGGACTGGCCCGCGCGCGAGCTCGAGCAGGCGAAGCGGCTCGGGCGCTTCGAGGACGAGGGCTGGCGCCTGCGCAAGGACGGCACGCGTTTCTGGGCCAACGTGATCATCACCGCGCTGCGCGACGCGGGCGGCGAGCTGCGCGGCTTCGCGAAGATCACGCGCGACCTCACCGAGCGCCGCGCGCACGAGGAGCAGCTCGGCCAGAGCGAGGAGCGTTTCCGGCTGCTGCTGGAAGGCCTCGAGGACTATGCCATCTGCATGCTGGACGTGCAGGGGCTGATCGTGAGCTGGAACTCGGGCGCGCGGAAGATCCTCGGCTACGCGGCCGGCGAGATCATCGGCCGCGGCTTCGACATCTTCTTCCCGCAGGGTGAAGGCTTCCCGCACGACGAAGGCTTCCCGCACGCCGAAGGGGGTGCCATGCAGGTGGCGCAACTGCTGGAGCGCGCGCGCCTGCAACGCCGCGGGGAACTGCTGGGCTGGATGCTGCGCAAGGATGGCACCCGCTTCTGGGGCCATGTGACGCTCACCGCGCTGCACGATTCGAAGGGCGAGCTGCGCGGCTTCGCGAGCCTCACGCGCGACCTCTCCGAGCGCAAGCGCATGGAATCGCTCGAGGAGCAGGGCCGCCATCTTTCCGAGTTCCTGGCGATGCTCGCGCACGAGCTGCGCAACCCGCTCGCGCCCATCCGCAACGCCGTCGCGATCATGGCGAACTCGAAGGACCTGCCTGCGCCGGTCGCATGGAGCCGCGGCGTGATCGAGCGCCAGACCACGCAGCTCGCGCGCCTCGTGGACGACCTGCTCGACGTGAGCCGCATCACGCGCGGCAAGCTGCGCATGGAATCCCAGCCGGTCGAGGTGTGCGTGGCGCTGCAGCGCGCGGTCGAGGCGAGCCGTCCGCTCATCGACGCACGCCAGCATCGGCTGCGCATGGACGTGCCGGAGAAGGGGCTCGCGGTGCTGGGCGACCTCACCCGCCTCACGCAGGTCTTCCTCAACATCCTCAACAACGCCGCCAAGTACACGCCCGCCGGGGGCGACATCCAGGTGAGGGCGCAGGCGCAGGGACGCGACGCGGTCGTATGCATCCGCGACAACGGCGTCGGCATCCCGGCGACGTTGCTCGACAGCGTGTTCGACCTCTTCGCGCAGGGCGAGCGCACGCTCGATCGCGCCGAAGGCGGCCTCGGCATCGGCCTCACGCTCGCGCGGCGCATCGTGGAGCTGCACGGTGGAAGCATCAGCGCGAGCAGCGCGGGCGCGGGACAGGGCGCGGAGTTCGTCGTGCGCTTGCCGCGCCTGCCCACGGAGGAGGTCCACGCACCGGCCGAGGAATCGCCTGCCGCGCCGGCCGTGACGCAAGGGCCCCGCCGCACGATCCTCGTCGTGGACGACAACGTCGATTCCGCCAACAGCGTGGCGGTGCTGCTGCGCATGGGCGGGCACGATGTGGAGGTCGCGCACGACGGCCCCACCGCGCTCGACCGCGTGAATGCGAAGCACCCCGACGTGGTGCTGCTCGACATCGGCCTGCCCGGCATGAGCGGCTACCAGGTCGCCGAAGAGCTGCGCCGGACGCATCGGCCGGGCCTGCGCATCTATGCCATGACCGGCTACGGACAGCGGCAGGATCGCCGCCGCACGCAGGAGGCCGGCTTCGATGGCCATCTCGTGAAGCCCGTGGCGCCTCAGGAGTTGTTGAAGCTGATCGACTCGCCCGGTTAGCAGGTGCATGTGGCGTGCCCGTGGTGAGATCCCCTGTTCGAAGTCCGGGTAACGCCGGGAACAAGCCCCTCCCCGACATTGTCTTTCAACCTCTCGGCACTTCTCGTCGTTATCCCCTATGGAAAAGACCCCTCAGCGTCCCCCCGCGCATGGGGCGGAAGTGTCCGTCCGCTTCGTCGTGAACGGACGCGAGCAGGTACTGGAGCTCGAGCCCCGCGTGACCCTGCTCGATGCGCTGCGCGAGCGCCTCGGGCTCATGGGAACGAAGAAGGGCTGCGATCGCGGCCAATGCGGCGCGTGCACGGTCATCGCGGGCGGGCGGCGCATCAAGTCGTGCCTCGCGCTCGCGGTGTCGCACGACGGCGATGCCATCACCACCATCGAGGGCCTCGAGCAGGACGGCCGGCTGCATCGCGTGCAGCAGGCGTTCATCGAGCACGACGGCTTCCAGTGCGGCTACTGCACGCCGGGGCAGGTCATGTCGGCCGTGGCGCTGCTGGGGGAAACCGATGTCGCGGCGCTTTCCGACGACGAGATCCGCGAGCGCATGAGCGGCAACATCTGCCGCTGCGGCGCGTATGCGGGCATCGTCGCCGCCATCCGCGCCTGCGCGGGGGAGCGATGAGCGGCATGCAGGCCTTCGCGTACGAGCGCCCGTCCGACGTCGGCGCGGCCCTGGGCGCGGCGGGCGAGGGCACGCGCTTCCTCGCGGGCGGCACCAACCTGCTCGACCTCATGAAGATGCGCGTCGAGATGCCGGTGCGCATCGTCGACATCCGCCGCCTGCCGCTCGGCGAATTCCGCGACACGCCCGGGGGCGGCCTCGTGATCGGTGCGCTCGTGCGCAACAGCGACTGCGCCGGGGATGCGCGCGTGGCGAGCCGCTATCCGCTGCTGTCGCAGGCGCTGCTCGCGGGCGCCTCGCCGCAACTGCGCAACATGGCGACCGTCGGCGGCAACCTGCTGCAGCGCACGCGCTGCGCCTATTTCATGGACGTGGGCGAGCATCGCTGCAACAAGCGCGAGCCCGGCTCCGGCTGCGCGGCACGCGAAGGCCACCATCGCAACCACGCCATCCTCGGCGCGAGCGAGCATTGCGTCGCGACGCATCCCTCCGACATGGCGGTCGCCATGTGCGCGCTGGAAGCGATCGTGCACGTGCGCGGCCCGGAAGGCGAACGCCGCATCGCGCTCGACGATTTCTACCGCCTGCCCGGCGATACGCCCGAGGTGGACACGACGCTGCAGCCCGGCGAGCTGATCCTCGGCGTGGAGCTGCCGCCGGGGCCATTCGCGGCCCATGCGCACTACCTCAAGGTGCGCGAGCGCACGAGCTTCGCCTTCGCGATCGTGTCGGTCGCGGCGGCGCTCGACATCGGCGAAGGCGTCGTGCGCGCGGCCCGCGTGGCGCTGGGCGGGGTCGCCCACAGGCCCTGGCGCGTGCGCGCCGCCGAGGAAGCGCTCGTGGGACGCCCGCTCGAGCGCGAGGCGCTGGAGCGCGCGGCCGATGCCTGCATCGAAGGCGCCCGGCCGCTGCGGGAGAATGGCTACAAGGTGCCGCTCGCGCGCGCCGCCGTCGTGCGTGCGCTCTCCACTGCGGCGGGTGGCGTGGCATGAGCGCGCGTCCCATCGGGCAGCCGCTCGACCGGGTCGATGGACGGCGCAAGGTCACCGGCCATGCGACGTACTGCGCGGAGTTCCCGCTGGAGGACGTGTGCCACGGCGTGATGGTGCCGAGCAACATCGCCCGCGGCAGCATCGTCACGATCGATGCGGCCGGCGCTCGCGCGATGCCCGGCGTCATCGAGGTGCTCACGTTCGAGAACGCGCCGCGCCTGCCGGACAAGGGGCGCGGCGCCACCGAGCCGCCCGCCGGCCGCGAGAAGTCGCTGCTGCAGGACAACCTGGTGCGCTACCACGGCGAGCCGATCGCGCTGGTCGTGGCGCAGACGCTCGAGCAGGCGATGGATGCGGCAGCGCACGTGCGCGCCACGTACGCCGAGGAAAAGGCGGTGCTGGTGTTCGAGGAAGCGAAGGCCCAGCGCTGCAAGCCGGAGAAGGCCGGCGGCGGGAAGCCCGACCGCGAATGGGGGGCTGCCGCGCAGGCAGGGGCCGATGCGCGCATCGAGCACACGTACACGACGCCGATGGAGCACCACAATCCCATCGAGATGCACGCCACCATCGCGCATTGGGAAGGCGAGCGCGTGACCGTGTACGACGCCACGCAATACATCTCCGGCGTCCGCGAGGTGATCGCGAAGACCTTCGGCATCCCGGAGGAGAACGTGCACGCCGTGTGTCCCTTCGTGGGCGGCGGCTTCGGCAGCAAGGGCTCGGTGTGGTCGCACACGGTGCTCGCGGCCATGGCGGCGCGGGTCGTGGGCCGGCCGGTGAAGGTGATGGTTACCCGCGCGCAGATGTTCGTGAACGTGGGCGGGCGGCCGTGCACCGAGCAGCGCCTCTTGCTCGAGGCGCAACGCGATGGGGCACTCCTCGCGGTCGAGCACCACGCGGTCTCGCACACGTGCCGCTTCGAGGACTACACGGAGGCCTGCACGCAGCCCACGCGATCGCTGTACGCCGCGCCGCGCGGGCACACGACGCAGCGCCTGGTCCGGCTCGACGTGAGCCTGCCCACCTTCCAGCGCGCGCCGGGCGAGAGCACGGGCACGTTCGCGCTCGAGTGCGCGATGGACGAGCTCGCGTACGAGCTGGGCATGGACCCGGTCGAGCTGCGGCTGCGCAACCACGCCGATCGCGAGCCCTGTAGCGGCCGCCCGTGGTCGAGCAAGAAGCTGCGCGAATGCTACGAGATGGCCGCCGGCCGCTTCGGCTGGGAGCGCCGCAACCCGCAGCCGCGCTCGCATCGCGACGGCAACTGGCTCGTGGGCTGGGGCATGGCCACGGCCACGTATCCCGCCCATCTCGAGGAGGCGCACGCGAGCGCGGCACTCATGCCCGACGGGACCGTGGTGGTGCGCTCGGGCACGCAGGATCTCGGCACCGGGACCTACACCGTGATGACGCAGATCGCCGCCGATACGCTCGACCTGCCGATCGAGCGCGTGCGCTTCGAGCTCGGCGACAGCGACCTGCCGCAGGCGCCGGTGTCGGGCGGATCGATGACGGTGGCGAGCGTGGGACCTGCCGTGCGTGCCGCCTGCGAAGCGCTGCGCGCGAAGCTGCTCGAGCTGGCGGGCGGCGATGCCTCGCGGATGTACGCGCGGCCTGCCGCGAAGGTCGAGGTGCACGCCAAGGCGAGCCCGGCCGCGGAGGACGAGACCAGGCAGGCGGTCGCCACGCGTTCCTTCGGCGCGATCTTCGTCGAGGTGCGCGTGGACGCGGACCTCGGCATCGTGCGCGTGCCGCGCGTGGCCGCCGCGTACAGCGCCGGGCGCGTGATGAACCTCAAGACCGCGACCAGCCAGCTGAAGGGCGGCATCGTGATGGGCGTGGGCATGGCGCTCCTCGAGGAAAGCCTGCTCGACACGCGCAGCGGCCGCATCGTGAACGCGAACCTCGCCGATTACCACGTGCCGGTGAATGCCGACATCAACGACATCGACGTCGCCTTCGTCGAGGAGAACGACACCCGCTTCAACTCGCTGGGTGCGCGCGGCATCGGCGAGATCGGCATCACCGGAGTCGCGGCGGCAATCGCGAACGCCGTGTACCACGCGACCGGCAGGCGCATTCGCGAGCTGCCCATCACGCTGGACAAGCTGCTGCCGCTGAACGAGAATTGACCATCCGCACGGGAGAGGGTGCGCCATAGAAGTGCTCGCGAAGACGCCCCTCAACGAAACCCACCGCGCCGCCGGCGCACGCATGGTCGACTTCGGCGGGTGGGAAATGCCGGTCCATTACGGCTCGCAGATCGAGGAGCACCACGCCGTGCGCCGCGAAGCGGGGCTCTTCGACGTCTCGCACATGCGCGTGGTCGACATCGAAGGCGAGGGCGCGCGCGAGTTCCTGCGCCGTGCGGTCGCCAACGACGTGGCGAAGCTCAAGGCGCCGGGGCGGGCGCTCTACTCGTGCATGCTGAACGAGGAGGGCGGCGTGATCGACGACCTCCTCGTCTATTACTTCCGCGACTACCACTATCGCGTGGTGGTGAACGCCGGCACCGCGGCCAAGGACATCGCGTGGATGGGAATCCTGCGCAACCGCCTGGCCGCGCCCGTGCACATCACGCCGCGCGAGGATCTCGCGATCATCGCCATCCAGGGTCCGCGTGCGCGCGAGATGTTCGCCACGGTCTACCCCGCGAGGAAGGCCGCGATGGAGCAATTGGCGCCGTTCAACGCGGTGCTCGACGGCGGCTGGATGGTTGCGCGCACCGGTTATACCGGCGAGGATGGGCTGGAGCTGGCCGTCCCGGCGAAGGAAGCGCCCTTCGTGTGGAAGGCGCTCGCCATCGCGGGCGCACGCCCCTGCGGGCTCGGCGCGCGCGATACGCTGCGGCTCGAGGCCGGCATGAATCTCTACGGCCAGGACATGGACGAGTCGGTCTCGCCGCTCGATGCCGGGCTCGCCTGGACGGTCGATCTCTCCGCGGACCGCGATTTCATCGGCCGCGCGGCGCTCGCGCGGCGCCCGCGCGGCGCCGAATTCCTGGGCCTGGTGCTCGAGGAGGCGGGTGGCGTCCTGCGCGCGCACCAGAAGGTGCAGTCGCCGCTCGGCGAGGGCGAGACCACCAGCGGCACGTTCTCCCCCACGCTCGGCAAATCGATCGCGCTCGCGCGCCTTCCCCTCGGCACGCGGCCGGGCGACAGCGTGAAGGTGCTCGTTCGCGACAAGCCCCTCGCTGCGCGCGTGGTGAAGCCGCCCTTCGCGCGTCACGGCAAGGTACTTTGATTCGTTTCCCGCCAAGGAAGACCCATGAAACTCCCGCAAGACCTGCGCTACACCGCTTCCCATGAATGGGCACGCCGCGAGAGCGACGGCACGCTCGCCGTGGGCATCACCGACCACGCGCAGGAACAGCTTGGCGACATCGTGTTCGTCGAAGCCCCGCAGGCCGGACGCAAGGTCGCGGCGGGCGAGGCGGTCGGCGTGGTGGAGTCGGTGAAGGCCGCGTCGGACATCTATGCGCCCGTCGCGGGGGAAATCGTCGCGGCCAATGCCGAGCTCGGCAGCGCACCCGAAAAGGTGAACGAGGACGCGTTCGCCGCCTGGATGTACCGCATCAGGCCGAGCGATCCCGCCGCGTGGGAGAAGCTCCTCGATGCCGGCGCCTACGAGAAGGCCGCCGCCGATTCCCAGGAGCACTAGATGCCCGACACGCCCATCGGCGATTCCCCGTCGATCGAAGCACTCGAGGACGCCGGCGCGTTCGAGCGGCGCCACATCGGCCCCTCCGCGGCCGACCAGGCCGCGATGCTGCAATTCCTGGGCTATGCCACGCGCGACGAGCTCATCGATGCGGTGATCCCGCGCGGCATCCGCCG
>Ga0207698_10000466_pt1 | contig 23506 bp, 24 predicted proteins | sample KBSCornC22_FD_184298 | JGI IMG/M metagenome (GOLD analysis project Ga0207698, IMG submission 184298) | Corn rhizosphere microbial communities from Kellogg Biological Station, Michigan, USA - KBS Corn C2-2 (SPAdes) (version 2) | ecosystem: Host-associated > Plants > Roots > Rhizosphere > Soil ... | reverse complement strand
CGGATAGGGGAACATCTCCAGCACATAGCTTTTGGGCTTGGTGCTGGTGTCGTCGGCGTGGAAGGTGCCGCGCGCCTCCCACTCCCGCTGCCAGCGCGCGTCGCTGTCGCGGGGTTCGAACCGCTCTGACATAGAGGAACCTTATCCTTGCGCGGCGGCGTTGCGCCTGAGGTCGCGCGCCTTCTGGAGGATGATCTCCTCCAGTTTCTCGTTGGTCGCGGCCTGGACCGCGGCGTCGACCCACTGGCCGTTCTGGTAGACCTGGCGCGCGGTCGCGACGCGGATCACGTCGGCGCGGAGCGAGGCGTCGAGGATCGAGACGGTGACCTTCATCCGCTCGGTCGGCACCGCCGGATTGACGTACCAGTCGGTGATGATGACGCCACCATTGCTGTCGGTCTGCGCGAACGACATGAACGACAACGTGTCGAGCGCCGCGCGCCAGAGATAGGCATTCACCCCGATCGTGGTGACGTTGACCGGCGCCATCGCTTGCGCGCGCGGCTTCTTTTTGCGGGCATCCGCCACACCGGCAAGGCTGGCGACGATCAGCAGGCCGATCAGGGGACGGGAAGGACGGATCATTGGACGCTTTAACCTCTGACGGTCGGGCAGGCGCGCCGTTATAGAAGCTCGCCGCCCGCCCGCAAGCCGCGTGCGGCGGGCTGCTCCGACAAGTTTCGCTCAGGCTTTCCGCCACAAAATGTGGAGGCTGTGCAACATATCGAAATGATTCCGTAATGTCGAAGGAACAGAATTGCGCATCGGGGGTAGCGACGAATCGTCACGCGACCCATATGTGGGGCCAAATGAAGATGATTCGCGGGCATATCGGAAAAGGGGGCAGCGCCTTGGCGCTGGCAGCCCTTTTGCTCGTGCCCGCGACGTCCGCCGACGCCCGCCGCCGTCATCGCGCGACGTCGGCCGCCTCGGCGCCCGCCTTCAACGCCTTCACGCCCGCCGCTGCCGACCCTCGCTTGGCCGCGGCCTTCGCGCGGAGCGGGTTGGGTGACACCAGCTTCAACGATGGCGCCTTCCGTTTCACCCCCTCGGGCAGCAGCAGCAGCCGCCGCGCGATCACGGTCGCAGTGCGCTCGCGCGCCGTCACCCGTCAGCAGGTGGCCAAGACGATGGCGCTGCCGAGCGATGGGCTCGCGCCGTCCGCCTACAGCCTCGGCGCCTCGATCGGCTGGAAGCGGTTCGCGCTTTCGGGCGACGTGCAGAAGGTCGACGGCGGCCTGCTTCCCACGGGCCGCGAGTCCGTGGACCTGGGCCTGATCTTTTCCGGCAAGCGCTGGGCGACCGAGCTTGAGCTGCAAAGCGAGCGCGCGTCGGGACCCAAATTGCCTGCCGTTCCCGGCGACGAGAGTTTCTCGGTGGGACTGGGCGGCTCCTATGCGCTCAGCCGCCGCTTCAACCTGACAGGCGGCGTGCGCTACAAGCAGCAGCGTGAGCAAATCCAGTCGCTCACCGACGACCGCCGCGACAGCCAGGCGGTCTATCTCGGCACCACCTTCAAGTTCTGATCGCTCTTCCGGCCCTGCCGGTCCGGCGCGCCCTGCGCGCGCCCGTTGCGTTCAGCATCGCGGAAGAGCGATACCAAACTCAGCGCGCCCAGCGCGACGATCGTCAACCCTAGTGCGAAGATGCGATCGGCACTCACCGCTCCGATTGCCTCGGACAACGCCCCTACGCCGATGATCGGCAGGGCATTGCCCATGAAGCAGCAGATGAAATAGGTCGACGCGAGTTCGGCGCGGCGATCCGCCGGTGCGAGCGCATTGATCGTGCCGAGCCCCCCACGATAGCTGAACGCCGAGGCGACACCCGACACGGTCGTTCCGATCAGCATCAGCGCCAGTGACGACCAGGTCTGCGCCGCGACGAGCGCCCCGAGGCCTGCCGGGGTCAGAACGAGCCCCCAGATGAGGACACGGCGCGGCTCGATCTGACGGGTGAGCAGGATCGCCACGGCCGCCACCGCGAACAATTCCGCAACGATCAGGCCGGTCAGCGCCTGGTTGGTCAGCCGGACCGTATCGTGCAGCATGGTGGGCCCGAGCGCGGCATAATAGCCGACCACCGCCATCGCCGCGAAGCCTGCCGCGGCGGGCGCGATGAAGGCCAGCCGCTTGCCCCGCGGTATGGCGAGGCGCGGCGTGAGATCGAACGAGCCCGCTTGCGCACGATCCAGCGTCTCGCGCGCGGCGAGCACCAGCAGCGCGACGCCGCCGATCAGACCGAGATAGACCAGGAAGGGCAGGCGCAGCGGCGAGGGCGCATATTGGACCAGCGTGCCGGCCAGGATGGGTCCGAGCGCGAGGCCGAGGAAATTGAAGGCGGTCATCGTGCTCGCGGCGAGCGCACGGCGCTCGGCGGGTGTCGCCTCCGTGATCCAGGCGGTCGCCGCGCCGGAGCCCAACCCCACCGCGCAGCCGCTCGCGATCCGGCCGGCGAACAGCAATGTGCTGCTGGACGCGAGCAGGAACAACATCGTGCTGACCGCCGCGAGCGCCAGGCCGGCCAATATGACCGGCTTGCGCCCGAGCTGATCCGATAGCCGGCCGAGGAAGAGCAAGGCCGTGAGATTGCCGATCACATAGACCGAATAGATCAGCGTCAGGCCGAGCGCATCGAGGCCGTAATCCGTTCGGTAGAGCTGGTAGAGCGGGGTCAGCAGCGAACTGCCCATGAACAGCAGGGACACGACCACGCCGCCCGCGATGCGGCCGGAACACAGGCCAGTCCCGCCATGCGCGGCTTCGCCCGCGGCCTTTTTGTCTGATCCTGATGGCATGCCGGCAGAACGCTTAGGGATCGCTCCGGTCCCTTATTTCGGCGCGCGCCGAACCGTGTTCGCCGCACCGACAAGCGCATCGATCGCGGCCCAGCCATAAGCGCCGAGCTGCGCGAGCCGACGGAAGCGCTGCGCATCCATGCCCCCGAGCGCGACCAAGGGAATAGGGGTCGCCCGAGCGAGCATGCCGAAGCGCAGGAGCCCCAATGGCACGGCGTCGGGATGCGAACGGGTGGGAAAGACCGGCGACAGGAACACGGCATGCGCCCGCGCATGGGCAAGCTCACGCTGATGATGCGCCGGTGCGGTCCGGATCAGCGGGCGCGCGGCGCGTAGATGCGGCGAGCGGCCATGCGCGCCGTCCGCGCGCCATCCCGCCGCCTCGCGCGGGGTACCGCCAAGCAGCAGGACGAGCCGCCGCCGGCGCGCGATCATGCGCACCCGTTCGAACAGCGCCCGCCGGTCGGAGGCTCGATAATGGCGGAAGACCACGCCGCTCCCACGCGGCAGGCGCGCGAGCGCATCCCACAGCCCCTCATCACCCATTCGTTCGTCGGTCATCAGCCAGAGACGCGGGAGAGGGTGGCGGCGGCGCATCGCCCTCGCCTATAGCCGGCTGATGCCTCCGACCGAAGACTCCCCCGCCGCGCGGCTCGCCGCGGTTCGCGACAGGATCGCCCGCGCCGCCGCGCTCGCCGGCCGCAACGCCGACCAGATCGAGCTGGTCGCGATCTCCAAGACGCATCCTACCGAAGCGATCCTGCCGCTGATCGAGGCCGGCCAGCGCAGCTTCGGCGAGAATCGCGTGCAGGAGGCGCAGGCCAAATGGCCTGCGCTCCGCGCCGCATATCCCGATCTGCGCCTCCATCTGGTCGGCCAGCTCCAGTCGAACAAGGCAGCCGATGCAGTGGCCTTGTTCGACGCGATCCATTCGCTCGATCGGCCGAGCCTCGCCGAGGCGCTTGCGAAGGCGATCGCATCGCAGGGCCGGAGGCCGGCGCTCTTCGTCCAGGTCAATATCGGCGAGGAGGAGCAGAAAGGCGGCTGCGCGATCGGCGAGCTGCCCGGCCTGCTCGATCGCTGCCGCGCGCTTGGGCTCAACGTGTCTGGATTGATGTGCGTCCCGCCTGCGGACACGGAGGCCGCGCCCTATTTCGCCTTGCTGGCGAAACTGGCCAAGGACAATGGCCTGGCCGAGCTCAGCATGGGCATGTCGGGCGATTATGAAACCGCCGCGATGCTGGGCGCGACCTGCGTCCGCGTCGGATCGGCCTTGTTCGGCGCACGCGACACCGGCGGCGCCTTGGCGCGCCCGCTCGGCTTCGGCAGCCGCCCCAATCGGCCGGCCTGAACGAGCCTTGCGAGCGCGAGCATCCTTGTAACGGCTCGTTAATGGCCGCTCGCTACGCCAAGCCGATCAGCGGAAGGCCTCGCGTCTTGCAGCTCATGACTCCCCTGCAGCTCTATCATAGCTGGCCCTTGCTGGCGCATGATGGGCGGCTCGATCTCGGCCGGTTGTTCGACGCGGAGGTCCTGCGGGGCGCCGACTTCGCGACACTCGACGACGACATGCTTGGGGCGTGGGGCATCGGCCGATGGGCGTGCGATCTGACCGATAACCGGCTGAGCTGGACCGATCCGGTGTTCGACCTGTTCGGCCTGCCGCGCGGCGCCGGTCTGGCCCGCGACGATGTGGTTGCGCTCTACCGCGAGGAATCGCGCGCGGCGATGGACCATCTGCGGGCCTACGCAATCAGACATCGTCGCGGCTTCACGATCGATGCCGAGATTCGAACCGTAGCCGGCGATCGACGGTGGATGCGGCTGCTCGCGTCACCGATCTGCGACGGCGATCGGGTGGTTCGGCTTCAGGGCCTCAAGCAGGATATTTCGTACAGCTACCGCTAGCGATTTGGAGCAGGATCGACTCGTCTGGCGGCTCGAAAATCGCGGTAAACAAGTGCCAGAGCCATGCGGGCGTCTGGCGAGATTGACAGATCGCCGAAACGCCGCCGACCAACAGGCCAGCGGCGTCCCTCCCAACACCCCTTCAGGCGAAGCGAACCGCATGTTTGCGTCGGCTGCTGCGCAGGCCGGCGCCGATCGCACCGAAGCCGACCAGCATCGTCGCCCAGCTCGCCACCTCCGGCACCGCGGCGGCGATCCCGCCAAGCCGAATCTGACGGATGTCGTCGACGCCGAGACCATTGGTGTCGAACATCACCGCCGAGATGGTGTCGCCATTGTCGGTCTTGGCCGAGAACCAATTGTTGCCCCCACCCAGATCGAACGTTTGCGAGGTCGAGCCGAAGCTGCCGAGGAACGTGACCGTCACCGTGCTGGTGCTGCTATCGGCCCCATGCAGGGCAAATTCGACGCTGTTGAAGCTTCCACCATCCGTGAGGAAGAATTTGAGCGTGTCCAGCGGTCCGCTGGCGGCTGCCACGCGGGCTTGCCCGCCGGCATAAGCATTGAGATCCACATTGGCGAGCGAGGCGAAGCTGACGCTGCTGTGCGTCTGGTTGGTATCCCCGAGCACGGTATGGCCAGTGGAATCGGTGAACAGGACTTTCTCGTCGGGCTGAACGGCGCCGGCCGAGTTGGAGATTAAGATTGCCGCCGCGGCGGGCGAGGTGGCGCAAAAGGCCGCCAGGCTAAGCGACGCTACCAATACGGGACGCATGAGACCCCCTTCGGGTTGGTTTTCGATTTCCGCGGTCAGCGGACGGCGGCGCGGAACGCCACGTTTCGATTTGGTTTCCGAAAAAAGATGAAGGTTGGGAAAAATCAACCTTTCGCCGCAGCGCGTCGCGAAAAGGCGGCGGACGGCCGCGGCTTCAAGAGGGCTCTGACCCCTTCAAGCGATCTCGAACAGGTCCCCGACCGTGAGCTTCGGGAGGAGCGCGATCATGTCCTCGCTGGCGATCGCCACACAGCCTTCGGTCGTGGCGGCATCGCGCCAGCAATGCCAGAAGATCGCGCTGCCCGCGCCCGGCACGACCGGCGCGTCATTGTGGCCCAGCACGACGATGACGTCGTACAACCCGTCCTCGCGCCACAGCCGTTCGGCCGAGAAATCATGCGGATGGCGGACGGGGCGGTTATAAGCGGGGTCGTCGATGCCGTCGGACCAGCCGTCCTCCGGCCGGATCCAGCGCCAAGGCAATTGCAGCCCCGTCGGTGGCGGCACCCGATCCGGGCGAAGCAGCACACCGCGGATCGGCCACCGGCCGATCGGGGTGGCGCCGTCGCCTTCCTTTTTGTCAGCCGCCGCAATCAGGCCGCCGCGGCCGATGCAGCAGGGGATAGCCTGCCCATCGGCGTGGAGCAGCCCCGCTTTCCCGTCGACCACCAGCCTCATAGCAGGTGACCGGTGCGGTCGCGCTTCACCTCCAGATAATGGGCATTGTGTGGATTGGGCGGCAAGGCGTGCGGCACGCGTTCCGCCACCTCGATGCCGGCCGCTTCCAGGCCCGCTACCTTGGCCGGATTGTTGGTAAGCAGGCGGACACGGTCCTGCCCCAGCAATCGCAGCATCGCGGCGGCGATGCCGAAGTCGCGCGCGTCGACGGCAAAGCCCAGCCGCAGGTTGGATTCGACCGTGTCATAGCCCTGGTCCTGCAGCGCATAGGCCCGCAACTTGTTGATCAGCCCGATGCCGCGTCCTTCCTGGCGCAGGTAAAGCAATATGCCCCAGCCGCTCTTCGCGATGGCGTCGATCGCGGCATGCAGCTGCGGCCCGCAATCGCATTTGAGGCTGCCAAGCACGTCGCCGGTCAGGCATTCGCTGTGCAGACGGACGAGCGGCGCGCTGCCGTCGGGCGATCCGATCACCAGGGCGACATGCTCGGCGGCGTCGGCCGGCGCGCGGAAGGCGACGATCTCGCTCTTCTCCGCCCCCGCGACCGGCAATCGGGCGCGCGCGACGATCGCCAGATTGTCCTCCTGCGCGTAAGCCGCGATGTCGGCGGCCTTGACCGTCGCCATCGCCTCGGCCTCGTCGCGCACGAAGAAAGCCGGCAGCAGCCCGGCCACCCTCGCCAATGTCAGCGCCGCCGATGCCGCTTCGGCTTCCGCCACGGCGCGCGTGCGATAGGGACCCTTGAAGGGCGTCGCGAGATCGTTGGCGGGATCCGCGAGTGCGATCGCGGCGGGCAGGTCGAGCCAAGGCACGCGCTCGATCAGCACCGGCTGGCCCGGTGTCGCCGCATCGCGTTGGTTGGCGAGCTTCAGGATCGCCGCGCGCTCCGCCGACAGCAGAAGTTCGGCGGTGCCGTCGGGGTCGAACCCGGCAAGCCGGGCATCGTCCGCGCGCTCGACCGCGATCACGACCTGCGCACCATCGCGGCCCTCGACGCGCACCGGCCAGCCTCGCCGAAGCGCGTCGATCGCGCGCGCCGCAGCAAGGGGGTCGCTCACACCTCGAACTCGGTCACCAGCGGCACATGGTCGCTGGGCTTGAGCCAGTTGCGGCAATCCTCATGCACCTTGTGCGCGATCGCCTTGGCGGCGACCTCCTTGCTCGCCCACATATGGTCGAGCCGCCGCCCGCGATCGTTCACCGTCCAGTCGGGCGAGCGATAGCTCCACCAGGTGTGCAGCCGCGCCGGCGCGGGATAGAAATGGCGGCCGAGGTCGATCCAGTCATGCGCCGCCTTCAGCCGATCGAGCGCATCCACCTCGACCGGCGTATGGCTGACCACGTCGAGCAACTGCTTGTGGCTCCAGACATCCTCGGGCAGCGGCGCGATGTTGAAATCGCCGACGATCAGGGTCGGCTCATTGAGGCAGCTCGCCCATTCGGTCATCCGCTCGACGAAGGCGAGCTTCTGCCTGAATTTGGGGTTCACCTCCGGATCGGGAATGTCACCGCCGGCGGGCACATAGACATTTTCGAGCCGGAAGCCCGCCTCCAGCCGCACGCCGACATGGCGCGCCTCGCCATTGTCCTGCCAGTCGAACCGCCAGCAATCGTCGGGCGCGTCGTTCAACGGCACGCGCGAGACGATCGCCACGCCATGATGCATGCGCTGACCGTGCAGCCGCTGGTGGACATAGCCCATCCGCCGGAAATCCTCGGCCGGGAAGACGTCGTCCGCGGCCTTGGTTTCCTGCAGGCACAAAATGTCGGGCTGCTCTTCCTTGAGGAAACGTTCGACGATGCCGATCCGCGCCCGCACCGAATTGATATTCCACGACGCGATCTTCAGGACTGCCATGGCGAGCATGTAGCGAGCGCAGGCGCTGGAGGGAAGATTGGTATCCCGTCACCCCGGCGGAGGCCGGGGCCGCTGGAGGTTGCGCATTCCCTTGCCTGCTGCGGCCCCGGCCTGCCGGTTCCCGGCAAAATACTATTTTGCTGGGTGCGCTAGCCTCTTGCGGCCCCGGCCTCCGCCGGGGCGACCGGATTGCGACGATTTTTGTACCGGGCGGTTGGCGAGCGCGGAACGCGACGCTATATGATCGCAATCCCAAAAATCCGGCAGAGAGGGGCCATGCCGTCCATTCTATCCGTTTCCGGTACCACCAAGCGTTACAAATCCAACTTCACCGCGCTCGACCAGGTCGATCTGGAGATCGAGCGGGGCGAGATCTTCGCGCTGCTCGGGCCGAACGGCGCGGGCAAGACCACGCTGATCAGCCTGGTGTGCGGCACCGTGTCGCTCACTTCGGGCAGCATCGCCGTCGACGGGCACGACATCCAGCGCGATTATCGCGCCGCGCGGTCGAAGATCGGGCTGGTGCCGCAGGAGATCGCGCTCGATATCTTCGCCACCGTCTGGAACACGGTCAGCTTCAGCCGCGGCCTGTTCGGCAAGCCCGCCAACCCGGCCTATATCGAACAATTGCTGCGCGACCTGTCGCTGTGGGAGAAACGCGACAACAAGGTGATCGAATTGTCGGGCGGCATGAAGCGCCGCGTGATGATCGCCAAGGCGCTGAGCCACGAACCCGATCTGTTGTTCCTCGACGAACCGACCGCGGGCGTCGACGTCAATCTGCGCCGCGACATGTGGGCGCTGGTGCGCAAGCTGCGCGAGCAGGGCGTCACAATCATCCTCACCACCCATTATATCGAAGAGGCCGAGGAGATGGCCGATCGGGTGGGCGTGATCGACCATGGCAAATTGCTGCTGGTTGAGGACAAGGCCACCTTGATGCGCAAGCTCGGCAAGCGCCGGCTGACGGTGTTGCTGCACGAACCGATGACCGAGCTTCCCGCCGCGCTCGCCGATTGGCCGCTCGCGCTCGAGGATGAGGGCCACAAGCTCGCTTATACGTTCGACGCGGAGGGCGACGCGACCGGCATTCCCGGCCTGCTGCGCAAGCTCGACGGATTGGGCATCGATTATCGCGACCTCGATACCGAGCGCAGCTCGCTCGAGGATATCTTCGTCGGCTTGGTGGAGGGTGCGGCATGAGCGGCGTCAACGCTAATGGCATGAAGGCCATCTATTATTCCGAAATGGCGCGCACGCGGCGCACCGTGCTGCAGAGCATCGCCACGCCGGTGATCACCACCGCGCTTTATTTCATCGTGTTCGGCGGCGCGATCGGATCGCGCATCCAGCATGTCGGCGGTGTCCATTACGGCGCCTTCATCGTGCCGGGGCTGATCATGCTGACCCTGCTCACGCAGAGCATCAGCAATGCCTCGATCGGCATCTATTTCCCCAAATTCACCGGCACGATCTTCGAGATCTTGTCCGCGCCCATGTCGACCGTCGAGACGGTGGTGTCCTACGTCGCCGCGGCCGCGACCAAGTCGATCCTGATCGGGCTGATCATCCTCGTCACCGCGACCTTCTTCACCCAGGTCGAGATCCTGCATCCTTTGTGGATGGTCGCCTTCCTGCTGCTGACGTCGTTCACCTTCAGCCTGTTCGGCTTCATCATCGGCATCTGGGCCAAGAGCTTCGAGCAGTTGGCGATCATTCCCGCGTTGATCGTGACGCCGCTCACCTTCCTGGGCGGCGCCTTTTACTCGATCGACATGCTGCCGCCCTTGTGGCGCACGGTCAGCCTGTTCAATCCGGTCGTCTATCTGGTGAGCGGCTTCCGCTGGAGCTTCTACGGCATCGGCGATGTCAGCGTGGGGGTAAGCCTCGCCTTCACCGCGGCGTTCATGGCGGCCTGCCTGATCCTGCTCGCGTGGATTTTCCGCACGGGGTGGCGGCTCAAGCCGTAAGGGCCGCCCGTCCCTCGTCATTGCGAGCCGCGTAGCGGCGCGGCAATCCAGGCCCGCGCTTGCCTCACCCCGGACTGGATCGCGTCGCTCCGCTCGCGATGACAAAAAGGAAGGATTCCCCGCAAAAGGATAGGCCCTCGCTCCGGGGGCTGGAGCGAGGGCCGACCTGGCGTTCGTCACGCAGGTGAGGTTGCGATGCAGGTGGCCCGGGCAACAGGGGGGAATCCCGGGGGCGGCATCGCGACCGCAAGAGCTTTCTAGGACCGCTTACCTGTCAGCAGAATGAATGACTTTCTCAATGTCCGCGCGTCAGCGGGCGTGGATCGCGCCAACGGAACGTCTGGTCGCTCACCGGCACCCCGAACTTCTGGTCCGACAGCACCGTCGTCGTGCGATTCCCCTGCGCGTCGAGCACGCTCCAGCCCGCCAGCATCAGCCCGCCCGGCGCGCCGGCCTTGGGTGAGAAGCCGATCGTGATCGTGCCGAATTCGGGATGCTTGGGATCGCGCCCCTCGATCAGGATCCGCCCATCGCCACTGCCCGGAAGGGCATGAGCGTAGCGCGAAATGTCCTTCGACGGATCGATCAGCAGAGCGAGCGGCGAATCGCCGACCTTCCAGCGCGAGACCTGGTTGACCTTATAATCGATGAAGGTCAGCGCCTTGCCATCGCCCACGATCAGCAACGGCACGTCCTTTTCATACTGAAAGCGGATCCGGCCGGGCTGCTTGAGCGTGACCGTGCCGGTGACCGTGCGGCCGCGGCTGTCGGTCTGCGCGAAAGAAGCGGTCATGGTCGTGACCGCGCGCAGATGCGCCTGGACCTGGGCGAGGCCGCCCGTCTGGGCAGCGGCGGGCGCCGCGATCAAAGCGGCGGCGATGGCGAAACGGAACATTCACTCTCCCTGCCGGCCGCGCATTGAACTCGGCCTGAACCTCTTATTCACGTCATTGCGAGGACCCCGGCGAAAGCCGGGGGACGAAGCAATCCAGGCCTGCACCTTCCACACGGGCCGCCGGACTGGATTGCTTCGCTCCGCTCGCAATGACGAATGGAATGCGACGCTACTTCTTCCGCGGCTTGGGCTTGGGCCGCGCCATCGCCCAATCGCGCGAGGCGGCGATCTGGTCCAGCACCAGCTCGCGATTGGCGCTGCCGTAACGCACCAGCAAGGCGGGATAGCCTTGATAATGCGGCGTCTGCCAGAAGGTGTCGGGGTCGATCTCCATCAGCATCTCGATCTTGCCCTTGTCGATATGCAGGCAGAAACTGTCGGGCTCACGACTGGGCGTCACCACCGCGCGATCATTCGCCTTGACCGCAGGGCCGCCGAAATAAGTGGTGAGGACGGTATCCGGCAGCGACAGCGCATAGGCCACGACATCATCCCAGGTCAGGCTCATTTGCCCCGCTCCTCGCGCAGCTTCTGCCAATAAGCCAGCCGCTCGGCGATCTTCGCCTCGAAGCCCCTGGGCGTGGGCACATAGAATGTCTGCGGCTCCATCTCCTCGGGCCAGTAATTGTCGCCCGAGAAGGCCTCGTCCGCATCATGGTCATAGGCATAGCCCTTGCCGTAGCCGATCGACTTCATCAGCTTGGTCGGCGCGTTGAGGATATTCTTGGGCGGCATCAGCGAGCCGGTGTCCTTGGCCGCGCGCGCCGCCGCGCCATAGGCCTTGTAGCCCGCATTCGATTTGGGGGCGGTCGCGAGATAAAGCACCGCATTGGCGATCGCGAGCTCGCCCTCGGGTGAGCCCAGAAAGTCATAGGCATCCTTGGCGGCAAGGCATTGCACCAGGGCCTGCGGATCGGCGAGCCCGATATCCTCGCTCGCCATGCGCACGATGCGGCGCAGCAGGTAGAGCGGCTCCTCGCCCGCCACCAGCATGCGCGCGAGATAATAAAGCGCCGCCTGCGGATCGGAGCCGCGCACCGCCTTATGGAGCGCGGAGATGAGGTTGTAATGGCCCTCGCGATCCTTGTCGTAGACCGCGACGCGCCGGTGCAGCAGCGCCGCGAGACCGGCGGGATCGAGCTTCTGCGTCAGCCCGACCGAGAACAGGGTCTCGGCCTGGTTGAGCAGGAAACGGCCGTCGCCGTCCGCGCTCGCGATCATCGCCGCGCGCGCCGCATCGTCGAGCGGCAGCGGCCGCCCCTCCAGCGCCTCGGCCCGCGCCAGCATTGCGCCGAGCGCCTCATTGTCGAGCCGATTGAGGATCAGCACCTGCGCGCGCGACAGAAGCGCGGCGTTTAATTCGAACGAGGGATTTTCGGTGGTGGCACCGACCAGCACAACCGTGCCATCCTCGACATAAGGCAGGAAGCCATCCTGCTGCGCGCGATTGAAGCGATGGATCTCGTCCACGAACAGCAAGGTGCGCTTGCCGATCCGCGCATGTTCGCGGGCCTCGGCGAACGCCTTCTTGAGATCGGCCACGCCCGAAAAGACCGCCGAGATGGCGACGAAGCGCAAGCCCACCGCATCGGCGAGCAGCCGCGCGATGCTGGTCTTGCCCGTGCCCGGAGGCCCCCACAGGATCATCGACGACAGCCGCCCCGCCGCCACCATCCGCCCGATCGCGCCCTCGGGCCCGGTCAGATGCTCCTGCCCGATCACCTCGTCGAGCGCACGCGGGCGCAACCGGTCGGCGAGCGGCGCGTCGGCGGCGGGCTCGGCTGGGGCGCCGTCGGGGGGCAGGTCTGCGGCGAAGAGGTCGGCCATGATGCGGGATATATAGGGCTGCGGGGGCAGTGGCGCCATGGACCGGCAGCTCAGCTCCTCCCACGTCACTCCAGCGAAGGCGGGAGTCCATATGCCGGTGCGGTTTGGGCAAAAGCCCCTCGGTTCAGGATCATGGATCCCCGCCTTCGCGGGGATGACGAAGAAGGGGGCAGTTCGGCAAACGGGAAACGACGCGTTGAACTTGACTCCCGCATTTCAAGATATATCTTGAGTGCACTTGATTCGTACAGGAGCGACCATGTTCGGCTTTCACCACCATCACCGCCGCCACGATTGCGGCCCACGCGGGGGCATGTTCCGCCGCGGACCCTTTGAATTTTCATGGACCTATGACGAGGAAGGCGGCGGCTTTCGCGGGCGCGGCGGGCGGCGGCGCATGTTCGACGGCGACGAATTGCGCCTGATCCTGCTCGGCCTGCTCGAGGAGCAGCCGCGCCACGGCTACGACCTGATCCGCGAGATCGAGGAGCGGACCGGCGGCAGCTACGCGCCCAGTCCGGGTGTGGTCTATCCGTCGCTGACGATGCTCGAAGAGATGGGACATATCGACGAGGTCAAGGATGAAGGCGCGCGCAAGCGCTTCGCGATCAGCGAGGCCGGCCGCACCCATCTTGCCGAGCGGCGCGAGGAAGTGGACGGCCTGCTGGCGCGCCTCAACCAGATGGGCGAGCACCGCGCACGCAGCGAACGCGCGCCGCTCCGTCGCGCGATGGCGAGCCTGCACATGGCGCTCCGTCAGGCGCTGATGGAAGGCGACGAGGCCCGCGCGCACGAGATCGTCGACATCCTCGACGAGGCGACGCGCAAGATCGAGCGCCTGGAGCGGTGACGCGGCTGATCGCCGTCCGACCGTGGCCGGCCTTCGCGCCGGCCGCGGCCAACGACCGATTTTGGGAGCTTTCCGCCATGACCTTCACCACCAGCGCGGCCGTGCCCACCACGCACGGCAGCCGTTACCTCCAGCAATTGTGCAAGCATTGGGCGCACAATCTGGCGGTCGAGTTTACGCCGGAACATAGCAGCGTCACTTTCCCCAGGGATGTGCGCGGGGCGGACTATCCGGGCGATGCGGTGGTGACGTTCGATGCGAGCGACACGGCGTTGGACGTGCGGATCGAGGCGAGTTCGCCTGAGCAGCGCGATAGTCTGAAGGAGGTGGTCGCGCGACACCTCGACCGCTTCGCCTTCCGTGAGGCGCCGTTGACGTTTGCGTGGCACGATATCTGATCCGTCGCCCCGGCACGGACCCCAGCAAAGTAGCACTTTGCTGGGAACCCGGAGGCCGGGGCCGTAGGAGGCGGAGTACCCTACCTCCAGCGGCCCCGGCCTCCGCCGGGGCGACGGCATTAAGTCGCCTGCGATGCCCGGCCGGGGCGATGGTTAGGCGGTTTGCGGCACCGTCCCAGACACCAATGTCCCGACCTCCTCTGCCTCGCCACGCGAATAGGTCCCGACCAGCAGCCCCGCCGCCAACACCCGATCGCGCAACGCATGGAGCAGCTCGTCCCTCCCGGGGTTCGGGCCGATCACCGGTGTGTCCCTCAACGCGAACAGCTGGAAGACATAATCATGGCTGCCATGGCCGGTCGGCGGATCGGGCGGGAGCCAGCCTTCGCCGAGGAAGCTGTTGCGGCCGACGTCGCGCCCGTCCGCGCTGCCCTTGCCGTCGCGCGTGATCGCGCCTTCGGGCAGGCGCCGTTCGCCCGCCGGGATGTTCCACACCAAAGCATGGACCAAAGGATTGGGCATGGGCGCGTCGGGATCCTCGACGATCAGCGCGAAGCTGCTCGTCCCCGCCGGCGGATCGCGCCACACGAGCGGCGGCGACACGCCCTCGCCATCGGCGGTGAAGCGTTCGGGCAGGCGCGCGCCATTGGCGAAAGCCGGGCTCGCCAGCTCCAGGCTCTCCGTGCCGACCTTCAGATCATGATTGACGATCGCCAATTTGGCGTGGCCCGCGCGCACGTTGCGCAGCAACGCGCCGAGCCATTGCGGAACATGTTCAAGCATTGCCCTCTCCTTCGCGCATCAACGCGCGAAGACGGTTGGCGGTGCCTCATTTTGCCGCAACCTCGATCCCGCGCAGGGGGTGGATCGAAGGTTGGGTCTGAATCAAAAATCCTCCCCCGCCAGGCGGAGGGGGCGGACCACCACCCAGGTTGAGGAGCGATCCTCCCCCACCGTCAGCCCTGCGGGCTGCCACCTCCCCTTGGCGGGGAGGATTTGCCTGCTTCCCGTCCGTCACCGAGCGCATAATGCTTGGATTTAGGTCATTGCGAGCCCCGCAGGGGCGCGGCAATCCAGTCCCGTAGGCCTGGATCGCCACGGCGCTTCGCGCCTCGCGATGACGTGAGGGGAGCTGTGACGGGGATTCGCATCTCCCACTTTCACCGCTAGATGGGCCGTGGTTCAGCTTTGGCGAGTTATCGGGCCGCTATGAGACGACGCCCCTTCGCGGCCGCCGCCCTGGTGATTGCCGGCCTGCTGCTCCTCGCGTTGCTGATCGCCTGGACGATCCGCTTCCGCGTAGCGACGGGAATCGTGAACCGCAGGCTGGCCGCAGCGCACGTGCCGGCCAGCTATCGCCTCACCCGCATCGGCCCGTTCCACGAACGGATGGAGGATGTGCGGATCGGCGATCCGGCGCGCCCCGATCTGGTCGCGCGGCGGATCGACGTGCTGCTCGGCTATAGTCTTGCCGGCCCGGCCGTGCGCGCGATCGAGGTGGATGGTGTGCGGCTCCGCGCGACGCTGGACCGCAACGGCCTCAGCCTGGGTGCGCTCGACCGGCTGATGCCCAAGAGCACCGGCGGCGCGACCAAATTGCCCGACCTCGACCTGGCTCTAAGCGATGTCGGGCTTCTGCTCGCCACCCCCAACGGCACGATCCAGGCGGCCCTCGCCGGCAAAGGCAATCCCCAGCACGCCTTCAAGGGCACCGCGCAGGTGAGCGCCGATGCGCTGCGGCTGGCGTCGTGCGGGGTGACCGGCGTCGCCGCCGACCTGCGCATCGCCGCCCAAAGCGGCCGCCCGCAGGCGAACGGGCCGGTGAAGATCGGCGGCCTGCGCTGCCCTCGCCTGGCGCTGGGTCCGGGCGGGCTCACGCTCGCTCTGTCGGGCGACGCGACCTTCGACCGACTCGCACTGCACGCGGTGCTGGATGGTTTTGCGGGACTGGCCGGTCCGGCCCGGTTCGCGGCGGTCCAGGGGCCCGTCGATGCCTCCGGCAGGATCGGCGACCTCTCGGCTTCAGCCCGGCTCCGGCTCCGCTCGCTGGCATTGCCGACCGCAGCCAAGACGATCGCGCGCTCCGGCACGATGATGGCGGGGAGCCCGATCGGCCCGACCGGAGCCAAAGCGAGCGCTGCGATCGCAAGGCTGCTCAGCGACGCCGACGCGAAAGCGCAGCTGACCGCCGCGATCCATGGCATCCAAACCGACATCCAGGTGCGGCAGCTCGATTTGACCGGCCGCGATGGCGCGTTTGTGGCGGTGACCGAACATGACGGGCTGAGCTGGACCGCGCGCGGCCTGCGCACCGACGCCGATATCGTGACCGGTGGCGGCGCCCTGCCGGCGATCCGCGCGACGCTGCGCCAATCCGCCCCCGGCGCGCCTTTGACCGGCGTGGCCAGTCTCGCCCCCTATCGCGCCGGATCGGCCCTGCTCGCGACCGCTCCGCTCCGCTTCCGCTGGAACGGCCGATCGGCGATTGTCGACGGAGCGCTGCTGATCGACGGCCCGATCGGCGACGGCTTCGTGCAGGGACTGGCGGTGCCCGTGCGCGGGCGGATCGATTCCTCCGGCGCGCTGGCGATCGGCGGCGGGTGCCAGACGATCGCCTTCCGCGCGCTGCGGCTCGCTTCGTTCAGCTTCGATGGCGCGAGCCTGCCCATCTGCGGCCAGCCGGTCGTGACGCGTAGCGCGGCGGGTGCGCTCCGCATCGCCGCGACGAGCGCCGGTGCGGTGCGCCTGACCGGCCACACCTCCGGCGGCGCGCCAGTCATGGTCGGCGCCGATCGGCTAAGCCTGACCCAGGCCGGCTTCTCCGCGCAGGGCGCGAGCGCCGCGATCGGCCAGCCCGACCGCAGCACCCATTTCGCCGCCGCGACGCTCGATGGCCAGATCGGCAAGGATGGCATTGCCGGCAATTTCGCGGGCACCAGCGGCGCGATCGCCAATGTCCCGCTCAATATCACCGACGCGGCCGGCCGCTGGCGCTTCACGGGCGGCGCGCTGCAGCTCGACGGCAACCTCCGCGTCAGCGACGCGGCCGAGACCGCGCGCTTCAACCCGCTCGCCACCGACGATGCGCGGCTCGAACTCAAGGGCAATGTCATCAGCGCCGCCGCCACCTTGCGCGAGCCGGCGTCCAAGGCAGAGGTGACCCGCGCCACCATAACGCACGACCTCTCGACTGGCAGCGGCCATGCTGTGCTCGACCTGCCCGGCATCACCTTCGCGACCAAGGGCCTGCAGCCCGAAAAGCTCACCCCGCTCACATTGGGCGTGATCGCCAATGTGGTCGGCACCGTCTCCGGCAACGGCCGGATCGACTGGGACGCGGACGGCGTCACCAGCAGCGGCACCTTCGGCACCGACCGCATCGACCTCGCCGCCGCCTTCGGCCCTGTGACGGGCATCAAGGGGCAGATCCATTTCACCGACCTGCTCGGCCTGGTCACCGCGCCGCACCAGGAGGCCACGATCGCCGAGATCAATCCCGGCGTGTCGGTCACCAATGGCCTGGTCCATTACCAGCTGACCGGCCAGAGCCGGGTGCAGGTGGAGGATGCGACCTGGCCCTTCGCCGGCGGTACGCTGCGGCTCGACCCCAGCCTGCTCGAATTCGACGAACATGCCGAGCGGCATTTGACCTTCCGCGTCGATGGCCTGGATGCCGCCGCCTTCGTCCAGCAGCTCGATTTCCCCAATATCGCCGCAACCGGCACGTTCGACGGCGTGCTGCCGATGATCTTCGACCATGAAGGCGGGCGGATCGAGAAAGGGGTGCTGCGTGCGCGGCGCGGCGGCGGCACGCTCGCTTATGTCGGCGAGCTCAGCAATGCGCAGCTCGGCACGATGGGCAAGCTCGCCTTCGATGCGCTGAAGGCGATCCGCTATTCGAACCTGGAGATCAGCATGGACGGCCGGCTGGACGGCGAGATGATCAGCCGCGTGCGCTTCACCGGCGTGCGCCAGGCGACGGCCGAACAGGGCATCGTCGCGCGCATGATCCGCAACCTGCCCTTCCGCTTCAACATCCAGATCCGCGCGCCCTTCCGCGGGCTGGTCGGCTCCGCGCGCGCTTATATCGACCCGCGGCTGTTGCTCACGCCCGACCGGCTGAAGGCGGCAACGCCGGCTGAACCGGCCGTTCAGTCCCCCGCAAGTGGAGCTGTGCGATGAGATGTGCGAGCTTGACGATAAGGTTTATGGGTGCGAGCCCGTGGAGCATGATGCGATGGCTGGTTCCGACTTTGGGTGGCTTGGCGCTTTCCGCCTGCGTGACGGTGAAGGCGCCCGACAAGCCGATCGAGATCAATCTCAACATCAACGTCAAGCAGGAGGTCGTCGTCAGCCTGAAGAAGGATGCCGAGGACTTCGTCGCCAACAATCCGGACCTGTTCCCGAAATGAGCAAGCGCACCCCCTTCCTGATCGCCGCTTTGACCGGCCTGTCGCTGCTGGCCGCGGTCCCCGCCGCCGCGCAGATGGACAGCGAGGTCGAGGCCGCGCTGAATGCCGGCACGGTCGGCGAGCAGGCCGACGGCTATCTCGGCTTCGCCCGCCCGCCGAGCGCGGGGCTGAAGGCCAAGGTCGACGCGATCAACATCAAGCGCCGCCAGGGTTACACCCAGGTCGCGCAGAGCAAGAATGTCCCGATCGAGGCGTTTGCGGCCTCGATCGGCTGCCACACGCTGTCGGTGCTCAAGCAGGGCCGCGCCTACAATATCGGCGGCGCCTGGGCCGTGAAGGGCGCCGCCCCGATCCAGCTTCCGTCGCAGTGCGGGGGCTGAGGGCCTAACCCCACCTCTGTCATTGCGAGGAGCCCGGCGAAGCCGGGGGACGCGGCAATCCAGGCCCGACCTGGCCGATAGCGAAGGACTGGATTGCCGCGCCCGGCTATGCCGGGCTCGCAATGACGGCCGTGGGTTCGCGGGGGTGCCGAAGGCCAGGCTCACCCCTCCAGCCGTTTCCCCATCACGATCATGTTGGACTCCTCAAAGCCCAGCGCCCGGTAATAGCCTGTGACACCTTCATTCTCGGCGCGGACCATCAGGCGGATCACGCGTGCGCCCTGCTCGGCGAGCCAGCGCTCCGCCTCCGCGATCAGCGCGCGGCCGAGACCGCGCCCGCGCTGATCCTCCGCCACCGCGACATAATAAAGCCAGCCGCGATGGCCGTCATAACCCGCCATCACCGTCCCGACCACGCGCCCCGAGTCCCGCGCGGCAAGGATCGTCCCGGTGGCGCAGGCGAGCGCGGCCTGGATATCGGCCTGCGGATTGTTCCAGGCACGGACGAGGCCGCTTTCTTCCCACAAGGCAACGGCTTGCGGGGCTTCGGTCGGGTCAAGGCGCGATATGTGCATCTGGCGAAAATAGGGACAATAAGGCGGCGAAACCACCCACCCAATGTGCCGACGTCATTCCGACGAAGGCCGGAATCCACCGAAAGGGCGCAGCCCAGCCGCAGAGTGGATCCCGGGACAAGCCCGGGATGACGATGGGAGGGGCGGACCCCTGTGCGTCCTTTACTCCGTCACCCCAGCAGGGCCCCAGCAAAGTAGTACTTTGCTGGGAACCCGCACGCTGGGGTCCAGCTCCTGACTGGCAGGCTGGACTGGACATGCGGGAGATGGATCCTCGCTTTCGCGAGGATGACGGTGGAGTGGAACGGGGAGGAGACGAAGGTCAGCCCAGCCTTGCCAGCGCGGCGCGCAAACGCTCCGCCTCGGCGCTCTTCGCCTCATGATCCTCGCGCGCCTTGGCGACGGCTTCGGGCTTGGCTTTCTCGACGAAGGCGGGGTTGCCGAGCCGGCCGGCCAAGCTGTCCCGCTCCTTCTCCGCCGCTTCGGCCGCCTTGGCGAGGCGCACGCGTTCGGCGGCGAGGTCGATCACGCCCTCCAGCGGCAGCGCATAGGTCGCTCCTTCGACCACCACCTGCGCCGCGCCCGTGCCGGTGAAGGCCGACAGCTCAATCGACTCCAGCCGGGCCAGGCGCGACAGCACGCTCTGCTGGCGATCGAGCCGCGCGGCGACGTCCGCCCCGGCATCGGCGGCATGCAGCTTGATCCGAGCGCCCGGGGGCACGTTGAGCTCGGCGCGGGCGGCGCGGATCTCGCTCACCAGCTTGATCAGCCATTCGACCTCGGCCGACGCCTCCGGATCGATCGCGCGCGCGTCCGCCATCGGCCAGTGCGCGACGATCAGCTCGTGGTCACGGGTCCCAAGCGCGTGCCACAGCTCTTCGGTGATGAAGGGCATGAACGGGTGGAGCAAGACCAGGATCTGGTCGAGCACCCAGCCTGCGACCGCGCGGGTTTCTTCGGCTGCGGAATCCCCCTCCCGCTGGCGGGAGGGGTTAGGGGAGGGGATATCCTGCGCTGGGATGGAAGCGGGATCGGACTCCCCTCCCCCGGCCCCTCCCGCAAACGGGAGGGGAGATAAGACGGGCTTGATCAGCTCCAGATACCAGTCGCAGAAGCGATCCCACACGAAGTGGTAGATGACATGCGCGCTTTCGTCGAAGCGGAGGTCCGCCAACGCCAGGTCGAGCGCCTGGATCGTCCGACAAGTCTCCGCGATGATCCAGCGATTGACCGCCAGCTCCGCCTTGGGCGGTTCTAGCGTCGCCGATCCGCCGATGCCGTTCGACTGGGCGAAGCGCGCGGCGTTCCACAGCTTGGTCGCGAAATTGCGATAGCCTTCGACGCGCTTCTCATCGAGCTTGATGTCGCGCCCCTGGCTTTCCATCGCCGCCAGCGTGAAGCGCAGCGCGTCGGCGCCATATTTGTCGATCAGGCCGAGCGGATCGACCGTATTGCCCTTCGACTTGGACATTTTCTGCCCGTGCGCGTCGCGGACCAGGCCGTGCAGGTAGAGCGTCTTCCACGGCCGCTCGCCCATGAAATGCAGCCCCTGCATCGCCATCCGCGCATCCCAGAAGAACAGGATGTCGAAGCCGGAGATGAGGACGTCATTGGGGTAATGGCGGCGGAGCAACGCATTCCCCTCCCGCTTGCGGGAGGGGTTAGGGGAGGGGTTATCCGCGCCTAACGTCGAGAAAGGAGATTCCCCTCCCCCGACCCCTCCCGCAGGCGGGAGGGGAGTGTTGCGGTCATCATCCGGCCAACCCAAGGTCGCGAACGGCCACAGCGCGCTCGAAAACCACGTATCCAGCACGTCGCTATCCCGCCGCAGCGTCTTGCCGCCGGAAAGCGCCCGCGCCTCGTCCTCCGTCTCGGCGACATAGACCTGGCCGTCATCGTCATACCAGGCCGGGATCTGGTGCCCCCACCACAGCTGGCGGCTGACGCACCAGGGCTGGATATTCTCCAGCCAATTATACCAGGTCTTCTTCCAGGTTTCGGGCACGACGCGGATGTCGCCCGACCGCACCGCCTCCAGCGCCGGGCCCGCCAGCGCCTTGGCGTCGACATACCATTGGTCGGTCAGCCAGGGTTCGATCACCACGCCCGATCGGTCGCCATAAGGCGTCTGGATCACGCGATCCTCGACCTTCTCCAGCGCGCCCTCGGTCTCGAGCAGCTTGACCACCATGTCGCGCGCCTCGAACCGGTCGAGACCGAGCAAATCGGCGGGTATCAACTGATCCCTGGTCTGCATGACACGCGCTTCGGCATCGAGCATGTTGAGCATCTCGGCCGGCTTGAACCCGGCGCGCTTGCCCACCTCGAAATCGTTGAAGTCATGCCCCGGCGTGATCTTGACCGCGCCCGATCCCAGTTCCGGATCGGCATGCTCATCCGCGATGATCGGGATCAACCTCCCGGTGATGGGCAGGCGGATGCTTTTGCCGATCAGGCCCAAGTACCGCTCATCGTCCGGATTCACCGCCACCGCCATGTCGGCCAGCATCGTCTCCGGCCGCGTGGTCGCGACCGAGATATGGGTGCGGCCGTCCGGCGCGGGGCCGTCCGCAAGGCGGTAGGCGATGTGCCAGAAATGGCCCTGCCGCTCCTTGGTCTCCACCTCCAGGTCGGAAATGGCGGTGCGGAAATGCGGGTCCCAATTGACCAGCCGCTTGTCGCGATAAAGCAGGCCCTGGCGGTACAGCTCGACGAAGACGTGCAGCACCGCGCGGCTGAACCCTTCGTCCATCGTGAAGCGCTCATTCGCCCAGTCGCACGACGCGCCCAGCCGGCGGAGCTGGCGCGTGATCTGGCCGCCGCTCTCCGCCTTCCATTCCCACACCTTGTCGATGAAGGCGTCGCGGCCGAGATCGGCGCGGGCGATGCCTTCCTTCGCCAGATTGCGCTCGACCACCATCTGCGTGGCGATGCCGGCATGATCGGTGCCGACCACCCACAAGGCATCCTTCCCCTGCAGCCGCGCGTGGCGGATGAGGATATCCTGCAGCGTATTGTCGAGCGCGTGGCCGATATGGAGCGACCCCGTCACGTTGGGCGGCGGGATGACGATGGTGAAGGGCTCCGCCGCGTCGCGCGCGGGGCGGAACAGGCCGGTGCCTTCCCAATGGGCGTACCAGCGGGATTCGATCGAAGCGGGGTCGAAAGTCTTGTCGATAGTCATATCGCCCCGCCCCTTAAAGGGAGTTGGGCGGGGATGCGACCCCTTGGGTAGCCGGTCATAGAAGCGATTTGAGTTCACACGGAGACGCGGAGGACGAAGCCGTGCCCCGCGGAAATCCTCCCTCCCTCTCGCCGTCATCGCGAGGAGCGCGGCATGGCCGCGCGACGTGGCGATCCAGTCCTGCGCTCGCGGTCCAGTCCCGTGCCTGAGGGGAGCCTGGATCGCCGCGTCGCTGCGCTCCTCGCGATGACGGCAAGAGAGAGTCTACTGGAGCTCCCGGAGTGCTCGAACGATCAAACCTGGTCTGACCGCCGAATCCGTCGCCCCGGCGGAGGCCGGGGCCGCTGGAGGTAGAGAACGAGCCGTGCCAAGCCTCCTACGGCCCCGGCCTCCGCCGGGGCGACGGAAATGCACTATCAGCCCCCCTTATCCCCCACGCGAGAAGGGGCACGCACCGGCCAAAGCCGGCACATGCCCCTCCCATGCAGCCCACGAACGCTCAGCGCGTGGAGGCATTCAGCGCCAACCGCGCCTCACCCTTGGCCAATGAAATCGCCGCATCCCGCTGCCCGCGCAGCTGGTGAAGCGCATCATAGCGGCAGCGCAGTTTGTCAAAATCGGTCGCCCGCAGGCTGCCGTCCTCGTCCGCGCAGACCGCGTCGACCGCGGCGCGCAGCCGGTGATTCAGGGTCTTCACGTCCCCGGCCTTGCGCAGATCCAGGTCGGCATATTGCACGCTCACCTGGCGAGTGACGCGCTCCGCCTGCGCGGGGGTGATTGCCGCAACGCTGGCGGCGAGAAGGGCGGTGGTGATGATCGTCTTCAACATGGGGTCATTCCTCTGCTTGCTCGAGAGGCCCCGCATCTGAACCGGATCGGCCGCGCTGACCAACAAAGCGGTGGACCGCAATTACAAGCCAGGCTTATACATCGTCCATGTCGCGCATCCCGCCGCTCGCCGCCGTCCGCGTGTTCGAGGCGGCCGCGCGCCACGGCAAT
>Ga0207698_10000463_pt1 | contig 23569 bp, 25 predicted proteins | sample KBSCornC22_FD_184298 | JGI IMG/M metagenome (GOLD analysis project Ga0207698, IMG submission 184298) | Corn rhizosphere microbial communities from Kellogg Biological Station, Michigan, USA - KBS Corn C2-2 (SPAdes) (version 2) | ecosystem: Host-associated > Plants > Roots > Rhizosphere > Soil ... | reverse complement strand
AACGGCTGCGTAGAGCGCGTCGTCGAAGCCGTACCACCGGTGCTTGAAGAAGATGTGGCCGCTCATCTCGCCCGCGAGCGGCGCTCCGGTCTCCTTCATCTTCGACTTGATCAGGCTGTGGCCGGTCTTCCACATCAGCGGAGTCCCGCCGAGTTCGGCGACGCGGTCGAACAGCACCTGGCTCGCCTTCACGTCGGCGATGATCGTCGCTCCCGGATTGTCCTTGAGCACCGCCTCCGCGAGGATGGCGAGCAGCTGGTCGCCCCAGATCACCCGGCCGCTGCCGTCGACCGCGCCGATCCGGTCGCCGTCACCGTCGAACGCAATTCCGAAGTCGAGCTGCTCGCGCTCCACCAGCGCCTTCAGGTCAGCGAGGTTCTTCTCGACAGTCGGATCAGGGTGGTGGTTGGGGAAGCGCCCGTCGACTTCGCTGAAGATGACATGATGCTGGCCGGGCAGCCGCTCGACGAGCATGTCGAGGATCGGCCCCGCGGCGCCGTTCCCGGCGTCCCAGCCGATTCGGTACGGCTTGCCCGAGAAGCCTTCGAGCAGCCGGTTCACATAAGCTTCGCGGATATCGACTTCCTCGACCGTGCCGTTGCCTTCGCTCCAGCGGCCCTCGGCGGCGCGGCGTCCGATCCCCTGGATCTCCTCGCCGAACACCGACCGGCCTTTGAGCAGCAGCTTGAAGCCGTTGTAGTCGGCGGGATTGTGGCTGCCGGTGACCTGCATGCCGCCGTCGACGTCGAGATAGTAAGTCGCGAAATAGAGCATCGGCGACGGGCCCATGCCGATCTGCATCACGTCGACACCGCCTTCGGTGAGGCCGCGGATCAGCGCCGCCTCGAGCATTCCGCTGTGCGTCCGGCCGTCACGCCCGACGGCTATCCGGCGCGCCCCTTCGTCGCGGGCAAGCGCGGCATAGGTACGGCCGAGCGCATAGGCATCGGCTTCGGTCAGCGTGTCGCCGACGATCCCGCGGATGTCATATTCGCGGAGGATGGTGCGATTGAACTGGTGGGTCATCGCGCTGCCTTACGCAGCCGCGGCGGAATGGTTCAACCCGCCGCGGCGAGCTTCTGCTCTTCCTGACCCGGGATGCCGAGGCCGCCGATCATCTCGCGCAGCTCCTGCCGTGCGGTGATGTGCGCGATTCCGATCTCGCCGAGCTGCGGAAGGTCGAGCAGGGTCAGCCCCTTCGGGAACAGCTCGCGGTAGATCACGCGCTCGCCGAGGCCGGGGATGACGCGGAACCCGACGCGCCGGGCAAGCTCGTCGAGCGCCGCGCCGACCCGCTTCAGATTATGCGATTCGATGTGCTGGAGCCGATTTCTCAGCACTACCCAGTCGACGCTCTTCCCGGTCTGCTTCGCCCGCTGCGTGCGGCTGTTCCAGATCAGCTCGGCGTAGAAGCTCGGCTTCGTGATCTTGTAATTCTCGGGGTGCACCTGGCCGATGAGGTCGAGGTCGACGAAGCTGTCGTTCATCGGCGTGACCAGGGTGTCGGCCTTGAGGATCGCCGCCTTGGCGACCGGATCGTCGCGGCCGGGCGTGTCGACGACGATCACGTCGGCATGCTCCGACAGGCGCTCGATCGCCTTGGTGAGGCCGTCCTCGCTCTGCTCTTCGAGCACTTCATAGATGGCTTGCGGAAGCTCGGTCTCGAGCCGGCGCATGGTCGCATCGCGGTTCTCGAGATAGCGGGTCATCGTCCGCTGGCGGCTGTCGAGGTCGAGCGCTCCGACGCGGTGGCCCGATGCGGCGAGCGCGACTGCGGTGTGGACCGCGGTCGTCGACTTGCCGGTCCCGCCCTTTTCGTTGGCGAAGACGATGAAATGCGGCTGGCCCATGCTTGATCTTTCCCCCGGCGCGAGTGCAAGCGCCGCCCGGGCAAAGATTAACTGAGGCGCTCCCGCCGTGCAAATCGTTCGATCGAGTGAAGAATTGGCGTCGGCGCGGCGCGCGATCGACGGAAAGCTCGCGCTCGTTCCGACGATGGGCGCGCTCCACGCCGGGCACATGGCGCTGGTCGAGGAAGGCAAGAGGCGAGCCGGCAAGGTCGCGGCGACGATCTTCGTCAATCCCACGCAGTTCGGGGCCAACGAGGACTTCGGCCGCTATCCGCGGCGCGAAGGCGAAGACGCGCGGATGCTCGAGGGGGCCGGCTGCGACCTGCTGTGGATGCCGTCGCAGTCCGACATCTACCCGCAGGGATTTTCGACCTCGGTTCACGTCTCGCGAGTGTCCGAGCGGTGGGAAGGCGAGGCGCGGCCCGGCCATTTCGACGGCGTCGCCACCATCGTCGCCAAGCTGCTGATGTCGGTCCGCCCCGACGTCGCCCTGTTCGGCGAAAAGGATTTCCAGCAGCTGGTCGTCATCCGGCGGATGGTCGAAGACCTGAATATCCCGGTCGAGATCGACTCGGTGCCCACGGTGCGCGAAGAGGACGGCCTCGCCCTGTCGTCGCGCAACGCCTACCTCTCGGTCGAGGATCGGGCGCGTGCCGCCGCGCTGCCGCGAGCGCTCGACTATGCCCGGGGAGCGATTGTGGACGGCACGTCGGTGTGGATGGCGCTGGACACCGGCCGCAAGATGCTGGTCGAAGCCGCTTTCTCGCGGATCGACTATTTCGCGCTGATCGATTCGGCGACGCTCGAACCGCTCGAGGCACCGGCAGGCGAAATGCGGCTGATTGCCGCCGCCGCGATCGGCGGCACGCGCCTCATCGACAATCTCGCCCTCGGCTCCCCGGCACATGGTTGAGCGGCGTTAACCATTTCTTTGCCTTCGGCGCCGAATTCTCCGTCCCAACAGGGAAGGGGACCAAGATGGGAGCGATCAGCGAAAAGGGGGCGGAATTCCTGCTCCGGAGCCGCATTGCGGATGCCGAAGCAGGCGACGTCGATGCATTGTTCGAGCTGGGACTGACCTATTCGACCGGCCGCGGCGGGATCGCCGTCGACCTCGTCGAAGCGCACAAATGGTTCAACCTCGCCGCCTTGTCGGGCTCGACTCGGGGGCAGGAGTGCCGCGCCGAAATCGCCATCGAGATGACCGCGCGGGAGATCGCCGAAGCGCAGCGCCAGGCGCGCGCCTGGCTAGCCGGCTGCGGGTACGGGCGGCGCGCCGCCTAAGTCCTGGATCGTCGTCATTGCGCTCGGCGGCCCGGGCCGTTCCTTGCCCCAGGTCATCGTGCTGACCTGCGCCGCCGGAGTTCCCAGAAGCACCAGATAATCGCGCGCTTCCGCCGCGCGTTCCGCGCCCAGCGCGAGCGCATGATCGCGGGTGTCGGTCGGATCGCCATGGCCTTCGACGCGCACCGCGACGCCCGGATGCTGCCTCAGCCACATGGCTTGCCGCTGGAGGATCATCCGTGCCTGCGGCGTCAGCTGCGCGCTTCCGGGTGCGAAATACACCGTCGTGCCGCCGGTTTGCGCCGCGAAATCCGCGCGGACCACGTCGATCGGGTTCTGGACGACCGCCGGAGGCGCCGGCGCGCGGCGGCGGAGCCCCGGAAGCTGCGCCGAGGCGGGCACGGTGAACAAGGCCGCAAGCAAGAGAATCGATTTGCGCATCGTCATCAGTCCATCGTCCCCGACCAGTTGGGATCCGAGCCGTCCTGCGGGATCGTCATCCGCCGCGCCGCGCTTCCGTCGAGCGTGACCCGGTAGATCGCCGGACGCCCCGCGGCCTCGGTACGCTGGAAGACGATCTCGCGGCTGCTCGCGGCCCAGCTCGGCCCCTCGTCGCGCGGCCCGGCGGTGAGGATCTTCTCACCCGTTCCGTCGGGTTCCATGATCCCGATTCGGCGCGTGTCGGCCATGCGCCAGGTGAAGGCGATGAACTTGCCGTCGGGGCTCCACTCCGGCGAGCTGTAGGCGGCGGTGGTGAAGGTGATCCGCCGTTGGTTGGCGCCATTGGCATCCATCACATAGAGCTGCTGCGTTCCCGAACGGTCGCTTTCGAACACGATCTTGCTTCCGTCGGGCGAGAAGCTCGGGTCGGTGTCGATCGCCGGCGAGGTCGTCAGGCGCTGCGGCGGACCACCGTTCGCGCCGACGACGTAAATGTCGCTGTTGGCGCCGAGCATCATCGAAAAGACGATCTTGGAGCCGTCCGGCGAATAGCGCGGCGCAAAGGTCATCGCGCTGCCGGGCAGGAGCGGCCGCTGCTCGCCAGTGTCGAGATTGATGATGCGCACCTGCGGGATTCCGTCCTGGAAGCTCACATAGGCGAGGCGCGCAGCGTGCGGCGCGAGGCGCGGAGTCAGCACCGTGGTGCCGCCGGGCGTCAGATATTTGTGGTTGTAGCCGTCGCTGTCCATGATCGCGATGCGCTTGACCCGCGCTTCGGGAGCGCCGGTCTCCGCGACATAAGCGATGCGGGTATCGAACATCCCCGGCGATCCGGTAATCGCCTGGTAGGCGAGGCCCGAGCATTTGTGCGCGGCGCGACGGAGGTCGGCGGGCACGACGACGAAGCCCTTACGGCCGAGCTCGCGCCCCGCCTCGACGTCATAGACGTAGCAGCCGACCGTCAGCCGCCCGTCGGGGCGCGATTGCACGAAGCCGGTGATCAGCGCCTTCGCGCCCTTGCCCCGCCACACCGAGAAGGTCGGAGCAGTGACCTGGGGATAGGAATAATAATCGTTCCGGTCGGGGGCGAGCGGCATGACCTCCGCGGTCTGGCGGAGATCGTCGGCGATCAGCCCCGTCACCTGCCAGGCAAGTGCGAGCATCTCGTTGCCCTTCTTGCCCGTGTCGGGGCTGGTGAGCGGCGGAATCGCGATCACCGTTGCTGCCGGCCTGCCGGGCTGAGCGGCTTGGGTGGGCGCAGACAGGAACGCCGCGGCGAACAGCACGGCGGCTCCGAGGCTTCTGAGGATCATTGGCGAGCGCCGGCGATTTGTCTGAATTTCTCGATCCATTCTTTCGGTTGCCGCTGCGGTCGACCGTTCGCATCGAGGAATGCTGCGGTCACGCGGGCTTCGGTCAACAGTTCATCGCCCCGGATGACTCGCTGCTGAATCACGACCGAAGCGGCGCGAATGTCCTCGATCGTGCTGATCACCCCGAGATCGTCGCCGAGCCGCGCCGGCCTGCGATAGCGGATCGTCGCCTCCGCGACATAATAAGCGCCGTTCCCCGCCTCCAGCACCTCGCGCTGGTCGATTCCGGCGGCGCGGATCATGTCGGAGCGGGCGCGCTCCATGAACTTCAGGTAGTTGGCGTAATAGACCACGCCGGCGGTGTCGGTGTCCTCGAAATAGACGGTGAGCGCGAAATGGTGCTCGGCGCCGACGAAGCCGCCGCGATAGGGCGTGTCGAGGGTCCCGTGCGCCATGCGCCGGCCTGTAGCGACCGCCGAGTCGCGTCGTAAAGACTCAGTGCGGCTCGGAACGGCCGATTTCGCCCACCTCGCGGACAAGGTCGCCCTCGGCTTCGGCCATGTCGGCGAGGTGCATGCCCCAGCCGGGGAGGAACATGCCGAGCACCGCGATTTCGCCGCCGACATGATCGGCCCATTTGTCGCCGGGCGCATGGTTGGTCCGAATCGAGAGATAGCCGCGCGGCCCGTCGTTGACGCACTTGCCGGACACCAGGCCTTCGGTCCGGACGTAGGGCGTCGAGGGCTGGCCCTCAGTCGACCATTGGATCGGTCCGCCGGGCACCTGAAGGCTCGAGCGCGTGAACCAATAGCTGTCGAGCTTCACCCAGCTCCGCGAGCCCGGCAGCGCCGGATTGACGCAGCCGACCGTCATCCCAGGCTGATCGGCATAGCCGAACATCGCGCCAGCCGGCGGCTCGTTCTTGTCGCGGAAGCTGCTGTAGGCGATTACGCAACCGGTCTCGCCGGGGCGGCTGCACAGCGGCGTCTTCTTGAACGTGCCGCCGACCAGCTTCCCCTGCGGCACCAGCACATTGTAGCCTGGGATGATCGCCAACTTCATCCGCGCGGCGAGCGTCGGATCCTTTTCGATCTCGCGCGCGATCAGCTGCTGGAGCATCAAGCTGCCCTGGCTATGCCCGACGAGCACGAAGGGCCGGCCTCCGTTGCGCGTCGCGATATAGTTGCGCCAGGCGGCGAGCACGTCGCCATAAGCGAGCGCTGCGGGCTGGGTGATGTCGGCCCCGGCGGAGTAAGCGGCGACCGCGGCCAGCGTCATCTGGCGATAGATCGGCGCGAACGGCCGGCACACAGAGGCGAAGCGGGCGAATTGCGACTCGGTCGTGAGCTTCTCCTCGTGGCCGGGGCTCATGTCGCTGTTCATGCCGGCGTCGCTCGAGACGGTCGGATAGACGTAGAAGCAATCGAGCGGCGGGTCCTTGGCAACGGTGCTCAGCTCCGTCGAGCCGTAGCCGGTGGGATTGAGCGCGGTGGTCGGGAGCGCGGTCGAGCAGGAGTCGCTTCGGCCGGGCAAGCAGAGCCAGCTCGAGTCCTTCGAATAGTCGGGAGCCGCCGCGGGCTGGGCTGGTGCGGGTGTCGCGGCCGTCAGCGAAATCGCTGCGAGTGCGATCGCGCCTGAAACAGGTCCAGGATGACGCTTCCGGGGCATCGGCACTCCGTTACTTGCTTTCGAACAATCCGGCCTGGCTGCCTTGCGGGGCGGGAAGCCCGAGATGGGCGTAGCCGCGCCCGTTGAGGCAGCGTCCACGTGCGGTGCGGGCGATGAGGCCGAGCTGAATGAGATAGGGCTCGATCACGTCCTCGATCGTGTCGCGCGGCTCGCTGAGGCCGGCGGCGAGGGTCTCCACGCCAACCGGGCCGCCGCCGTAAAGGTCTGCGATCATCGTCAGGTAGCGGCGGTCCATCGCGTCGAGGCCGAGCGCGTCGATCTCGAGCCGCGACAAGGCGGCGTCGGCGGCCTTCGCATCGACCGTGTCCGAACCCGCCGCATGGGCGAAGTCGCGGACTCGGCGAAGCAGGCGGCCGGCGATGCGCGGGGTGCCCCGCGAGCGCCGCGCGATCTCGTGCGCGCCGTCGTCGGTCAGCTCGACGCCGAGCAGCCGCGCAGCGCGGCGCACCACCTGCTCGAGCTCGTCGACGGTGTAGAAGTTGAGCCGCACCGGGATTCCGAACCGGTCGCGAAGCGGCGTGGTCAGAAGCCCCTGGCGCGTCGTTGCACCGATGAGCGTGAACCGCGGCAGGTCGATCCGGACCGAACGGGCGGACGGGCCGTCGCCGATCATCAGGTCGAGCGCGCGGTCTTCCATCGCCGGATAGAGCACTTCCTCGACCGCGGGGTTGAGGCGATGGATCTCGTCGATGAACAGCACGTCTCCGTCCTCGAGGTTGGTGAGCAACGCGGCAAGGTCGCCCGATTTGGCGATCACCGGCCCGGAGGTGGCGCGGAAGCCGACGCCCATCTCGCGGGCGAGGATCCCCGCGAGCGTCGTCTTTCCGAGGCCCGGCGGCCCGTGGAGCAGGACGTGGTCGAGCGCTTCTCCCCGACTCTTCGCGGCGGTCACGAACACGCGCAGGTTCTCGCGCGCGGCCTGCTGGCCGATGAACTCGTCGAGGCTCTTCGGCCGAAGCGCCGCGTCGGCGTCCTCGCTGGTGCGCTCGGGCGTGGTGATTCGCGCCGGATCAGTGGCCATCGGAGTTCCGAAACGCAGCAATTGCAGCGGTCCTACGCGCGTACGCGCGCGAGCGACCTGCGTGGGTCACCATCTTCCCGGACCGAGCGATTGCGTTCGAAAGCGCCACGCGGTCGATGATGCACAATCGCGCCGCGGTAGGACAGAGGTTTCGCATCGCGCAACAGCAATGCTAGCGTGCGCCGATGAGGATCGACCGACGCACTTTCTTCACCGGAGCGGCCGCGGCCACGCTTGCCGTGCCCGCACTCGCTCGAAAGGCGGCGAGGCCATCCTGGTACGGTCAAGCGATCGTCATCGACGGGCTCGGCGGAATCAGCGACCCTTACGGCAAGGACGGCGAGCTTCGGCTGACCGACCGCGCATGGGCCGAGATGCGGATGACCGGGATCACGGCCGTTCGCGACACGCTCCTTCCCGTCGGCAACTACGCCGATGGCTGGGAGCAGTTCAGCAAGAACCTCGACGATTATCACAACCAGCTCGCCGCCAATCCCGACCGGCTCGTGCTGGTCGAGAAAGCCGCCGACATTCCGGCGGCGAAGGCGGCCGGCAAGCTCGGGATCATCCTTGGCACGCAGGATACGGCGATGGTCGGCCCGGCGCTCGACCGGCTGGCCGAGACGAAGAAGCGCGGCGTGCGCGCGGTGCAGCTGACCTACAATCTCGCGAACCTCTCCGGGGACGGGTCGATCGAGCCGCGCAACGCGGCGATCACCAACCTCGGGCGCGACACGATCCGGCGGATCGAGGCGGAGAAGCTGCTGCTCGACCTCGCCCACGGCGGCGCGCGCACGATCGACGAGGCGATCGCCTTCGCCAAGCGCCCGCTGACCATCAGCCACACCGGCGCGCGGGCGATCACCGACCATCCGCGCAATGTCTCCGACGCCGCGATCCGCGGAGTTGCCGACAAGGGCGGCGTCGTCGGCGTCTATTTCATGCCCTATCTCGCTCCCGACATGCACACGAGCGGGGCGATGCTGCTCGACCATATCGAGCATGTCGCGAAGGTCGCGGGCGAGGACCACGTCGCGATCGGCACCGACGGCGGCGTTCTCCCGAACGTCATCGACGACAAGGCGCGGGACTATGCGCGCAAGGATTACGAGCATCGCAAGGCGGCCGGCATTGCCGCGCCGGGCGAGGGGCCCGACGTCTTCCCGCTCGTGCTCGACTATAATTCGATCGACAAGCTGGAGCGGCTGGGCAGCGATCTGATGAAGCGGGGCTGGACGACCGCGCGGGTCGAGAAGCTGCTCGGCGGCAATTTGATGCGCCTCTACGGAGACGTCTGGGGCTAGTCCCTCCGCTCCACGGCTGAAACATCGACCCAGTCGTGCTTGCGCCGCTCCCAGACCGAGAAGCCCGGCTGGGCGAAATAGGGGTTGTCGAACGCGCCGACGGGAATCGCGACCGTCCCGGCGAACTTGCCGTCCACGTCGTAGAAAACATCGGTCCCGCAGTTCGGGCAGAAATGGAAGGCGACGCGGTTGCCGCTGTCGGACTGCATCGTGAAGCTCTTCGATTCGCCCTCGAAGCTGACCTGCTCACTGGGCCAGCGCGCCTGGACCGCGAAGGCGCTCCCCGTCCGCTTCTTGCAGTTGAGGCAGTGGCAGACGGATACGCGGACCGGATCGCCGGTGGCGATCGCCTTGAGCTCACCGCAGCGGCAAGAGGCGGTGCGGGTCGTCATTTCGCGGCCTTCCTCAGCGCCAGGCGGACGAGCGCGTCGAGACCGGCGTCGGGTCCGAGCTCGTCCTGCGCGGCGTTGACGGCGGCGCTGGCTTCGGCGGGTTTGAAGCCGAGGTTGGCGAGGGCGGAGAGGGCGTCGGCGGCGGCTCCGGCGCGGGGTGCGGGTGCACCGCCGACTGCCGTGACGCCCAGCTTGCCCTGGAGCTCATTGGCGATGCGCGCGGCGAGCTTGGGGCCGACCCCGTTGGCGCGGCCGATCATCGCCTTGTCCTCGTGCGCGACCGCGCGCGCGAGCTCGTCGGGCGAGAGGGTCGAGAGGATCGCGAGCGCAAGGCGGCCGCCGACGCCCTGGATGCTCGTCAGCGCGCGGAACGAGTCGCGCTCGGCGGTGGAGCCGAAGCCGAACAGCGTCCAGGCGTCCTCGCGCACCTGGAGCTCGGTCAGGATCACGACCTCTCCGCCGGCCGGCCCCATCGCCGCGAGCGTCTTGCCGCTCATCTGGACGAGATAGCCGACTCCGGCGACGTCGATCACGGCGCTGTCGGCGGTGACTTCGGCGAGCGTTCCGGACAGGCGCGCGATCATTGCCTTGGCTTAAGCGATGCGGCGGCTCGTCGCCAGATGATGCGCGTGGGTGATTGCGACCGCGAGCGCGTCAGCGGCGTCTGGTCCGGCGATCTTGGTGCCGGGGAGCAGGCGCGAGACCATGGCATGGACCTGGGCCTTCTCGGCGCCGCCGGTGCCGACGACCGCCTTCTTGACCAGGCTCGGCGAATATTCGCCGACGTCGACACCGGCGCGCGCGGCGCACATCAGCACGACGCCGCGGGCCTGGCCGAGCTTGAGCGTCGATTGCGGGTTCTTGTTGACGAAGACTTCCTCCGCGGCGGCGGCATCGGGCCGCTGCTCGGCGATGAGCGCCTCCAGCTGGTCCGCTAGGGCCGCCAAGCGCTTGGGAAGCGGCGCGCTCGTATCAGTCCTGATCTGCCCGTTGGCGATGTGGCGGAGGCGATTGCCGTCGGCTTCGATGACGCCCCAGCCGGTCGTGCCGAGTCCCGGGTCCAGGCCGAGGATCCTCACCTCCCGCTTCCGCTTGCGGGAGGGGTCAGGCGAGGGGCTGTTCTTGTCTGCACCGCGATGGAGGACATGCCCTCCCCCAGCCCCTCCCGCAAGCGGGAGGGGATTACGCCAGCTTCTCCAGCTCCTCGTCGGGGACGTCGTAATTGCCCCAGACGGCCTGGACATCGTCGTCTTCGTCGAGCGCGTCGATCAGGTTCATCAGCTGCTGCGCCTGGTCGCCGCGGACCTCGACCTCGGTCGACGGCTTCCACGCGAGCTTGGTGCTTTCCGCTTCGCCGAGCATCGGCTCGAGCGCTCGCGCGACCTCGTGGAGGCTGTCGATCGCGGTCCAGATGCGGTGGCCGTCCTCGTCGCTCTCGACGTCCTCGGCGCCGGCTTCGATCGCCGCTTCGAGCACCTTGTCGGAATCGCCGGCCTGCTCCGGATATTCGATCAGGCCGAGCCGTTCGAAGCCGTGGCTGACGCTTCCGCTCGCGCCGAGATTGCCGCCGTTCTTGGAGAAGATCGTGCGAACGTTGGTGGCGGTGCGGTTGCGGTTGTCGGTCAGCGCCTCGACGATCAGCGCGACTCCGGCGGGGCCGAAGCCCTCGTAGCGGATCTCTTCGTAATTGTCGGCGTCTCCGCCTGAAGCCTTGTCGATCGAGCGCTGGATGTTGTCCTTGGGCATCGACTGCGCGCGCGCGGCGATGATGGCCGCGCGAAGCCGCGCGTTCGCGTCGGGGTCGGGCAGGCCCATCTTCGCCGCGACGGTGATTTCGCGGCTGAGCTTCGAGAAGAGGGCCGAGCGCTTCTTATCCTGCGCCCCCTTCCGGTACATGATGTTCTTGAATTTGGAATGCCCTGCCATGGCCGTTCTCTACGCGAGTCCCAGCGCCTGGCGATAGGTCTCGAGGATCGCGTCCTGCTCCTGGCGGGTGTGCGTCTCCATCTTCCGCAGGCGGACGATCATGCGCATGATCTTCGGGTCGTAGCCGTTGGCTTTCGCCTCGGCATAGACGTCGCGAACATCGTCCGCGATTCCCTTCTTTTCCTCTTCCAAGCGCTCGATGCGCTCGATGAACAGTCGCAGCTGGTCGGCCGCGACGGTGCCCTCCGCCATTCCCTCAAACTCCGATTTCGACGTTGAGCGAGCGGCTCTAGCGGGTTGAACCGTCATATCAACCCGCTATGGCCCTCACCCTGTGACCGAAACCCTCCCGCCCCGCTCGCGCAAGGTCAAGATTCTGGCGACGCTCGGGCCCGCCTCGAGCGATCCCAGGATCATTCGCAGGCTGATGCTCGCCGGCGCCGACGCCTTCCGCATCAACATGAGTCACGGCGACCGCAAGACCAAGGCGAAGCTGGTCGAGCATATCCGCGCGCTCGAAAAGGAATTCCACCGCCCGTCGACGATCCTGTTCGACCTCCAGGGGCCGAAGCTTCGGGTCGGCCATTTCGAGGGCGGCCGGACGATGCTCGAAAAGGGCAGCCGCTTCATCCTCGACCGCAGCAAGAAGGCCGGCGACTCCAACCGCGTCCAGCTGCCGCACGCGGAGCTGTTCGAGTCGATCAAGCCGGGGACGAGGATCCTGATCGACGACGGCAAGGTGCGCCTCAACGTGCTCGAGGCCGACGGCGACGAGATCGTCAGCGAAGTGAAGGTCGGGGGCGCCGTTTCGGACCACAAGGGCGTCAACGTGCCCGACGTGCTGGTCCCGATCCCCGCGCTCACCGAGAAGGACCGCGGGGATCTCCAGTTCGCGCTCGAGCAGCGCACCGACTGGATCGCGCTGTCGTTCGTCCAGCGGCCCGAGGACGTGGCCGAAGCGCGCTCGCTGATCGGCGATCGCGCGGCGCTGCTGGCGAAGATCGAGAAGCCGGCGGCGATCGACCGGCTGAACGACATCATCGCGCTTGCCGACGCGGTGATGGTCGCGCGCGGCGACCTCGGCGTCGAGCTCCCGCCCGAGCAGGTGCCGCCGCTCCAGAACCGGATCGTCGCCTGCGCGCGCCAGTTCGGAAAGCCCGTCGTCGTCGCGACCCAGATGCTCGAATCGATGGTCACCTCGCCGACGCCGACGCGGGCCGAAGTCAGCGACGTCGCCACGGCGATCTACGACGGCGCCGACGCGGTGATGCTATCGGCGGAAAGCGCCACCGGCCAGTATCCGTGCGAGGCGGTCCAGATGATGGACCGGATCGCGCAAAGCGTTGAGCACGATCCGAGCTACCAGGCGCGCGTCCACTTCACCCAGACGCGGCTCGAGCCGACCACCGCGGACGCGCTCGCCGGCTCGGCGCGGCAGATCGCGCAGACCGTCTCGGCGACGGCGATGGTCTGCTACACGAGCTCGGGCGCGACGGCGCGGCGGATCGCGCGCGAGCGCCCGCCGGTGCCGCTGCTGGCGATGAGCCCGTCGCAGCACACGGCGCGAAGGATGGGCCTGCTGTGGGGAGTCCACGCGGTCCATTCGCGCGACGTCGGAAGCTTCGAGGAGATGGTCGAGAAGGGCAAGCGCATGGCGCTTCGCCACCAGATCGCGAAGGGCGGCGACCGGATCGTGCTGATGGCCGGGATTCCCTTCGGCACCGCGGGATCGACCAACGTGCTGCACGTCGTCCGGCTGATCGGCGACGAGCTCGACCGCTACAATGCGAGCAAGGGCTCAGCGGGGCAGTAAGGACGGGATTTCCTCCGCGATCTCGCGGGCGAGGAAGCCGATCGGACCTATCGTCTTGGCCAGGCGCGCGCCGGCCTCCCCATGCAGCCACACCGACCACAGCAAGGCGCTCAGCGGCTCGGCGCCGCGCGCGAGCAGCCCGCCGACCATCCCCGCAAGCACGTCGCCGCTTCCCGAGACGCCGAGTCCCGGCGCACCGCCTTGATAGGTCCAGCAGTCGCCGTCCGGAGTCACGACGTGGCTGGTCACGCCTTTGACCAGCACGACCGAGCGGTACAGCTCGGCTGCGCGCAGGCCCGACCGGACCGGCTCCCGATCGATGTGCGCCGGATCGCAGTCGAGAAGCGCCGCGAGCTCGGGCGCGTTGGGCAGCAGGATGGGCATGCGCGTCCGCTCGAGCTCGCGCTGGTGCAGCGGCTCCATGGTCTCGAGCAGCGCCACGTCGAGCGCGAGCGCGGCATCGCTTTCGAGCAGCACGTCGGCGATGCGCTTGCACATCTCCGAGCGCTTGACGCCGGGGCCGGCGACGACGGCGTCGGCCTCGGCGGCGGCCTTGCCGATCTGATCGACCGCGCCGCCGGCGAAGCTCCCGTCGCTCGCTTCGGGGAGGCCGATGACCATGGCTTCGGGCATGGCGATCGCAAGCGGCGTGGCCGCGCTTTCGACGGTGGCGATCCTGAGCTTGCCTGCGCCGGCGCGCATCGCGGCCGTCGCCGCGAGCAGCGCTGCGCCGGGAATGTCGCGGCTTCCAGCTACGATCAGGATGCGGCCCTTGGTCTCCTTGTCGCCGTCGATCACCGGCGGGAGCGGGTGGCGTTCGAGTGCCCCGCGGTCGAGCGCGCGTGCGCTCATCGGGTGCCCGTCACCTCGTCCGGCTCGGAAGTCTTTGGCGCACCTTCGGCTTCGAGCGGCGCACCATAGTTCCACAGGCTGAGCTCGGGGACGCAAAGCCCCTTGGCGTCGGGATCGAAGTCATAGGCGGCGATGCCGCAGTTGAGCACGTCGGCCTGCTTGTCGATCGACAGGATCTGCGCCTCGTCGAGCTCTTCGAGGATGTAGCGGAAGCACAGCACCACGACCTGGTGGCAGACGACCAGCACGCGGCGGTCGCAATAATGGAGGTTGATCGTGTTGAGCATCGATCTCAGCCGCAGGACGACATCGGCCCAGCTCTCGCCGCCGGGCGCGCGGTGATAGAATTTGCCGAGCCGCCGCCGGTGCGCGGCTTCTTCGGGGAATTTGTGGCGGATTCCCGTGGTGGTCAGCCGGTCGAAGATGCCGAACTCGCGCTCGCGCAGCCGCTCGTCGACGACGGTGTGCGCGGGGCCGTCGGCGAGCGCACCCTCGCGGCAGATGATCTCGGCGGTCTGCTTGGCGCGAACGTAGGGGGAGGAGAGGATGAGCTCCGGGCGCTCGTCGCGCGGCAGCGCTGCGAACCAGCGGCCCGCAGCCTCCGCCTGCCTGAGCCCGAGCTCCGACAGCGGCACGTCGACGTCGCGCAGGTCGATGTCGATCTCGTGCGCGCCCGACTCGTCGGCCGCGTCGCGCGCGACATTGCCCTGGCTCTGCCCATGCCGCACGAGCCATAGCCGCGCCGGCCAGTTCTGGCGTGTCTTGGTCATCCTAGAACGGCAGAAAGCGCCAGCGCCGCAATTGTGCCGCGTCAGCGAAGCGACGGGAGAGCTTCATTGCAGGCAACGAAGTCGCCGATCGCCTGATCGAGCGGCCTCAGCAGAAGCCCGCGCGTGCTCGAAAGGCTCGTATCGGCATTCTCGCTGTCCTCGGCACGCCGGACGAGGCGGATGAGGCTGCGGTCGAGTCTGGCCGCCACAGCGGCCTCGCGAGCGAGCTCGTGCCAGCTGATCGCGCCCTGGTTGGTGAGGTGCCAGATGCCCGTTTCGCCGTCGAGCAGCAGGTCGAGCGCGGCGTGGACCAGGTCGGGGACATAGGTCGGCGACACGGTCGTGCCGTCGGATGCGACCACTTCCTCGCCGCGCTTGAGCATCTCGATCGTGTCGAACAGGAAATTGTAGCGGTCCCACGGCCCGAAGAAGGCGCTGGTGCGGATGATCAGCGCGTCGGCGTCGACCGCCATCAGCCGCTGCTCGGCTTCGGCCTTGCTCCAGCCGTAAGCGGTCGCCGGGGCGGGCTTGTCCGGCTCGACGTAAGGCCGCCCGAGCTTTCCGTCGAACACCAGGTCCGACGAGAAGGTGACGAGCGGGATTCCCGCGGCCTTGCACGCGCGGCCGAGCAGCTCGGGACCGACGGCGTTGGCGGCAAGGCACTCGTCGAGCCTCCGCTCGGCCTCGCCGGTGCGGACGAATCCGGCGGCGTTGATGACCGCCCACGGCCTGCGGCGTTCGAGCGCGGCGGCAATCGAGCCTTGATCGGTGATGTCGAGCTCGGCGCGCGAGGTCAGCACGTAAGCGAGGCCGCGGTGGGCGCAGATGCGCGCGAACGCCTGCCCCAGCGTCCCGCTCGCGCCGGTGATTAGCAGTGGGCGGGCCGGGCGCTTCGACGAGCGCGGAAGCATGTCGTAGCTCGGCCGCGCATGGGTTCGTCCGGGGCGCTTCCACCAGCCGGGGAGATCGAGAACCGGGTGATCGAGCTTCTCGCCGTTGCCGAGCGCTTGCGCGGCCTTCGCGAGCAGGGTCGGGCGCGGCTTTTCCGAGCGCGTGTCGAAGGCGCCGGTGTCGTAAACACCCTCGCGCTTCGTCAGCAGCGAGCGCCAGTCGACCGCTCCGAACAGCGCCCACAAGGTGACCGCGCGGATATCGGCGCCGCGCGCGCGCTCGCGCTCGGCCGAATCCCACACTTCCTTGAGCCAGCGGACCTGCTCCTCGCGCGTGCAGCCGTGGTGCACTTCGGTGACCGCGATCGGGATCCGGTAGCGCTCCCAGGTCTCACGCATCCGCTTTCCGGGGCCGAGCAGCGGCCGCAGGCTTGCCACTCGGACCGCCTCGACATCGACATAGCGGTCGCGCCCGTTGGATCCCGGAGCGGCTGACGGATAGCGGTCGACGCGGTGGTCGAGATAGCGCTCGCTGGTCAAATAATGGTCGAAGCCGAGCATGTCGGGGGTTGCTTCGCCGCTCGCGAGCTCGTCGAGCTGGCGCTCGTCGGCGGCCTTGTTGCGGAGCCAGCGAAAAAAGGGGTGGCCGGGAACGACGCGCCCGCACAGCAGGTCCCAGCTTAGCCAGCGCCGCTCATTCTCATGGTCGGCCTGGTACTGGAGCTCGGGTGTCGCGAAGGTCTTGCCGAGGTCCTCGGTGGCAAGGAGCTTCGCATTCGGATTGACCTTGCGGATCGCGCGCATGGCGCGGCCGATGGCGAGGCACTGGTTCATCGTCGCGCGGAACGCCGCGTCGATGTCGTTCAGGTGCGGGTGCCAGACGCCGTAGAGGCAGGTGAAGCGCGCCGTGGTCAGCGGCTCGTTGATCGGCGTCCAATGCTCGATCCACGGGAAGCGCTCGGCGACGCGCCGTGCGTAATCGGCGAACAGGTCGGGGAAGTTCGGGTCGAGCAGGTTGGTATAGCGCGGACCCGATCCGTGGTGGAGCAGGCCGGCGACGACCTGGATGCCGTGTTCGCGCAGTCGCTCGAGCCTCTTCTCGTGCCAGGAAAAATCGAGCTCGGCCGGGCTCTGGTGCGCGACCCGCTCCCACACGATCGGGTAGCGCACTGCCTTGATGCCGAGCGCGGCCATCGCGTCGATGTCGGCGAACCGCTCGCGGTGGCCGGTGTCGACCAGCTGGTCGCGATAGTCGTTGCCGATCCGGACGAACGTGCATTCGACGCCGCCCCACAGCTCGAGCGGCGTGCGGGCAGCGGTCACTCAGCTGCGACCGCAGTCTCCTGCGGCTCCCCCAGCCGTTTTCTCCGCTCGTCCATGCGCCGGAAGGTGGCGAGCGCCTGACCGACAATCTGGTCCATGTTGTAGTAGCGGTAGGTGGCGAGGCGCCCGACGAAAGTCACGCCTTCGGTCGCATCGGCGAGCGCTTCGTACTTCTTGAACAGCTCCTGGTTCTCAGGACGCGGAATCGGATAGTAGGGATCGCCTTCGGCCGACGGATATTCGTAGGTGATCGTGGTCACCGGCGATTCCTGGCCGGTCAGGTGCTTGTACTCGCTGATGCGCGTGTACGGCACCGCGGGGTCGGGATAATTCACGACCGCAACCGGCTGGTGCCGCTCTTCCTCGAGCGTCTGGTGGTCGAACTTGAGGCTGCGGTACGGCAGCTTGCCGAAGCGGAAATCGAAATATTCGTCGATCGGGCCGGTGTAGATGATGTGGTCGGCGATCTCGTGCGCGCGCGGCCGCAGCTCGGCGAAGTCGACGCCGGTGCGCACGTCGATCAGCGGGTTGTCGAGGATCTTCTCGAACATCTTGGTGTAGCCGTGGAGCGGCATCGCCTGGTGCGTGTCGCTGAAATAGCGGTCATCGGTGTTCGTCCGCGTCGGGATCCGGCTGGTCACCTGCTTGTCGAGCTCGCTCGGGTCGAGGCCCCATTGCTTGCGCGTGTAGCCCTGGAAGAACAGCTCGTAGAGCTCGCGCCCGACGGCGTTGATGACCACGTCCTCGCTGGTCTTGATGTCCTCGACCGGCTCGGCGCGCGAGGCGAGGTATTCGGCCGCTTCCTCGTCGGTCTGGAGCGCGAGGTCGAACAGCTTGTTGAGCGTCGTTCGGTTGATCGGGATCGGCACCAGCTGGTCGCGGACCAGCGCCTGGACTCGATGCTCGTACGGCCGCCACTCGGTGAACTGCGAGAGATAGTCCCACACCTGGTCGCTGTTGGTGTGGAAGATGTGCGGGCCGTACTTGTGGTAGAGGATGCCCGCCTCGTTCGGCTCGTCATAGGCGTTGCCGCCGACGTGCGGCCGGCGGTCCACCAGCAGGACCCGCGCGCCATGCTGCGATGCAAGGCGCTCAGCAAGAACGGAGCCGGCAAAACCGGCTCCGACGATCAGATAATCATAGCGGCCCGCGTTCGCCGCCTGGGGCGGCGCGCTCATTCCGCGGCCACCCGGAGCGCCGGCGAGGTCGCGCCGTGGCGCGTGCCGAGGACGTCGGCGACGAGGCCGGCCATGCGCGCCTGGGTCGTGTTCCAGCTCGACGCGGAAAGCATGAGGTCGGCCTCGGCGAGCCAGCCGCTTTCCGGATTGCGCCCCAGCTCGAGCGCCTGCTCGCAGGCGGCGACGAACTCTTCGGGAGTCGCGGCAATCATGACGCCCTCGAGCCCGCCGTAATGGCGAACGACGTCCTTGACCGGGGTCGAAACCACGGGCCGGCCGCCGGCGAGATATTCGGGCGTCTTGGTCGGCGAGATGAACTGGGTCGATTCGTTCATCGCGAACGGCATCAGCGCCACGTCCCAGCCGGACAGATAGCAGGGCAGCTGGTCGTAGGTCTTGCCGCCGAGATAATGGATGTTGTGCCGCTTCGGCAGGTCCTCGGGGGCGATCTTGACCACCGGCCCGACCATCACGAACGACCAGTTCGGCCGCATCTCGGCCACCCTGGCGAGCAGCTCGGTGTCGAACCGCTCGTCGATCACGCCGTAGAAGCCGAGCCGCGGCCGCGGCAGGTCTTCCTGGTCGGCGGGATCGAACTGCCGCGCACGCGCCTTGGCGAAATGCGCGCGGTCGACCGACGAAGGGAAGCAGTGAATATTGTGGTGGCGGTCCTTCTTCGCCTCGAACAGGCTCGAGCCGCCGGTGAAGACCACGTCGGCACGGTCGATCAGCTCCTGCTCGAGCTCGAGCAGCTTGGCCGGCGCGAACTTGAACTTGGACAGCTCGTCCATCGCGTCGAACACGGTCACTGCGGGATCGAGATGCCGCGAGAAGGGCAGCATCATCGGCGTGTAATACCAGGCGACCAGCGGCCCGTTGAGCGACGCCAGATGGGCGTCAAGCAGGCGCTTCAGCGCGGCTTCGCGCGCATCGTCCGGCATGCCCTGCGGAAGGTGCGGGACGACGATTCGGACGTTCGCGGCGTCCTCGGCCTCGCGCACCTGGAGATAAGCGGTTTCGTTGGGACCGACGTCGATCGGCTCTTCCCAGTAGATCACATTCATCTCGCGCGCGAAGCGGCTCATCAGGTGCTGCGGCCGCTGGAAAACAAAGTTCCACCGCAGGTGCGAGAAGCAGATCAGGTTTGTGGGTTCAGAATCCGGCGCCGAGGGCTCGGCTTCGTACTCCACTGGCACCCCGACGCGAGTCAGCATTTTCTTTCGGTCCTCCGTGTTGTGTATTTGCCCTGCACGTTGAACGGGCAGCAAGGCGTTGCGGTTCCGTAACCTACATCAATGTTAGCGCTAAAATAACGACTTGCTGCGCTGCAGCATTCGACGAGCCGGGATTCGCCAGCGCCGGACCGCCGCACGCCTAAATCATTTCGGGTTGGCAACGCTTATTTACAAGGGCCGTTGACCGTCGGCGCAGCGGATGGAAGGAGCGGGTCCCAAGGAGAGGCAGCCTTGGCGACGACGATCGAAGAACTCGAAAAGAGGCGCGAGCTGGCGCGGCTCGGCGGCGGCGAGAAGAGGATCGAGGCGCAGCATGCGAAAGGCCGGCTCACCGCGCGCGAGCGGCTCAGCGTGCTGCTCGATCCCGGAAGCTTCGAAGAATATGACATGTTCGTCGAGCACAATGCGACCGACTTCGGGATGGAAACGCAGAAGATCCCGGGCGACGGCGTGGTCACCGGCTCCGGCACCATCAACGGCCGGCTGGTCTACGTCTTCGCGCAGGACTTCACGGTGTTCGGCGGCTCATTGAGCGAGCGGCACGCGCAGAAGATCTGCAAGGTCATGGACATGGCGATGAAGGTCGGAGCGCCGGTGATCGGCCTCAACGATTCGGGCGGCGCGCGAATCCAGGAAGGCGTCGCGAGCCTCGCGGGCTATGCCGAGGTGTTCCAGCGCAACGTGCTCGCCAGCGGAGTCGTCCCCCAGCTCAGCCTGATCATGGGCCCGTGCGCCGGCGGCGCGGTCTATTCGCCCGCGATGACCGACTTCATTTTCATGGTGAAGGATTCGAGCTACATGTTCGTCACCGGGCCGGACGTCGTGAAGACCGTCACCAACGAGGTCGTCACGCAGGAGGAGCTCGGCGGCGCCGTCACGCACACGACCAAGTCGGGCGTCGCCGACGTCGCGTTCGAGAACGACATCGACGCATTGCTCGCGACGCGCGAATTCTTCGACTTCCTGCCCTTGAGCAACCGCCACGACTTGCCCGAGCGGCCGTGCGAGGACCCGGTCGATCGCGTCGAGGAAAGCCTCGACACGCTCGTCCCGCCGAGCTCGAACCAGCCCTACGACATCCACGAACTGATCCGGAAGGTCGCCGACGAAGGCGACTTCTTCGAGCTTCAGCCGGCGCACGCCGCGAACATCATCGTCGGCTTCTGCCGGATCGAGGGCCGCACCGTCGGAGTCGTCGCCAACCAGCCGATGGTCCTCGCCGGAGTCCTCGACATCAACTCGTCGAAAAAGGCCGCGCGGTTCGTCCGCTTCTGCGACGCGTTCGACATTCCGATCCTGACCTTCGTCGACGTTCCGGGCTTCCTCCCCGGCGTCGGGCAGGAGCATCACGGGATCATCAAGCATGGCGCCAAGCTGCTCTTCGCCTACGCCGAAGCGACGGTGCCGAAGATCACGGTGATCACGCGCAAGGCCTATGGCGGCGCCTATGACGTCATGAGCTCAAAGCACCTTCGCGGCGATTTGAACTACGCCTGGCCGACCGCCGAGATTGCCGTCATGGGCGCGAAGGGAGCGGTCGAGATCATCTTCCGCAAGGATGCCGGCAAGCCCGACGAAATCGCCAAGCGCACCGCCGAATATGAAGAGCGCTTCGCCAACCCGTTCGTCGCCGCGAGCAAGGGTTTCATCGACGAGGTCATCATGCCGCACTCCACGCGGCGGCGGGTCGCGATGGGGCTGCGAAAACTGCGCAACAAGCAGCTGGAGAATCCGTGGAAGAAGCACGACAACATTCCGCTCTAAACGGGCTCTACTTTTTATCGCTCACCCTTTTTGGCGCGAGCGTGTTCGCGCTGATTATCGCCGGCGCGTTCCACCTCAAACTTGCGGCTACCGCTTTCACTGCGATGGCCTTTCTGGGTCTCCTGACCCGGGCCGCAGCCTACGCTGGCGCGTCGGTGAGTCTCCGAAAATCCAATCAGCACCGCGCCACCTTGCTGGGCGTGTACGGTCTGATCTTCTTGTGTTTCGCGACCTTCTTCTTCTTGTTTGTGGTCCTGCGCCAATTCGGGATGACCGTATGAGCACCTACACCGCCACCGTCCGCTGGACCCGCGACCCCAGCACCGACTTCGCCAAGGGCCAGTACAGCCGCGCGCACGAATGGGCGTTCGACGGCGGCGCGGTGGTTCCGGCGAGCGCGAGCCCGCATGTCGTCCCGGCGCCATGGTCGGACCAGGCGGGAGTGGATCCGGAGGAGGCCTTCGTCGCTTCGCTCTCGTCCTGCCACATGCTGTTCTTCGTCGACTTCGCGCGGCGCGCGGGGTTCGTCGTCGACAGCTACGTCGACGAGGCGGAGGGCGTTCTCGAGAAGCGCGCCGACGGCAAGATGTGGATGAGCCGGGTCACCATGCACCCGCGCGTCACCTGGGGCGGCACCCCGCCCGATGAAACCGCGATCGCCGACCTCCACCACCGTGCGCACGAAGCCTGCTTCATCGCCAACAGCGTGACTACGGAAGTCACCGTCCAGCATTGATCGCGCCGGAAAAGCTCGCGGCTTTCGTGCTGGTCACCGGGCTCACCAGCCTGGTGCCCGGCCCGTCGATGCTGTTCATCCTCGGCCAGGCGGTGTGGCGCGGCGCGCGGCCTGCGGCGATCGCGCTGGCCGGCATCGAGGTCGGTTACGTGCTCTGGTACTTGCTGGCGGCGCTCGGGCTCGGAACGCTGGCGGCGCAGGTCCCGGTCGCGTTCACGCTTCTTGCCATCGGCGGCGCGCTCTACCTCGCGTGGCTCGGGCTGAAGGCCCTGCGCAGTGCGGGCGAGGCGGCTGCCGGTTCGCCCGGGCAAGCGCCCGCGCGCGGCCGCTCCGCGCGGCCGCTGCGGGACGGCTTCGTGGTCGCGATCAGCAATCCGAAGTCGCTGATCTACATCGTCGCGCTGCTGCCGCCGTTCGTGGACCCGCGAAGCGCGGTCGTGCCGCAGCTGGTGCTGCTCGGCGCGATCGCGATCTCGCTCGATGCCGCGCTGGCGCTGGTCTACATCGCCGCCGGGAGCCGGCTCGCCCGGGCGATGGCGAATCCGCACACCCGGCGCTGGCTCGACAGCGGCGTGGGCGTCATCTTCATCGCAATCGCTCTTGGAATTCTGGCCGAGCTCGTCCTACGCGGGCGCTGAGAAGGAGACTGACATGCAACTCGGCCGCCTCAACCATGTCGGCGTCGCGACGCCGTCGATCGAGAAGAGCCTCGAGCTCTATCGCAATATGTTCGGCGCCGAGCCGCACGGCCCGCCGTTCGACCTTCCGGCGCAGGGCGTGCGGGTGTGCTTCGTCGATACGCCCAACAGCCAGATCGAGCTGATCGAGCCGCTCGGGGACGATTCGCCGATCGCCAAGTTCATTGAGAAGAACCCGCTCGGCGGCCAGCACCACGTCTGCTTCGAGGTGCCGGACATCCACGCCGCCAAGGCCGAGCTGGAAGCCAAAGGCGTGCGCGTGCTCGGGGAGCCGCGGATCGGCGCGCACGGCACGCCGGTGTTCTTCGTCCATCCGAAGGACATGGGCGGCGTGCTGACCGAGATCATGGAAACGCCGAAGCATTGACCTGTTCCCCGGGCGAAGGCCGGGGCCCAGGATTTGTTCGTTTGGGCTGGACCCCGGCCTTCGCCGGGGTACAGAAGCGCGCCGTGACTAAGAAGCCGTCGAAATCGGATTGGGAAAAGCTCGCCGCGAAGGAATCGCGCGGGAAGGACCTGTCGCGAGACACGGTCGAGGGGATCCGCCTGAACACCGTGTACGGCCCGGAAGACGCGGCCGGCATCGACAGCGGCTTTCCCGGCCTGCCGCCGTTCACGCGCGGGCCCTATGCGACGATGTACGCGGGGCGGCCGTGGACCATCCGGCAGTATGCGGGGTTCTCGACCGCGGAGGAATCCAACGCCTTCTACCGCCGCAACCTTGCCGCGGGGCAGAAGGGACTCAGCGTCGCCTTCGATCTCGCGACGCACCGCGGCTACGACAGCGACAATCCGCGCGTCGCGGGCGACGTCGGCATGGCGGGTGTCGCCATCGACAGCGTCGAGGACATGAAATTGCTGTTCGACGGAATCCCGCTCGACAAGATGAGCGTGTCGATGACGATGAACGGCGCGGTGCTCCCGATCATGGCCTTCTTCATCGTCGCGGGCGAGGAGCAGGGCGTCCAGCACGACCAGCTCACGGGCACGATCCAGAACGACATTTTGAAAGAGTTCGCGGTCCGCAACACCTACATCTACCCGCCCGAGCCGAGCATGCGGATCGTCGCCGACGTGATCGCTTATTGCG
>Ga0207698_10000453_pt1 | contig 23729 bp, 23 predicted proteins | sample KBSCornC22_FD_184298 | JGI IMG/M metagenome (GOLD analysis project Ga0207698, IMG submission 184298) | Corn rhizosphere microbial communities from Kellogg Biological Station, Michigan, USA - KBS Corn C2-2 (SPAdes) (version 2) | ecosystem: Host-associated > Plants > Roots > Rhizosphere > Soil ... | reverse complement strand
GGATGACGAGCGGCTGCTCGCGCTGGCGCAGGACGTCACCGAGCTTGGTGGCGGCGATCAAGGCCGTTTTCGTCTTGCCGGTGCCGGTCGCCATCTTGAGAATGCCGCGTCCCTGCTGCTTGAGCCACGCCTCCACCGCAACGCGCTGGTAGTCCCGGACCTCTAGCCAGTCCGGCAGCACGAGCCGGGTCGGGGCAGTGACGACGGGGGGTGGCGTGAGCGCGTCATCACGCCCGGGCAGCGCCTTCGGCGGCCGATCACTGCCAAGTTTGATTAGCCGATCGCGTGCGACATCCGGAAAGCGCTCGACGCTTAGGTTCGGGGTTTGGTTCGCCCAGAGCGCCTGGAAGTCTGCTTCCAGCCGCAGGGCGCGCGCGCCGTCACCGGCCACCCAGCCCCGGTAGACCTCGACCGACTCGAAGTTGGCCATTAGGCCGCCGTAGGTCTCGTTGCTGCTGCCAGTGAAGCCAACGAGATCACCGATGTCGTCGCGGAAGATGCCGATCTTCTCGTGATAGATGCCGATCCGCCCGGCCTGCTCGACGAAGGCCAACTTGATGTCCAGACGGCCCTCAGCGATTAGGCGGCCGAGCAGGCCGAGACCATCGAGAACAGCATCCCGCTGTTCACCGTCTAGCTCGCGGAGCGTGGCCCGCTCGACGACCTCGCGGACGTTGTAGCCGCGTTCGATGTCAACGATGTCGTCCTCGTTGAGGTGAGGCGAGGCGACGAGGCGCATGGTGCCGCCGCGCTGGGCAAATCCATCGATGCCGCGCGCGAACAACGCGAGACTGGTCGAGGTGAAGTATCCCACCGCCCTGCTATAGCTGGACGCGACCGAGAAGGCGGGGACGTAGAACGTGGCGACGACGTCTTCTTGGTCGCTTCGGTACCGGTCGCTGAGCTGCAACGTCCGAAGCCCACGGAGTGGTGTGGTCACAGCAGGTCCAGGATGTCGTCGACGTCGGCATGGTGGGGTGCTCGCTCGGGGGTGTGGCCGGCCTCAAGGCGGGCGCGGATCTCCGTCAGTAGGTCGGCGACGTCGCCATCGCCGCGCTCGCGATAGGCCGCGATGATGCTGGTCACGGGCGTCGTCTTCGCGAGGCCGACCGCCTCGGCGAGAACGCCGCACGCCGTGGACTCTTCCGACGTCGCGTCCGCTCCGACGAGAGCCAGCGCGTCCTGCAGCGCATCGCCGCTCGGCTCGCGTGCCGGTTCGAAGGCGAAGCTGGCGTCGTCGCCTATGACCAGGAACGCCTCGGTGTCAGCCTGGATGTCGCCGTCCATCAGGAAGCGGCGGATCGTCCCGAATTGGGGCTGGTTGCCGGTCCACGCGATCGCCTGCGGGCCGAGCGGCGTCTCAAGGTGCCGCGTCTCGCCGTACTGCAAGTCGAGGATGCTGGCGATGGCGACCGGGGCGACCGACCCGCTGCCACGCAAGTGGTCCGTCGAGATGCGGACGCGGTATGCCCAGCCGTCGGCTCGGCGGAAGAGGCGGCGCGTCCGCTCTGGTGTCTTGCTGATGCCGCGGTCGACATCTGCAAGTTGGACGATGCCGTCGCGGTTCTCGAACGGCGCCGCGCTGGCGTAGGCCACAATACTGCTCGCGCTGACGCTGTACCGCGCGGTGATGAACTCGATGAGGTCGTTGAGCTTCGCTCGTCCGCCCGCCAGCGCGACTTGCTCACGGATCTTGGAACGAATGCCGGCGTAGGCGTCCATGCCCCACTCGGACAGCGCCCAGCGGTCTCGGTCGACGCGTTCGAACCGGTCGTCGACGCTCATGGCATTGCGTAACGAGCCGGCGCTGCGCTCGTACGCGAAGCGGTCGATGATCTCCTGCGACGAGAGAGGCATCCCGGCGACCGACAGCACGGCGGCGGCGTAGTCGCCGACCGACGACGTGCGGCTGAAGACGAAGTCGCCGTCGACGATATAGCCGCAGCTCGCGAGCCATGCTGCCGTGACTTCGTGTTGCCTCTGCGGGCGGCTGGTCTCGACCAGCATGATCGCCTCCAGCCGGACAACGCCGTACTGGTCAGCCAGCTCCTGAAGCTGGGCTTGTGCGTCGGCCCGGGCAGCGGTCCGCGACGGGGCCATGCACCAGCCGTCCTCGATCTCGTAACCGTCGTCGATTCGGTCCAGTACGCGCCAGACCGGCTGGCCGACGCCTTCGACCTTCTGCGCAAGCGACGGGAATAGCTCAAGCAGGTCGGCGAGCGGCATGACCTGGCCGATCGCTTGCCTCACGGACGCCGCGACGTTGGCCAGCGGTCCGTCCGGTGCGATCAGGTCGAGTAGGCGGCCGCGCACCTTTGACTCGATCTGGCGGATGCGTTCGCGAGTGACGCCGAGTTCGCCGCCCAGCTGGTCGAGGGTGACCGGGTCGTCGGCGAACATGCGCCGCGCCAGAATGCTCAACTGCCGCTCATCGAATCCGGCGAGTGCATCGTTGAGCTTCGCCGCGACGTCTGCCCGGCTGCCGCTCGGATCATCGACGTCACTAGGTACGAGGGCGAGCAGCCGGTGCAGCGCTTCCTTCGCCGGGGTGGGTGCCCAGTCGGGCAGAGGACCGGCGAGGAGCTCCGTGTCCGTCCTGCCGATCATCGCCGCCCAGTCCGCCAGCGTCTGCAGATCGGTGACGTACTGCGCCTGCTGGGGCATAGCGTCGCCGAATGTCCAGCCCGAGCCCGCCCGCGCCGGCCTCGTCGCTGGCTCCGCCGCGTCCCGTGCAAAGCCGCGCGTGGCGGCCTCGGCCGCACGATCGACGAGCGACTGGATGATGTCGTCCAGCGTGCCAGCGCCCATTCCGCGCCAGTTCAGCATGTCGAGCGGGCTCAGTTCGTCCAGGTCCCCAGTCGTGCGGTATCCCGCGCGGTCGAACATGTTCCGGCCGCGGTTCGAGATGGCGAGACTGCCGATGGTCGTCGTCGGCGGCAACGTCGGCAGGATTTCGCCGAGCGCGCGAGTGGACAATCGCGACATTACGAGTGTGGCCACCTCGGCGACACCTGACTCACGCTGCGCGGCCGAGTCCTCGATGGGAGCCGCGGGCCACGCGACATGGGCTTGATCCTCACTTCCGGCCAGCCCGGACAGCCACGGAAATGCTTCTGCCCAGCTCACGGGCGCTGCGTGTCGCGCTCTGCTGAAGCTCTCAGTCACTGTCGCCTCCCTTCAGGCTGAATTCATACCTCACGGCGGCGACGGTTTCGGACCGTCGCCTTAGCTGATCTTGCTCGCTCCAGGCTCGATGTCGAGCCGGTCCTGGCATCGAGGGAGGGGGCGCGAGCATGACGGTGGTTGCAGCGGCCCGCTGCCGGACCGCTGGTGCTGCAACGACCGGCTCCGTCATCCCCTCGTTCCCGGTGACGGAGCAAGCAGTCCGTCACCGGACGCGACCTACCGAAATGGGGGTCGCACCCTAGAGAGGAATGGCCTATGGCTGCAATCGACCTGGCTCGGTCCCACATCGAGCGGTGCCTGCAAGACGTCTGGGACGTCGACCGCGTCGTCCCCGACGCCGACGGCGACTACTGCTACCGCATCGGCACGGCGGCCTGCTACTTCGGCCTCGACGGCCACGAGCCGGTGCTCGTCAAGGCCGTCGCGTGCGCGGTGCTCGGCGTCAAGAAGTCGGCGAAGTTGCTCGACGAGATCAACGCCATCAACCAGCGCTGCCGGTCGGCCCACGTCTACTGGGACAACGGCACCGTCCTCGTCGAGCAGAGCCTGTTCGCCGAGACGGTCGACCGAGCGTCACTGTCCCATGCCGGCCAGTCGGTCGGGCACATCGCTGACGACATCGGTCAGATGATCGTCGCTGTCTTCGGCGGTCGCACGCCGATCGACGGCGTCGACCTCGCCGGATGACAACGGGCTCGGGCTGGCCGTGCAACAACGGTCAGCCCGAGCCCCCCGGCTTCTACCGGGGAGATATCTGACTGCTGACTGCTCACAGCAGCGACCTGATGTCAGACTTCAGCAGTACGATGTCTCCAACAACTCCATCCATTTCCATCACGACCGCGAACGCCGCATGGCGACCGTGGTCAGGCAACGAAGGAAATCAACATGATCAGCCTGGAAGCCCAGGCTGCTGTGAGCTATCTCCAGCAGCAGACCGACTCCAAGAAGTCGGCACACGACTCGTTCGAACTCGACCGCATCGACCGCGCGCTCGACGAGATCACCCGCAACCCGGACAAGACCACGCCACCGAGGCGCCAGGTCCGCAGTGCTCGCGCGAACGCTCTGAAAGTCGTCAGGCACCACGTCGCGCTCGAAGCCTTCTCACTGGATGACCCGGAACTCCACGAACACAAGCGTCAGCAAGCCGAAATAGCCGTGCAGTACGGCGGTGGCATCGAAGACGTCGAAATGCGCGAGTGGCTCGATCACACGCCGTCGCTGACCGACGACGAGCGCACTCTCCTTCACGCCCTCGCTGACGGTTTCGACGCCGAGTTGATCGCCCTGGCGCGCAACTTGCCGATTAAGCGCGTTCGCGAGCGCATCTCCCGCGCGCGCCGTGCTGCACGCCGCGGTTACTACCTGGAGGTGACCTGCGCATGACGCAGCGCGCCCCCCACCTGCTTGACTTACCCACCAACCCGCCCGGGACGCAGTTCGCGCCTCCCTGGCAGACAGAAAGGAACAGCACCATGCCCACCAACCCGCCCTTCCAGTCGGTCGCGTCGTCGGCCACTAACCACGTCTCACCGATCATTGAGGTCGACAAGGCGCTCGAGAGCATGCGCGACGCGGGCTTCGACTTGCTGGCAGCCGCGGGCGAGCCCATCGACAACTCGATCGAGGCCAACGCCACCCTCATTCGCGTCGAACCGAAGTACTCGAAGGATCGAAAGCACATCACCGAGATCGCCTTTGCCGACAACGGCCGAGGGATCGAACCGGCGATGCTCGCGCAGGTGCTGCGCATGGGCTACTCCAGCCGTTACGGCCAGCGCAAGGGTCTCGGTCGGTTCGGTGTCGGCCTGAAGCTTGCGGCGCTGAGCCTGGGCAAGCGCATCGAGGTCATCACGCGCCCGCTCGGCAGCGACGTTTACCACCGCGTGTTCCTGGATCTGACGATGATCCAGAAGGGAACTCAGGAGGTGATTCAGGCCGTCGAGGTCGACGGCTGGCCGGACGAGTACGTCCACTTGATGACCGACGCGAAGGGCGGGCAGTTCGAGAGCGGCACGCTCGTGCTGTGGCAGCACATCGACCGTCTGTCGAGCGGCGGCAGCTACGGGACCTCGCTCGAGACCAAGCTCTCTGACCTCCGTAAGTTCATCGCTAGGGCGTACCGCAAGTTCCTCGATTCTGGTCTCCAGATTGAACTCGCGGGGAATTCGGTGACGCTGCACGATCCGCTCTTCTTGCTCGACAATCCGCGCATCGAACGCCGTTACGGCGATCGGAAGGATTTGATCCCGGCACAGCTCAGGGGACGGGTCATCGAGGAGACCGACCTCGAAGTCGAGGGGTACAACGTGCACGTGACGGTCACGGTCGCACCTGAGATCTTCCGGTACCGGAAAGGAACAGGTGGCGCGTACGACCTCGACGGCAAGGAGATCCGCGAGTTTCAGATCAACGATGAAACCGAGGGACGCATCAGCATGATGCGGAACGGCCGCGAGATCTACTACGACATCGTGCCGAAGATGCTCTCAAATGGCGTGCAGCGCGGTGACCGCTACATCGGCGTCGAGGTGGCGTTCCCAGCCGAGCTGGACGAGTTCTTCCAAGTGCGGCACGTCAAGCGAGGGGCCGAGCCGGTCAGCAAACTACGCGACGCGATTCGAGCGTGGTTGAGGCGTCCGATCAAGCAAGCTCGCGACGAGGTGCGCCGACACTGGAATGAGGTGTCAGCCGCCGAGCAGACGGACAGTCCTGATGGGCGGAACCCTGCCATCCAGGACGCCATTGATCGCTCCGAGCAGACGGCACCTCGTGGTCAGGCTGGCTCAGACCTCACGCCGGAGGACGAGAACGCCAAGATCGACGAGATCCTTGAGGACCTCGACATCGATCCGCAGGCCGATCCGGAGCGAGCCGACCAGCTCCGACAGCAGATTCTGGGTCACGCGATCTCGATCCTCGATGCCAGCTGGCCCGGCAAAGAGCTGCTGACAATTGACCACCTGAACGCGAAAGCGGTCGTTCGGCTGAACCATCGGCACCCGTTCATTCGCGACATCTATGCCGCGCTTCGAGACAGCGCGAGTAGGCCCTTCGATGACCAAGAACCGTCTGACATGCATGAGCTGATCCGGCAGACCTGGATGAGTCTCGACATGCTATTCCAGGGCTACGCCAAGGCTGAGAATCTCCATCACGAGCCCGACGAGATGTTCGGAAACCTTCGAACCTACTGGGGTCAGCACACGCAGTCCTACATGCGTGAGCTTGCGAGGACCGAGGAATAGGAAGCCGGGCGCGGGGCCGATGCGTAGTCCAAGCCGACATCCCTGGTTGATCGCGTGTTACAACTCACGGAGGAATGTGTTGTTGTGACTGAGGTAGCCGACCGCCGCGCGGAGAGTAGGGCTGCATGTGTGTGATGGGTCGAGCCGACCTCGGCGCTGTGCGCGAAGATGAGGTCGAACCGCGTGCAAACGCGCGCAGGCACGGCATGCAATGACCGATCAAACGCGCGATGCCGCGGCGCAGGATCGATATGGTCTGCTCGATGGCTTTGCCGAGTACATGAGTCCCACCGACGAGGACTACCAATACGTACTGCGAACGGGCCTCGTCGTCATCGATACGAACGTCCTGCTCAACCTGTCCCGGTACCACGCGGGAACCCGAGCAGACACGCTTTCCATCTTGGAGGCGATTTCCGGACGGCTCTTCATCCCCCATCAGGTTGCGCTCGAGTATTGGCGGCACCGAGAAGGCGCAATTCGCGAGGGCGCCAGTGCGTCAGACGAACTCAGTAAAGAACTAGAACGGCTGTCCGGCCAATCCGTCCAAGCGTTGTCAGCTTGGGCCGAGCGGGCCGGGCTCTCGCGTGATCGGGTGCAGAAGCTGCACGCCCTGATTCGCGATGCGCACACCAAAGTGACTGATCAGGTCACGCGGTTCAGCGCCGACAACCTGACGCTAGCCGCTTTGAACACCAATGCGGACCCGATCCTTGACTCGTTGACAAGAGTCCTGGCGGAGTGTGTCGGCCCGGCCTTCTCAAGTGACCAGCTTGTCATCCACGAACAGGAGGCGCAGCGCCGAATCGACGCTGGCGAGCCGCCCGGCTTCCTGGACAAGAAGAAGCCAGGGCGCCTGGCGTGGGGCGACTACTTCGTCTGGCGTCAGTTGCTTGACGAGGCGGCCTTCCGCCGAGCAGATGTCCTCCTCGTGACCGGAGACCTCAAAGATGACTGGTGGCGACGTGATCGGGGCGAGACGCGCGGGCCGCGGTTGGAACTCGCTGCTGAGTTCCATCGAGAGACGAACCACAAGCTCTTCATGCTGCGACCAGCGAGCTTGCTCAGCCGAGCAAAGGACGCTTTCGATCTCAAGATTCGGAAGGAGTCGGTCGAAGCAGCTGAACGCGTTGATCGCTACTCCTACGACCGTGAGCGCCGTAAGTACTACGCGGCTGGTGAGCTGTATCCACTGGTCAAGCTTCCTGACGGCGAGCGAGGGGGTTACATCGAGACGCTGATCGACATGACTGCACTCGCGTGCGCCATGCCGCCCTACGACCAGTTCATTGAGGCTTTCCAGCAGGCGTTTCCCACGATCACGCTCGTTGAGGAGGCGCGTCGAAGGGCCAGCATCCTGACGAAGCTGGATCTGGTCACGATTGACGACGACCACGTGAGGCTTACCGAACACGGTGAACGTCTGCTCGCGGAAGGATCCGCTGATGTCCTTCGCGAACAATTCATGCGGCGGGTCGGAGGTGCGTCAGCGGTGCGCGATCTTGCAGCGTCCATACCGCTCGTCGAACTCCGCCGCCAGGTGCGGGAGGATCCGCCAGACGGCCTTAGCCCGACCCAAGCTGTCCTGGTTCTCCGGTATATGGAGCAGCTTGGCCTCGTCTAGGCGGTCCTCGGTTACGGTGGGGAGCTTTGGCCGGACGGTTGGTCTTTCGCTAGAGATCATCGGCCGCGATCTGCTGCCACGTCATACCGCTACGGACACTGGCGGGCTTCTCGGCCACGATGTCGGACCCGCGGCGGGCGAACTCGTCGTCCGCCTTCACGAGGAGCCACTGGCCCTTGTCGGTCACGGTGAGCCCGAATCGACCACGCAGCTTGGACCCGACGAGACTGAAGCTCACGTGCTTGGGACCTTCATCGAGGCTCTCAATGAGCCCCTCGTCCCAGATGATCACGGCGCCGCTGCCCCTTATGGCGCCGTGGTGGACGCCTTCGAAGTCGCCGGCGCCGAGACCGTGATCCTCAACCCGGATCGCAAGCCGGGCTACCGCGGGATCCAGTGACGGACCGCGCGGTACCGCCCACGACCGAAACTTGTCGCCGACCTGAAGTCGGAGATCGAAGTGCATCCGCGTTGCATCGTGTTGTTGCACCACGAAACGATCACTCATAGCCCAAGGCTAGGACGCGACCCTCAGACGGGCTGCTGCACCGATCTGTGTGACATCTGAGCTGGGTTGCCGTGGGCATCTCGGGAGGGGATGTGCAGCATGCCGAAGGCCTATCCGAAAGAGTTCCGCGAAGACGTGATCCGAGTGGCTCGCGATCGTGGCCCGGGGAGCTCCACGACGCCGGGTACTCCACTGGCAGTGGCGCCCCGAGGAAGTCGTTCGCACCGCCCACGGTGCGTTCGTCGGTCTCGCAGAGCACAAACAGTCCAGTCGAGCCATCCAACCGGGTGCCGTACTTCTCGACGAACTGATCCACGACATGCCGCGCCGTCAGGAACCATCCAACGCTGCCGATGCAGACGGCCGTTCCCAGCATTCAAGGTGGCCGTCGTGGAGGCTGACCACGGGCATGACGGTCGCTTGCATGGTCGAGAACTGTTCGTAGTCACGACTCTCGCCGACAGGGACCGTGAGGCGCTCGACCTGCAAGTTGTATCCCACCGAAATTCTCGCCTTCCGAGCTTACAGACGTGCGGACTGAGGCGATGCCGCACCGGGCATCGCCAGCACAGCCGGCGTGGCGATCACGCCGCCGATTCGTCAACCGGCGGAAGGGCTGGGATCGGATCACGTCGCCATCGGTATCAAGACGTGTCGTCGTCCGTTGACAGTGCCTTGTCGATGCGGTTCCGGGCGACCGCCAACGCAGCGCTTTCCTGGGGGTTGAGTCCGCGCCGTTCGTCCTTCTTTCGATCAAAGATCGTCTTCTCAACCTCGAAGAGGCCAAGCAGCACGTCGGCCACGCTGTCGGGCAAGAGTTCGCCGCCGGTCGACGCCGTATCCATCAGGTAGAGCGCCACCTGATGAACGAGCTGACGGAGCGCCGCTAGCCGACGGGCGTCGATGCGGCTGTCTGGGCACGTCCACGCTTGGATCGGCAGCGTCATCAGGATGCGAACTGCGAGGTCTCGCACGGGGTCGGTTCCGGTCTCGTCCTCGACGAGCCAGTCCGTACCCAATCCCGGTTCGGGCGTCTCGCTGAGCCGGGACATAAGGGCGCCAGTCACGAGGTGATTGCGGCCGGACGTCAGAGCTCCAAACGACGCGACGAGATCCGTCACCCGCCGGCGCTGGTCCGGCCAGGGCAGCGTGCCGTCATCTCGCGCGGTTGCTTCGAGCACCTCTTCGACCGCGGCACGGTGCGGCTCTGAGACGAGCTCGCGGAACACTTCCGTGAACATCGCGGCCCGCGATGGGAACACCGTGTAGAAGGTCGCGACGCCGACGCCTGCCTCGCGGGCGACAGCTTCGGCCGTCACGTTGATGCCGTCCGATCGGATGAGCGCGTCAGCCGCCTCAACCAGCGCCTCTCGGGTGCGTCGCTTCTTGGTCTCTCCCGCGCGCTGCCGCCACTCAGTCATGGCAGGAACCGTACCACGATGCGACTTCAACTTGGTCTCTAGCAGCTGACATGGAGCTAAAGCCATGTCAGAGTTGACAGTCTGAACTAGACATGTCTATGGTTCAGATGTCAGATATCAGTCGCGCGGCACCAACAACCAACCACCAGCCGCGGCAACGTGAGGGGATCGAGATGCTCGAACGTCAGACCCGAAGCAGCAACGAGTTACTGGCCTACGCCACGGGAGAACTTCGCCCGCCGCGAGGCGACCGCGCAATCGCCAAGGAAGCGCGTGCGATCTACCAGGAGACCCGGCTCGTCGGGCTGAAGGGTGACGCCGTACTGGCGATCGGTGCGCGCATTCTCGAGGGTGCTGCGGCTCTCGACCGCAAGCGCCGATCGTTGAGCGACGGGGACGGGGTCATGAATTCGGTCCTCATTGAGATCGAGGTTCAGACAATCACCAACGCTCTGAAGCTGCAGACCGCCTTCGCGGAACGGCGGGCCGTCTGATGGCGATGGCGATCTTCTGCGTGCTCTCAACCGGCCTGCTTGGTTGGCTGATGGTCAATCAGCAGCAACTGCGCTATGACATCGCGCGCAAGTCCGGCATCAACGCGATGGACATCATCGACGGCTTGTTCGCGCGAGCCGACGAGCAGCTCGAGGAGCTGGCCGGCAACCGAATCCAGCAGGAGTCGATGTTCTCCTTCAGCCCCGCAAAGGGATGGGCGGAGTGGTGATGGCGCCTGAGTCACGGCGAATAGCGGGAATCGAGGTGGAGTTTGATGTCTCGCTCTGACCCGGCCTCGTTCATCGACAGGCTGGTCGAACTCGCCGTCGGGCTGCTGATCGCGGCGATCGCTCTGTACGGTGCGGTCTCCCTCGTGCGGGCAATCTGGTCGACGCTCTTGCTCCTCCTGGGTGGCGCGCTGCTTGTGACGGTGCTCGTCGGCATATGGCGGTCGCGCAACCGGGGCTGGTAAACGCCAAACCGCTTGTGCGTACTAGAGAAATTGGCAGCAGATTACTTCGGTAAAGCGCCAGGGCTGTCCTCCGTGGTTTTTACAACAATGCTTGACCATTGCATTGATGCAACGTATAACACCCCGCACGGTGCATTGCATTCATGCAAAGCGCGGTGATTTTCACTCATTCTCGGAAAGCGAAAGGAGGCTAACTATGTCCCGCACCTGGAAAGACCAACAGTCACACATCAAGAAGAATTTGCAGCGGCAGATCTCCGTTCGGGCGGTGCGGCGTGATCCGCCGGACACGCGACGTTTGGCACGGGCCCTAATAGCGCTGGTCATGGCGCAAGCAGAGGTCGAGGTTGCTGGACCCAACGCCGGCAGGTCAGCGCAGCCGTCTATGCCGACCGCAAAAGACCTCACCAATCGCAACATGCAGAAGCGCGTAGAGGCCGAGAATGAGTAACGCGACCTCGTCTGGGACACAGGCCAAGCAGGCGATCGAGTGGCGGCGCCTGCATTGGAGCGGGCCTGGGAGTATTGAGCGCGCTACGGCGTCGCTGCGGGCTTTGGCCACAAATCAGCGCAGCCCACACGTCGTCTTCGAATCGAGAGCGAGTGGCGGTCAGGTTCGCTACCTGATGGGTACCCGGCCGCAGGCAATCGGTTCTGTACTCAGCGTGCTCTGCGGCCTCATGCCCGAGCTACACGCCACCAAAGACGGTGTCGAGCGCGAGCCCGTGACCGCTGCCGGGCGGGTCTCGGCTAGCACCCGGCACCGAGCATTGCGCTCGGAGCCGTCGGCCCTCCAATCGTCAATACGCACCGTTCTCGCTGCACTGACCCGTGCGTCACGGGAAGAAGAGTTGGTACTCCAGATCGTGCTCGGCCCGCCACGAGTGCCGCTAGCCATCCCGACGAAGTCGCCGTCCTCCATCGTGTCGCCTTGGTACACCGTCGCTTGGAACGGAAACGGCCAGCAAGTTGACCCGGACAAGCGAGCTGGGTTGCGTGAGAAGGTCGGTGACCACGGATTCGCACTTTCGCTGAGGCTCGGCGTGCGGGCCGCATCGCCACAGCGACGTGCCGCGTTGCTGCTCGGCGTACTCGGTTCGATTCGTACTGGCGAAAGCGGTGGCCTGCAGCTGCGACTGCTCCGCGAGCGCCCAGCCCGCGTCAATAGCACCGGCGTCCCGTGGCGTTGGCCTCTCCGGCTCAACGTTCGCGAACTCACCGGCCTGACGGCCTGGCCACTCGACGCCGACGACCTGCCAGGCCAGCCGCCTGCCCACCCGAAGCTCGTTGCCCCGAAGGAGCTCGCCCGCAAAGGCGACCGGATCATCGCCGACGCCAACGCTCCGGGTGTCGCGGGACAGATCGGCTACAACGTGACGGATGCATGCCGCCACACATGGGTTATCGGGCCAAACGGCACCGGAAAGTCCACGCTCCTGCTGCGGCTCATCACGCAGGACCTCGAGGCCGGACGTCCGGTCATCGTCATTGAGCCAAAGGAGCTCGTGGCCGATGTCCTGGCCCGCATCCCCAAACATCGCGTAGACGATGTGGTCGTCCTGGACCCGACGTCTAGCGTGCCCGTTGGGATCAACCCATTGCAACGGCACGGACGTCGCCCCGAGCTCGTTGCCGACACGCTGCTCAGCATGTTTCAAGCGCTCTATACCGAGAGCGGCCTCGGACCGCGCAGTACAGACATCCTGAGCAACGCGCTCCACGTACTCGCACGACACGACGGCGCCTCGCTGGCGATGTTGCCGCTACTCCTAACCAATGCGCCCTTTCGCCGCAAGTTGACCCGGCAGATCGTCGAAGACGATCCGATCGCCGCCGGGCCGTTCTGGGGCTGGTTCGAATCGCTGACCGATGAGTCCCGAAGCCAGGTGATCGCACCGCTCTCCAACAAGCTCAGGCCGCTCATCCGCCCGCAGCTCCGAGCCATCCTGGGCCAGCCCCGGCCGCGCTTCAATATTCGGCAAGTGCTTGAGCAGAAGAAGGTCTTGCTAGTTCCGCTGCAGCCGGGTGTGCTCGGACCAGATGCGGCCGAACTGGTCGCCGCGGTCGTCATGAGCGAGCTGTGGATCGCGCTGCGCGAACGCGCCGCCATCCCGGAGGCTGACCGAGAGCCGGTCATGATCTTCGCCGACGAGGTGCAGCAGTACCTTCGGCTCCCTACAGATCTGGCCGACGCGCTCGCCACCAGCCGCAGCTTGCGTGGAGCCTGGCACCTAGCCCACCAGTACCGCGAGCAGCTCAGCCCAGCTATGCGGGCGGCGTTCGAGGCCAATGCTCGTAGTCGAATCGCCTTCACCCTGAACGCCGCCGACGCCCGCGCCTTAGCCGCCGGTCAACAGGTGTTGTCACCTGAGGACTTCAGCCAGCTTCCCGGGTACCACGTGTACGCGCAGCTCGTGCGGGGCAACACACTCCAGCCGTGGGCCTCGGGAGTCACAATGCCGCCGCCTACGGCCACGAGCGCACCGGCCGAGGTTCGTGCTCGCAGCCAAGCGAACTACGGCGTGCCCGTCGCTGATATTGAAGCCGAGTTCGCGTCACTGCTTTATCGACGGGACGCCGTCACCAAACAAGGCCAGACCGGACGCCGTCCACGTCGTAGCGGCCCTACCCGAGACGAGGCAGGCTCACCTGACGCCGGAGGCGCTGTATGACGTCGATCCCTCCTCCGTCTCCGTCGAGTGCAGCTGCATCAAGTGCTTCCTCATCGAACTCCAACGACCGCAGCGGCTACCGGGCCGGCTACCGGGGTCCTGCGGCAGCCGCCCGCCTTCAGCCGCCGGAATCCGGGCGATCCGGCCGATCTGCTGACACGAAAGACTTACCCCTTCAGCGGGGTAAGTCGGGGGACGCATCGGGGGCGGCCCATGCTGCTGAGCGCCGTGTGCGGGGCCGCGGGAACGCTGGCCTCCTCGAAGCCTCTCGGCTGCTCAGTGACCGAGACCTGGCTGTTCTCCAGATCGTGCACGACCACCGATTCTTGTCCACCACGCATGTGCAGGGCTTCCTGTTCTTCGACCACGCCAGCCACCGCACCGCCAATCGGATTTGCCAGAGGGTACTGAGTCGGTTGGAAGGACATGGGCTTCTCGTGCGTCCTATCCGTCGCATCGGGGGCACGGAGGCGGGGTCGGTCTCCACAATCTGGATGCTGACATCCCAAGGGCAACGCCTGCTGAGCCTGAGGGCCGGCCTCGGCGCTATCGGGCGGGTCCGCGAGCCCGGAGAAGGCTTCGTGCGCCACTACCTCGCCATCGCTGACACGCACCTCTCGCTTGTCGAGGCCGAGCGGCTGCGACGCTTCGAACTGCTGGACGTGGCCATCGAGCCCGCCAGCTGGCGTCGCTACCCGGCACGGCATGGCGGCACCGTGACGCTCAAGCCGGACTTGTTCGCGGCAGCAGCTGGCCCGCAGTACGAAGCCCACTTCTATATCGAGGTCGATAGGGCCACCGAAAGCATCCCAACGGTGCTCAAGCAGTGCCATTTCTACGAGGACTATCGGCGCAGCGGCTTCGACCAGGACGACAGCGGACTTTTCCCCAGGGTGCTCTGGGCAGTGCCCGACCAGCAGCGGGCCGGGAAGCTGCGAGCTGCCATCGACCGGGACCGGCACCTCGACGGCGAGCTATTCATAGTCACGACCATCGACAGCCTGGCCGATGTCGTGACTGCTGAAACCCACGCCGACGCTGCCGATGAAGGGGGCGAAGCGTGAAACAGTTCGCCGTTCCGCCACGGAACCTCATCCTCGTCGGCGATGCGCTCAAGCGACTCCGCGAGCTACCCGACGAGAGCGTGGACAGCATCGTCACCAGTCCGCCCTACCTGCGCCTGCGCGACTACGGCGTTCGGGGCCAACTTGGCATGGAGGCCACCGTCGAGGAGTGGGTCGGCAACCTCCGCACGGTGCTTCGCGAAATCCACCGCGTGCTCGTGCCTACCGGCGTCGCGTTCCTCAACCTGGGCGACACCTACTCGACCCATCCACGGGAGGGCGCTCCTCGTAAGTCGTTCTTGCTCGGACCCGAGCGTCTCGCCCTCTGGCTCATGGCCGATGGCTGGACGGTGCGCAACAAGGTTGTCTGGCATAAGCCGAACGCCATGCCGACGTCCGTCCGGGATCGCCTGTCCGCCACATGGGAGCCCATCTACCTGCTCAGCAAACAGCCGGCGTACTTCTTCGATCTCCATGCCATCCGGCGCCCGCACCGCAGCAAACCGCCACTGCGACATCGCACGCCTGAACGTGGCGTCGAAGCCTGGCGCGGCCCGAACGCAGATACCGCCAGCGGCCTCGACAAGATCAAGGCAGCTGGCCGCGTCGGGCACCCGCTGGGAGCCAACCCGGGCGACGTGTGGATCATCCCGCCAACGGGTTACCGCTCAGCGCGCGGCGAACACCACGCCACCTTCCCCGTAGCTCTTGCCAAGCGCATGATCCGTGCCAGCACTCCAGAAGCGCGTTGTCGCCGGTGCCGCGCACCATGGCAGCGTCCGCTTGTTGCAGCAGCCGACGGCTCCGTCACCCGCGGCGAGCTAGTCCCGCTGTGTACCTGTGGTGCAAGCAGCGAGCCAGGTCTTGTCCTCGACCCGTTCATCGGCTCTGGCACATCTGCGCTTGCTGCCGAGGCGCTGGGCCGGGACTGGCTCGGTATCGAGCTCAACCCCACCTTCGCTGCACTGGCCGACGCCCGCATCGCCGATGGGCGGGTCCACAAAGACGCCGATCGACGCGAGGCGGCGTGAATGGCACATGCCTCGTCGGTGTCATGCGGCTGATACCCGTGACCCACAACCGGTGGATCAGATCAGTCGCACCAGCACCGAGGAGGTGCCATGTCTCCTGAGGAGACCGGGACCGGACGGAACGGCGGCGTCAAGACGCTCGCCATCCGCTTGGATCCCGAAACGCACGCGCAGCTGAGCCTGTTGGCACAGCTGTTGGGCTCGACCATCACTGACCTCATCCGGTCAGCAATCGAGTCGCACATCGCTGCGATCAAGGCAAGCCCGGACGTGGCTGCCAAGGTCGACCAAGTTCGCGCCGATATCGAGCGCGACGCAGCGGCTCGCCGCGAGGCAATTGCCACTCTGTTCGGCGACGACGCATCAGCCCCGGCAGCCGGAATCCGGACGCGCAACCGGAAGGGAGGCGACCCCTCACAAGCCTGATCACAGCCAGGCGCGCGCCGCACCAATCGGTGCGACATCAAATCGGCAGGGGCCGGACGGCATGAGAACTTCGAGTTCTCGCCGTCCGCCCCTGCCTCACCACCTAACCGAAAGGAGGTCACCATGAATCAGCCTCAACAACAGCGGTTCGGCGCCGGGCGGCGTGAACGCGGCGAACTGAGCCGCAGCAAGCCGCAGCCGCCGAGTGGAGGAGGCTCGCCATGAGCGAGCGTCGTCCGACGGGTCAGCCGGAGCCCGAAGGCACAACGCACCCGTGGCATCCCGGCGAGAATGTGGGTGACATCTACAGCATCGATATCGGCACGAACGGCGAGATCTCGGACGTCACCAGGCTCGCCGACCACACCGACTCCGAGGCAACCGCCGAGACCAGCGGTGTCGACGAGCCGCGTGTCTGGGTCGGGTCATGGAGCGACTACAACAACGGCGTCCTGCATGGCCGATGGATCGCCACCGCCCGCGAAGAAGCCGAGATGTGGGCCGACATTCAAGGCATGCTCGCCGAGTCGCCCACCGCTGCCCGCACCGGCGAGCCGGCTGAGGAGTGGGGCATCTTCGACTACGACAACTTCCACGGCTTGCGCATCGGCGAGCAGGAGTCCATCTCCTATGTGGTGAGGATCGCTCGTGGCATCACCCAGCATGGCCCCGCCTTCGCCGCCTACGCCAACGTCATGCAGGACGAGGGCGCGCTCGACAGCTTCGAAGACGACTTTCTCGGCCGTTACGACTCCCTGGAGGACTATGTCGAGCAACTCTGCGATGACCTCGGCTACACCGCCCTGCTCGATCAGCACATAGGAGAAGGCATCCGCAGCTATATCGATATTGACTACGGCGGCCTGGGTCGAGACATGGTCGCTGCCGGTGACATCCATGCTATCGACGCCAATTCCGGCGGCGTCTGGATATTCTGTGCGCACTAGAGAATTCAAATCCAATTACGCTCTCATAACGAAAAGAATGGCGTTGTGGAATCGTCAACGCCATTGCATGCGTGCAATAAAGGCCGTAAAATGGATATTGAATTAAGGAGAAACACAAATGGCTCCAAAAGAAGCCAGACGGCTCGCAAAGCGAATCCGCGACGCCCGGCTCGCGGCCGGTATCTCAGCATCCGAATTATCTCGTCGTTCCGGAGTCAATGTCGCGACTATCACGCGCTACGAGCGCGAACTGATCGCCAATCCGCAGCCCGAATCGCTGCTGCCGATCGCGAACGTCCTCGGAATCCCGACCGCCGACATCTTCGCGTTGCGCCGATGGGTCGGCAAGGACGACCTGCCGAGCTTTGGCTCGTACCTGCACGCGCGCTACGAAGGACTGCCGGACGAAGCGGTAGACGAGCTGCGGAGCCACTTCCACGCCACCGCACTGCGTTACGGCTTCGACAGCCGTCCTGCGCCGGGAGAGGACGAGTACTAACCGAGAACCGTGCGCGAAGGAGGCCGCCAAATGACGAATACTGACAACACCGACCAATCAGTGCTACGGGATCTACGAAAGCTCGTCCCAGACCGTCCAGTACGTGTCAGCGAAGGCCTCGCGATCATCGATGGCATCGCCGCCAAGTTCAGAACTTTGGCCCAAGACCGAGGAGCGCATACGCCCGAAGACTTGATCTCTCAGATCGCGAGCATCCAAATCCAACGTCGGGACCTGCTCGTCGACGCAGAGACATCGTGGTGGCCGCTGGAGCGCCAGTGGGTGATCCGGCTGAACCGACGTACCGATCCTCGCGACCAGCAATTCGCCTTGCTGCGGGAGTTCGCTCGGATCATCTGGCAACCGTTCGAGGCCATCTACCCGTGGCTACATCGCACGATCCTGGAACAGGTGGCTGGGCATGCAGCCGATCGCTTTGCTGCCGAAGTGCTCGTACCAACGGCTCAGCTTCGCCAGGCGCAACAGGCCGGAATCGTGGACGCCGTGGCTCTGGCGGATCGGTTTGGCGTCACGCCGGACACGATCCGGTGGAAGCTTCACGACTTGAACTCGGGACTTCCAACGGCCCGCAATCCGAAGCGTGCACTACCTGGAGATGAGGCAGCATGAACCCCGTAGTCAGTGCCGAGTCAACTCTAAGCCCGACTCAGGCGGTTTCCTACATTCGCGTTTCGACCAACGAGCAAGCAGAACGGGACGGCGATCCCGAGGGCTACTCCATTCCCGCTCAGCGGGAGGCGAACCGTCGCAAGGCATCGGCTCTCGGCGCTGTCATCGTGGAGGAGTTCCTCGACCGAGGAGAGTCTGCAAGGTCGGCTGATCGGCCAGACCTGCAGCGAATGCTCCGATACGTCGCAGAACACACGGGCATCAAGTACGTGATCGTCCACAAGGTCGATCGACTGGCTCGGAACCGAGTCGACGACGTCGAGATCAATCTGGCATTGCGGCGGGCTGGCGTGACGCTTGTGTCGGCGTCGGAGAACATCGACGAGACGCCATCAGGCATGTTGCTGCACGGGATCATGAGTTCGATTGCAGAGTTCTATAGCCGAAACCTCGCCACTGAGGTTCTCAAAGGCATGGACCAGAAAGTTCGATCCGGCGGTACCCCGACGCGAGCCCCGATTGGCTACAAGAACGTCCAGGTGCCCAACGAGGTGGGCAAGCTGGTGCGCACCGTTGAGCTGGACCCTGAGCGGGCACCTCTGATCAAGTGGGCCTTTGAGGCGTACGCCACGGGTGATTGGACGCTCGCAAGGCTTCTCATCGAGTTAGAGCAGCGCGGGCTCACGAACACTCCCACGCCAAAGTTCCCGGTGCGCCCGCTCAAACTCAGCCATTTGCACTCAATTCTGAAGCATCCCTACTACAAGGGAACGGTCGTTTGGCGCGGAGTCGAGTACGAGGGGCGACACCCGATCCTCGTCGACGAGAAGACATGGGCTGAAGTGCAGCGGGTCCTTGCTGGGAAGCGTTCCGGGGAGAAGGCGATTGTTCACGACCACTACTTGAAGTCGAGCGTCTATTGCGGCGAGTGCGGATCCCGGCTGATCGTCACGAACGCCAAGAACCGGCACGGTGTGGTGTACCCGTACTTCGTGTGCGCTGGCCGGCACGAGAAGCGGACCACCTGCACGTTCAAGGCCGTCCTGATCGCCGTCGTGGAGGAACGCGTCGAGGAGATCTACCGGCACGTGCAGCTGAGCCCTGACCTCCGAGACGACATCGAGCACACGCTTACGGCCGAGCTGGCCGCAGCGTCGGCCGCGGCAGAGGCGATCCACCGTGAGTTGAAGCTGCAGAAGCAGCGGCTCACGGGCCAGAGGCAGAAATTGCTCGATGCGCACTATGCCGGTGCGATCCCCCTTGACCTGCTCAAGGCCGAACAGAGCCGCATCACAGTTGAGCTCGAGGCAATCGGTGCGCGACTCGATGCCGCACAAGCCAATTTCGATGTCGTGGCAGAGCACTTGAAGGAAGCGCTCGACTTCCTCAGTGATTGCTATCGGGCGTACGTCACGGCGAGGCCAACGATCCGCCGCGACTACAACCAGGCGTTTTTTGAGCACATCTATGTTGACGACGACGCTGTACGAGTCGATTTAGCCGAGCCGCTTCAGACGCTCGTCGGCACGGATGTTCTTCGGTCGGTTGGACGAGCCGGAGAGGTAGGACCCGCCGAAGCCCCCGGTTCCGTTGAACGGTCGGGAGGCACTGACCCGACAAGCGTGCCGGGGGGATGGTCGATCCATGCCCTGGAATCGATGCGGGCGTCCGCGAGCCGGGCCAAAAGCAAACGGTCCCTCTCAATGGCCTGCGTCGCAGGTTTGAGAGAGACCGTTTTGGTGCCCCCGGCAGGATTCGAACCTGCGCTCCCGCCTCCGGAGGGCGGTGCTCTATCCCCTGAGCTACGGGGGCTGACGCCCCAAGAAACCGGCCAAGCTTATCAGCGGGACGAGCGTGGCAAAGCCAGTGCGATCAGTCCGTGGGCGGAGGCAGTTCGGTTCCGCCGAGCTGCCGCAGCATCTGTTCCATCTGCAGGATCTCGTTCGACTGTGCCGCGTGCATGTTGCCGGCAAGGATCTTCTCGTAGGGCGTTTTCGCGTGGTCGTAGGCGTACTGCGCCATCTCCACTCCGCCCTGGTGGTGGTGGATCATCAACTGCAGGAACAAGATGTTCAGCGCGTCGCCGTGTGACGACAACAGCTTGCGCTCCTGGGCCGGCGTGGCCATGCCGGGCATGAGCCCGTTCGCGGTGAGGTGGGCGTGCCCGGCCATCCACGACATCGGATTCGGGTCGACACGCGGCGCACCCCAGGTCTGCAACCAGCCGAGCATCGTGCCCATCTCGACCGATTGCGACGTCTCGATGTCGAATGCCACCGTCACGATCGCGGGGTTGGTCGAGTTGTCGCGCGCGTAGCCGGCCATGTCGATCGCCTGCTGATGGTGGACCGACATGTCCTCGGCGAAGCCGACGTCGACTGAGCCGAGGGCCGGGAATCCGGACGATTTCGAGACGGAGTCATGGCCCCACAGAAAGCCTGCGCTGACGCCGACGACGAGCACGGCGACTGCGATGATCGACAGCAGAACACGGCGTAGGGACGACTGAGCTTCGGGCTCCGCGTCCGGATCTACCTGCGAATCAGCAGGCATCGTCACTGTGCTGCAGTGAACTGCGGGTGGCCGGGCGTGCTCTGCGACGCGTCGAAGTACGGGTCCTGGCAGCTTGCGCCGTATTCCGGCGTGGTCTGCGGGTTGTAGCGCAGCACGTTGATGAACTTGCTGATCCGAGGGTCGCTGGCCGAGTTCACGAACAGCTGATAGCCCCAGGCCTGCAGCGATATCGGTGACGTCAAGCCTGCGTACGGAGTCAGTGCTTCACGATCCTGGCCCTGCACCATGTTCTGCAGCTTCGTCAGATCACTGTCAGAGATGGTCTTGGGGTTGTAGGTGATCCAGATCGCTCCGTGCTCGAGCATGTGGACCGCGTTCTCGTTCGCGAGCTGGTTGGGATACACCTGCCCGTCGCACTGCGCCCAGATTCCGCTGTGGTTCCCGCCGACCGGTGGCGACTGCTGATAGGTGACCGGAGTCGTGACGTGCGACCGGTCCGAGATCGAATAGAACTTCACGCCGGAGATCTGGCTCGCGCACAAGTTCTCGCTGAGGTAGGACTCCTTCAGCGGCTTACCGACGATCTTGCTGCAACTCTTGACCTGGGAACCGCCGGCAGACGTGGTCTTGGTGTCCTTCTTCGTCACGATGACCACGACGACGATGGCCACCGCGAAGGCCACGATCGCAGCGGTGCTGGCGATCAGGCCCCACGGGCGCTGCTTCTGGTTGACGATCGACTTGTTGGGCTTGCGAACCGGTGGCCGAGCCCCGGGACCCGTCTTCGACCCGGGCGGGGGAGTCGAACCCGGGCGCTTCTGGGCGCTGATGTTGGGCTTGCGCTGGGCCATGGTGTGCAGATCTCCGGAGTCGGGCAGGGATAGGTCGTATGGAGCAAACGCGGTCAGTCTAGGTCTCGGAAACGATGATTGAGCTATGGATCACCGCCCCGCGTGCCCACGAAAGCCCGGCGAATCCGGGCTGCGGGCACCACTACGATTGGCTGGTGACTCCCGCTGAGCTTTCCACAGCCGTACTTGCGGCGGTCGCCGCGTGCATCGAAGCGGGCGAGTTCACCGGCGCCACGCCCACCGAGGCGGTCATCGAGCGCCCGAAAAACCCGGATCACGGGGACTACGCCACCAATATCGCCCTGCGCCTGGCCAAGCCCGCCGGCCAGCCTCCGCGCCAGGTTGCCGAGGCAATCGCCAAGCATCTGGCCACCGCGGAAGGCATCGCCAAGGTAGACGTTGCCGGCCCCGGCTTCCTCAACATCACGCTGAACGCCGATTCACTCGGCTCAGTGGCCAAACTCATCGTCGAGGCGGGCACCGCCTACGGCACCGCGACGACTCTGGCCGGCAAGCACATCAACCTCGAGTTCGTCTCGGCGAACCCGACCGGCCCGGTGCACATCGGCGGTACCAGGTGGGCGGCCGTCGGCGATGCGCTCGCGCGGGTACTGGAGGCCAGCGGGGCGACCGTCACCCGCGAGTACTACTTCAACGACCACGGTGGCCAGATCGACCGGTTCGCCCGCTCGCTGCTCGCCGCGGCTCTCGGTGAGCCCACGCCGGAAGACGGCTACCCGGGCAACTACATCAACGAGATCGCGGACGTCGTGGTCAGCAAGCACCCAGACGTTCTGAGCCTGCCGCGCGAACAGGCGCAGGAGGTCTTCCGCGCCGAGGGCGTCGAGCTCATGTTCGGTGAGGTCAAGCAGTCGCTGCACAACTTCGGGGTCGACTTCGACGTCTACTTCCACGAGAACTCGCTGCACGAGTCAGGTGCTGTCGAAAAGGCGGTCAACCAGCTCAAGGAGTCCGGTCAGCTCTACTTCGCCGAGGACGCCTGGTGGCTTCGCTCCACCGAGTTCGGCGACGACAAGGACCGCGTCGTCATCAAGAGCGACGGCCAGCCTGCCTATGTAGCCGGTGACCTCGCCTACCTTCGGGACAAGCGCGAGCGCGGCGCCGACCTCGCCATCTACCTGCTCGGCGCCGATCACCACGGCTACATCGCGCGGCTGAAGGCTGCGGCGGCCGCGTTCGGCGACAGCCCAGACGTAGTCGAGGTGCTCATCGGCCAGATGGTGAACCTCGTCAAGGATGGCCAGCCCATCCGCATGGGCAAGCGCGCCGGAAACATCATCACGATGGAGGATCTCGTCGAGGCCGTCGGTGTCGACGCCGCGCGGTACTCACTCGAGCGCTCGGCCATCGAGACGACACTCGATATCGACCTCGACCTGCTGGCCAAGCGCTCCAACGACAACCCCGTCTATTACGTGCAGTACGCGCATGCACGCACGCGCCGGATCCGTCGCAACGCCGAGAGTGTCGGCATCGGGCTCGACGAGTTCCAGCCCGAGCTTCTCGACCAGCCAGCAGACGGAGCGCTGCTGACCGCGCTCTCGGAGTACCCGCGCATCGTGGCGACAGCGGCCGAACTGCGCTCGCCCCACCGCATCGCGCACTACCTGGAGTCACTCGCCGGCGTCTACCACCGGTGGTACGACACCAAGGAATGCCGCGTGCTGCCCCAAGGTGACGACGAGATCACCGCCGGCAACCGCACGCGCGCCTGGCTCAACGAAGCCACGCACGTCGTGATCGCCAACGGGCTGGGCCTGCTCGGCGTCAGTGCACCGGAGCAGATGTGAGCCGGACCGCCGCGCACCCGGCCGGCCCGCGTCACGCCGACGGCGAGTTCGACGCGCACGGTGTCAGCGCACCGGCCGATCTCAACGCTCTCGACGCCGCCATCTGGCCGAGCACCGCAGAACGTGTCGACGGTGTCATCCGGATCGGCGGCTGCAGCGTCGTCGACCTGGCCGGCGAGCACGGCACCCCGGCCCTGTTCCTCGACGAGCGCGACCTTCGCGAGCGCGCGCACGCCTACGCGAGCGCCGACGTCGAGGCGTACTACGCGGGCAAGGCGTTCCTCTGCACCGCGGTCGCGCGCTGGATCGCCGACGAGGGCCTCGGCC
>Ga0207698_10000446_pt1 | contig 23801 bp, 21 predicted proteins | sample KBSCornC22_FD_184298 | JGI IMG/M metagenome (GOLD analysis project Ga0207698, IMG submission 184298) | Corn rhizosphere microbial communities from Kellogg Biological Station, Michigan, USA - KBS Corn C2-2 (SPAdes) (version 2) | ecosystem: Host-associated > Plants > Roots > Rhizosphere > Soil ... | reverse complement strand
CTCGACGAAGATGAGCGGATCGTCGGGCAGCGCCGGATGGAAGAAGGCGAAGCAGCGGCGGTCGCGCTCGAGGCGGCGCTTCAGATCGGGGAAGCCGCGGATCTCGTGCACGGCTTCGTACGCGATGAGCCGCTCGAGGATCGCCGCCGAAGTGCTCCAGTCGATGCGCCTCAGCTCGAGGAAGCCGCGGTTGAACCACGAGCCCAGCAGGTGGCAGAGGTCCGCGTCGACGCTGCTCAGCTCCGGCTGCTTGCGGATGGCGTCGACCAGCTCCTGCCTGAGCTGCAGCAGCATGGCCGTGCCGCCGGGCGCCATGTTCATGCGCCGGAAGATCTCCTGCCGCGGGGGCTCCGCCACCCGCTGCAGCAGCGCGAGGTGCTCGGCGCTCGGGTTGGCGTGATAGGCCTGTGCCGCCGCAAGCACGGCATCGCGGTTCGGCGAGAAGTCGCGCGCGAGGTTCTGGAAGAAATGCAGCCGTCCCGCCGCATCCAGCCCGCGATAGAGCGCCAGCGCGCGCCGCGCCATCATGGCGCCCGACGCCTCGCCCTTCTCGGAGATCAGCGTGCGCAGCAGCGTCGCGAGCCGGTCGGCGCGCCGCTGCGCCGGCGTGCGCACGATGCCGCCCGTGAACGTTCCCACGATGCGGTCGAGGAAGGACTTCGCGGCGGTCATGCGGCGGGGCTCCCTGGCTCGTTGTAGCGCTCCCGCAGGACGTTCTTCTGCACCTTGCCCATGGCGTTGCGCGGCAGCTCTGCGACGATGTAGACGCGCTTCGGAACCTTGAAGTTCGCCAGGCGTTTCTTCAGCGCGTCGATCAGCTCGCGCTCGCCCGGAAGCTCTCCCGGTCGTGGAACGACGACACCGATGACGGCCTCGCCGAAGTCCGCGTGCGGCACGCCCACCACCGCGCTTTCCTGCACGCCCGGCAACTCGTCGAGCGCCAGCTCGACCTCCTTCGGGTAGACGTTGTAGCCGCCGGTGATGATGAGGTCCTTCGATCGCCCCACGATGGTGAGGTAGCCGTCGGCCGAGAGCGAGCCCATGTCGCCGGTGCGGAAAAAGCCGTCGGGCGTGAACTCCTCGGCGTTCTTCTCCGGCATGCGCCAGTAGCCGGGGAACACGTTCGGCCCCTTCACCTGCACGTAGCCGATGGTGCCCGCCGCGCAGGGCGAGCCTGCATCGTCCACGACGCGCACGGCGACGCCCGGAAGGGCCGGGCCCACGGAGCCCGCACGCCGCTCGCCCTCCAGTGGATTGGAGGTGAGCATCCCGGTTTCCGTCATGCCGTAGCGCTCGAGGATGCGGTGCCCGGTGCGCGACTGGAATTGCACGTGGGTCTCCGCGAGGAGCGGCGCCGAGCCGGAGACGAACAGACGCATGTGCGCGCAGGCCTCCCGCGTGAGGCCGGGCTCCGCCAGGAGCCGCGTGTAGAGCGTGGGCACGCCCATGAACACGGTCGATGCGGGGAACTCCGCGATGGCGCGTTTGGGATCGAACTTCGCGTGGAAGCGCATGGACGTGCCGTTCATGAGCACGCAATGGCACGCGACGAAGAGGCCATGCACGTGGAAGAGCGGCAGCATGTGGATCAGCACGTCGCCCGGGCGGAAGCCCCAGGAGCGATGCAGCACCTGCGCGTTGGAGCCGAGGTTGCGGTGCGTGAGCATCGCGCCCTTCGAGCGCCCCGTGGTCCCCGAGGTGTAGAGGATCGCTGCCAGGTCGTCGCCCGATCGCTCGACGGTGCGGAAGCTCGTGGGGGCGCCGCGCGCGGCTTCCACGAGCGAGCCCTGGCCGTTCTCGTCCAGCGTGAAGACGTTCCCGATGCCGAGGCGCTGCGCGAGCGGCGCGAGCCACGGCATCGAACGCGGCTGTGCCACCACCGCCCGCGGCTCGGCATTCTCGAGGAAGTAGCCGATCTCCCCTTCCTGGTAGGCGCTGTTGAGCGGCAGGTAGGCGAGGCCCGCGCGGATGCAGCCGAGATAGAGCAGCAGCGCCTCGGCGCTCTTCTCCACCTGCACGGCGACGCGGTCGCCGGGGACGAGGCCGAGGCCCGCGAAGAATGCCGCGTAGCGCGCGCTGCCCGCCTCGAGATCCGCGTAGGTGACCGCGCCGCCGCCGTCGAGATGCAGGAACGGTGACGCGCGGTCCGCGGGAAAGTGCGCCTCGAAGAGGGCGTAGAGGTTCTCGTTGCTCATGGTGATGGCGGCACGATGCCCAGGCGCAGCTCGTCTTCGGCCACGCCGGCCGTGCGGTAGTCGCTGAAGGAAGGGGTGTCGTCGCGGCTCTCGCCGAGGATGGCGGCCACCGCCATGCCCGGCAGCACCTCGATGCGCGCCATGCCGTGGACGGCCGCGACACGCCGCGCCGGTGCCGCGAGCGCGACATACACGCCGCCGCCGGCGCGTCCGGTGATGGTGAGGCCCACCTGCGTGCCGCGCCGCTCGAGCGCGGCCAGGGCGGCCGCCATGTCGACGATGTATTCGCTGAGGATGCGTTTTTCCTCGTCGAGGCGCGCTGCGTGCGAAGCGCTGTCGAGGTAGACCTGGAGGCGCGCGGGCGGCTTGTCCACGTGCTGCCACACGATGTCGGCGAAGCGCCAGGCGCGGGCGCTGCTCACGGGCAGGTTGTCCACGCAGCCGGCGAACGCCTCGCGAACGCCGTCGCGCTCGCCATGGCCTTCGATGACGCCGTCGCATTGCCGGGCTTCGTGGCTCGTGTAGATGCGCTCGAGCTCCGGGCGCCGTGCGGCCTTCCACGGCGGCTCGGGCGCGGCAGCGTCGAAGCGCTCGCGCAGCTTCGCATGACGCTCGCGAAGGCTCGCCGCATCGTCACCGCGCGCCAGCGCCTTGCGCAGCCACGCCGCCACGTCGTCGCCGATTTTCCACGCGGCATTCGCGGGCGCTGCCTTCGCGCGCGACGCCTGCGCGAAGGTCGCCTGCGCCATCGCGCGGAACGCCGCATCCAGCGCATCGACGCCGGAGCTCGCCGCGATCACGGCGGGGCCGGACATCGCGAGCTGCGTGTCGGGGCCGAAGAGCCGCTCCCGGGCGAGATGTGCAAGCATGCTGGCGCCACCATAGCAGTTGCGCCCCAGCACGGCGGCGATCGGCGCGCCGGAAAGCGCCGCGGCGAGCCCCGCCCGGTAGAGCGTGCGGAAGCCGCCGAGCGCGCGCAGTCCCTCGGAGACGCGGGCGCCCGCGGAATCGATGTAGAGCACCAGCGGCGCGCAGTCGCGTGCGGTGCGCTCGAACATCGCCGCCAGCCGTTCGTCCTCCGCGGCTCCGAGCGATCCGCTGGCGATGAAATTCTCGACGAGCGCCACGTGCACCTCGCCCCCGTCGAGCGTGCCGCGCCCGAGCGTGAGGTTGCCGACGCGCTCGGCCGCCGGCTCGAATGCGACCGCCGCGCGCAGCGCTTCCAGCAGCGTCTGCGCCGTCACAGGCACTCCGCGAGCACCACCAGCGGATGCTTCGCCTCGCGCTGCGCCCCGTGCGCCACCTGCTGCCGGCAGCTCGTGCCGGCGGCGACGATGGTGGCGCCGGCGGACGCGCGCACGGCGGGGAGCAGCCCCAGCTCGCCCATCTTCATCGACACCTCGTAGTGCTCGTGGCCGAAGGAGCCCGCCATGCCGCAGCAGCCCGACTCGATCGCTTCCACCGTCGCATCGGGCAGCGTGCGCAGCAGTGCGAGCGTTGCGTCGAAGGTGCCGAACGCTTTCTGGTGGCAATGGCCGTGCACCTTGAGGCGCCCGGGCGACTTGCGCCACGGCGGCTGGATGCGGCCCGCCGCGATCGACGCCGCGAGGTATTCGTCGACGAGCTGTGCGCCCGCGAGCTTGCCGGCCTGGGCATCGCCGGGAAACATCGCGTGGTACTCGTCGCGGAACGTGAGCAGGCACGAGGGCTCGAGGCCCACGATGGGGACGCCCGCATCGAGGTGCGGCGCGAGCGCTTCCATCGTGCGCCGCGCCTCCGCGCGCGCCTGATCCACCATGCCGGCGGTGAGATACGTGCGCCCGCAGCACAACGGCCGCGCGTCCGCCGCCCGGGCCACGATGACGTCGTGCCCCGTGGCCGCGAGCACCTTCGCGGCGGCTGCGAGGTTTTCCGGCTCGAACCAGTTGTTGAACGTATCCGCGAACAGCACGATCGGTTGTCCCGTGGGCCTCGCGTCATGTGCCTCGCGCCCTGCCCTAGCAGTCCACGAGCGCCGGAAGCGAGGTAGCGGACGGCGGCGATCGAACCCGATCACGGACTCGACCAGCGCGCGCGCACCGGGCAACGCCAGCGCCATCGACGCGAGCGGCTGCAGGCGCGCAGCCCACCCTGCATAGCGCGGCAGGTGCGCCACGATGCGGTCGCGCCGCGTGAACCCGTGGCGCTTGCGATGCCCGGCGAGGAACTCGATCTTCATGCGCGCCATGTCGACACCCGTCGGGCACTCGCGCCTGCAGCCCTTGCACGAGACGCACAGCTCGAGCGCCTCGCGCACCGCCTCGCCCGCGTAATCCTCGCCCTCGATCTGCCCCGAGAGGGCAAGCCGCAGCGTGTTGGCGCGCCCGCGCGTGAGGTCCCGCTCGTTGCCCGTGGCGCGATAGCTGGGGCACATGGTGCCGGCATCGAACTTGCGGCAATGGCCGTTGTTGTTGCACATCTCCACGGCGCCCGCGAAGCCGCCCCAGCCGCTCCAGTCGAGCGCGCCCGCGGGCTTCTGCGCCTGGTAGCCGGGCCGGTAGCGGAAGAGCGAGCGATCGTCCTGCCGCGGGGGATTCACGATCTTGCCGGGGTTCATGAGGCCGCGCGGATCGAACCAGGACTTGATCTCGGCGAGGCACGCGGTGAGGCGCGGGCCGAAGAAGGGCGCGATCCACTCCGATCGCACCAGGCCGTCGCCGTGCTCGCCCGAGTACGCGCCCTTGTAGCGGCGCACGAGGTCCGCGGCCTCCTCGGCGATCGCGCGCATGCGCATCGCGCCGTCGCCTTTCATGTTGAGCACCGGCCGCACGTGCAGGCATCCTACCGATGCATGCGCGTACCAGGTGCCCTGCGTGCCGTGCTTGCGGAAGACTTCCGTGAGCTGCGACGTGTATTCGGCGAGGTGCTCGAGCGGCACCGCGCAGTCCTCGATGAAGGAGACGGGCTTGCCGTCGCCCTTCATCGACATCATGATGTTGAGCCCCGCCTTGCGCACGTTCCAGAGCGAGGCCTGCTGCGCGCCGTCGAGGATCGCGACCACCGCATCGGCGAACCCCAGGTCGCCCATGAGCTCGCCCAGCCGCTTCACGCCCTCCAGCTGCGGCGCCTGCTCCGCACCCGCGAATTCCACCAGCAGGATCGCGTCGGGCGCGCCCTTCACGAAGCGCTGGATGACCGGCGCGAACGCGGGATTGCCGAGCGCGAGATCGAGCATCGTGCGATCGACCAGCTCCACCGCGCACGGGCCCAGCTTCACGATGTGCTGCGCGGCGTCCATCGCATCGTAGAAGCGCGGGAAGTGCGCGACACCGAGCGCCTTGTGCTTCGGCAGCGGGGCCAGCCGCAGGTGGATCTTCTCGAACCACGCGAGCGTGCCTTCGCTGCCCACGAGGAGGCTCGCGAGGTTGGGCAGCCGGTTCAGGTTATATCCCGCGACGTTGCGCGCGGTGTTCGGCCAGCGCGCGGCGATCTCGTCGCGCTCGCGCTCGTGCAGTGCCGCGGCCTTGCGCTGGATCTCCGCAATGCGCGCATCGAGCGGCTGCGCATCGAAGCGCCCGCGCACGCCCGTCGGCAGCCATGCCTCGATGGCCTCCACGCGATCGACCATGTTGCCGTACATGAGGGAGCGCGAGCCGCACGAGTTGTTGCCGCTCATGCCGCCGAGGGTGGCCTGCGCCGAGGTGGACACGTCCACCGGATACCACCAGCCCTGCGTGCGCAGGCTCGCGTTGAGCGTATCGAGCACGACACCGGGCTCGACCACCGCGCGCCCTGCATCGGCATCCACCGAAAGCACGCGGTTCAGGTACTTGCTGTCGTCGATGACGAGCGCCTCGCCCACGGTCTGGCCGCACTGCGACGTGCCGGCGCCGCGCGGCAGTATGGCCACGCCTTCCTCGAGCGCGACCTGCATCGCGGCGATCGCGGCCTCGGCATTGCGGGGCACGACCACGCCAACGGGAGTGACCTGGTAGATGGACGCGTCGGTCGCATAACGGCCGCGGCTCGCGGGATCGAAGAGCACCTCGCCATCGACTTCGGCGGCCAGGCGGCGGGCAAGCGGCGATCTTTCGCCGCCTCGGGCGAATCGCACCGGGAGCGGGTTGGGGTGGGTCATGGGGGTTTTTACCGGCGTGCCATGTCAAACGACTGCTGCTGCGGCATTATGGACGCAAAGGTCCCCAACGAGGAGAAGCCCATGCCCGCCGGCCGCCATTTCCTGCAGATCCCCGGCCCCACCAACGTGCCCGATCGCGTGCTGCGCGCGATGGACCGTCCCACCATCGACCATCGCGGGCCGGAGTTCCAGCAGCTCGGCAAGGAAGTGCTCGAAGGCGTCAAGCGCATCTTCCAGACGAAGCATCCGGTCGTCATCTATCCCGCCTCCGGCACCGGCGCGTGGGAAGCGGCGCTGGTGAATACGCTTTCGCCGAAGGACCGCGTGCTCATGGTCGAGACGGGGCACTTCGCGTCCCTCTGGCACAAGATGGCGAAGAAGCTCTCGCTCGACGTGGAATTCATCCCGGGCGACTGGCGCCATGGCGCGGACCATGCGGCCATCGAGGAGCGCCTCAAGGCCGACACGGGACAGGCGATCAAGGCCGTGTGCGTCGTGCACAACGAGACCTCCACCGGCGCCACCACGCGCATCCCGCTCGTGAGGAAGGCCATCGACAACGCGAAGCATCCGGCGCTGCTGATGGTGGACACCATCTCCTCGCTCGGCTCCATCGACTATCGCCACGACGAGTGGGGCGTGGATGTCACGGTGGGCGGCTCGCAGAAGGGACTCATGCTGCCGCCGGGGCTGTCGTTCAACGCGCTCTCGCCGCGCGCGCTCGAGGCCAACAAGTCCGCGGGACTCATGCGCTCGTTCTGGGACTGGGCGGAGATGCTCGGCCCGAACGCGAACGGGTTCTTCCCCTACACGCCTGCCACCAACCTGCTCTACGGCCTGCGCGAGGCGATCCACATGCTCGAGGAGGAAGGCCTCGCGAACGTGTTCGCGCGCCACGACCGCCATGCGGAAGCCACGCGCCGCGCCGTGCGCGCTTGGGGCCTGGAGATCCTCTGCCAGGATCCGGCCGAGTACAGCTCCTCGCTCACGGCGGTGATGATGCCCGCGGGCCACGACGCGGATGCCTTCCGCCGCGTCGTGCTCGAGAACTTCGACATGTCGCTGGGACAGGGCCTGTCGAAGCTTTCGGGGAAGATCTTTCGCATCGGCCATCTCGGCGACTTCAACGACCTGTCGCTGATGGGCACCCTGGCCGGCGTGGAGATGGGCCTCGAGCTCGCCGCGGTCCCGCACAGGAAGGGTGGCGTGCTCGCGGCCATGGAGCACCTCACGGCCGCGGCGCGCGGCAAGCACGCCGACCGCCGCGCGGCCTGAAGCCATGGCCGACATCGACCTGCGCCGCGTGCACGGCCTCGGGCTCGAGGGCGCTCGCGCCGCTGCGGACAGCATGATGGCGACACTGGCCCAGCGCTTCGGCCTGCGTGGCCAGTGGCACGAGAACGTGCTCAAGTTCGAGCGGCCGGGCGTCACCGGCGCGCTCGCGGTGGACGAGCGCAACCTGCACCTCAGCGTCTCGCTGGGCTTCCTGCTCAAGGCGATGCGCGGCTCGATCGAAAGCGCCGTGCTGCGGGAGCTGGACACGCTCTTCGCGGGCGGCCCCGGCGCGGCTAAGCCGACTTCCGCGCCCGGCGGTTCTCGAACATCCGGTTGACGATCTCCGATTCGCGCGCGCGGATGGCTTCCAGGAATTCGTCCGCGCCGCGCATCTCGCGGAAGGAACAGAAGCCGCGTTCGAGGAAATCCTGCAGGTCCGAGAGGCCGGCCACCTTCGCCGGCTGGCGCATGAGGCGCAGCGTCTGCAGCACCAGGGGCTTGCGCACCAGCTCGTCGAGGCGCTTGCCCACAGCGCCGATGAGGTCGACCTGCCGCTCGCGTTCCCCGAAGGTCGCTGCGGCGCGGTTCGCCTCGGCGTAGCTCTCCTCCGTGATCGGCCCGGGAGGCAGTGCCGCGGCCACGCGATGGTCGAGGTCCTCGGTGAGCGCCTCCAGCTCGATCGCGAGCGCCGCCGTCTCCACCGCGGTCTTCGGCAGCAGGCGCGACATGGCGGGCAGGATGCGGATCATCGCCTGGTCGCGATGGCTGAAGTCCTTGGGCCCGTAGAGGTCTTCGAGGAAAAACCGCGTGGCGGCGTGGTACCGGGGCTGCGAGGAAAGGTCGGCGTAGGTCGAGGCAAGCCGCTCGCGCTGCCAGCCCTTCAGCTCCGCAAGCCGTGGCGGCGTGGCCTCGTGATCGCCGCGGAGGGACTTGAGCTTGTGCAGGTGCGCCCGCAGCGCGCCGCTTCCCGCTTCACCGTCTGGCACCATGCCTCCCCGTGTCCGCCGCATCCCGTTGGATACGTGCGATCGCAGCTAGTTTTACAACTTATATTTCAATGGTTTGCAGGTTGTTCTTGAGAAATAACTTGAATCACGCTCGTGCAACGTGCGCGCCCTATAATGGGATATCGTGCCCGTGACGAGGAGTGCGCCATGAGCGACATGATGGCTCTCGAGGAGCGCTTCGGGGCCAGCAACTACGCGCCGCTGCCGGTGGTCCTCACCCGCGGCGAGGGCGTGTGGCTGTGGGATGTGGAGGGCCGGCGCTACCTCGACATGCTCTCGGCCTACTCGGCCGTGAGCTTCGGCTACGGCCATCCGCGCCTGCTGGCGGCGCTCGAATCGCAGGCGCGGCGGCTCGCCGTGACCTCGCGCGCTTTCCACAGCGACCGGCTGCCGCCCTTCCTCGCGCGCGTCTGCGAGGTCACCGGCATGGACCGCGCGCTGCCCATGAGCACGGGCGCCGAAGCGGTCGAGACGGCCATCAAATGCGTGCGCAAGTGGGCCTACACGGTGAAGGGCGTGCCCGAGGGCGCGGCCGAGATCGTGTGCTGCACCGGCAACTTCCACGGCCGGACGTCGACCATCGTGGGCTTCTCCTCCGAGCGCCAGTACCGCGAGCATTTCGGCCCCTTCAGCGGCGGCTTCGTGGCCATTCCGTTCGGCGACGCGCGGGCGCTGGAGGCCGTGATCAACGAGAACACCGCGGCCTTCCTCGTGGAGCCGGTGCAGGGCGAGGCGGGCATCGTCGTGCCTCCGGAAGGCTATCTCGCCGCCTGCGCGCGCATCTGCCGCGAGCGCGGCGTGCTGCTGGTGGTGGACGAGGTGCAGACGGGGCTCGGCCGCACCGGCCGCGTGCTCGCCTGCCACCACGAGGACGTGAAGCCCGACGGCATCATCCTCGGCAAGGCGCTCGGCGGCGGGTTGCTGCCGGTCTCGGTCTTCGCCGCGCGCGAGGAGATCATGGGCGTGTTCCGCCCGGGCGACCACGGCAGCACCTTCGGCGGCAACGCGCTCGCCGCGGCGGTGGGGCTCGAAGCGCTCGCGGTGCTCTTCGACGAACGGCTCGCGGAGCGCGCGGCAACCTCGGGCGAGTACTTCCTGGGAAAGCTGCGCGCGATCGCGAGCCCGGTGATCCGCGAGGTGCGCGGCAAGGGCCTGCTCATCGGCATGGAGCTCGAGCCTGCGCGCGTCGCGGCGCGCGACTTCGTCGAGACGCTGCTGCGCCACGGCGTGCTCAGCAAGGACACGCATGGCACGGTCGCCCGCTTCGCACCGCCGCTGGTGATCGAGCGCCACGAGGTCGACTGGGCCGTCGAGCGCATCCGCGACGCACTGCGCGAGTACGGGCCGGTGCTGGAGAAGGCGGCCTAGGTTCACGCGCCTGCCTCGCCCCGTAGCGGCAGTTCCGCCAGCTCCGCGCGCACGCCTGCGCCCGGGGCCACATGCAGGTAGCCCACGCTGATCGGCAACCTGAAGCGCCGCGGTCCCGCGCTGCCCGGGTTCACGAAGAGCACGCCCGCCGCCTCGCGCACCAGCGGCTTGTGCGAATGGCCGGAGACCACGGCCGCGAAACCCTCGCGCACCGGATCGAGATCGAGCTCGTGCAGGTCGTGGATCACGAAGATGCGCGCGCCGGCCACTTCGAGGGTCGCCGTGAGCGGAATGCCCTCGGCCCACGGCCCGCGGTCGTTGTTGCCGGCGACCACGGTCAGCGGCGCCACCGCCTCGAGCGCCTGCAGCACTTCGCGATTGCCGATGTCGCCCGCGTGCACGATGCGGCTGCAGCCGCGCATCGCCGCCAGCGCCTCGGGACGCAGGAGGCCGTGGGTGTCGGAGATGAGCCCGACCTTCACGGCCTCCGGGGTCTTCAGGCCAGGCGCGAGCTGCGCAGCGGCAGGTCGCGTACCGGCTTCCCGGTCGCCGCGTGGATCGCGTTCAGCACCGAGGGCGCCACCACGCAGATGGTGGGCTCGCCCACGCCGCCCCAGAAATCGAGGCTCGGGACCAGCACCACTTCCACCTTCGGCATCTCGGCCATGCGCACGACGGGGTAATCGTGGAAGTTCGACTGCGCGATGCGGCCCTTGTCGACGCTGCACTCGCCGTAGAGCGCCGCGCTGAGGCCGTACGCGACCGAGCCTTCCACCTGTGCCGCGATCTGCGAAGGATTCACCGTGTGGCCGCAATCGAGCCCCATCACCATGCGGTGGACCTTCACCTTGCCCTCGGGCGTGATCGACACCTCCGCCACGGCCGCGGAGTAGCTGAAGTACCCCATGAACTGCGCGATGCCGCGATAGACCCCCTTCGGCGTGGGCGTGCCCCACCCGGCCTTCTCGGCGACGGCGTTGAGGACGCGCAGGTGCTTGGGATGGTCCGCGAGGTACTGGCGGCGGAACTCGAGCGGATCCTTGCCGGCGGCCTTCGCCACCTCGTCCATGAAGCACTCGAGGTAGATCCCGTTCTGGTTCGTGTTCACGCCCCGCCACGGCCCCACGGGCACGTGCGTATTGCGCATCGCGTACTCGAGCAGGATCGTGGGGAAGGAATAGCCCAGCTGCGCGTCACCCGGCTCCGTCCACAGCCCCTGGAGCTGGCGCTTGTCCTTGCCGTCGGCGATCGAGGCGGGGTTCACGAACGCGTTGATCGATTGCCCCGAGATGCGCACGTGCATGCCGGTGACGTTGCCCTTGTCGTCCAGGCCCGCGGCGAGGCGGCACTGCGAGATCGGGCGGTAGAAGTCGTGCTGGATGTCCTCCTCGCGCGTCCAGATGAGCTTCACCGGCGTGTCGGGGAACTGCTTCGCGATGGTGGCGGCCTGGCGGGTGTAGTCCTGGTTGCCGCCGCGGCGGCCGAAGCCGCCGCCGAGATCGTTGCGATGGACCTCGCACTGCGCGAGGGGCAGGCCCGAGGCCTCCGAGAGCGCCGCGAGCGACGCCTCGGCATTCTGCGTCGGCACCCAGCACTCGGCGCGGTCCTTCGAGATGCGCGCGGTGCAGTTCATCGGCTCCATGGTCGCGTGTGCGAGGAACGGCGTGCTGTAGACCGCCTCGACCTTGCGCGGGGAGGCGGCGATGGCACGGAGCGCATCGCCCTCGTCGCGGTACTTGAAGGCGTTGTCCGCCTCGAGGCCGGCCTTGAGGTGCGCCGCGATCGTGGCCGAGGAGGCGCTCGCGCCCTCGCCTTCGTCCCACACGATCGGCAGCGCGTCGGCCGCCTTCTTCGCGTGCCACCACGTATCGGCCACCACGGCCACGGCGCCGTCGTCCACCTTGACGACCTTCTTCACGCCCTTCATGCCGGCGACCTTCGACTCGTCGTAGCGCACGACCTTGCCGCCGAACACCGGGCATTGCTTGATCGCGGCATTGAGCAGGCCGGGCGGGCGCACGTCGATCGCGAACTGCTTGCTGCCGTCCAGCTTGTCGGCGGTATCGAGGCGCTTCAACGGCTGGCCCGCGATGGTCCATTCGCGCGGGTCCTTGAGCTTGATGGACTTGGGATCGGGCGGCGTCACCTTCGCGGCGGCGTCGCAGACCTTGCCGTAGGTGGTGCTGCGGCCGCTCGCCGGATGCGTGATCACGCCCTTCGAGGCCTTCACCTCGGCCACCGGCACGCCCCACTGGTCGGCGGCCGCCTGCATCAGCATCATGCGGGCGGCGGCCCCGCCACGGCGCACGTAATCCTCGGACGTGCGAATGCCGCGGCTGCCCCCCGTGCCCATCTCGCCCCACGCCCGCTTGCTGGCGAGGTTGCGCCCGGGCGTGACGGGCTCGGTCACGACGCGGCTCCAGTCGCAGCCGAGCTCCTCGGCCACGAGCTGTGCGAGCCCGGTGAGCGTGCCCTGCCCCATCTCGGCACGCGCGATGCGGATGGCGCAGGTCTCGTCGGGGCGGACCACCACCCAGACGTTCAGCTCGCAGCCCGCGGCGTTGGTCGCGGAGGCCGATTGCGCGTCCGCGAAGGGCACGTGCAGGCCGAGTGCCAGGCCACTGCCGGCGGCGGCGGTCCCGACGATGAAGCGGCGGCGGGAAACGCTGGCGATTTCGTCTTCGAATGTCTTGGTCATGGCGTCCTCCTCAGGCCTTGGCCTTGGCGATCTCGGCCGCGCGATGCACCGCCGCGCGGATACGCTGGTAGGTGCCGCAGCGGCAGATGTTGGTCATGGCCGCGTCGATGTCGGCATCGCTGGGCGCCGGGTTCTTCGCCAGCAGCGCCGAGGCGGCCATGATCTGGCCCGACTGGCAGTAGCCGCACTGGGGGACGTCCACCTCCGCCCACGCCTTCTGCACCGGGCTCGAAGCGCCGGGCGCCAGCCCCTCGATGGTCACGATGCGGTCGGAATCCTTGAGGCTGCCGACGGGCACGGAGCACGAGCGCCGCACCTCGCCGTTGATGTGGACCGAGCACGAGCCGCACTGGGCCACGCCGCAGCCGAACTTCGTGCCCGTGAGCCCCGCCTGCTCGCGCAACGCCCAGAGCAGCGGCGTATCGGGCTCGACATCGAGCTCCCGGTTGCTGCCGTTGATGTTCAGCTTCATCGCCTTCTCCTCGGTTCGTTACGCCTTCACGGGCGCGGTCTTCACTTCGCGTCGAAGCACCTTGCCAACATTCGTCTTCGGCAGCTCCTTCCAGAATTCCACGATTTTCGGCACCTTGTACCCGGTCAGGTACTTGCGGCAATGGGCGACGACCTGCTCTTTCGTGAGGGCCGGGTCGCGCGGCACGATCACCACCCGCACCACCTCGCCCGAATGCTCGTCGGGGGCGGCCACGGCGCAGACCTCGCCCACGCCGGGGAGCATCGCGACCACGTCCTCGACCTCGTTGGGGTACACGTTGAAGCCGGAGACCAGGATCATGTCCTTCTTGCGGTCGACGATCTTCACGAAGCCCTCCGGCGTCATGAGGCCGATGTCGCCGGTGCGGAAGGCGCCGTCCGCCGTCATCGCCTTCGCGGTCTCCTCGGGGCGGTTCCAGTAGCCCTTCATCACCTGCGGGCCGGCGATGCAGATCTCGCCCGTCTCGCCGGGAAGAAGCTCGCGGCCCGCCTCGTCGCGGATGGTGACGATGGTCGACGGAATCGGCAACCCCGCGGTGCCGTTGAACTCGAAGCCGGGCCCCACGGGGTTGATGCAGGCGCCTGGCGAGGTTTCCGTGAGGCCGTAGGCTTCGACCAGCGGCTGCCCCGTGACCGCCTTCCAGCGCTCCGCCACCGAGCGCTGCACCGCCATGCCGCCGCCGAGGGCGAGGCGCATGCGCGAGAAGTCGAGCTTTTCGAAGCCCGGGGTGTTGAGGAGCGCGTTGAAGAGCGTGTTCACGCCGGTGATGCACGTGAACTGCCACTTGCCGAGCTCCTTCACGAAGCCGCGCAGGTCGCGGGGGTTGGTGATGAGGATGTCGTGCGCCCCGATGTTCATGAACACGAGGCAATTCCCGGTGAGCGCGAAGATGTGGTACAGGGGGAGCGCCGTGATGACGATCTCGCGATCGCTGAGGGTGGTGCCCCACCAGGCCTCGCATTGCATCAGGTTCGCCACGATGTTGCGGTGCGTGAGCATCGCGCCCTTGGAGATACCCGTCGTCCCGCCGGTGTACTGCAGGAAGGCCACGTCTTCGGGGCCGAGGGGCGGCTCGTCCAGCGGCAGGCGCGTGCCGGCGGCGAGCGCGTCGCGAAAGGCGGTCGCCTCGAGGCGCCACGGGGGTACCAGGCGCTTCACGTGCTTCACCATGAAGTTCACGACGGCCGAGCGCGGGAAGCCCAGGAGGTCGCCCAGCCCGGTGGTGATGACGGTCCGCACCTTCGTACGCGGCAGCGCCTGCTCCAGCGTGCGCGCGAAGTTCTCGAGGATCACGATCGCCTCGGCGCCGGAATCGGCGAGCTGCTGCTCCAGCTCCCGCGGCGTATAGAGCGGGTTGCAGTTCACGACCGTCAACCCCGCGCGCAACACCGCGAAGATGGCCACGGGGTACTGCAGCACGTTCGGCATCATCAGCGCCACGCGCGCGCCCCTGGCGAGGCCGGCATGGGACTGCAGCCATGCCGCCAGGTCGCGGGAGAGCCGATCGAGCTCGCGGTAGGTGATCGTGCGGCCCATGCACGTGAACGCGGGACGCCCGGCGAAGCGCGCCACGCTGCCCTCGAGGATGTCGCGCACGCTTGCGTGCCGCTCCGGGTCGATGCGTGCAGGCACGCCCGGCGGATACGAGCGCAGCCAGGCGTGCTCCTCCATCATGTTTTCCACCTTCGTCGCCATCGTGCGTGCGCCTCTGCTGGTGGCCGGAGTGTACCGGACCGGTGAGCTGCGTTGCATGCCGCGGCGGAAACTCGGCAGCCCTCGCCGCTGCCCAAGGGCCATTCCCACCGCGAAGAAGGAGAACACCATGACGACGAAGACCGGCAGCGGCGAGGCAGGCGAGCACGACAACCGGGCCAGCGCCGAGGGCGCCGGCGACGCGCTGCGCGAGTCGGCGGAGCGTATCTGGCTCGCGGGACTGGGCGCGCTGGAGCGCATGAAGTCGGAGGGCCCGCGCATGTTCGAGAACCTGGTCGAGCAGGGACGCAACATGAGCGCGCAGGCGAAGGATGCCGCCGACAAGGCGCTGCGCGGCATGCGCGAGGCCAATTTCGAGGGCGCGGGCCGGTGGGAGAAGTTCGAGCAGGCGATCCAGGAGCGCGTATCCAAGTCGCTGAGCGGGCTGGGCGTCATGACCAACCGCGAGGTCGAGGCGCTCTCGAGGCAGGTGGCGGAGCTGAACGAGCACGTGCGCGAGCTGATGCTGGCCGGCGCCGCGGCGGCCGCGCCGAAGGCCCGCTCCTCCTCCGGCAGCCGCAAGGCGAGCCGCACCCACACGACGCGCAAGGCCGCGGGCGCCGCGCGAGCCAAGGCGGGCGCCAAGGCCGGGACGCGCAAGGCGGCCGCGGGCCGCGCGAAGACGAAGAAACGTTCCGGGCGCTAGGGAAGCCCCGGAGCTTCCCTAGCCCTCGCGCACTGCGGCGATCGCATCCATCTCGATGAGGTAGCCGTAGTGCAGCTGGGCCACGGGCACCACGGTGCGCGCGGGCCGATGGCTGCCGAGGCGGGCCGCGTAGAGCGCATTGAAGGCGGGCCAGTGCGCGATGTCGGTGATGTACACCGTGACCTTCACGATCTCCCCGGCCGAGCTGCCCGCCGCCTGCAGGATCGCGAGCACGTTCGAGAGCACCTGGCCCGCCTGCTCCTCGAACGATACGAGCCGGCGCTCCGGCGCCGCCGGATCGATGGGCAGCTGTCCTGCGACGTACACGAGCCCGGCGTGCACGACGGCTTGCGAATAGTGGCCGCGCGCCGCTGGGGCGCGCTCCGTGCTGACATGCCTCATCTCGCTCCTCCAATGGAAACGGGCCGGTCTTGGACCGGCCCGCTCGCATGCGCCGCGCCGCTCCCGGCGGCGCCGGGGATCACTTCAGGTGCTTGGCGACCAGCTTGGTCATCTCGAACATCGACACCTGCTTCTTGCCGCCGAACACTTCCTTGAGTTTGTCGTCGGCGTTGATCATGCGCTTGTTCGTTTTGTCCTGGAGATTGTTCTTCTTGATGTAACCCCACAGCTTGCTCGTCACCTCGGTGCGCGGCATGGGGGTGGTTCCGACGACGGCGGAGAGCGTGGTGCTCGGCGTCATCGGCTTCATGAAGGCCGCGTTCGGCTTGCGCTTCGCGGCGGGCTTCTTGGCGGCCTTGGCGGCCGGCTTCTTCGTTGCGGCCTTCTTGACCGCTGCCTTCTTGGCGGGGGCTTTCTTGGCCGCCGGTTTTTTTGCTGCCTTCTTGGATTTCTTAGCTGCCATTGATTGAATCCTCCAGAATTTGATGGTGATGTTTGGTTGCCAACATCCCGCCCTCATGGCTGAGACAGCGAGAGGATGCACAAGCGCAAAACGACTTGTCAACCATTTTCCCTCTGGAAAATGGGATTTCTCCCTCTGACGTGTCGCCTGCGCAACACCTGCGCACGCTTCGCGCGCATGATGAGCGCGAAGCGCGTTGCGAGAGGGAACGCACGATGGTGAACTGCATCACACGCCCATGAGACCCGCGCCCGGCGATCCCGCACCCGACTTCGAGGGCCTCGCCACGGACGGCGAGCGCGTGTCGCTCGCGCAATTCCGCGGGCGCAAGCTCGTCATGTACTTCTACCCGAAGGACGACACGCCCGGCTGCACCCGACAGGCGTGCTCCCTGCGCGACCACCACGCCGAGATCGCCGCGAAGGGCGCTTCCGTGCTCGGCGTCTCGACGCAGGACGCCTCTTCGCACGCGGCGTTCACGCGCAAGTTCGGCCTCGATTTCCCCCTGCTCGCGGACACCGACGGCCGCGTCGGACGCGCCTACGGCACGCTGGGCGGCAGCGGCCTGGTCGCGAAGATCCGCTCCCACCTCGGGCTCGCCGAGCGCGTGACGTTCGTGATCGACGAGCAGGGACGCATCGCGCACGTGATCGACAAGCCGGACGTCGCGCGGCACGCCGAGGAAGTGCTCGCCCTGCTCTAGCCGGGGCGCCGGAGCTCGTCCACCACGATCTGCACCACTTCGGGCGCACCGAAGAGCGAGATGTGCCCGTAGCCGCGCAACGCCACGTTGCGGGCCCACTCCAGCCGGCTCGCATCCTGGGGCGCGATCATGTCGTCGTGCATCGAATAGATCGAGAGCGCGTCCGGATGGTGCAGGGCCGCCTCCCGCGCAGCGAGCTCGCGCAGGAATTCGCTCCCGGGGCGCATCTGGCGCGCGTTCGCACCGACGCCCCAGGGCGCGAGCCACGTGCCGCGATGCGGAGAGCCGATCGTCACCAGCCTCGCCACGCGGGTGCGGCCGCGTTTGGCGAGGTAGAGCCGCGCGGCGAGCCCGCCCATGCTGTGCGCCACCAGCGCCACGCGCCGCGCTCCGCCGCCGGAGATGCGTTCGATGGCCGCGTGCAGGTCCTCCTCGAAGCGCTCGATCGGCGCCATGTGCGAGCGGCAGTTCGGCGCGTATACGGGGCCCACGCCCCGTGCCTCGAGCGCACGCACGAAGCCCCTCCAGCAGCCGCGGTTCACCAGGTAGCCGTGCACGAGCACCACCGGCATCGCTCCGGGGGCGTCGTCTGGCGGGTCAGGCCGAAGCCAGTGCCGCTCCCACGGCACGTACACCAGCGCCATCGCCAGGAACGCCACCCATTCGCGCAGGAAAGCGGCCGGGCCGCCCAGCACGCCGATGCGCTCGTCGGCCGAACGCGGCGCGCGATGGGCCCACGAAATGGCGTACATGGAAGCCACACCCACGAAGCGCGTGCCGAGCACCAGTGCGGGCACGAGAGCCACGGACGCGGCTGCGCTCCAGCCGCGATGGTGGGCCCACCAGGCGATAGTGGCATACAGCGCGAGCTCGGCCCCCTGGGCGCGGCGCATCTGGCGTGCAAGCATGGGGCGGGAGTATATCGGTGCTACCATCCTGCGACCGCGCGGCGGCCGCCGCGCCGAGCGAAAGGACGCCACCGCTGCACGCCGCGACGATCTTCCTCAGCGCCTTCCTGCTGTTCCTGGTGCAGCCCATCCTCGCGAAGCAGATCCTGCCGTGGTTCGGCGGCGCGGCGATCGTCTGGACCCTGTGCATCGTGTTCTTCCAGCTCGTGCTGCTCCTGGGCTACGCCTACGCGCATTGGCTGGCACGCCTCGCGAACGGCCGCCGGCAGGCCTGGATCCACGTGGCGCTCCTCGCCGCCAGCCTCGCCTTCCTGCCCGTGGCGCCCGATCCGTCGTGGAAGCCCGGCGGCGGGGACAACCCCGTCACGCGCATCCTGATGCTGCTCTTCGCGACCGTGGGCCTGCCCTATTTCCTGCTCTCCTCCACGAGCCCGCTCATCCAGTCGTGGTTCGCGCGTGCGTACCCGGGCTCCAGCCCTTACCGGCTTTTCGCGTTGTCGAACTTCGCCTCGATGCTGGCGCTCCTCGGCTACCCGTTCCTCATCGAGCCCTGGCTCGCCGCGGGACGGCAATCGCGATGGTGGTCGGCGGGCTACGCGCTCTTCGCCCTCGGATGCGCCACCCTGGCATGGCAATCGCGCGCGCTGCCGAGCCTCACCGTCGAGGGTGGCCAGACCCGGGCCATCGCGACCGAGCCGCCGCCCCCCGCGCGCGCCATCGCCCTCTGGCTCGCCCTCGCGGCCGCCGCGTCGGTGGTCCTGCTGTCGGTCTCGAACCACCTCACCCAGAACATCTCCTCGATACCCCTGCTGTGGGTGATCCCGCTCGCGGTCTACCTGCTCACCTTCATCCTCTGCTTCGAGAGCTCGCGCTGGTACCGCCGCGACCTCTACCTCGCGAGCCTCGCGGTGGCGCTGGGCGCCATGGCGTGGTTCCTCGCCGACAAGCGCGTGCAGTTCGAGCTGCTGTGGCAGATCGCCGTGTTCACCATCGGGCTCTTCTTCGTCTGCATGTTCTGCCACGGCGAGCTCGCCCTGCGGCGGCCGGGCCCGCGGCACCTCACGCTCTTCTACCTCGTGGTGTCGCTGGGCGGCGTGCTGGGCGGCGCGCTGGTGGGCATCGTGGCGCCCGTGACGCTGCCGGGCTACCTCGAGCTCGACATCGCGCTGGTGGCGGTGGCGCTGCTCGCCATCGCGGCCCACGCCGGGCGCGCGCCGCCCCTCATGGCGGGGCTCGTGGCCGTCGCGGCCGCGATGATGGGCTCGCTTGCCTGGCGCGTGCACACCTTCACCGAGGACACGGTCTACATCGAGCGCAACTACTACGGAGTGCTGCGCGTGAAGGAAAACCGCGCGCGCGCCGACGACCCGGACAGCCGCTACCGATCGCTCGTGCACGGCACCATCCTGCACGGCGAGCAGTGGCTTGCGGAGAAATACCGCCACTCCGCCACCAGCTACTACAAGACCACCTCCGGCATCGGCCGCACGCTCCTCGCCTACGAGGGCAAGGCGATCAAGGTGGGCATCATCGGGCTGGGCGCGGGCTCGATCGCCGTCTATGCCGATGCGGACGACACCTACCGCTTCTACGACATCAATCCCGCGGTGGTGGGCATCGCGAACAAGTGGTTCACGTACCTCGCCGATTCGTCCGGCCACATCGAGACGGTGCTGGGCGACGCGCGCCTTTCGCTCGAGCGCGAGCCGCCGCAGGGCTTCGACGTGCTGGCGGTGGACGCCTTCGCGGGCGACTCGATCCCGGTGCACCTGATCACCGTGGAAGCCTTCACCGAATACCTGCGCCACATGAAGCCCGACGGCGTGATCGCCTTCCACGTCTCGAACCGCTTCCTGGACCTGAAGCCGGTGCTGCTCGCCATCGCCGAGCGGCACGGCCTGCACTACGCCTACATCCACGAAACCGGCGAGAGCGGCGCGACCACGAGCGACTGGGTGCTGCTCACGCGCAACCGGCGCTTCCTCCTGCAGCCGCGCATCGTCGAGGCGACGGAGCCGGTCGTGCCGCGGCCCGACTGGCGCACCTGGACCGACGACTACAACAACCTGGTGCAGGTCTTCAGGTACTAGAAAGCGCCTCCGCGACGCGCTCGGCGATGACCGCGCTCACGCGTTCGTTGGACTCGAGCGTCACGCCGGCGATGTGCGGCGTGAGGATGAGGCGCGGTGCACCCTCGAGCGGCGTGCCCGCCTCCAGCGGCTCGTTGTCGTAGACGTCGAGCGCTGCACCGCCCAGCCGGCCCTCGCGCAGCAGCGCCGCGAGGGCAGCCTCGTCCACGATGCCGCCGCGGGACGTGTTCACCAGGACGGCGCCCGGCTTCATGCGTGCCAGCGTCGCGGCTTCGAAGAGGCCGCGCGTCTCGGGCGCGAGCGGCAGGTGCAGCGACACCACGTCGCTTTCGGCGAGCAGCGCCTCCAGCCGCCGGGGCTGCACGCCGTGCTCGCTCCACGCGGGATCCGACGCATCGAGCTGCGGGTCGAACGCGAGCAGCTTCATCCCCAGGGCGGAGGCCTTGCGCGCGGTCGCCCGTCCGATGCTGCCGAACCCCACCAGGCCCAGCGTCTTGCCGCCGATCTCGCGGCCACGGCCGAGCGCCTCGCGCGGCCACTTCCCGGACGCCACTTCCGCCGACGAGAAATACGCCCCGCGCAGCAGCAGCATCGCCGTGGCGATCACGTATTCCGCGACCGACCCGGCGTTGGCACCCGTGGCCGGGATGACGCTGATGCCGCGCCGCTCGCATTCGTGCACGTCGATGTTGTCCAGGCCCACCCCGAGCCGGCCGATCACGCGCACCTTCGCCGCCGCCTCGAGCACGCGCCCGCGCACCTTCGTGCGATTGCGCACGATCCAGCCGTCGGCGGACGGCACCGCGGCTTCCAGGGCGGCGGCATCGTCGACCAGCTTCGGCTGGTAGTCCACGTCGAAGCGCGCGGCGAGCCGCTCGACCGCCGCGGCGTCCATGAATTCGGTGATGAGGATGCGCTGGGTCATGGGCGCGAGTGTAGCAAGGCGACCCGGGACACTACCGCCGCGCGATGTAGCCCGTGACCTCTTCGCGATCGTGGTAGAGCTGCTTCAGCCGCAGGTAGTAGCCGCCGCCCCCGAGCGCCTCGTCGATGATGGCGCGGCAGCGCTCCACCTCCTCCCAGCGCTTCTTCATCGGCAGCTTGAGGTTGAACACCGATTCGCGGCACCAGCCCTGTGCCAGCCACCGCGAGACGAGGTGGGCGATGCGCGACGGGCTCTCGACCATGTCGCACACCATCCACGCGACCGGCTCGGGCGGCCGGTAGTGGAAGCCGTCGTCGCGACGGTGGCGCACCTGGCCGCTGTCGAGGAGCGCCGCATCCATGGGGCCGTTGTCGACGGCGGTCACCATGAAGCCGCGCTGCACGAGCTGCCAGGTCCAGCCGCCCGGTGAAGCGCCCAGGTCCACGGCGGTGGTGCCGGGCTCGAACGAACGGGTGCCCACGATCTCCATGAAAGCCTCGGCGAGCTTGAGCGTGGATCGCGAGGGCGACGCCGACGGCATCCGCAACCGTGCGATGCCCATCGGCCAGCGCGAGCTGTTGTCCACGGATGAAAGTCCCACGTAGGCCGCGCGGCCGCCGACGAAGAACACGTGCAGCCGTTCGGGCGCCCCGGGGTCGTCGAAGGCGACGCCCGCCTTGCCGAGCGCCCGCTCGAGGTGCACCGTGAGCGGCTTCGTGAGCGTGGCGAGCGCCTTGCCGTCGTTGGTGTCGGGCATCTCGATCCACAACGCGGCGAAGCTCGTGCCCAGGGCGCGCGCGGCCTTCACGATGGGCGTCACGCGGTCGTTCTCCGGCAGCTCGGTGAGCAGCTCGCCCGTGCGCACGAGCTGGCGTGGAAAGATGAGCCGCGAGAAATCGAGGTGCGCGCCGAGCTCGACGCCCATCGCATCCTGGTGCGCATGGAAGAGCGCGAAGCCGCTGTCGGGCTTCGCCTTCACGAAGCCCTCCACGCCCATCTCCGCCGCGACCGCGGAGATTTCCTGCGCGCACTCCTTCTCGAAGCCGGCGCGGCAGTAGAGCAGCAGGTGCGGCGGCTTCACGCCGGCCGCGCGCCCCGGAACAGCGCGAAGAAGTTGCGCGTGGTGGCGGCCGCGATCTCCTCCACGCCTGTCTCGCGCAGCCGGGCCACCTCTTCGGCGACGTGGCGCACGAAGGCGGGCTCGTTGGTCTTGCCGCGATGGGGCACGGGAGCCAGGTACGGCGAGTCGGTCTCGACCAGCATGCGATCGAGAGGCACGCGCTTCGCGACTTCCTTCAGCGCAACGGCGTTCTTGAACGTGACGATCCCGGAGAACGAGATGTGGAAGCCGAGCGCGAGCGCCGCCTCGGCCACTTCCCACGTCTCGGTGAAGCAGTGCATGACGCCGCCCGCCCCGGCCGCGCCCTCCTCGCGCATGATCCGCAGCGTGTCGCCGGCCGCGGCGCGCGTGTGGATCACGAGCGGCTTCCCGCACGCCCGCGCCGCGCGGATGTGGGTGCGAAAGCGCTCGCGCTGCCATTCGGTGTCGCCCTCGACGCGGAAGTAGTCGAGGCCGGTCTCGCCGATGGCGACGACCTTCGGGTCGCGCGCCATGGCGATGAGCTCGTCGAGGGAAACCTCGTGGTCGTCGCGGCGCTCGTCGGGGTGCACGCCCGCGGAGCACCACACGTTGTCGAGCGCATGCGCCACATGGCGCACGGCCGGAAACGTCTCGAGCGTGGTCGAGATGGTGAGCGCGTGCGTCACCCCGTTTTCGGCCATCCGCTGCGCGATCGCGGCGAGGTCGGCCCTGAGCTCGGGGAAATCGAGGTGGCAGTGGGAATCGACGAGCATGGCGGCATTCTACCGATGGCGCAGGACGCGTCCGACAGCGCGACGGGAAGCGGGGCGATGGCTCCCGGGGCGCCACCGGCCGATATTGGACATTGCTTCAACGATTCCTGGAGGATGTCATGAAAAGAAAGTGGATCCCGCTCCTCGTCTCGAGCGCGCTCGCGGCGGCCGGCGCCGTTACCGCCAACGCGGCCGACCGCTACAGCGACAACTACAGCTTCCGCATCGCCCGCTCGCCCGACTGGAACCTCGCCTCCGCGGACGGCTTCTGCCGCCTGCGCATCTACGTCGACGACAAGGCGCGCATCCAGTTGCGTGGCGACCAGATCGTCGTCGCGACGCAGAGCGGCAAGCGCAGCACCGACCAGGGCAGCATGTGCAACCAGCCCCTGCCCTTCCACCACGTGGACGATTTCCGCGTGACGGCGGAGCACGCGCGCGGCGCGATCTTCGACGTGGCGCCGCCGGATCGCCGCAACAACTTCACCGGCGAGCTCACCATCGACGACCCGCAGAATGGCGGCGACATCTACGAGGTGGTGGTGGCGTGGCGCAACAACAGCGCGGTCCCGCCGCCGGTGGCCGCGAACGACCCGTACCCGTATTTCGACGAGACCCGCGCCTGCCAGGAGCGCGTGCGCAGCGAGTTCCTGTCGCGCAACCGCGAGGTCGACGCCTATCTCGAGTTCACCAGCTCCGCTGCGCGCGACGAGGTAGGTCCCAACCGCGAGCGCATCCGCGGCGACGGCTGGGCGCGCAATCGCGAGGAATCGCGGCCCATCAGCTACGAGTGCGTGCTGAACAATCGCACCAACCGCGTGCTCACCTCGAGCTACGAAGTGGGCGTGCCGGCGCGGGTGGGTATCCGCTAGCAGCTATCAACGATCGGCGCCCGGCTGGAGCGC
>Ga0207698_10000438_pt1 | contig 23971 bp, 14 predicted proteins | sample KBSCornC22_FD_184298 | JGI IMG/M metagenome (GOLD analysis project Ga0207698, IMG submission 184298) | Corn rhizosphere microbial communities from Kellogg Biological Station, Michigan, USA - KBS Corn C2-2 (SPAdes) (version 2) | ecosystem: Host-associated > Plants > Roots > Rhizosphere > Soil ... | reverse complement strand
CAATGCCATGGCGAATGGCATTCTCGACCAAAGGCTGCAGCAGCATCGGCGGGACCATCGTCGTCAGCGTGGCTGGCTCAATCTCCATCTTCACCTCAAGCCGCTCCGCGAACCGGACGCGCTGGATCGAGACATAATGGTCGAGCAGGGTGAGCTCCTGCGCCAGCCTGATCTCCGTCCGGTCCTGGCAGTCGAGCGACTGCCGCAAAAGGACCGCCAAATCCTCGATCATGTCGCGCGCCAGCTTCTGATTGATCGACAGTTCGGATGAAATGGCATTCAGTGCGTTGAACAGGAAATGAGGTTCGAGCTGCAGCCGCAGGGCGTTCAATCGTGCTTCGATCAGCGTCTTTTCGACGCGTTCGAGCTTCAGATCGCTCGTCAGAAGGCGGTTATAATAACGCGACGCCTCCAGCACGCCCGCGACGGCGAAGAATGTCTGCCAGCTGCCGAGCACATAATAGACCAGATAGGATCTGGTGCGCAGCGGACTCCACCAGATGGCCTTGATCGGGTAGGATATCAGGCCCGAAAGGTAAGCGTGGACCACGCTGAACGGGATAGCGGCGATGAACCACAGCAGCGCCAGGCGCGCCACCCCTTGTTCGGATGCGAATTTGCGATGGACCAGCAGGATGGCGGGCGTGAGCAGCGCCCAGGCCCAGGCATCGAGAACCTTGTCGATCAGGTTGGCGCTGTCATAGCTGGCGATCAATATCGGAATGGCCTGAACGATGCCGACCGCCGTCCAGGCCAGCAGGACAAGAGCCGCACGCTGAATCCAGGCGGGCCACGGCCCGCCCTTGCTCGCGCCGAGCTGCAACGACCGCAGATCGAGCCGCGCCCTGTCGCCCGATAAGGCTATGGATTCCTGCCCGGCATGGTTCATGGCTTACAATGCCAATCGACGTATTTCGAAAATACCAATCCATCCGGGTTATTTGAACAATCAACCAACCGCTTCGTACATCCTCCGGACCGAAGCCAGCCGGATTCGACTGCTAAAATCCTGCCATCGATGATCATTTTCCCGCCCTCTCCATCCCAGCGGCCCATTATACTTCAATGCCGAGTCGCCTGCGCCGGATATCCGGTTCGTTTCTTTGCCCGTGCCGCGAATGATATGCCCAACCGCGTCCGGTTGGAGCGGGCCTTTGCGAAGATGTTCCAAAACGGACTGACGCTTTGCAAAGCGGCCCTATATTTTGTGGACGGGGAGATTCCAGGGGCTCGAGAGCCGAATAATCACGATTTCGGTAACGCTACCATATACTTAACCGTGGACGAAAGGCCGATTTTATGGCCTTGTGTATTTGTATGAGAAATACGCTGAGCCTCAATCAGCGAGAGTAGGGGTAAAAGGAGACGAGGTGCCTTGGGCATGATCCGTCCACTTTCCAGGCACATAGTGTCGGAGAGGGCGCCGATCGACCTCATCGGAAACCGGCTGGAGCGCGCTCATGCCCACCGGTCCCGCTCCCATCGGATTGTCCGAACCACCCCCTCCTTGCGGATGAGGCTCCTCGTATCTTTTTGTGCAATAAAAAGACTTTTCTTATTTGAAATTCAGGGCGGATATCCAAAGTTGGAGGGGGTATAATGGCTAATTCGAACCGTTTGCGTCGCGTGCTGGAAACGGGTGTGTCCGTCGCGGCGCTCAGCGTCCTCGCGGCGCCAGCCGTCGCGCAGACCGCGGCTGCTTCCGGCAATTCTGGCCAGACGGCGGGCGCGCCCGACGCCAGCGCCACCAAGGACGTCGTCATCACCGGCGTGCGCAAGGCGCTCGAATCGGCGCGGCTGCGCAAGAAGAACGCCGATACGGTGATCGACTCGATCAGCGCGACCGACATCGGCGCCTTCCCCGACAAGTCCGTCGCCGAGGCGCTGCAGCGCGTTCCGGGCATCACCGTCAGCCGGTTCGCGATCAACACCGATACGGCGCACTTCACGACCGAACCGTCGGGCGTGCTCGTTCGTGGTCTTCCGCAGGTGCGCAGCGAGTTCAACGGTCGCGACAGCTTTTCCGCGAGCGGCGGTCGGGCCCTGTCCTGGGGCGACGTCCCGGTCGAGCTGCTGGGCGGCGTCGACGTCTACAAGAACCAGACGGCCGACCTGATCGAAGGCGGCATCGCGGGCTCGGTCAACCTCCGCACGCGTCTTCCGTTCGATTCGAACCAGCAATTGGTCCTTGTCGGCGTCCGCGCCAATTACGGCGACATCGGCAAGAAGGTGACCCCCGACGCCAACGTCTTCTACAGCAATCGCTGGGAGACGGGCATCGGCGAGTTCGGCTTCATGGGCGACCTCGCTTACTCGAAGGTCAAGACCGGGTCGGAGGGTCTGCAATCCTATCGCGCGGGTATCTTCACCGGCGGGATGATCCCGGGCAGCGCCAACGCCCAGAGCGTGTTCGGCAAGGGAACCGTGGTCATTCCGAGCAGCCTCAGCTATCTGGACGATCGCTTCGACCGCAAGCGGACCGGTATCACCGCCGCCGCGCAGTGGCGCAGCAACGACCATAAGTGGCTGGCGACCGCGCAATATATCCGGTCGGATTACAAGAATTCGATGAACGAGCACGGCATTGGCGTCGGGATGTTCGGGTTTCCGGGCACCCCCGCCGCGACGTTCCGGTTCGCGCAGGGCGACGGCAACGCCTATCCGAATCCGGCGCCGGGCACGCCCGATTTCACCTTCGACAGTAACGGCTTCATGGACCGTGGCACGTTCGATACGGTGAACGGCGTCTGGTGGGGCGGCGACGCTGGGACGGCGCTGAACTCCGATGGCCAGCCGATGCTCCACAGCTGTACCAACCATGATTTTGGGTGGGGTGTTTATAGCAGCAGCCCGTTGAATTCGACGCCGGGATATTGCCCGGCCGGCCTTAACCACAATGCCGACAGCTTCAATACGAACAGCCGAATTCAGCAAAGCTCGAGCATGACGCAAGACATGTCGCTGAACATCAAGTGGGACCCGTCGAGTGTCCTGCACTTCAACTTCGACGGTCAATATATCGATTCGAACGCGAAGTTCTACGACGCGGCGATGAGCTTCCAATCCTACACCAATCCTACGCTGAGCGGACTGGGCTCGAAACCGCGGATCGTCGCGCTTAACCCCGGAAGCAACGTCGCCCTGTCGCCGGGCGGCCTTGCCAATCCCGACAATTATACGATCGGCAGCCTCGCCGACCAGAATCAGGATAATAAGGGGCATGAGTGGGCATTCCGTGCGGATGGCCAATGGGATGTGCCGGGCGGCGGCTGGATCGACACGATCAAGTTCGGCGCGCGCTATTCCGACCGCGAGCAGGTGGCGCAAAGCAGCGCCTACAACTGGAACAATATCGGCAATACCTGGACGCGCGGCTGTCAGTATATCTACTATAATCTGGACAAGGGTCCGGGCACGTGCACGGACAGCGGAAATACCACGACGTTCAATGGTTACCCCAAGGGTTTCTATGACATCGAGAAGTTCGGCGAGTCCTATTTCGGAGGATCGGCCGGCAGCTTCCCGTTCGTGCCGTTCAGCTTCCTGAATTCCCACGGCCTTGACCAGTTCGCTCAGGAAAAGCTGGGTACGGTCAAGGATGCGAATGGAAATATCGTCGGCCATATCGGAACCGGCTTCGAACCCATCTGCCAACGTCTCGGTCAGCCGGGGATGAACGGGGGCTCGCATATCGTCGTCAAGGGTAGCTGCTACGCGCCCGACGAGATTGCGAACATCTCCGAGATCACCAAGGCCGCTTACTTGGAGGCCAAGTTCGGGGGCAACGACAACATCCACCTCGGCAGCGTCAAGGTCAGCGGCAATATCGGCGTGCGCTTCGTAGAGACGACGGACAAGAGCAAGGGCTACCTCGTCTTTCCGTCGGTTTTCGCCTCGCAGGATCCGACGACGGTCTGCCCGCCAACCCCGCTCGTGCCCGGTGGCCTGACCGGCACTGGAACGGGTTCATCGGGGCAGGCTGGCCAGGTGGCCTTCCCGGCAATCTGCTTCCTCACCGCCGACGATGTGAAGTTCGCCCAGGGTGCAGGCACGGCTGTGCCTCAGCAGGCGCGCGCAACGCATCGCAACTGGTTGCCGAGTTTCAACCTGCGCTTCGATTTTTCGCGGAGCTGGTTGCTTCGTTTCGCCGCCTCCAAGGCAATGTCGCGGCCGGACATCGGACTCCTGAAGAATTATGTGTCGATCAGCCAGATTCTGCCCGGCAACAATCCGTCCGATCCGGGTTGGATCAAGGACGCCCAGGGCAACATCATCGGTGTGACGCCGAAATATCAGGCGAGCGCGACCAACCCGTATCTGAAGTCGGCGACGGCATGGCAGTTCGATGTCTCGCTTGAGCATTATTTCGGGAATGCCGGCATGTTCAGCGCCGACTTCTTCTACAAGACGTTCCAGAACTATATTCAGTCGGGCCTGTTTGCCGCCAACTTCGTCAATAATGGCGTGACGAGGACGGTCCAGGTCAGCGGCCCCGCCAATGGCGCGGGTGCGAAGATCTACGGCGCCGAGGTCGCGTACAACCGCTTCTTCGACTTCCTTCCGAAGCCCCTCAACGGCCTCGGCATGCAGACGAACTTCACATGGCTGAAGAACAAGGGCGTTCCGAACTCGAATCTCACGACCTTCTTCCCGATTGCCGGCGGCACGTTCGTTCCCGCCCTCAATCCGGGATCGCTTGAAGGCCTGTCCAAATATTCGTTCAACGTGGTCGCTCTTTATGAGACGCCGGACTTCCCGGTCTCGTTCCGCGTGGCCTATAACTGGCGATCGAAATATCTGATCACGGCTTCGGACTGCTGCGTCGGGCTTCCCGTCTGGTCGGCTGCGACCGGCTATCTCGACGGCTCGATCCGGTATAGCGTCAACAAACATTTCGAGCTGAGCCTGGAAGGCAGCAACCTTCTCAACACGCCGACCAAGACCCTGCAGCAGCTGACGGATGAGACCAGCCCAGAGCACCGGGCGATCCTGGTGCCCAATAGCTGGTTCCGGCAGGATCGCCGGGTCACGCTGGGTATTCGCTGGAAGATGTGAGACTGAACAGCAGTTCGTGAAGAAGAAGGGGCGTCGCCGTTGCCCGGCGGCGCCCCTTCCTTATAAGCGTGGCCCTGACCGCGCGCGTAGTCGGCCGAACCGGCGTGCAGATGGAGCTTGAAGCGTGAGCGAACCGCTCGACATCGTCATCCTCGGCGGCGGCACCGCCGGATGGATGGCGGCAACCGCGCTCGTATCCCTCATTCCGCCCACCCGCTGCCGGGTGCGGCTGGTGGAATCGGAGGAGATCGGGATTGTCGGTGTCGGCGAAGCGACCTTTCCCGAAATCAGGAACTTCAACGACGCGGTCGGCATCGACGAGGCCGAGATGATGCGCGCCACCAAGGCGGCCTTCAAGCTCGGCATCCAGTTCGTCGACTGGGGTTTCAAGGGTTCGAATTATATCCATCCGTTCGGCGTCCATGGTCCGGTCGGCATGGATCATATATTCCACCATCGGTGGTTGCGTGCTCGTGGCCTCGGCTCGAAGCGGGAGATTCAGGACTATTCATTCGCCGCGCTGGCGGCGCGCGATTGCCGCTTCCAATTGCCCGAGACCCGCAGCACGGCGCTCGAGTCCGCTTATACCTACGCCTATCATTTCGACGCCGGTCTCTATGCCGTCTATTTGCGCGTCCTTGCCGAGCAGCGCGGGGTAGTCCGGACCGAAGGCAAGGTCCGCGACGTCATCCAGGATCCCGAAACGGGGAATATCCGCTCGCTCCTGCTCGAATCTGGCGAGGCCATTTCCGGCGACCTGTTCATCGACTGTTCTGGCTTCCGGTCGCTCCTGCTCGGCAAGACGCTCGGCGTCGGGTGGGAGGATTGGTCGAAATGGCTGCCGTGCGACCGCGCGGTCGCGGTGCCGAGCGAGCGCGACGAGCTTTCGCCCTATACGCGCTCGACCGCGATGGAGGCCGGCTGGCGCTGGCGCATCCCGCTGCAACACCGCACCGGCAACGGCTATGTCTTTTCGACGGGCTTCATCGACGAGGATGAGGCCGCCGCCTCGCTGATGCGGAGCCTCGAGACCAAGGCTTTGGCCGAACCGCGCATGCTGAAATTCCAGGCCGGGCGGCGCCTGGTCAATTGGGAGAAGAATTGCGTCGCGGTCGGGCTGGCAGGCGGGTTCCTGGAGCCGCTGGAGTCGACCAGTATCTATCTGATCCAGGTCGCGATCATGCAGCTCGTGCTCTTGCTGCCGGGCAAGATTGTCGATCCGCGGCTGCGCGACGAGTTCAATCGGCTGATCGACCTGCAATATAAACGGATCCGCGATTTCCTGATCCTGCACTATAAGCTCAACCGTCGCGACGATGCCGAAATCTGGCGTTACGCCGCCGCGATGGACGTGCCGGAGAGCCTGACCCGCAAGATCGAGCTGTTCCGTCATTCGGCTATCATCGAGCGCTACCGGGACGGATTGTTCCCGCCGACCAGCTGGCTGAGCGTCTTCATCGGGCAAGGTCTGATCCCGGAACGCTATAGCCCGCTCGCGGATACGATGCCCGGGGACAGCCTGGTCTCCCATCTCGACGCGTTCCATACCGATCTTGTGGACAGGGTCGAGGAAATGCGGCGACACGATCGCTTCATCGATCTTTATTGCGGCGCCGAGTTGTCGGCCGCGCCCTCCGCCACGGAAATGCGGCTGTGACTCGTCGTGTCCAGCAAGTGGTGGTCGTGGGCGCCGACGCGCCTGCGTGGATGGCGGCCGCAGCGCTTCTGCGTTCCGTCAGCGGCGCTGGAATTCGGGTTCGCGTTATCGAGCTGCCGACGTTGCTTCATCCCGCGGACGCTTATTCCGCGCTTCCCGAATTGGCCGGGTTTCATCACCGGATCGGGCTGGACGAGGATCTGCTCTTCAGCCTGTGCAAGGCGGTGCCGGTCGCCGGCCGGCGCTTTTCGAACTGGTCCGGCGCCACGCCGCCCTTCATCCACGGCTATGACCGGGCTCCGCCGCCTGCGGCAGGCCTTGGCTTTACCCAATTGTGGATCAAGGGCCGGCAAAGGGGGCTGCGGACAGACTTCGAGAATTTCTCGCTTGCCTCGGTCGCGGCCAAAGCGGGCCGCGTTCCCGCGGCGCCAAAGGTCGCCGACTTGCACGCCGCGTTCGGCTACAATCTGGACGCGGGGGCCTATTCGGCCCTGCTCCGGCATTTGACGATGCGCGGCGGCGTGGAGTCGACGGCGGCCACGATCGCCGATGTGGAGATCGAAGGCGACCGGGTCGTCACGGTCACACTCGATGACGGTGAGCGGGTGGAGGCCGACCTGTTCGTCGACGCTTCGGGGCCACGCGCCGCCTTGATCGGGCGGATGCCTGGTGCGGACCTCGAATCCTGGCGCGGATGGCTGCCATGCGATCGCGTGCTGGTCGCGTCCGCCAGGGGGCTCAAGCCGCTCCCCGCCTTCAGTCAGATCTCGGCTTTCCGCCATGGCTGGACCGGCCTCTTTCCGCTCCAGGGCCGGACAGCGGTGATCGCCGCCTATGACAGCCGCGAGACATCAGACCAGGCCGTGCTCGATGACTTGCCGGCGCTTGCCAATATGTCGATCGCCGGCGATGCGGTGGTGTCTGATCTGAGCCAGGCTATTCGCCGGCGCGCATGGGTCGGCAATTGCGTCGCAATTGGCGACTCCGCCTTTTCGCTGGAACCGCTCGACGGCGCGCAACTGCACATCGTTCATTATTGCATTTCGCAGCTGATGACGCTCTTCCCGGTCGAAGCGGATGCCTTTCCCGAAGCAGAGCTATACGATCGCATCATCCGCCGATTGGCGGTCAATCTCCGTGATTTCCAGGTCGCGCATTATAAGCTCAACCGCCGTTTCGACATGCCGTTCTGGGATCGTTGCCGTGACGCGCCCGTCCCTGAAACGCTGCAGCGCAAGCTCGACCTCTTCGCGGCGCGGGGCCGCGTTCCGCTCAACGATGACGAGATCTTCCAGGAGCAGGATTGGGAAAGCCTGTTCATCGGCCACGGCCTCATGCCGCAAAGCTATGACCCGCGTGTCGACGCCATTCCTGAGCAGGAGCATATCGCGCAGGTGCAAGCGCGGTTGAACGATATTGTCGGCCTTGTCGAAGGCATGGCTCCCGTCGACGATTTCATCGCCGGCGTGAATTCCGAGCAGGCAGCAGATGTCAAAGCCCTTGGATGAGGAAGTCCGCCATCTCAGGATGCGAACCGTGACCGAAGGCGTGGGTGCGAAATGATGCAGCAAGTGAAGGACATTGTCGTCGTCGGTGGCGGCACGGCGGGGTGGATGGCGGCGGCGGCGCTCGCCAAGGTCCTGGGTACCCAGGCCCACACGATCACCTTGGTGGAGTCCGAGGAAATCGGCACGGTCGGCGTCGGAGAAGCGACGATCCCGCCGATCATGCAATATAACAATCTGCTCGGCATCGATGAGGACGAGTTCGTCCGCGAGACGAACGCGACCTTCAAGCTCGGCATCGAGTTTATCGACTGGCGCAACAAGGGCAGCAGCTACTTTCACCCGTTTGGCGTGTTCGGTGCCAATATCAAGGGCGGCGTCGGCTTCATGAATTACTGGCTGCGATGGGTGCAGTCCGGCGGCGATCCGGATTACAGGCATTTCATCGCGGAAGGTGTTGCGGCCGGCGAGGGGCGGTTCGCGCGCGTTCCAGCCTCTCCCGATGGGCAATCGCCGCGTCTCAATTACGCCTATCAGTTCGATGCAGCCACTTATGCGGCTTATTTGCGCCGCTATGCCGAACGCCGTGGTGCCGTCCGCCATGAGGGCAGGGTGGTCGACGTCGAGCAGAATTCCGAGACGGGCTATATCGAAGCGGTCAAACTGGCGGACGGCAGGCGCGTGTCCGGCGATTTCTTCATCGATTGTTCCGGCTTTCGCGGATTGCTGATCGAAGGCGTGTTCAAGGCCGGCTTCGACGACTGGAGCCACTGGCTTCCCAACAATCGCGCTGTCGCGGTTCCGTGCGAACGCGTCGAGGATCCGACGCCTTTCACCCGTTCGACCGCGCGCGAGTCCGGCTGGCAATGGCGCATTCCGCTGCAGCATCGTACCGGCAATGGCTATGTCTTCTGCGACTCCTATCTCTCCGAAGACGAGGCGTCGCGACTGCTGCTCGAACGGCTCGACGGCAAGGCCCTGGCCGATCCGAAAATCCTGCGCTTCACCGCCGGCAAGCGCCGGCTGGGCTGGGTCAAGAATTGCCTCGCGGTCGGCCTCTCATCGGGCTTCCTCGAGCCGCTCGAATCGACCAGCATTCATCTGATCCAGATCGCGATCATGAAGCTGTTCGAATTCTTCCCGCAACGGGACGTCAACCCGGTCCTGATCGACCTGTATAATCGCGAGATGGACGTGCTGTACGACCATGTCCGCGACTTCATCATCGGCCATTACAAGGTGACCGATCGGGATGACACGCCCTATTGGCAATATTGTCGGAACATGACGATTCCGGATTCGCTCAGGGCGAAGCTGGAACTGTTCAGCGACCGCGGCGAGACGCGCTGGATGCCGAGCGATTTGTTCGGCGAAACCAGCTGGTTTGCGGTGCTCTACGGCCAAGGCCTGATTCCGCGATCCTATCATCCCGTCGCCAACGCGCTTTCAGAGGACGAACTGCAGCTGGCGGTGGCGGGGATCAGGACGGCGATCCGACGCCGTGTGGATACGCTTCCGTCACACGCCGATTTCATCGAAAGCTGCTGCGCCGCCAGGCCCGCCGCGACGGCAGCATGATCGATCCGTTCCTGGCGGACGCCTCGCCCGCTTGGGGCATCCGCCGCCTCATCGCCTATCGTTGGACCTAGAACGTGCAGCCCGAGCTTCACCGCGCCGGAATCGAAAAGACGCCGATCATCGTGGTCGACGATGTGGTCGATAATCCAGACGCGCTCGTCGACTATGCCGCTTCGCTGGCTCCGTTTCCGCCAGTCGAAGGCAATCATTATCCCGGCTTGCGGCTGCCATTGCCGAATGAGCCGATGGTGGCCGACTATCTGAATATTGTCTGCCGCACGCTCGCCAGGCTCATGGGAAGTGCCTACGGGATCCGCAATTTCGCGGTGCATAGCGCGTCCTTTTCGATCGTCACCAAGCGACCGGGGGAGCTGGGCCCTCTGCAGTCGATCCCCCATTTTGATTCGGCGAGCCCGCTATTCTTCGCGGTGCTGCACTATCTTTCGCACCACGATGGCAGCGCCACCGCCTTTTTCCGCCAAGTGCGGACGGGTTTCGAAACGCTGACCCCTCAGCGCGTGGGCCCTTACGCCCAGGCGCGTGAGAAGGACCAGGCGATCTACGGCACGGCGCCAGGTTATGTCAGCGGGTCCGCGAACGGCTACGAAGAAATCGGCCGCGTCCATGCCCGCTACAACCGCCTGGTCGTCTATCCGGGCAATCTGTTCCACTCGGGCATCCTGCCCGACGACTATGATTTCAGCCCCGATCCCCGCCGCGGCCGGCTCACCGCCAACATCTTCCTGAACGGCGAGCGGTGAGCGGGGCCGCCCTTCGGCCTTGCTTTATCCGGCGATCATCCGCTCGATATAGTCGCTCGCGAGCGGAAGCTTGAGCGCGGTCTGCTCATAGCCGTTGCGCTGCTCGGCTATCGCCCGCAGCAGCTCCCCCTCCGGCATCGCCTCGGCGAGCGGGTCGATGTTCCGGGGCGTGATGTCCTGGCCGAGCATCACCGCGACCCAGCTGGGAATATCGAACAGTTCGTTATTGTAGCGGAACACGCGGCCATGCTCACGGAACAGCTCGAACTTGTGCTGGAGCGTATCGGGTATGTCCATCGTGCGCACATGATCCCAGAAGGGCCCCGTGCGCCGCGTCGCATTATAATGCAGGATGATGAAGTCGCGCACCGGCTCGTAACTGTCGACCATCGCCCGATTGAACTCGGCGCGCTCGACCGGGCTGATCCCGTGGCCCGGAAACAGGCTGAGCAGCTTTTGCACGGCATGCTGGATCAGGTGGATGCTGGTCGATTCGAGCGGCTCGAGGAAGCCGGCGGACAGGCCGATGGCGACGACATTCTTCTCCCAGGCCTTCGATCGCCTTCCGGCCTTGAACTTGATCAGCCGCGGCTCTGCGATGGGCTTCGAGTCGAGCGTGTCGAGCAGGATGCGACCGGCCTCGTCGTCAGACATGTGCGCGCTGCAATAGACATGACCGTTACCGGTGCGGTGCTGAAGCGGGATGCGCCATTGCCAACCTGCTGGATGCGCGGTCGAGCGCGTGAAGGGCAGGAGGGGACCGGTGCGCTCGGACGGGACGGCGAGCGCGCGATCGCAGGGAAGCCAGTGGCTCCAATCCTCGAACGACACGCCGAGCGTGTCGCCGAGCAGCAGGCTGCGGAAGCCCGAGCAGTCGATGAACAGATCGCCGCGGACGCGGCGATCATCGTCGAGCTTGAGCGCGGTGACGTGTCCGGTTTCGCCGTCCTGCTCGACCCCGACGATGCGACCTTCGATCCGTTGCGCACCCAGTTTTTCGGCATGGACGCGCAGATACTGGCCGTAAGCGGCGGCGTCGAAGTGGAAGGCGTAGGCAAGTTGCGTGCCGAGTGCGCGAAGCGGTGCTTTGCCGCCGCCGCCCCCGACATCGAATAAAAATCGAGCGGTCCGACCGAGGGGCGATCGCGATACTTCAGCCAGGCCTGGTGAAACGAAAGGCCGTTCAAGGGCCGCCCGATCTCGCCGAACTGATGGAAGTAACGCTGCCCCTCGTCGGTCCAGCCGACAAATTCGATCCCAAGCTTGTAGGTCGCGTGGGTGGCGCGAAGATAATCGGCCTCATCGAGCCCGAGCTGGTGATTGAACTCAAGGAAAGGCGGGATCGTGCCCTCGCCTACGCCAACGGTACCGATCGCTTCGGATTCGACCAATATGATGCGACGGCCATTGCCGCCGACGAAACGCGCCAGCGCTGCCGCCGTCATCCAGCCGGCCGTTCCGCCGCCGACGATCACGATACGCCGGATCGACGCGCCCTCGCTCATGCGCGCGCCCAAGGCAGGTTCGCCCCCAACTTGACCTCCCAAACAACCCAAGAGCGATTTGGAGCCAGATGGACTCATCTGGCGGCTCGAAAATCGCGGTAACACAAAACTCTAGAGAGCCCGCTCCGATGCAGTCGGAGCGGGCTCTCTAGATCAGGCTTCAATCCTGATCGAGGACGTCGGCCTCGAAAAGAGGCTAGTTGCTCTGCGTACCCTTGGCGCCCCCGCTCGCCTGGGCGACCAGCTGGTTGAAGGCCTGTGCCGTGATGCTGAGCAGCAGGCCCTTGTCGTCCTTGCCGAACGCGCTCAGCGGCACGCCGATCTTGCCGTGGCCGGTGTCGATCACGGGCTGCTCGGCATCGGCCGCCACCTCATTCGGGCCGAGGGTCGCGATCGTGCCGATGGGAACGCCCTTGACGTCGCGAACCTGTGCGCCCGCCTTGATGTCCGCCGCGGTCGCGGGAACAGCGGATACACGCTTGCCGCCCTTTCGGTCCATATTTTTCACTTCAACGCCCCGGCCGGCAAGAGTGTTGTAGTCATTGTCAACTTGGCGATTCGCCGCTGCAACGTCCTGGGCTCGGGGCCCGCTCCCCACATTCCCCGTCGGCGCGACCGTCTGTGCATTTGCCGCAACGGCAGGCACGAGAACCAGCCCTGCAACGGCCCAAGAGAGAGTGGCTTTCCGCATAATTCCTGACATCCTTCCCATCTCACTGTCGAAATCGATTGAACAGCGACCCGATACTCCCCGCCGCGATTCGCGCACAGGGGCGTTCGAGACCGTTTCTCCGGCTTTGCGGCGGAATGATAGCTGAACAGCCGGCGGTTGAGCCTGGCTTTCGCAAAGATGTTCCGAAACGGACTGTGGCTACCGCCAAGCGGACCTGGATTTTGGGGGCAGGAAATTAGATCCGATTCCGGATCGAATATCACCGATTTCGGTAACGCTACCATGGACTTGTCCATGGACGAAGGGCCGCTTTTATGGCCTTCCGGCAATGACAAGAAGAATAGGCCGGACATGATGTTCGGCGAAATTAGGGGTGAAGGAGAGAAGGGGCCTTGGTCTTGGCCGACCGGGCTTCGGCGCGAGCGTCGAGTTCAGCGCATGCCGCCCGCCGGTAGAGCGAAAGCTCGCCAGGCCGGTGATCGGGGGACGTGAGTCTCTGCGGCACGGCTTTGTGATGGCGGCCGGCTCGCGAGGACCGGACTCTCTTCAACGTGGTTCCGCTTCGCCTCCTGAAGCGGACGGACGGGCGCCGCCACCCCGGCGCCCGTCCACTTCATGGGCGATCGCGGCCAGGCACGAGCGAAAGAAGTGCGGCCCGCATTCCCGCCGCTTTCCCAAGCGGGCGGGGCGGGTCGCTGCGGGGACGGGGACGAGTGGATGAGGAAGCGGTTGCGTCTGTTCAGGCTGGCCACGGCGACGATCCTGGCTCCGTTCGCGGGAGCCGCCGCGGCCATGGCGGCCCCCTATGTGTGGCAGACGGTTCCCTGGGGTGGCGGCGGCTATGTCGATGGCTTCGTCTACCATCCCAAGGTCAAGAACCTGCTTTACGCACGCACCGACGTCGGCGGCGTCTACCGCTATGATTTTGCCGCGCGTCGCTGGAGTCCGCTGCTCGATGCGCTGGCGCATGCCGATGGGGATATGAACGGAATCCTGAGCGTCGCACTCGACCCGAACGATCCCGGCAAGCTCTATCTCGCCTGCGGCCTCTATCTCGGCGATTGGGCGCATAATGGCGCGGTCATGCGATCGGATGACCAGGGTGCGACCTGGGCCAAGACCGACCTGCCGTTCAAGCTCGGCGGCAATGCCGACGGCCGCGGCGCCGGCGAGCGGCTTCAGGTCGATCCGAACAATGGCGCTATCCTCTTCCTCGGCTCGAACCAGGATGGGCTGTGGAAGAGCGGCGACGGCGCGAAAAGCTTCGCCAAGGTCGTTGGCTTTCCGCAGTCGAACGTCACGCTGGTGCTGTTCGATGCGACGTCGGGTGCCAAGGGGGCGTCGACGCCGATGCTCTATGTCGGCTCGGGCGAAGCCGGGGGCGGCCTCTATGTCAGCCATGACGGCGGCGCGACCTTCGAGCCTGTTCAGGGCGCACCGGCGCAGGTGCCGCAGCACGCGGTGATCGGCGCCGACGGTTTCCTCTATGTCGCCTTCGCCGCCGGCGACGGCAAGAACAAGAACGCGCTCAATCCCGGCAATGTGGTTGGGGGCAGCGTCTGGAAGATGGCGCTCAAGACGGGCAAGTGGGAGGAGATCACGCCGATCCGGCCAGGAAGCGGCGGACCGAATTTCGGTTATTCGGGAATGGATGTCGATCCAGCCCATCCCGGGACGATCATCACCTCCACGATCGACCATTGGTGGCCGGGGCCTGACGAAATCTTCCTGTCGCGCGATGGCGGCATCCACTGGCTGATGCTGACCAGCGTGTCGCGGCACGACACCTCTCGGTTCCCCTGGCTGCAGCGTGACAATATGGTCACCGCGCCCGGCAAGGACCAGATGGGCAGCTGGGTCTCCGACGTGAAGATCAACCCGTTCAACCCGGACGAGATGATCTACGGCACGGGGGGCGGCGTCTGGATGACCCGCAATCTCACCGCTGCGGGCACGGGCGGGCGCGTGACGTTCGACTTCGCCGACGACAATCTCGAAGAGACGGCGGTCACCAGCCTCGTCTCGCCGCCCGGCGGTGCCACCTTGTTCGCGACGATGGGCGATGTCGGCGGCGGCGCATGGGACGATCTCTCCAAGTCGCCATCGGCGGTGGGCCTGTTTTCGCCCAATGCATCGCATCGGTCGGTCGACGTCGCCTGGCTGAAACCCGGTTTCGTCGCCCGTTCGACCGACGCCAAGCCATACGGATATTATTCCGAAGACGGCGGGGCAAGCTGGACCGCCTTCCCGTCCGCGCCTCCCTTCACCCCGCAGGATCCGAAGGGAAATTGGCGTTCGATCGGGCCGCTGGCGATCTCGGCCGGGGGGAGCTCGATTGTCTGGAGTGTCCCGCACGAGAAAGCCTATGTCTCGTTCGACAAGGGCGTGACTTGGACTCCATCGGCCGGCTGGCCTGAGACCTCCGACAGCACCCTGGTTCCCGTCGCCGACCGGGCCGTGAACGGCGTCTTCTACGTCCATGATGCCGCGGGCGGGCAGATCCTGATCAGCGTCGATGCCGGCAAAAGCTTTAGGCCCGTGATGAAAGGCATCCCGCCGGTGCCCTCGTGGCAGAGCGCGCAGCTTGCCGCGGTGCCGGGGCGGATGCGCGATCTGTGGCTCGCCGGTCCGTTCGGGCTGCTGCACTCGGCGGATGCCGCGAAGCCGCTGGTTGGCCTCAAGACGGTGGAGGAAGCCTGGTCTGTCGGCTTCGGCAAGGCTGCGCCGGGGCAGACCTATCCCGCCGTCTATCTGTCGGGAAAGATCAAGGGTCAGTCAGGCCTCTGGCGCTCGGATGATGAGGGCCAGAATTGGGTGCGCATCAACGACGACGTCCATCGCTTCGGTGATGGCGGCGTCGTCACCGGCGACCCGATCGAATATGGCACCGTCTATGTCTCGCGAGGTGCGGGCGGCATCATTGTCGGCCGGCCCGCGAAATGACGTCCGAGCAGGTCGAGCAGGCCCAACCCAATTCAGGCATGGATCACAGGATAATGGACTCGGCGAACGGACTTTCCTGTGCTGACGGTCGATTCCAGCCTGGCTCTTCCGCCCGCGGCACGATCGCGCTGTTGCTTGCGCTCGCGGCTCTGTGTCTCGCCATCATCTGCGCGATCGCGCTGGCGGCGCCCGCGGCTTCGCGCACGCTGGAGTTGAACGCCGATTGGCATTTCCACCGTGGCGACCAGCCCGGCGCGGAGCAGCCCGGCTTCGACGATCATGATTGGCGCACCGTCGCGGTGCCGCACGATTGGTCGATCGAGGATCTGCCCGGCCAATCCCACCCCTTCGATCGCCACGCCCCGGGAGGGGCTGCGATTGCCTACACCCAAGGGGGTGTCGGCTGGTACCGGTTGAAGGTCGATCTGCCGCGTGATGCGGCTGCGCACACCGTGCTGCTGCGCTTCGACGCGGTCTATATGAACGCGCAGATCTGGGTAAACGGGCAGCGCGCGGGTGCCCATGCTTATGGCTACACCTCCTTCACGCTCGACGTGAGCGACAAGGTGCGGCCGGGCGCGAACATCATCGCGGTGCGGGTCAACAACGAACAGCCCTCGTCGCGCTGGTATTCGGGTTCGGGTATCCTCCGTCCAGCCTTCCTCGACATCTTGAAGAAGATCCATATCGATGCCGATGGCCCCACCATCACCACCCCGCAGGTCGCCGAAGAGAAAGCCGGGGTCCACGCCTCGACCATCGTCGTCAACGCGCTGGGGCATCCGGTCGAGGCGCGGCTGGTCAGCGCAATCGTCGACGCCGGCGGACACGAGCTCCGGCGCACCGAAAGCCTGCGCACCATCGATGGCAATGCCAGCCTTGCCATCGACCAGTCGCTGATCATCGACCGCCCGGCTCTCTGGTCGCCCGATGCCCCCAACCTCTACCGCCTGGTCCAGGAGGTCAGGCTGGGCGGGCGCGTCGTGGATCGGCACGAGACCCGCTTCGGCGTGCGCCAGGTGACGTTCGATGCCGAACATGGGCTGCGCATCAACGGTAAGCGCCAGCTGCTGCGCGGCGGCGCGATCCACAGCGACAATTACATGCTGGGTGGCGTGTCGTTGCCGCGCGCCGACGAGCGCAAGCTCGAACTGATGAAGGCGGCCGGCTACAATGCCGTGCGGAGCGCGCACAATCCGGCAAGCCAGGGATTGCTCGACGCGGCCGACCGGCTCGGCATGCTGGTGATCGACGAGGCGTTCGACATGTGGACGTCGCCCAAGAATCCGAACGATTATGCCCGCCATTTCAAAGAAGACTGGCAGTTCGACGTTGCGCGCATGATCGCGTCGGGGCGCAATCATCCGAGCGTGATCCTATGGAGCATCGGCAACGAAATCCCCGAGCTCACCCAGCCGATCGGACATGAGGAAGCCCGCCAACTCGCCGATCTGGTGCACAGGCTCGATCCGACGCGCCCGGTCACCGCCGCGGTGAACCAGATCGGTCCCGGTGCGGAAGACTATATCAAGGCGCTCGACGTGGTCGGCTACAATTACTTTCCGGAGCAATATGCGCGGGATCATGTCGCCCATCCCGACCGGGTGATGTTCGGCTCCGAATCCTTCTCGGCCCAGGCGTTCGATTATTGGGTGTCGACCGACACGAGGCCGTGGGTGATCGGCGATTTCGTCTGGACCGGCTTCGATTATCTGGGCGAGGCGGGGATCGCCTGGCCGGGCTTCGACGACAAGTTCGGCATCGGCCCTTATCCTTGGCAGCTCGCCATGGCGGGCGAGATCGACGCCACCGGTCGATTGCGCCCTGCGGCTTATTACCGCCAGGTGCTGTGGAAGACGCACCTCAATCCGACATCAGCCTTCGTCGAATGGCCGGGGGCATTGGGATCGCTGCCCGACAAGGCTGCGAGCGGACCACGCGCGCTGACCAACTGGAACGAAGAGGATCTGCACCCCGTCTGGAACGGCTTCGGCCTGCCGTCCGATTATCTGCCGCACCGGGTGGTGGTCTTTTCCGAAGACGAGGAAGTCGAATTGTTCGTCAATGGCCGCAGCTACGGCCGCAAGCCGGTGTCGAAGGCAACGGAATATAAGGCGGTCTTCTACGCCCGCTACGAGCCTGGCGAACTGAAGGCGGTCGGTTATGTCGGCGGCAGGCCGGTATCGCAGTGGACAGTGGAGACGGCGGGTCCGCCGGCCGCGATCCGCCTCAGCGTCGACCGCACGAAGATTGCGGCCGACGGCGACGATCTGGCCTATGTCACGGCCGAACTGGTCGATGCCAAGGGCCATCCTATCTACATGCCCGACACCGACAAACCGCTGACCTTCAAGGTCGATGGCGCGGGCGTGCTGGCGGGCGTCGGCAATGGCAACCCGACCGCGCTCGAAAGCTTCCAGAGCGGCAGGCGGTCGACCTTCCGTGGTCGCGCCGTCGCGGTGATCCGTGCGGGCCACAAGCCAGGCCCGATCCGGATGGAGGTGAGCGGCGACGGCCTGCCGTCGGCGACCGTCATCCTTGCGGCCGCTGTGAAATAAACGAAAAGCCAGGTGGCCGCCGCGCGCGGCCGTCCGCGATGAAGGAGATATTGGTGCGCCACGTCATGATACTCGACCTGCAGGACGATCCGCAGGCGGTCGCCGATTATCGCCATTGGCACCGGCCGGGTGGGCCGCCCGCGGCCATCACCCGCTCGCTGCGCGAGAGCGGGATCGACGAACTCGAAATCTGGCATGTCGGCGATCGGCTGGTGATGGTGCTGGAGACCAATTCCGGTTTCAGTCCCGCGGCAAAGGCCGCGCGCGATGCCGCCGATCCGGAGGTCCAGGCCTGGGAGCGGCTGATGGATCGGTTCCAGCGGCGGCTGCCATTCGCCCCGGACGGCGTGAAATGGGTGCCGACCGAGCGCATCTATGCGCTGAGCGACCAGCCATAGCCGGTCGCAAGGCGGGCCGGCCGTAGCCGATCTGCAACGAGGCTGGCACGTCTCGCCCAAGCCGATGTCCGCCTCGACGCGGCGTCCGGCGACATCATCGAATTGGCGCAACGAAGGGATGGATCGCCCTGTCGCGCGCAATTCGCCAAACTGCCGGTCGTGGCCAACGGGGAGCGGCTGCGGGTTGCCATGGTCGCGGCGAAGGGCGCGGTCCAAACGCATTTGCTCGCGCACGGCGGACATGGTTTCCGCGCCGGCATCGGGCCCGGCAGCCCGGATGGCTTCTGGTTGCCCTTGTCCTTCAAGTTCGCGCGAGGACAAAAACTGCTCGTTTGAGTTGGTCGCGCGACTAGCGAGCAGGAAATAGCTTGAATCGCACGGGTTCCCAAGTGGGTTTGGAGGTGATTCAAGCCGAGGGCCGGGAGAAGGAAGATCTCGCCACTAGGCCAGTAAGCAGGGCTGTGGCCAGAACGGGGATGGAGCTTGGTCCAAATGAGATAAGGGGTGTCGTAGCATAATTGGCTTTCGTGGATCGGCCGATTTTGCTATCGTTACCGTAGTCTTTGAGTTCGGATTATCTATCCTGGAGTTCAGACGATGCGGCAGATGATCTTGATTTCGATCGTGGCGGGAGCGGCTTTCGCAGGCGCGGCAAATGCACAGACGGCTGCGCCAACGGGGGCGCCGCCCGGGGCGCAGGGGAGCGGGCTCCGATCCCAGGACGTTGCGTATAGCCACCGCGAAATGGACAATGATTACAACGTCATTGCCAACCGGGGCGTCGAGGTGACCAACATGGACCGCGCGGATCGGAAGCACGCGATGTTGCGTCATTTCGCTGTTCCGGCGACCGCGTCCGACGTGAAGGCCGGCGCACAAATTCGCGACGCCAAAGGCATATCGGTCGGCGTGGTCGCCACACTCGCCGCCAACGAGGTCGCCGATCCAAATTCCGTCGTGGTCGACACCGGCCGGACCAAGATCGGCGTACCGCTGAGCGCATTCGGCAGGGACGACAAGGGCCTGATGCTGAGCATCACCGCTGCGAATTTCAATCAGCTGGTGGCGCAGGCGAGTGCCCAGGCGTCGCAGTCGAAGTCGAACTAGAGCCTGAGCGTTATTGGAGGAAGCGCTACGCGCTTCCGCCGATGGCGTGAAACGCAGGTCAGGCTGATTGGCTGCGCCGAACTTCGTTTCAGCCTGAACTGATCAAGGTCGGGCCGTCACGTGCCTCAACGACGCCGGCGCCCCGCCGCTCGCGCCTTGCCCGGTAAAGTCCGCACGGGTTGATCAAGGCCGACAGCCCGGGTGGTTACGTGACCGCCGCGCGAGACGCGGTCGAGAACGGTGCCTCCCGCACCGGCGGACAAGGGTCGGCTATCTCGAGGCGATGGCTGGAGATAATCCGGCCGAGCAATCCGATCTCAGAATGCTCTAACGTTCCGGTCCTTCGAACATCCCCCCCGCAAAGGCGGTGCGCAGGGCTTCGGACAGGCTGCGGGCGCCAAGCTTCGCCATCAGGTTGGCGCGATAATATTCGACTGTCCGCGGGCTGATGTCGAGTTCCTGCGCGATGATCTTGTTGGCATGGCCGTCGATCAGGTGCGTCAGCACGTCGCGTTCGCGCGCGGACAGCGTCGCCAGCCGTTCTCGCGCGGTAGCGCGGGCGACTTCATCCTGCGTGCTGCTTTCGAGCCGTGCATAAGCGCGGTCGACCGCCGCGAGCAGCGTGCGATGGTCATAAGGTTTCTCAAGAAAGTCGAAGGCCCCGATCCGCATCGCCTCGACCGCCATCGCGATGTTGGCGTGGCCGGTAATCACGATCGTCTCATAACGGCTGCCCTTGCCGGCAAGCGTCTGCAAGACCTCCATGCCGGCCGTGCCCGGCATGTTCAGGTCGAGCAGCACCACGCCCGGTTCGAGCTCCGGCAGACTGCGCAGCACGCGGTCGCCGGAGGCGAAGGCGCGAATGACCGTGTCGGAGCGCGTGCCCAGCAGCGCCAGCAAAGAGGCGCGGATCGCTTCGTCATCGTCGACGATATAAATATGCCTAATCATTCCCCCACCTCGGCTCGATAGAGCGGCAGGGTGAAACATACCATGCCGCCGCCGGACGGTCCGTTACGCGCCGTGAACCGGCCCCCATGCGCCTCGACGATCCGTCGGCTGATCGAAAGACCCACTCCCATGCCCCGCCCGGCCTTGGTCGACAAGAAGGGCACGCGCATATTTTCGAGCAGCTTGCGCGGAAAGCCGGGGCCCGTGTCGAGCACGCATAACTCCACCATGTCCCCGTCGGCCGGCCCGGCGACAAGCACGATCCTGCGAAGTTCCGGCGGAAGCTCGCGGACCGCTTCGGCCGCATTGCGGAGAATATTGACGAGGACCTGCTGCGCCTGCACGCGATCGGCAAAGATCATCCGCGCCTCGCGCGCGATATCGTAACTTGCCTCGACCGGGGGCAGACCGACGAAGGCGAGCGCGGCGGCATCGGCGACGATCTGCGACAGATCCTCGACATGCAATTCGACGTCGCGCCCGATCATGAAGTCACGCAAGCGACGAATGATCTCGCCGGCGCGGACAAGCTGGGCGCTGGCTTTGCCAAGCATCTCGGCTGCCGGATCATTCGCGTCCGATCGTTCCAGCATCACTTCCGCCGTACCCAGGAAATTCCCCGCGGCTGCGAGCGGTTGGTTGAGCTCGTGGGCCAGCGCCGCCGCCATCTCGCCCATCGCGTTCCGCCGCGCGCTCTGCGCATATTCGGCGTGGAGTTGCTCCATATGCCCCTCGGCCGCGACGCGATCGCTGATGTCGCGGACGAAGCCGGTGAAGATCCGTTTGCCGTCGATCCGCGCTTCGCCGACGCTCAGCTCGATCGGAATCTCCACGCCGTCGGCCCGGCGTGCCCTGAATGTGCGGATGTGGCCGATGACGTGGCGCTCGCCGGTGGCGCGATAATGGGCGAGATAATCCTCCCGGCGATCGGCCTCGGTCATGAGCATCTCGACGTCGCGGCCGATCGCCTCGTCGGCGCGATATCCGAACAGCCGCTCGGCGGCTGCGCTGAACCGCTGGATCCGGCCATGATCGTCGATCACGATCATCGCGTCGGGCACCGTCGCCAGGATGGATTCGAGTTGAGCACGGCTTGCGTCGAGCGCGGATTCGCGTTCTTCCAGAAGCGCCTGCTCGTGCGCCATCCGCTCGATCGCCCAGCCGAGCAGCGCGACCACGATCAGCAGGTTGAGCACCGATCCCAATATTTCCGCGCTGAGCTTGGGCAGCCATCCCAATTGGGCGATCTTGAGGTGGAGCGGCAGCAGGATGGCCGGCAGCACAAGCACCGCGATCAGCGCGAAGTTGATCGGGCGCATCCAGCCTCCGCGCGACCAGGGAAGGCCCCGCTGATGCTTGATCAGCCAGATGAGAAGCCCACCTGCCTGGCTCAGCAGCATGAGCGTGACGGGGAGCGAGGCCGCAACCCGGCTGGGCTGCTCCGCGAGGCCCGATTCACCCAGCAGCAGGAGCAGCGAGAACGACATGGCGGCCAGGCCGATCATCGCGCACCCATGCAGGAACAGGACCGTGCCACCCTGGCGTTGGACCGCATTCGCCCGCCAGCCGGCCCACACCATGACCAGCAGCGAGATGCTGGGGATCAGGCCCGGCCTGCCGGGATGCGAAAGAGCATAATTGTCCAGCCGTTGCGGAATGAGCAGGCGGTCAAATCCCGTCGACGCGCCCGTTATATCTTCCGCCAGCGCAATCATGGCGATGCACATCGGCACGAGCAGCAGCACGCGGCGGGCAGGTTCGGGGATGCGGTCGATCGATAACAAGGCAATCGAGAGCGACAGGTTGGCGGCGGCGGTGATCGGCCAGGTTGGATAGTGCCCGACATTGAAATCACGCAGTGCCGGAATATCGAAGCTCCATCCCGCCAATACGCAAAGTGCCGCCAGCACGCCGGCCGCAAAGAAGAGATCGGCCCAGAGGGATGCCCGCAGCTGATCGCTACCCATGTGCACGGTCGAACCGTAACGACATTGTCACGACGGGGCTACCGCAGATGAGGCAGTGCCCCCGTAATTCTACGGGGGGGCTCTCTCACGTCACCTTAAATCGGGCCGCTGCATTGCCTCTCTGTTCGGAGGCGATGGTTTGCCTTCTCAGGGGAGGCCGGCCCTCATCGGTCAGGCAAGGGAAGCAGCAGGGATCGCCCGCCTGCCGCTTTCAAATCCGGGGCTGAGGGCGCGACCAGGGAAGACAATGCGAAATCTGCGTATCGGCACCAAGCTTGCGGTCTCTTTCGGTGCGGTGGTTCTGTTCCTGGTCGGCGTGGCGGGCTTCGCCATCCTCTCGCTCTCGAGCATGAACGGCGCGAGCACGCAGATCGTCGACGACCGTGTTCCCAAGATGATCATGGCCAACGAGATGCGTGGCGCGACCTTTGAGCTGCGCGACGCGGAGGCGGAGCATATCCTGGCCAATGACGCGGCGGCGATGGCCGCCGCCGAGACGACGATCAGCGATCGCAAGGCGCTGGTCGAGAAGAATTATGCGACGCTCGATCCGAAGGTCCGCAAGCCGGCCACGCGGCGGGCGCTCGACGAATTCAAAAAGGCGTGGGATTCCTATCTGGGCGAAGACCAGGCGCTGCTTGCTTTGTCCAACACGCAGAGGGACGCCGACGCGTCCGCCCTGTTCAAGGGCAAGATGCGGCGCGACTTCAAGACGCTGTCCGCGGCTGCCGACACTTTCGCCAAGGCCGAGTTCGACCTTGTCTCCGACTCGCACAAGGATGTCGAGAAGACGTTCGGCTCCGCCAAGCTGATCCTGGGCCTTGCGGCTGCCGCTGCCTTCGTGGGCACGATGGTCGTCCTGTTCCTGCTGATCGCGATGATCGCGAAGCCGCTGGTCGGCATGACCTCGGCGATGGTCGCGCTCGCCAAGGGCAACATGCATGCCGAGGTGCCGGTCGATCCGCGCGAGGACGAGGTCGGCGATCTGGCCAAGGCGATGGCGATGTTCCGCGACCAGCTGCGCGCCGCCGAGGAAGCGAAAGCCGTGCAGACCGAACTGCTCGTGTCGAGCATCGGCGCGGGCCTCGAAAGGCTCGCGGAGGGCGACCTGACCGCGCGCATCGATACCGATCTGACCGGCCCCTTCGCCAAGCTCAAGGCCGACTTCAACAATGCGATGGATCAGCTGTCGACGGTGTTGGGTGCGGTGACGCAGTCGAGTGGCGGGGTGCATAGCGGGGCGAGCGAGATCAGCCAGGCGTCGACCGATTTGTCGCGGCGGACGGAGCAGCAGGCGGCGAGCCTGGAAGAGA
>Ga0207698_10000437_pt1 | contig 24009 bp, 30 predicted proteins | sample KBSCornC22_FD_184298 | JGI IMG/M metagenome (GOLD analysis project Ga0207698, IMG submission 184298) | Corn rhizosphere microbial communities from Kellogg Biological Station, Michigan, USA - KBS Corn C2-2 (SPAdes) (version 2) | ecosystem: Host-associated > Plants > Roots > Rhizosphere > Soil ... | reverse complement strand
ATGGGGTGGATGACGGGACTCGAACCCGCGACATCCGGCACCACAAGCCAGCGCTCTACCAACTGAGCTACAACCACCATGTGTGCACCACACCCCTCGCGGAGAGCGGGCAACCACACGATATTACCGCACGAGTGATGCCCATGACTCCACCGTCGAGGCGGACGCCGCCTGCGCCTGCTCGCTGGTCGGGCCGGGCTCGCCCACGAACACGATCCGGCGGTAGTAGTCGAGTTCGCGGATCGACTCCAGGATGTCGGCGAGCGCGCGGTGGCCGCCGTTCTTGGCCGGAGCCTGGAAGTAGGCCCGGGGATACCAGCGCCTCGCCAGCTCCTTGATCGACGAGACGTCGACGCTGCGGTAATGCAGGTGGCCGTCGACCCGCGGCATGTACTTGGCCAGGAAGGCGCGATCCGTGCCGATCGTGTTGCCGGCCAGGGGAGCGGTTGCGGCATCCGGAACGAACTTGAGGATGTACTCGAGCACCTCGTACTCCGCCTCGGCGAGCGTGACCCCGTTCGGGATCTCGGTGATCAGACCGCTCTCGGTGTGCATCTGCGTCACGAAATCGCCCATGTGATCCAGTGCCGACTGATCGGGCTTGATCACGATGTTGAAGCCGGGGTCGAGCAGCTTCAGGTCGTAGTCGGTGATGACGACCGCGACCTCGACGATCTCGTCGAGCTCGAGATCGAGCCCGGTCATCTCGCAGTCGATCCAGACCAGGACATCGGGGTGTGCAGCCACGCGGTCAGCCTACCCAAGGCTGCTGACGAGCCGCCGGGCGCGGAGATGGGGAATCGCCGGCCGTCGCCCGCGGTTGGGCTCAAGGTGATCGTCGACCTCTACAGCTCGAGCTTCTGCGCCGCGTGCTCGGCGACGCGCGCCGTGCTCGAGGAGGCCGCGCGGCTCGTTCCGGCCGCCGACCTCGTGGAGCGCAACATCGCGTCGCACGCCGATGCCGCCGAGTCGGAGGGCATCCGTTCGACCCCGACCGTCATCGTCCGGGGACCGAGCGGGGCAGAGGTCTTCCGCGCCGAAGGCGTGCCCACGCTGCCCCAAGTGCTCGCGGCGCTCGCACGAGCGGTCTGAGTCGGCCCCCCCGGAGAGATTCGAACTCCCGACCAGCCGGGTAGAAACCGGATGCTCTATCCACTGAGCTACGGGGGGATGGGCCCGGTTCGGCTCGAGCAGAAGTCTAGGGCGAGCGACGGCTTCGGCCCGCTCGTCCAGTGCTCCCGAGTCGTCTAGGACGAGGAGGCGCCCGACGAGACCGTGTCGGAGGCGGCCGTGCCCGGCGGGACCACGTGCCCCGACACCATCGGGATCGGCGAGGTCAGCGGCACATCGTGCGCCGGTGCGGCCGGTTCGTGCGCCACCGCCGCGTACTGCTCCTCGGCCCAGCGCTGCTGCTCGAGCACGACCGGATCGACCGCGTTGTCGCTGTACCGCCAGCGATCCAGGTCGGCGGCGAAGAGCTTCTTGGCTCTGCTCGGCTTGTGCAGCCACTCGACCAGGCGGTCGCGGTACTCGTCGAGCGTCTGCTCGGCCTGGTAGCTGTAGCTCACCGAGTTGGTGCGCATGTCGCGCAGCTCGTGGATGGCCCAGTCGGCAGCGAGGTCGGCTCCCGCGATCGGCAGCAGCCGGACGGCGACGTCGGCCTGGCTGGCAAGGAGCTCGGCGTGCTCCTTGGCATCGGGACCCTGGCTGTGCCAGGTGGCGGCACCCTGACCGGCCGCGACCAGTGCGGCGACGGCGGATGCCCGCATCTCGTGATCGCGTTGCGCGATCAGGCGACGGGTGGCGCCGCGTCCGATGGCGGCACCGATGATGCCAGCCACGACGATGGCGACGAAGGGGATCACCGCCGTCGAGATGATCTTCCAGCCCGCGTCTGATCGGATCCAGTCGAGAAAGTCGCTCCACCATTGCATGGGCGGCACGATACGCCGACGGTTCTCGTTCGCATGGCAATCGGCGCGCGTCGCCAAAACTCTCAGGTTGAGGGTTAACCGCGCCGTTCCGTCACCGTGACGTTCACCCACGCAGGGATTCGATCGCCTCGTCAGCCGACCAGAACTCGCCAACGGGTAGGAATCCCTGCACTCGCGGCCGGAGCCGCTTGCTCAGGTAGCGCTCGCCCTCGACGGTGTCGAGCAGTTCGACATAGCCCAAGACCGCGCCGTCGGGCCGGGTCGCCCGCCACAGCCGACCGTGAAGCGCCATGACGGTGATTCCGCGGTGCGTCGAGGCCAGCGGCAGGGGGATCGCGCGCTCGAGAAGTTCCATGAGTCGAACATACGTTCGACTACCGACATTCAGGGGGCTGACGTACTTGACTCACCAAGAAGATTCGAACATATGTTCACCGGAGAAGGCAAATGAATTCAGATTCTGAGGTCGGCCCTGATCGGACTTTCGCCGAAGCCGGACAGCGAATCAAATACGAATCGCTCGATGGAGTTGAGGAAGGCGTTGAGGCTGGGGACCTGCTCGATAGATATGTCATGCGGAAAAGTGGTTTGCACGCGTACATCCGGATTGGGTCCGGTCGGGGTGATGTGGATTCGTGCGAGTTCTGTGCCTATGTTGAGCACTCGGCCGATCGAACGGGGCTCAATCCGTCTGACTACGCAGTCTCGTTGCTCGATCACCGTCACAAGGAAATCGGCGCTCCTGCGGTTGAAGAGTTCGAGCGCTTTGTGTTTATCGAAGTTGTTCTTGTCGGTCAAAAGGGCCAAGGGCAACGTGACTCGAGCTTTCTCGGCGAGGTCAAATCGCTGTGCCGCCCTGAGGACTGCCGCATCTGGTCGGCTAATTCCTGGGGCGCGCCGGGGCAGCGTGTATTCGGTGAACTTCTTCCTGACGGTCCTGTACTTGGAGCCGCGAAGGTCGCTCATTCGCACGACATCGGGGAAGGCGACGAGTCGAACTTGGTGCTCCTGCAAATTCCTAGCACTCCCGCGCAGGACCGCAGCCCAGACAGCAGCGTCGAGGGCGCTGCGGTAGTTGTGAAGGATGTCTCCCAGGATCAGCGGGAATCGTCGTGGCAGCGGGCCCAAGCGCGCCACCCTGACGGAGATCCAATTCGACTCAGGATGGAACTGTCCCGCCGGAATGATGGTTCCGGGGGACTCGCTCTGGAACTTGTGGAACCCGGCGATCTCAGCATCGAGGCGTTTGGCATGCTCGAACGCCCAATCGAACTTCGCCCAAGCGTCATTGAAGAGCGGGTCGTTCGGGCGAACGGTGGGAGCGTCGACCATGCCTAGGCAGCGTAGCGGGACGCGTGTTGTTAGTCCGGCTTGGGTTCAGTCGAGTTCTCCCCACTCCCAGAGGGCGGTGGCTTCGGTGCCGTCAGCACTTTCTTCAGCGCTTCCTCGAACTTCTCGAACTTCTCTGAAGCGGATTCGTTGTCGGGGGTTGGGGTCATGGAAGAGACACCAGTTCCTTGTAGGTGAGGCGACGGCCGGCAGCCTGGCTAACGGCTCGCATGAACCGGAGCAGGTCGTGTTCTTCACGGTTGTTGTAAGCGAAGGCCCGCTCGTCCAAGTAGGCCTGAAGGTGCTTCGGGGCAATGGCAATGTAGGTGCCCTTGATGGAGCGCTTCAGCAGCGCCCAGAACGACTCGATCCCGTTCGAGTGGATGATCCCGTTCACGTACTGACCAACCGAGTGGTCAGTAGCGCCGTGTTCGAAGTTCCAGCGAAGGCCCTTGTAGCCCCACGCTGCATCGGTGAACACCATTGAGTCGTCGGCAACGTTCTGGCGGACGTAACCCTGAAGGCCGTTCGCGGACAGGTCAGTGATGATTTCGGCACGAACCTCGCCGCCGCGCTGAAGGGCACCAATCACGGCGGTCTTGTCAACGCCGCCGCCACCAGTGATCCGTTCGGCACGGTCCTTCGCGTGCATGTTCTTGGCGATCCCGCCGACGTAGGTTTCGTCAACCTCGACGATGCCGTTCAACTTGTCGAACGATCCCGAACGCATGGCCTCGCGGATGCGGTGGAGCATGAACCAAGCGGTCTTTTGCGTGACCCCAAGCGCACGACCCAGCTCGTGCGAGGAAACACCGTTCTTCGAGTTCGCAAGGAGCCACACGGCGGGAAGCCACTTGGACAGGCTCAGGGGCGAGTCCTCGAAGATCGTCCCGACCTTGACGGAGAACTGCTTCTTGCAGAGCTTGCACTTCCACACGCGACGCGAGGCCAGGTAGTAGTGCTCCTTGCTTTCGCAGTTGGGGCAGATCGCAACACCGTCAGCCCACCGCATCTTCGCCACAAAGTCGGAAGCCACGGTCGGGTCCGCGAAGTAGACGACAGCCTCAATGAGACTCAGCGGGAGCGATTCCTTTGCCATACCTCAATGATAAGGCTGATTTCTTGGTGAGTCAAGTATATCAGCCCCACATTCAGTCGGCTCGGGATCAGTCGTCGGCCGCGTCGTCATCCCGAAGTTCCCAAGGAACTTCGCCGTCTATCTCGACCGGCTCGTCGGGCGGGCTCCCGAACGGCAGAGGGTCGGTGTACATCCCTGAGAACGCTTCTTTGCCGACGGGAACCGGTTCGTAGTCGCCGGCCAGGTGCCCGAGATCCTCGCCGGCGCGAAGTTGCTCCAATTCGGCCTTTCTCGCCTTGACGACGTCGTCAGCGAACTTGCCCAGCTTGGCGAACGGGTCGTGCTCGTCGTCACGCATCTTGACTCCGATCTCCTTGCCAGGCTCGGGATGCCGTCGGCGGCCCGGGTGCCAAAGCCAGGTCGGCATCCACCACCTTGCCCACCCGTGCCGTCTGGGCGAGCACGATCCCGACCAGGACGACCGCGGCGCCCAGCACCTGCACGAGGTCCAGACCTTCACCCAGCCACAGCCAGGCGACGAGGAACGCGAACAGCACCTCCGACGAGGCGACGATTCCGGCGGCCGTGGCCGGGAGGTGCTTGAGGGCGTAGAAGCCGAGCAGGAAGGGCAGGAACGAGCCGAGCACGAGGGCCGACGCGAGCGGCATCCACAGGGGCACGTCGAGGTGCCCGTGCGAGCCGCCGATGTCGACCGGCTTGACGAAGATCGTGGGGCTGAGCGTCCACCACCCGCTGAAGATCGCCCAGAACGCGGCCGCGAACAGGCCGGTCCAGAAGGCGACCGCCAGCGGCGACGTGGCCGCCACCTGCCGCTCTCCGACCACGAAATAGATCGTGAGCATGACAGCGGCCCCCAGGGCGAGCACCACACCGAGGGGATCCAGTGTGCTGTTCCAGAGCTGCGCGACCACCACCAGTCCCGCGAGCACCAGGCCGATCGCCACCCACAGCCGGGCCTTCACCCGCTCCTTGAAGACGAAGAAGCCGATCAGGGCCACGAAGAGGACGCCCGTGTACTCCAGCAGCAGCGCGATGCCGACGGGCAGTCGGCCGAGCGCGCCCCCGTAGCAGGCCTGCAGCAGCGCGATGCCGGTGATGCCGAGGATCGCCATGGTCAGCAGCTGGCGGGGCGGCATCCGGAACGCCGTGCGGTTGAAGATGAGGAGCCCGACGCAGGCCAGCACGGTCGTCCCGAGCGAGCGGAACAGCGTGAGCTGCTGCGGCTCGAGCCCGCCGAGCACCAGCAACTTCGTGGTCGTGCCGTTCGCCCCGAACAGGGCGGCGCTCAGCAGGGCGAACAGGTATCCCACGGGTGATGCGACCCGCTCAGCCGCGCTGCTCGGTGCCGTCGACCGCGAACGGCTCGATGGCGGCGAGCTCGGCGTCGGTCAGCGGCGTGGCTTTCGCGGCGCCCAGGCTGCTCTCGAGCTGGGCGACGCTCGAGGCGCCGATCAGCGCGCTGGTGACCTGCGGATGCCGCAGCACCCAGCTCAGCGCGAGCTGCGCGAGCGTCTGACCGCGCCCCTTGGCGATCGCGTTGAGACCCTTCACCCGGTCGAGGTAGGTCTCGCTGATGTTCTTCTCGGTGATCCAGCGTCCGGTCGCGGCGCGGGAGTCATCCGGGATGCCGTTGAGGTAGCGGTCGGTCAGCATGCCCTGGGCGAGCGGCGAGAACACGATCGACCCGGCCCCGATCTCGTCGAGCACCGGGAACAGGCCGTGCTCGATGTGCCGGTCGAACATGTTGTAGCGCGGCTGGTGGATTAGCAGCGGGATGCCCTCCGCCTGCAGTGCGACATAGGCCGCCTTGGTCTGCTCAGGGTCGTAGTTCGAGATGCCGGCATACAGCGCGCGCCCGGACTTCACGGCCGTCGCCAGCGCCCCCATGGTCTCTTCGATCGGCGTCTCGGGGTCTGGCCGGTGCGAGTAGAAGATGTCGACATAGTCCAGGCCCATCCGCTTCAGCGACTGGTCGAGCGAGCTGAGCAGGTACTTGCGCGATCCCCACTCGCCATAGGGGCCGGGCCACATGTCGTAGCCGGCCTTGGTCGAGATGATCAGCTCGTCGCGGTAGGGCACGAAGTCGTCGTGGAAGATCGTGCCGAAGTTGCGCTCGGCGGCGCCGTTGACGGGTCCGTAGTTGTTGGCCAGGTCGAAGTGGGTCACACCGAGATCGAAGGCGCGGCGCAGGATGGCGCGCTGGGTGTCGATCGGACGGTCCGATCCGAAGTTGTTCCACAGCCCGAGCGAGATCTCGGGGATCTTGAGACCGCTGCGGCCCACCCGCGGGTACGGCATCCGGCCGTCGTAGCGCTCGTCGTCGGCGACGTAGATGGTCGATACGGGGTTCTGCGGGGTGGGCATGGGTTCAGCCTACGGTTCCCTGGGTGCGGGTCGCCGCGAGGAGGCGTACGGTCAACAGGGTCACAACAGAAAGGAGCTCAATGATGAGCTCGACCGCCTCCATGGGCACCATGACCGGCCAGCGCTGGGTCGCATTCGGCGACTCGGGTGCCGCCGGCACCATCCTCCACACCGACGACGGCTACGCGGTTCGTCTGCTCGCCGACCAGGAGCCGCGCGGGGTCTACCCGACGCTCGAGGTCGCCAAGAGCGCCATGCACGCGAGCATGCCGCCCGGATCGAATTGGCCGGAGTTCCGCGAGCACTGACGCTCGCCTCTCCTCTGCAGGACGCAACGGGCGCCGTCTCTCCACTTCGGTGGCGGGCGGCGCCCGTTGCGGTGTGCGGCTGACGACGATGAGGCGATCGGATGCCGGGGCGGCTTTCCGGCACGAGCGTCGTGCCCGGCATCCGAGCTACCAGCTGTCATCCTCGTCGGCCATGAGCTTGCGCGGCACGCGGATGCCCGCCGCGCGAAGGTCGTCGGGCGGCACCGGAGTGCCGTCCTCCCAGACGGCCGAGTCGAGCATCCAGAGCACCGAGATGCCGCCGATCGTCAGCGGATGCTCGTGCAGCCGCGCCTCGCGGCCGTCGATCCTCACCGTGCGCACGCGGGCCATGCCACGACGCTACCGCTCGTTCCTAGGCGGCCCCTCGTCCACAGTCCCGGGGCGTGCCATGCTCTGCAGATGACCGACGACCGGCTTCAGGCTCAGATGGCTGCCTACCAGCAATGCGTCCTCGATCGCGATCGAGAGCTTGCGGAGTCGGTTCTGCATCCCGACTACGCCCTGGTGACCACGAATCCGCTCATGGTCGCGCCGAGAAGCAGCTGGCTGAACCTTCTCCCCGACTACGTCGTGCACTCCTGGACTGTCGGCGAGCACCTGCTCGATGTCGCCGGCGGAACGGCGGTTGCGTTTCAACGCGTCGAGATGGAAGCCACCGTGCTCGGCAACGATCGAAGCGGGCTGTTCCTTCTCACCGATGTCTGGCTCCTGGGTGACGACTGGCGCGTCTGGCGACGGCACTCGACCGCCGTCACCGCCGGTGCCTTGGCCGCTGAGGAGGCGTTTGTGACCGATCGTCCACCGACTCGGTGACGCTCGGCAGTGCACCGGTCGGTCGCACCCCGCCACCGAGCGGTCGCGGCGCTGCACCCTGAGGTCATCAACTCTCGACCTTGAAGGAGCACCCCCCATGACCGACGCCATCACCCTCACCGGCCTGGTCGCCACCACCCCGCGTCACCTCGTCACCAGCGAGGGGCTGCCGATCACCAGTTTCCGGCTCGCGAGCACGCAGCGCCGCTACGACCGCGGCGCTCAGAAGTGGATCGACGGCGAGACCAACTGGTACACCGTCACCGCGTTCCGGCAGCTGGCCATCAACGTCGTCGGGTCGGTCAACAAGGGCCAACGCGTCGTCGTCTCCGGCAAGTTGCGAGTGCGCGACTGGGAGAGCGGCGACCGCGCAGGCACGACCGTCGAGGTCGACGCGGATGCCCTGGGTCACGACCTCGCATGGGGCACCTCGGTCTTCACCCGCTCCGTGGCGTCTACGGTCGCGAACGACGCGGATCTGCCGAGCGACCGTGCCGCGGTGCTCGAGGGCGACGACTCCGAGCCGTCGGTGGATGCCGGCGAGTCGGCGGGGTCGTCCGAGTCGGAAACCGACAGCGGGCCGGATGACGAACTCGCGGTCGCACGGGCGAAGCGACCCGTCGAGATCGCCGTCCCGTTCTGAGTCGTCGCGCACTCGCTGGCTACAGTCGGAGCATGATCGCGATCGACGCGTCGTCGGCAACTCCGCCATTCGAGCAACTGCGAGCGCAGCTCGTCGCCCAGATCACCGCCGGCGAGCTGGCAGGCGGCGTCCGGTTGCCGACCGTCCGCAAGCTCGCCGAAGAGCTGGGGCTCGCGCCGAACACCGTCGCCCGCACGTACCGCGAGCTCGAGGCCGACGGCTTCATCGAAACCCGCGGCCGCAACGGCTCCTTCGTCACACCGCAGGGCGATGCCGCGCACCAGCAGGCGCAGCAGGCGGCGCGCGCGTTCGCCGACCGCATCCGCAAGCTCGGCGTCGCCGATGACGACGCGATCAGGTACGTGGCTGCGGCGCTTCGCGACTGACTCAGCCGAAGCGCTCTCAAGGCCGGCGTTGAGTTACGGTCACGGCCGCCGTTCTAGAATCATCGCGACCCGAGTCGCACCCGGTGGCCGGTCGGAGATGATCGTGTCGAGGAGGATCATGCGCCGCGTCGAAAACCTGCAGCGTGCGGCGCTGCCGGTGGCCGTCGTAGCGGCTCTGGTCGTTGCGCTTGCCGGCTGCGTGCCCACGCCCGCGCCGACTCCCACCGCGAAGCCCTCGCACTCTTCTGTCCCCGAACCCACGCTCGATCTGAACGGCACCGCCGACCAGAACAAGGCCTACTTCGACGACGTCAATCAGAAGTTCATCGACGAGGGCGGCGACCTCAGCGGGCGGCCGCTCATCGACAACCTGGTGAAAGCCGGATTCCCGAAGGCCGACATGGAGGTCACCCCCGACCGCACCACGGTGAACCTCGCCGCAGACAACGTGTCGTTCTCGGTCCGACTCGGGCAGAGTTGTCTCATCGGCCAGTACGGCAACACCGGCTACGCGAGCACCGTGCAGAAGCTGCTCTCGACGGGCCGCTGCCTGATCGGCACCACACGCAAGATCGACTGGTAGCTGGGCGTTCCGGGCGTCCGGTGACCCCACTCCACCATCCGTAGACTGATCCCCATGGCCGAATTCATTTATTCGATGGTGCGCGCCCGCAAGGCGGTCGGCGAGAAGCTCATCCTCGACGATGTGACCATGTCGTTCCTGCCGGGGGCGAAGATCGGAATGGTCGGCCCGAACGGCGCGGGCAAGTCCACGATCCTGAAGATCATGGCCGGCCTCGACCAGCCCAGCAACGGCGAGGCCCGCCTCAGCCCCGGATACTCGGTCGGCATCCTGATGCAGGAGCCCGAGCTTGACGAGAGCAAGACCGTGCTCGAGAACGTGCAAGAGGGCGTCGGTCCGATCAAGGCGAAGGTCGACCGTTTCAACGAGATCTCGGCCGCGATGGCCGACCCGGATGCCGACTTCGACACCCTGCTCGCCGAGATGGGCGAACTGCAGACCGACATCGACGCGGCAGATGCCTGGGACCTCGACTCCCAGCTCGAGCAGGCGATGGATGCGCTGCGCACGCCCCCGGGCGACGCGAGTGTGAAGAACCTCTCCGGCGGTGAGAAGCGCCGCGTCGCGCTGACGAAGCTGCTCCTGCAGAAGCCCGACCTGCTCCTCCTCGACGAGCCGACCAACCACCTCGACGCCGAGAGCGTGCTCTGGCTCGAGCAGCACCTGCAGCAGTACGCGGGCGCCGTCATCGCCGTCACCCACGACCGGTACTTCCTCGACAACGTCGCCCAATGGATCGCCGAGGTCGACCGCGGTCACCTCTACCCCTACGAGGGCAACTACTCGACCTACCTCGAGAAGAAGGCGCAGCGCCTCGAGGTCCAGGGCAAGAAGGACCAGAAGCTCGCCAAGCGCCTCGCCGACGAGCTCGAGTGGGTGCGCAGCAATGCAAAGGGGCGGCAGGCCAAGTCCAAGGCCCGTCTCGCGCGCTACGAAGAGATGGCGACCGAAGCCGACCGCACCCGCAAGCTCGACTTCGAAGAGATCCAGATCCCGCCGGGCCCGCGGCTCGGCTCGATCGTGGTGGAGGCCAAGAAGCTCGAGAAGGGCTTCGACGGCCGTGAGCTGATCGAGGGCCTGAGCTTCACGTTGCCGCCGAACGGCATCGTCGGCGTCATCGGCCCGAACGGCGTCGGCAAGACCACCCTGATCAAGACCATCGTCGGTCTCGAGCAGATCGACGGCGGCGAGCTCAAGGTCGGCGAGACCGTGCAGATCAGCTACGTCGACCAGAACCGCGGCGGCATCGATCCCAACAAGACGCTCTGGGAGGTCGTCAGTGACGGCCTGGACATCATCACGGTCGGCAAGGTCGAGATCCCGTCGCGCGCCTACGTCAGCAAGTTCGGGTTCAAGGGGCCGGACCAGCAGAAGAAGGCCGGCGTGCTGTCCGGTGGCGAGCGCAACCGGCTCAACCTGGCGCTGACCCTGAAGCAGGGCGGCAACCTCCTGCTGCTCGACGAGCCCACCAACGACCTCGACGTCGAGACGCTCCAGAGCCTCGAGAACGCGCTGCTCGAGTTCCCGGGCTGCGCGGTGGTGATCACCCACGATCGGTGGTTCCTCGACCGGATCGCGACGCACATCCTGGCGTACGAGGGCACCGAGGAGAACCCGGCCAACTGGTACTGGTTCGAGGGCAACTTCGAGGCCTACGAGCAGAACAAGATCGAGCGACTCGGGCCCGAGGCCGCCAAGCCGCACGCCTCGGTGTATCGCAAGCTGACGCGCGATTGATTCGATGAACGTTCGGAAAGCCGCGAGCGAAGGGCCCTCGCGCGGGGCCGCAGCTCGCGCACTGCGCGCCGCAGGAGCGGCGGCGCGCCCGGAGGCACAGTGAGGCTGCACATCCCCATCCCACTGCGGTGGGGCGACCTCGACGCCTACGGGCACATCAACAACGTCGAGATGCTGCGGTTGCTCGAAGAGGCGCGGGTCCGCTCTTTTTGGCGCGCCGACGACAGTGTGTCGGAGCCGGAATCCGAGCTTCCGCCGACGGCTGTCCTCGACCTCACCGCTGACTCGCACATCTGGTCGCTGGTCTCGCGCAGCGAGATCGAGTATCTCGTCCCGATGCCCTACACGCGCGCGCCGATCGATGTCGAAGTGTGGATCGGTCGCCTCGGCGGGGCGGACATCGAGATCTGCTTCGAGCTGTTCTCGCCGGTCGGCGTCGAACCGCGGGTGCTCTACGCGCGGGCGGCGACCTCGATCGTGACGGTGGATGCCGAATCCGGTCGCCCAGTGCGCATCCCGGCCCTGCTCCGCGCGCGGTGGGCCGCGTATCTCGAGGGGCCGATCGCGTTCACTCGGCGCTAGGCGCGGTGGGCACCCGGATCGTGCCTTCCTGCGCCACGCTGGCAAGTAGCACCCCGTCGCGGCTGAACATCCGGCCCAGCGCCAAACCGCGACCGCCGATGGCGTTCGGTGACTCCTGCACGTAGAGCAACCACTCGTCTGCGCGCCCGAAGCGGTGCCACCACATCGCGTGGTCGAGGCTCGCGACCTTGAGACCGGGCGTGCCCCAGGGCACACCGTGTCCGCGCAGCACGGGCTCGAGGATCGAGTAGTCGCTCGCGTAGGCCAGCGCAGCGCGGTGCACGGTCGGGTCGTCGGGCAGGCGGCCGATGGCCTTCATCCAGACCGCCTGGTGGGCGACCGGCTCGCCCGCGACCTCGAAGTAGATGGGTGACTCGATGTGACGCAGATCGAAGGCGCGCCGGTTGGCCCAGAACTGGGCGACCGGGTGGTTGATCCCCTGGAGCACCTCGGCCGTGGTGGGGAGCGATTCGGGATCAGGCAGCCCGGTCGGCATCGTCCACTGATGGTCGAGCCCATCGTCTTCGGTCTGGAACGATGCGATCATCGACAGGATCGGCTTGCCGTCCTGGTAGGCCTGCGTGCGTCGCGTCGCGAACGAACGCCCGTCGTGGATGCGGTCGACCGAGAAGGTGATCGGCTGCTCGGCGTCGCCGGGTCGTAGGAAGTAGCCGTGCATGGAATGCACGGGCCGATCCGCCGGCACCGTGCGGATCGCGGCGACCAGGGATTGCGCGAGCACCTGCCCGCCGAAGACGCGACCGCCGGGAGTCCACTGGCTGGGCCCGGTGAAGATGTCTTCGCTGGTGCGGGCTCCGGTGTCGGTGAGGTCGAGTGCTCCGAGAAGTCCCGTCAACGGATCGTCGGACGGGTCGGTCATGGGTTGTAGTTTAGAAGGCACATGGGCAGCTCCTTCACTCTGGCGGACACCCCCACCCTCGACGACCTTCATGTCTTTCTCGCTCGCGCTGCGCGGATCGAGGAGGGCACGGTGCGACTGATCGCGGGGAGCGGGGTGCTCGCGGTGTACGTCGCGGTGTTCTACCCGCAGGGTTTGCTCGACGAGAGCCCGACCGTGCTCGGGCTCCGGACCGTCGCGCTCAGCCGCTCCAGACAGGCGCACGACGACTTCGACGTGGTCGTCCCGATCCGCTCGCTGCTCGGTCGTCTCGAGATGGCGAAGGAGGCGCGGCAGGGTGGTCCCTCCGACTCCAGCCCGGTGTCGATCACGCTTCCGATGGGGGTCAACACCGTGACCTGGTCGGCGATCTCGCCGCCCCGCGGCGGCTGGCGGCCGATCGCGGGAACCACGGCAGAGGTGCTCGACACGGCGGCACGCGCGGGGATCGACGAGGTGGCCAGCGCGGTTCCGGATGCGGTGGGCGAGCAGATCGTGCGCCGCGTGCGCTCCGAGGTGTGGAGTCGCGGCATCCCGGGCCTCGAGCACGTCCCGGCGGGCGCCGCGTTCGCCGCCCTCGGCCTGGGATTCCTCGGCGACGACGAGGTCCGGATGTTCGAGACCGGCCCCTGGACCCGCCTCACCACCATGCGCGGCCACGTGCTGGTGAAGCGCAAGGCGTGGACGCTGGCTCGCTAGAGCGTCCCCGCCACCGCCCGCCCGGCGACCCGTCCACTGAAGAGGCAGCCGCCCAGGAACGTGCCCTCCAGCGCGCGGTAGCCGTGCACACCGCCGCCGCCGAACCCGGCGACCTCACCGGCGGCGTACAGCCCGGGAATCGGTGAGCCTTCGGCATCCAGAACCCGGGATTGCAGGTCGGTCTGCAGCCCGCCGAGTGTCTTACGGGTCACGACATGAAGTTTCACCGCGATGAGCGGACGATGCTTGGGGTCGAGGATCTTGTGCGGCTTGGCCACGCGGATCAGCCTGTCGCCGAGGAACTTGCGAGCTCCGCGGATCGCGGTGACCTGCGCATCCTTGCTGAAATCGTTGTCGAGCTCGCGGTCGCGTGCCTCGATCTCGTGCCGGATGCCCTGGGTGTCGAGCTCGACCTTCGGCGACAGCCTGCGCATCCCCGCGAACAGTTCATCGAGGGTGTCGGCCACGACGAAGTCGGCGCCCTGCGTCTTGAACGCCTCCACCGGACCCGTCGCGCCCTTGCCGAGCCGCTGCTTCAGCAACTCGCGAATGCTCTTGCCGGTCAGGTCGGGGTTCTGCTCGCTGCCGCTGAGGGCGAACTCCTTCTCGATCATCGATTGGGTGAGCACGAACCAGCTGTGGTCGTGGCCGGTCTCACGGAGGTATTCGAGCGTGCCGAGGGTGTCGAAGCCGGGGAACAGCGGGATGGGCAGGCGCTTGCCGGTGGCGTCGAACCACATGCTCGACGGTCCCGGGAGGATGCGGATGCCGTGCCGCGCCCACACCGGCGCGTAGTTGGTGATGCCCTCGACGTAGTGCCACATGCGGTCGCTGTTGACGTAGTTGGCGCCCGCCTCCTGGCTGATCGCGAGCATGCGTCCGTCGACATGTGCGGGCACGCCGCTGAGCATCTTCTTCGGAGGTGTCCCCAGCCACTCCGGCCAGGCGGCGCGCACCAATTCGTGGTTGCCGCCGATGCCTCCGCTCGCCACGATCACGGCGCCGGCCGTGAGCGCGAACTCGCCGGTGACATCCCGGTTGCTGGCGGCCCCGCGTTCGGCCGGATCGTCGGCGAGGATCGATCCGGATGCCCCGACCACGGCTCCCTTGGCGACGGTCAGCGCGTCGACCCGATGCCGGAACTTCAACTCCACGAGCCCGGCCTCGACACCCGCTCGCACTTCCTTGATGAACGGCTCGAGGATGCCCGGCCCGGTGCCCCAGGTGATGTGGAAACGCGGAACCGAGTTGCCGTGGCCGGTGGCCGTGTAACCGCCGCGCTCGGCCCACCCGACGACGGGAAAGAACCGCACCCCCTTGGCGTGCAGCCAGTCGCGCTTCTCGCCGGCCGCGAACGCGAGGTAGGCCTCGGCCCACTGGCGGCCCCACTCGTCCTCATCCCGATCGAACTCGGCGCTGGCGAACCAGTCCTGCCGGGCGAGGTCGTGGCTGTCGTGCACGCCCAGTCGGCGCTGCTCGGGGGAGTCCACGAGGAACAGCCCGCCGAACGACCACCAGGCCTGGCCGCCGAAGCTGGCCTCGGGCTCCTGCTCGAGCAGGATGACATGCTTGCCCGCCGCCACCAGTTCGGCGGTCGCCACCAGGCCGGCCAGACCGCCGCCGATCACGATCGCATCGGCGTCTGGCTTCTTCGTCTCGGCCACTCTGGTTCCCTCCGAACGATCCTCAGGAGTTCTCAGGCTAGTCGGTCGGGTGGCAGGGCGTGAGGGGCCCGTTATCGGGTTGGTGACAGGATGGCGCGATGCAGGTCACCAACATCTTGTTCATCTGCAGCCGCAATCGGCGCCGAAGTCCCACGGCGGAGCGACTGTTCGCCGACCGCGAGGGCGTCGAAACCGATTCTGCGGGACTGGCCCCGGACGCGGAAGTGCCGCTCTCGCTCGACCAGCTCGAGTGGGCGGATCTCGTGGTGGTGATGGAGAAGACGCATCGCAGCACCCTCACCCGACGATTCGGGCGACACCTCGCGCGGACGCGGATCGTCTGCCTCGACATCCCGGATCGCTTCGAGTTCATGGATCAGGAACTGATCGACGCGCTCGAGCGCAAGATGGCGCGATTCCTCTGACGGTGCAGCCGTGCCAAGAATTCCCATTTCAGTTCGCGCGCAATTCAGCGCGAACTGAAATGGGCGACAACGAGAGTCGGCCCCGGCAGCAGCGGAACTCGTAGCCAGCGCCGCGAGTCAGCCCGCATTCACCATCGCGTGGGCGGCGCGCTCCAGGTAGTCCCAGAGCATCGACTCGTGCAGCGGCGACAACTCCAGCGTGTCGACAGCGGCCCGCATGTGCGCCAGCCAGCGGTCACGGGCATCGGGGGTGACCGCGAAGGGCTGGTGGCGCATCCGGAGGCGCGGGTGTCCGCGCTGCTCGCTGTAGGTGCCGGGGCCGCCCCAGTACTGCTCGAGAAAACCGGTGAGGCGCTGGATCGCGCCCTCGAGGTCGGGCTGCTCCGGATACATCGCCAGCAGCACCGGGTCGTCGGCGACGCCCGCGTAGAAGGCGCGCACGAGCTTCTCGAAGGTCGGCCGACCGCCAACCGCCTGCCAGAAGCTGCCGCCGACCGGCTCGCCGCCCGCGCCCATGCGCAGAGTCAGGTCGCTCACTTCGCCCCCCGAGGCGACTTCGTCGGAGCCTTCTGCGCTGTCGTCGTCATGGCCGTCGCCTGCTTCGGGATGCCGCGCTCGAAGGTGTTGAGCATGATCGAGTTGAGCGCCGGCAGCTTGACCCCGAGCGCATCGAGGGCCGTCTTCAACCGGGCGCGGAGCTCACGCGCGACGTCGTCTTTGCTCCCGGCCCGCGTCTTGACCACGAGCCGGATCACGATCGCCTCGGCCGACACCGACTCGATGCCCCAGACCTCGGGGCGCTCCAGGATGACCGCCTTCCAGCGCGCATCCTTCTGCATGGCGATCGCGGTATCGAGCATCGTCTGCTGCACCGCCTCGATGTCGGAGTCGTAGGGGACGGCCGGGTCGATGATCACCCGAGCCCATCCCTGCGACAGGTTTCCCAGTCGCAGGATCTCGCCGTTGCGCACGTACCAGAGGGTCCCGTTCACGTCGCGCACCCGGGTGATCCGGATGCCCACTTCTTCCACGACACCGGTCGCGAACCCCGTGTCGACGACATCGCCGACGCCGAGCTGATCCTCGCCCACCATCGCCAGGCCGTTGAGCACGTCTTTCACGATGTTCTGGGCGCCGAACCCGAGGCCGGCGCCGAGAGCCGCCGTGATCAGCGAGAAGGCGCCGCTCGCCGCGGGCGAGACGGTCGCGATCACCAGCACGATCGTGACGATGACGATCACCGTCGTCACCGCGCTGCTGAGCACGCCGCCGAGCGCCTTGGTGCGCTGCACGATCCGCACCGCGGCGATCGGCGAGTTGCGCGACTCGTCGCGACTCTCGATGCGTTTGGCGCCGTTGATCACCCGGCTCACGACGCGCCGGATCACCACCTGCAGGATCAAGCGGATGACGAACGCCCCCAGCAGGATCAACAGAACCCGAACCGGAGTGCCCCACGTCCCCTTGAGGAAGGCCCCGACGGCCGCGAGGAACTGATCCCAGGTGCTCACCGCATCACCCCTGCGCGTCGCGCTTCTGCGCCACCAGTGCGCGCTCGACGCCTGCCAGGTTCTCGATCACGATGCGGCGCAGCGCGGGGATGCCCGGGTTGGCATCCAGCCACGCCTTCGTCGCGTCGACGAGCTTCTGCGACACCAGCGCGCCCGGGTAGAACCAGGTCACGAAGGTCTCGGCGATCTTGTAGGTGCGGGTCTTCCACACGGTGGTGAGCGCCTCGAAGTACGGGCTCACCAGGCCATCGAACACCGAGGGGTCGTTGACGTGCCCGTAGCCGAGGCCGATGTGGCGCAGCACCAGGTTCGGGATGCCGGTGTCGTCCCGAGCCGACTCGAACGCGGCCTTCTTGCCTGCCGCGGTCGGGATCGCGGCGCGCGCCGAGGCGGCGGCCTGCTGGCCCTTGGCCGTGTTGTCCTTCGCGAGCGCGGTGGCGATCTCGGCCTCTCCGGCTTGGCCGACGAGCACGAGACCCTCCAGCAGTTCCCACGACAGGTCGTCGTCGATCTCGAGTCCGTCGAACTTGACCGAACCGTCGAGCAGTCCCCTCAGGGCGGCGCCGTGCTCCGGCGTCGACGCGATGGCCGCGAAGAACTTCACGAACTGGAACTGCTCATCGCTGCCCGCATCGGCAGCCTGAGCGAGCGCCCAGAGCCGATCGCCGACCTCGCGGATGGATGCCGCCCGCGACTCAGGCGCGACGTACGCGTGCACGGTCTGAAGCAGCTGCGAGAGCGTGAGACGGATGGTCGTCGACTCCGACTCGGACGCGATGTGCTCGAGCACCAGCCGCACGTAGTCGCGGGGTGCGACCTCGGCGTCGCGCGTCATGTCCCACAGCGCGCCCCAGATCACGGCACGCGCGAGCGGGCTCTCGACCGACGACAGCCGGTCCAGCGCGACCGGGAGGCTCACGGCATCCAGGCGGATCTTGGCGTAGGTCAGGTCGTCGTCGTTGAGCAGCACCAGCTCGGGACGTTTCATGCCGATGAGGTCGGGGACCTCGGTCGACCCGTCGGCGTCGATGTCGAGTTCGAGGCGGTGCGTGCGGGCGAGCTTGCCCGAGGAGTCGGTGTCGTAGAACCCGATCGCCAGGCGGTGCGGACGCAGCGTCGGGTACTCGGGGGTGGCGGTCTGCATGATCCGGAACGAGGTGATCACGCCGGCGTCATCGGTCTCGATCTCGGGCGTCATGGTGACGACGCCGGCGGTCTCGAGCCAGCTCGCGGCCCAGGCGGTCAGTTCGCGTCCGCTGGTGAGTTCGAGCTCGGCCAGCAGATCCTTCAGTTCGGTGTTGCCGTACTCGTACTTCTGGAAGTAGTTGCCCACCCCCGCGAAGAACTCGTCGATGCCGACCCAGGCGGCCAGCTGCTTGAGCACCGAGCCGCCCTTGGCGTAGGTGATGCCGTCGAAGTTGACCTGCACGTCTTCGAGGTCGTTGATGGTGGCGACGATCGGATGGGTGGACGGCAGCTGGTCCTGCTTGTACGCCCAGCTCTTCTCGGAGGCCTGGAACGTGGTCCATGCCTCCGTCCATTCGGTCGCCTCGGCGGTGGCGATGGTCGACGCCCACTCGGCGAACGACTCGTTCAGCCACAGGTCGTTCCACCATTTCATGGTGACCAGGTCGCCGAACCACATGTGCGCGAGCTCGTGCAGGATCGTGACGACCCGTCGCTCGCGGATCGCGTCGGTGACCTTCGAGCGGAACACATAGGTCTCGAGGAAGGTGACGGCGCCCGCGTTCTCCATGGCCCCGGCGTTGAACTCGGGCACGAACAGCTGGTCGTACTTCGCGAAGGGATACGGGTAGCCGAACTTCTCCTCGTAATACGCGAAGCCCTTGCGCGTGATGTCGAAGAGGTAGTCGCTGTCGAGGTACCCGAACAGCGACTTGCGCGCGAACAGGCCGAGGGGGATGACGCGGCCGCTCGAGCTGGTCAGCTCGGAACGCGCCACCTGGTAGGGGCCCGCGATGAGAGCGGTGATGTAGCTCGAGATACGCGGAGTCGCCTCGAACGCCCAGGTGGCGGCGCCGTTCGAGGCGGGAGTCGGCTCCGGCGTCGGCGAGTTGCTGATGACCTGCCACTCGGCGGGCGCGGTGACCGTGAACTGGAAGGTCGCCTTCAGGTCGGGCTGCTCGAACACCGCGAAGACGCGGCGGCTGTCGGGAACCTCGAACTGCGAGTAGAGGTAGACCTCGCCGTCGACCGGGTCGACGAAGCGGTGCAGGCCCTCACCCGTGTTGGTGTACGCGAAGTCGGCCACCACGGTGACCGTGTTGTGCTCGACGAGCCCGTCGAGCTGGATGCGCACGTTGTCAGCGGCAGCGGCCGGGTCGACATCGACCCCGTTGACCGTGATGCTGTGCACCTGCGCGGTCACGGCGTCGAGGAACGTCGTCGTTGCGTCGTGCGCGGTGAACGTGACGGTGGTCGTCGAGCGGAAGGTCTCCGGCCCGGTCGTCAGATCGAGGTCGATGACGTAGGAGTCGACGGAGATGACCGCCTTGCGCTCCTGGGCTTCGAGTCGGGTGAGATTCTCTCCGGGCACGCGGCAACTCCTTCGGCTGCGACAGGGTGGAACGACGGATTGTGTCCGTCGATCAGCCTAGACGCGCGCGCGCAGCGCGTTCAGCGCTGCGCCGCAGCCAAGACCTTTTCCGGCATCGCGGCCCTGCGGGCAATCACCTCAGCGTCAACACCGTGAGCCTCGACACCCCGAGTCGGGCGACCGATAAAGCTCTCCGCGTCTTCGATCGCCCCTCGCAGCATCGCAACGAGCAACGTGTCGGGGTCGGCGATGCACGCCTGTGCGACGCCCAGTGCCGCCGTCCGCACGATGGCTCCGCAGCCATGGCGTGCGAGGTCGCCCGGGCGGGCGCGCCAGTCGGCGAGGTGCGCGCGGGCCCAGCTCGCGGCATCCGGCACCTCGGCGAGAGCGTTCTGGGCGTCGGCCTGCGCGCGCGGACGGTTGATGCCCAGCTCGGCCAGTGCGTCGCTGGTGGCGATGATCCCGACCGCAAGAGCGCGCTGCCGTTCCATGCTGGCGACCGGCAGGGCCACGGTGGCGGCCCGGAGCGCGACCACCAGCCCGAGACGGAGCTCGTCGCCGCGCAGGCCGATCACGCGCGGGATGTCTCCGACCAGTTCGCCGCGACGGTCGTCGCGCAGGGTGTCGTTGACGGCCCGCGCGAGGGTGGCGAGGGTCGGATCGGTGCAACTCGGGTGATCGCTCCATCGCTCTCCGGCCAGGAACGAGGCGAACTCCATGAAGCAGGCACCCTTGCGGGCGGAGCGGTGGCGGCCGGCAGACAGAGTCGGAACCAGCTCGGGAATCGCGCTGGCCCGCGCCGAACCGGAGGACATGTGCTGAAGGACAATGTGCATGGTCGACCTCGCTTGGCTGATCGATGGCATCGGCGGTGTCACTTCATCATCCTCCGCTGTGTCATCGGCGACAAGTAGTGTCGCGCCCATGGACGCACGCGAACTCTTCCTCCAGTCGGATGCCGCGCTCCGCTCGGTCGTCGATGCCCTGACTCCTTCCGACCTCGAGCTGGCCGCGCCCGCCGAGTGGAGCGCCGGCCACCGCTCGGCGTCGCTCACCCTGCGCGACATCGTGCTGCGGCACGCTTACGACGAGGCGTGGATTCCGGACCTGCTCGCCGGTCGCACCACCGACGAGGTCGGCGACCGCTGGAAGCCGGTGCTCGACAGCGACAGCAGCCGCGACGACCCGATCGGCACCTACGACGCGATTCACGATGCGGCGACCGCGGCGATGTCCGCCCCCGACCTCGATCAGGGCATGACGCTGCACTTCAGCTACGGCGACTACCCGTTCCGCGAGGGCATCCTGCATCCCACCTCGTACCGCGCATTCCAGGCGTGGCAGATCGCGCGCCTGGTCGGGTCTGGCTTCCACTACTCGCCTGAGTTGATCGCCGGATTGAACGAGCTGCTGCTGCCGATCGTGCCGATGCTGCGCGGTTTCGGGGTGTTCCCGCCCGAGCAGCAACCGCCGGCCGGAGCCGACGACGAGACTCGTCTGCTGTGCGCGGTCGGCTACTGGCACGAATAGCCTGGGAGCATGCGCGTCCACATCGGTACCGACCACGCCGGCCTCGACTTCAGCCAGCACCTGCAGCAGCATCTGACTGACGCGGGGCATGAGGTCGTCGACCACGGCCCGAAGACCTTCGACCCGCTGGATGACTACCCGAGCTTCTGCATCAACACGGCGCTCGCCGTGGTGCGCGACCAGGCCGCGGGCATCCAGACCCTGGGCGTGGTGTTCGGCGGATCGGGCAACGGCGAGCAGATCGCGGCCAACAAGGTGAAGGGCGCGCGTGCCGCACTGGTCTGGAATCACGACACGGCCCTGCTGGCGCGCCAGCACAACGACGCCAACCTGATCGCGATCGGTGCCCGCCAGCATTCGCTCGAGGTGGCGCTCGCGCTGGTCGACGCCTTCTTGGCCGAGCCGTTCAGCGGCGAGGAGCGGCACGCGCGCCGCATCGCCCAGCTCGCCGAGTTCGAGAACACCGGCAAGATCGCCGGCCACGAGATCGACGACTGAGGGGGCGCTCATGCCCGAAGGCCACTCCGTCCATCGCATCGCCCGGCAGTTCGAGCGCCACTTCGAGCACACGCCCGTGACGGTGACCTCACCCCAGGGCCGGTTCGCCGCGGGTGCCGCCCAGCTCGACGGCCACGAGATCGTGCGATCGGAGGCCGTGGGCAAGCAGATGTTCCTCGAGTTCGATCATGGGCTCTGGTTGCGGGTGCATCTCGGCATCTACGGGGCCTGGGATTTCGCGGGTGACATCACGGTCGACGCAACCACGGCATCCGCCAACGGACGCATGGGGCAGACCAACATGCGCGGCACCGATCTCGCCGCCCACGAGGACTCGCTGGCGTCGATGGGCGCGCCCCGCCTGACCCGCCTGCGCATGAGCGAGCAAGAGAAGCGCGAAGACGACATCGAGAGCTTTCCGCCCGAACCGATCGGCGCGGTGCGGGTGCGGTTGCTGACCGATACCGCGGTGGCCGATCTGCGCGGGCCGACGGCATGTGAGGTGCAGACGCCCGAACAGGTGGATGCCACTATCGCCAAGCTCGGCCCCGACCCGCTGGTCGGCGACCCGGCCGTGGGTGAAGAGCGGTTCGTCGCCGCCGTGCGCAAGAAACCGACCCCGATCGCGCTGCTGCTGATGGATCAGGCGGTGGTGAGCGGCATCGGCAACGTGTATCGGGCCGAGATGCTGTTCCGTGCGCGGCAGAACCCGTTCACGCCGGGCAAGGAGGTGCGCGAGGAGGTGGTGCGCGAGCTCTGGCGCGACTGGGTGAAGCTTTTGAACATCGGCGTGCAGACCGGCCAGATGCTCACCATGGACGACCTGAGCGACGAGGACTACCAGAAGGCCCTCGCGTCGCGCGCCGACCGCCACTGGGTCTACCACCGCACGGGCGAACCCTGCCGCGTCTGCGGGACGCCGATCCTGATGCAGGAGCTGGGCGGTCGCAAGCTGTACTGGTGCCCGGTCGATCAGGCATGAGGGATCAGGCATGACGGATCAGGCATGAGGAAGACACCGCGCTACACCACGACCGACGAGGCCGAGATCAAGCGCCTGATCCGCGAGAACCCGTGGGCGACCTACGTGTCGAACACCTCGAACGGACTGGTCGCGTCGCATTACCCCACGCTGCTCGAAGACGAGGCGGACGGCATCTCGATCGTCACCCACTTCGGTCGTCCCGATGAGGAGCTGCACGAGGTGCCCGAGCACGAGATGCTCGTGATCGTGCAGGGCGCCCACGGCTACATCTCGCCCAACTGGTATGCAGAGGGCGACATCGTCCCGACCTGGAATCACGTGACCGCGCACCTGTACGGCGTGCCCGAGATCCTCTCGGAGGAGGAGAACTTCGCCGTGCTCGGCAAGCTGGTCGATCACTTCGAGGAGCGGATGCCGCATCCGGTCTCGCTCGATCAGGACGAGGAGACCGCGCGCCGCATCGCCAAGGGAACGATCGGGCTCCGCATCCGCATTACGCGCGTGGATGCCCGGCTCAAGTTGAGCCAGAACAAGTCGGATCAGGTGCGCGAGACCATCATCGACGCGTTGCACGGGGGCGGCGCCTATGCGCACCCGGCGCTCGCGGCCGAGATGGAGCGGATCGAGATGGAGCGGATCGAGATGGAGCGGATCGCGCCGCAGCCATGAGCACCCTGCTGCGCAACGCACGGCTGTACGACGGCAGGGTCGTCGACGTGTTGATCGTCGATGGCCGCATCAGCCGGTTGATGAGCGAGCCGAGGGCTCGCGATGAGCTCGACCAGCCAGAACTCGATCTCGACGGCCGTTGGGTCGGGCCGGGGTTGTGGGATTCGCACGTCCACTTCGGGCAGTGGGCGCTGGTGTCGCGCCGACTCGACGTGAGCGGCGCGGGCTCGGCGGCGGAGACGGCCGCGCTTGTTCGCGCCGAGGTGGAACGGCATCCGCCGGAGGCCGGGACCGTTCTGGTCGGGCAGGGCTTTCGCGACGGACTCTGGGTCGATGCGCCGACCCCCGAATTGCTCGACGTCGGCGACGTCCCGATCGCGTTGGTCAGCGGTGACGTGCACTGCATGTGGACGAACGCCGCGGCCCTGCGGCTGCTCGGCTTGCCGGCCGAGGCATGGCTGCTGCGCGAGCAGGACGCCTTCGACCTGAACGTCCGCCTCAGCGCCGTGCCCGACGACCAGCTCGATGCGTGGGCGCTCGACGCGGCTGCCGTCGCGGCGTCGCGTGGCGTGGTGGGAATCGTCGACCTCGAGATGAGCGGCGCGGTCGCGTCGTGGCAGCGGCGGTTCGGCGCGGGCTTCCGTGGCTTGCGGGTGCGGGCCGGCGTCTACCCTGACGACCTGGCCGCGGTGGCCGCGGCGGGCATCCGCACCGGCCAGGTGGTGCCCGGCACCGCTGGGCTCCTGGTCGGCGGTCCGTTCAAGCTCTTCACCG
>Ga0207698_10000436_pt1 | contig 24036 bp, 26 predicted proteins | sample KBSCornC22_FD_184298 | JGI IMG/M metagenome (GOLD analysis project Ga0207698, IMG submission 184298) | Corn rhizosphere microbial communities from Kellogg Biological Station, Michigan, USA - KBS Corn C2-2 (SPAdes) (version 2) | ecosystem: Host-associated > Plants > Roots > Rhizosphere > Soil ... | reverse complement strand
CTCCACCGTTCTCGGCCGGGATCTGGATCGACTTGAAGCCGGCCGTGTCGGCGTCGCTCTTGAACCACGAGCCGTTCTCGGCGAATCCGAAGTCACCGGTCTTGAACTCGGTCCAGCTGGTGCCCTGGGTGTTCTGGATGACCGAGTTCGGCGCGAGGCCGTTCTTCACCCAGTCGGTCCAGAGGCTCAGGGCCGAGGCGGCCTCGCTCGAGTCGAGCTTGGTCAGGTCGGCCTTGGCACCCCAGAACCAGGGGAGGAACTGGAAGCTGCCCTCTTCGGTGCCGACGGCCGAGAAGGTGATGCCCTTCTTGCCCGAGGCGACGACCTTCTTGAGCGCGTCGTTCAGCGATGCCCAGTCCTTCACGCTGGCGATGTCCACGCCGGCCGCGGCGAGCACGGTCGGGTTGTAGTACAGGCCGAGCGTGTTGGCGCCCGTCGGAACCCCGTAGAACTTGCCGTCGATCTCACCGGCGCTGAGGATGTTCTTCGAGATCGATGAGACGTCGAATCCGTTCTGCTTCGTCGTGGTGAGCAGACCGGCGTCGGCCAGGGTCGACACCTTGGGGTTGTCGACCAGGGCGACGTCCGGCAGGTTGCTGGCCGCGGTGGTCAGGTCCTTCACGGTGTCGCCGGTGTTCGACGCGGTGCGCTTGATGGTGATCTTGAGCTGCGCGGCGCAGGCGTCGACCGCCTTGGCCCAGGTCGAGCTGGCGTCGCGGTCGGGATACGGGTCCCACAGGGTGTAGGTCCCGCCCGCTTTGGGCTTGCTCGACGGGGTGGAGCAGGCTGCAAGCGAGCCGACCAGGGCGGCGCTCAGGACGAGCGCTCCCACGACCCGCAGCCGTCGTGCTGTGGTGCTGTTCACGATGTTTCCTCTCTGAATCATTCGCTGTTCGGTGTTACGGGGATATCCATTCGATCGAACCGGTTCGATGGCGATCCCGGAGCTTTCTCCGAGACGCCACTGCCCGTCAGGCCGTGCTGCCCCGGATCGTCAATTCCGGCTCGATGAACTTGGCGACCGTCGGCGCGTAGTCGGGGTCGTTGATTCGTCGAACCAGGTGCTGGACCGCTTCGCGGCCCAATTTGTCGGGCGCGCTCTCGACTGCCGTGTAGGGCAGCAGAAAGCTCCGTCCGAAGTCTTGCGAGTAGAGGCTGACGACCGAGAGGTCGCGGGGAACCTGGACTCCGCGTTCATGCAAGACCGCCGGCAGCACCGCGATCGAGGCGTCGTTGTGCACGATCATCGCCGTGGCATCCGGGCGCGCATCCAGGATCGCGTTCAGGCTGCGTGAGATGCCGGGCTGCTGCGACTCGCCGTAGTAGGGGTAGATCTGGATGCCGTAGCGCGCAGCTCGCTCGACGGCCGCGTCGCGGAACCGCCAGGCATAAGCGCCGCCCCGATCAAACACGTGGCGGGGCGGCGAGACCAGGATGATCTTGCCGTGGCCCAGCCCGTAGAGGTGATCCACCAGCATTCGCGCGGCTTCGCCGAAGTCGAGATCGAAGACATCGACGTCTTGCGTATCGCGCGGCAGGCCCACCAGGGCGCCCGGCTGGCGCGCCGCGCGCAGGGCGTCGAGGCGCGGATCGTCGTGCGTCACGTCGAGCAGCACGACACCGTCGACCATGTTCGACGACGTGATGCGCTTCACGGCGCCCGGGCCGTCGGGATCCGTGACCATCAGGATGTCGTAGCCCTTTTCGCGGGCGGCCGTCGACACCGCGAGGATGTACTGCAGCATGGCGGGCGGGAACTCGTCGTCGTGGAACTCGAGCAGCAGGCCGATGACCATGGTTTCGGAGGTGGCGAGGGCGCGAGCCCCCGCATTGACGGTGAATCCAAGGTCGGCGATGGCCGCATCGATGCGTTCGCGCGTCTCACGGGAGATGGACCGCTTACCGGACAGCGCGTACGACACGGTGCTGCGGGAGACTCCCGCTGCACGGGCCACATCGCCGATGGTCGCCATTGTCCTTCTCGTTCGGGTCGTCGTCGGGCTCGACACTCACTGTCGAACCGATTCGACGAATGTAGCCGAATCCCGGGGGTTGATGCAAGAGGTGTAGTCGATCCTTCTTCGGCCGTCGTCGTTGGGCGGTTTGCGGCCGCGACATCGTCGAACGGGAGCCGGCGGTGCCGCGCGCCGCTACGCTGGACCCACGGGCCTGTAGCTCAGTTGGCAGAGCATCGGACTTTTAATCCGCGGGTCGTGGGTTCGAGCCCCACCGGGCCCACAACGCGCTGGTTCGATCGAAGCCCTTTCTTCCACCATTCTGAGAACCGGATCAGAAGCCTGGCCACGTGACCGACCTCGCGCCCACTCGCCGCGTCCCCGAACCGACCGTCGCGTTCTGGGTGCTCAAGATCCTCACGACCGGCGTCGGTGAGGTCGCCTCCGACTTTCTCGTGAAGACCTTCGACCCCGTGGTCGTCGTCCTGGTCGCGGCGGTCGCGTTCGCCTGCGTTGCCGCCGTGCAGTTGACGGCGCGCCGCTACGTGCCGTGGCGGTACTGGCTCTTCGTGTTCGCGGTGGCGGTGTTCGGCACCATGGTCGCGGATGTCGCCCATCTCGTCGTCGGCATCCCCTATGCGGTGACCACAGCGGGCTTCGCGGTCGTGCTGGTGGTGATCTTCGTGGTCTGGCGCCGACGGGAGGGCACGCTCTCGGTGCACTCAGTCGACACGAATCGGCGCGAGCTCTTCTACTGGCTGACCGTGTGCGCGACCTTCGCGCTCGGCACCGCCTTCGGCGACTTCACCGCGACCACACTGGGCCTCGGCTTCCTCGGGTCGGGCCTGGTCTTCCTCGCCCTGTTCGCCATCCCGGGCGTACTCCGACTGCTCGGGATGCCGGCGACCGCCGCGTTCTGGTGGGCGTACATCATGACGCGTCCGCTCGGCGCGTCGTTCGCCGACTGGCTCGCGCTCCCGTCCGAGCGCGGAGGGCTCGACCTCGGGTACCTGCCCATCGTGGCCATCGGAACGGCCATGATCGCGATCGGAGTGTTGATCCTTCAGCTCAGATCCTCGCGGGCGCAGCGGTCCTGAGAGCATTCTTAGAACAGGCGATCGAGCCTGAGACGACCACCCACGAGCGGAGTCTGCCCATGCACGACCCCCGTCCGCGCCTGCTGCTGATCGAAGACGACCCGAACCTCGGTCCGGTCATGCGCGACGTGCTCGACGAGGTCTACGACGTCACGCTGCGCAGCGACGGCGAGACGGGGTTTCGGGATGCCGTCGCCGGATCGTTCGACGTGATGATCGTCGACCGTCGCCTACCGGGCGCCGACGGGCTCAACATCATCGAAGCCCTCAGGACCAAGGGCATCTCGACGCCGATGCTCGTGCTCACCGCGCTCGGCACGCTCCACGACAAGGTGCGAGGGCTGGATGCCGGCGCCAACGACTATCTCGTCAAGCCCTTCGAATTCGACGAGCTGTTCGCGCGCCTTCGAGCGATCCGCCGCGTCTACTCCGGTGAAGGTCCGTACGTCAGGATCGGCGCCTGGGAGTTCTACCCCGAGAGCCGAGCCATCTATTCGCCGTACGACGGTCGCTCGATCCTGACCGTTCGCGAGAACAGCCTGCTGCAGTTGCTCGCCACCAACCCCTCGCGCACCTTCTCGCGCGAGCAGATCCTGCGCGAGGTGTTCGACCCGAGCGATCAGCCGGGCACGGTCGACACCTACGTGCACTACGTGCGCCGCAAGACCGACGTCGACATCATCACGACGGTCCGCGGGAAGGGGTACAGACTGGGCTCACTATGAGCCGAGCCTCAGCCAGCGGGGCCGATCCCGACGCTCAGGCGATGCGTCGAGCATCTCGCCGCGTCGGGATCCAGATGACCGCAGCGTTCGCGGTCCTGGTGGTTCTGGCGCTCGGAGCAGCCCTGACCTTCGTGCTGACTCACATCAAGCGCGGCCACCTGTTCACCCTGGGACGACATGAGAGCACCATCGACGTCGGTGGTCTTGACATCCTCATCGCAGTCGGTGCGATCGGGACGATCGCCATCGTGCTGACGGCGGGCGTGAGCTGGTTCGTCACGCGTCGGGCGGTCAGACCGCTGGGAGACGCGCTCCGGCTTCAGCGGCGATTCATGGCTGACGCGAGCCACGAACTGCGCACACCGTTGGCCGTGCTCGACGCGCGATTGCAGCAGCTGCAACGCGGCCTTGCCGCGAACGATCCCTCGGCGACCACCGTTGCCGAACTCCGACAGGACGCCTCGAGCCTCATCGCCACCGTCAACGACCTGCTCGCGACAGCCGAAGACGGCGGAGCTCCTCCCACCCCGATCCACGTCGTTCCGCTGGTGCCCGCCGTGCGGTTCGCCTGCGACTCGATGCGACTGCTCGGCGACGAGCGTTCGGTGAGGCTCGAGCTCGAACTCGACGTGCCGGACGGGATCACGGTGGCCGTTCCCGAGGCATCCATCCACCGCTGCCTGGTCGCCCTTCTTGACAACGCGCTGCGGTTCTCACCGCCCGGTTCGACGATCCACGTCTCGGTCCGGCGGGAGCGAAGCCGAATCGCGATCCGGGTGATCGATCACGGGCCGGGAATCACAGGCATCCCCGCAGATCGCGTTTTCGATCGATTCACCCGCGGCGAGGGGGCCGTGCATGAAGCCGCGGGATTCGGAATCGGTCTCGCCCTCGTGAAAGACACCCTCGAGCGCTACGGCGGTTCGGCGACGATCGAGGAGACCGGCCCATCGGGATCGACCGTCTTGCTGAGACTTCTCCCAGTACAGGGCTCCTGACCGACTTTCTGAGCCGAATCTGGGAACCCGCCCGCTGATCTGGGGGTATCAAGCCGGCCCGGAGCTGTCGAGCGGGGGATGAATCGTGCACGGTCACGCGCGTCGAGTCGCCTTCGCCGCCACCCTGACCGGGAGCGCGGCCATCTCGATCTCGATGATCGGGTCCGGAACCGCCTCCCTGTGGGGAGACGAGGCGGCGAGCGTGATGTCGGCGGAGCGCTCGGTGCCGTCCCTGCTGACCATGCTGCAGCACGTCGATGCGGTGCACGGGCTGTACTACCTGGGGCTGCATTTCTGGATCCTGGTCGCCGGCGCCTCCCCGTTCGCGGTGCGGGCGCCGAGTGCTGTGGCGATCGGGCTGTGCGTCGCCGGCATCGTGGTGCTCGGCTCGATGGTGCGAGGCATCCGCCTGGGAGTTCTCGCCGGCGCCGTGTGCGCGGTGCTCCCGAGATTGACCGACGTCGGGTCGGAAGCACGCTCGTACGCATTCACGGCGGCGGTGGCGACCTGGCTGGCGGTGATCGTCGTCCGGATTCTGCGCTCGCGCGAGCCCCTGGCCCGGCTCTGGGTCGGGTACGGCGTTCTGCTGACGTTCGGGACCTGGCTGTTCGTCTACCTGGCGCTGGTCGCCGTCGCGCATCTTCTGGTCTTGCTGATGTCGCCTCGACGTGCAGCGCTGGCACGTCCGGCCCTGCTCACGATCGGCATCGCTCTCGCGACGACGACGCCCCTTCTGGTCATGGCGTATCAGGAACGCGGGCAGATCGCCTACCTCGCGTCGCGGGATTCCCACACGCCGACGGCCCTGTTCGTGAGCCCCTTCTTCGAGAACCCCGCGGTCGCGGTGGTCGGGTGGACGCTGGCGCTCGCGGGCATCGCCCTGTGCTTCCGGGACTGGCGAACCGGGTGGCACCGCTGGCACGTCCCCACGGTCAGTTCGGTGTCCGCGCTCATGCCGGTCGCCTGGCTGGTGGTGCCCTCGGTGATCCTGATCGGGAGCAGCACGGTGATCGCCGACTACACGGCCCGGTACCTCGCCATGTGCGCACCCGCGGCCGGCCTCCTCATGGCCATCCCGCTCGATGCCCTGACCGGTCTGCCTCGAGCCCGGTGGGTCAGCGCGGTGGGCGCGCTCGCCGTCGTCGCTGTCGTCGCTCCGGTCTGGATGCTTCAGCGCGGCCCCTACGCCAAGAACGACAGCGATTGGGCCACCATCAGTGCCCAGTTGGCGTCGCATGCCTCCCCGGGGGATGCCGTCGCGTTCGACGACTCCGTGCGCCCGTCGCGCAAACCCCGTTTGGCGTTCAACACGTATCCCGAGGGATTCCGCGGACTGCGCGATCCCACCCTGAAGACCCCGTTCAGCGCGTCCCCCACGTGGTACGACCAAGTGATCAGCCTCGCTCAGGCACAGAATCTCGGCAGGCTGGTCGGCATCTCGACCTTGTGGATGGTGGAGTATGCGACACCCCAGCACACGGATCAGTACGGGGTCGCCGCCCTGCGATCAGCGGGCTTTCGGGAGGTCGGTCGTCTGGTGGGCCACCGCAGCGTGATCATCGAATTCCACCGCGGGTGACCGCCGTTCTTACAGGATTCTGAGAGGAGTCTTCGCACACTCGATCGCGTGACCAGACTCCGTCGCGCTGCGACGGCGCCGCTCCGACGCCTCCGACGGCTGGCGTGGCGCCTGAATCGGGCGATCGCAGCGGAGCGCCGTGGGATCGCGTACTCTCGGCCCGTCGTGCCGGGCACCGTGCTCTACGAATCGTTCGCCGGTAATGGCGCCCTCGACAATCCGGAGGCCATCTTCCGCGAACTGCTGGCGTCTCCTGGCCATGCCCATCTTCGGCACGTCTGGGTGCTCGACCGGCATGCGGGCCGGCCGTTCAAGGCCGAGTTCCGGGGCGATCGGCGAGTGAAGTTCGTGCGGTATCGCTCGGCTCGCTACTTCGCCGCGTTGGCGCGCAGTCAGTACCTCATCAACAACGCCACCTTCCCGCAGGAGTTTCAGAAGCGCGACGAGCAGACCTATGTCAACACGTGGCACGGCACTCCCCTGAAGACCATGGGGTACGAGATGCCCGATGGCGCCTTCGAGTCGGCGAACACGCTGCGCAATTTCGTCGCGGCCGACGTGCTGCTCGCGCAGAATCCCACGATGACGCGGATGTACCGCGAGGCTTACAAGCTGGACGGGATCTTCCGGGGTCGCATCCTGCAGTCCGGCTATCCGCGCACCGATCGCCAACTGCTCACGGAGTCCGATCGCGCGAAAGCACTGGCCGCGCTGCTCGCGACGGGCATCGAGACCGATGGGCGCATCCTGGTCGTCTACGCCCCGACCTGGAAGGGCACCAGCTTCACGTCACCGCGCGACGACGCCGAGGCTCTGCTGAACACGGTGGACGAGCTCCAGAGGCGTCTGGGTGCCCACTACCGCGTGGCCCTCAAGGCGCACCAGGCCGTTCATCGCCTGGTCGCGGCGCACGGGCACGGGCGCCTCATCCCGAACGATCTTCCGACCAACGTGGTGCTGGGGCTCACCGACGTGCTGATCACCGACTACTCGTCGATCTTCTTCGATTTCCTCAGCACCGGCCGCCCGATCCTCTTCTACACCCCGGAAGATGAGGACTACGCGCGGGAGCGCGGCACCTCACCACTGGGACCCCTGCCCGGCAGCATCGCGACCACCGTGGATGAGCTGGCGCGCGCCGTCGCCACCGAACCAGGCCTCGACGTCGTCGATCGGGCAGCTCGATGGCGTCGGGAATTCACGCCTTCCGACGACGGGCGCGCCACGCGACGGGTCATCGACGCCGTGTTCGGCCCGATTCCGGATGCCAGCGCACCAGCCGGACCCGCGAACGAGCGCCGCTCGTTGCTGCTCTACGTGGGGGGAATGCGGTCCAACGGCATCACCACCTCGGCACTCAACCTGCTCGCGCATCTGGATCACAGCCGACTCGACGTGTCGGTCGTGCTGGCACGCCCGCGCAGCCAGGACCAGCGCGCGAACGCCGCGCGGATCGACCCGCGCATCCGTCAGTTCCACCTGCTGGGCGCCCCGAACGCGCGCAAGTGGACGACGATCGCCAGTCGGGTGCGAGGTCGCTTCGGCCCACGGTGGTCGACCGAGCCGGCCTGGGATGATCGCCTCTGGTCGTCCGAGTGGCGGCGCGTCTTCGGGCAGGCGCGATTCGACGCGGTGGTGGACTTCAGCGGCTACAGCCGACCATGGACCCAGCTGATCCTGCATTCGCCGCCCGCTCATCGAGCGATCTGGCTGCACAATGACATGGCCGCCGAGGTGAACCGCACCGTCGGCGGCCGACGACGAATGCGCCACTCCCTGCCGGCGGTCTTCGCGCTCTACCCTCGCTTCGACGATCTCGTCTCGGTCTCGCGCGACCTCGCGATCGTCAATGCCGAGCAGCTGGCCGACCGCTACGCGGTGCCTCGCGATCGATTCGTCTCGGCCACGAACGTCATCGACGAGGTCGGGGCGCTCGCGAAGCTGCGGGAGCCGCTTACCGGCGCAGCCGAGTTCGTCGACGCCGAGACGGACACCATCACACTGCCCGACTGGGTCAATGAGCTCTCGGAGAAGCCCGGCCTGCGCTGGTTCGTCACGGTGGGCCGCCTGAGCCCCGAGAAGAACCAGGCGCGGCTGATCGACGCGTTCGCGCTGGTACGCCAGGGGCATCCCGACGCCCGCCTGCTCATCGTCGGCGACGGTCCGCTGCGCTCCCTCCTCGCGGCGCAGATCGAGTCGAGGGGGTTGACCGAGGTCGCATTCCTGACCGGTGCCCTGGCGAATCCCTTCTCTGTGCTGGCCGCCGCGGATTGCTTCGTGCTGTCGAGCAACTACGAGGGGCAGCCGATGGTCCTGCTCGAGGCCGCCGTCGCCCGGCTCCCGATCGTGTCGGTGCGGTTCGGTTCCGTCTCCGACGCGCTGCCCGCCGGGCAGATGCACATCGTCGATCAAAGCGTCGAGGCTTTGGCCGCCGGGATGGTCGACTATCTCGCCGGGGCGGTTCCCCGTGCGGCGCTCGACGCGGCCGCGTACAACCGGCGCGCCTTGCGTGAGTTCGCCGACGCTGTCGGCGTGGAGTCGGAGTCCGAGGCGCGTCAGTTACATCCCCAGACGGATGCGAGCGCATAAACCACGCGCCTAGAGTCGCCGGCATGACGCGAATCGTGGGATGGATGGCCGCCGCCGTGCTCGTCACGGGTCTGTCCGCCGGCCTGTACCTCGTCATGCAGCAATCCGAACGCCAGGGAGCCGACGACGCACCGGCCCGACTCGTCTCGCAGGTCGCGGCGCAGCTCCAACAGGGCGGCGCCGTCGACGTGGCAGCCGACGATCCACGCGCCGTCGACATCGCCGCGAGCGATGAGCCGTTCTTCGTCGTCTACGACTCGGCGGGCCGTGCGGTGGCAGGATCCGGCCGACTGAACGGCGCTCATCCCGTGATCCCCGCGGGGGTGCTCGCCCAAGCCCGGCGCACCGGAGCCGATCATGTGACCTGGCAGACCTCCGACGGGCGGAGGTTCGCCACCGTCGAGCGGCGGGCGGGCGACGATGTGGTGCTCGGCGCCCAGTCGCTGGCGCCCACCGAGGATCGTATCGACCGGCTGGGACTCATCATCCTCGTCGCGTGGGTCTGCCTCCTCGCGGTGGTCGTCGTCGGTTTCATGGTCGATCGCGCGGTCTCGCGCGCATCGGCTACCGATCCAACTGCATCCGCCGCCACGACTGCGCGATGAGGACCACGAAGATCGCAGCAAACGGAATGAGCAACGCCAGTTGCGGCGGGCTCACCGTGATGCCCAGCGAGATCGCCCAGAGCGCGGGTGCGGCCAGCGGCATCCATCCCCCGAGTCCGGCCAGCACCGACACCTGGGCGACGACCACCAGGGCGATTGCCACGCTCACGCCGCCGAGCACCGAGCGCGCCAGGGTTGCCGCCCAGGCGACCGGCAACGTGATGGCGACCGACATCACGCCGAGCGCGGCCTGACGAGCGAGCGCCTCGAGCGTCCCACTGCCGATCGGGCCAAGACCGGCGACGGTGCCGACGAGAGCGAGCACGATCGCGAGCAGCAGGCTCATCGCGACTGCCCAGACGAGGTAGATGACCAGCTTGGCTAGCGCGATGGTCGAGCGCCGCACCGGCAGGGCGAACAGGCCGGCGACGGTACCGTCGCCGAACTCGCGGCCGAACATCCAGGCGAGCACGACGGCGAATCCCCCGAGGCCGCCGGCGCCCGTGATCTGCACGGCACCGAGCAGGAAGCCCCGCCAATCGCCGGCGGCGACCGGGCCGAGCTTGGCGAGCAGTTGGGGATCCGTCGTGGTCGCCGCGGCCAGCAGCATCGAGGCACTGATCACCGAGATGCCGATCACGATCGCTGCCGACGCCACGCGGCCGACCGTCGAGCCGGCGAGCTTCGCCGCCTCTGCCCAGATCGCGGCCTTCATCGTCCGGCCTTCTCGTCGTCGGCTCGGACCAGCTCGAAGAAGGCGCGCTCGATCTCGGAGATGTCGGGGGCCAGCTCGCCGATCAGGCGCCCGGCATTCATCACGACGATCCGATCGGCGATGCGGGCCACCTCGTCGAGGTGATGGCTGCTCACCAGGACGGCCGCGCCATCCGCCGCCCGTCTCAGCAGACTCTCGCGCAGCCGGATGACGCCGGCCGGGTCGAGCGCGTTGGTCGGCTCGTCGAGCACGATCGTCGCGGGGTCGTGCTGCAGAGCCGCGGCCACTCCGACCCGCTGCCGGTTGCCGAGCGACAGCGTGCGGACTCGCCGATCCGCGTACGGCTCGAGGGCGAACTCGGCGATCGCCCGGTCGACTGCTGCGGGAACGTCGGCGACGCCGCGCAGGCGCGCGCTCAGTTCCAGGTTGCGTCGCGCGGTGAGCTCGCCGTAGGCGAGCGGGTACTCCACGAGGTGGCCGACCCTCGCCCATTCGGAGAGTGGGGCCGAATCGAGCTCGTCGCCGTTCAGCAGGGCTCGCCCGCTCTGGGGTCGCAGCATCCCGAGCAAGACGCGCATCAGGGTGGACTTGCCTGCTCCGTTCAGCCCGACGAGTGCCACGATCCGCCCGGGCTCCAGCTCGAGGTCGATGTCGAAGATGCCCGAGCCGTTGCTGAAGGTGCGCGATGCGCGGTCGAGCGCGAGCGCCGCCGTCACGAGGCGCCGCCCGAGAGCACGCGCAGAGCAGCGTCGATCGCAGAACCCAGGTCGGGGTCGTCGCCCTCCGCCCAGTCGAGGAGCGCGGCGGTCAAGGCCCCCATCGTCGCCGCCGCGGCGATCCGCGCTTCGAGCACGGACACGCCGCGAGCGACCAGCGCGCCAGAGATCGCAGCTTCGGTCGCGGCGTTGCTGGTGGCGATCGCGCCGCGCAGCGATGGTGTGCGCGACACGATCCGCAGACGGTCTCGCACCTCGGCGCTGTGGGGCGGCCGCACGGCCTTCCAGCCCGCGGCGATGGCTCCGATGGCCGCTGCAATGGGCGTGAGCTGCCGCGGCTGGTGTCGGATGGCGTCGGCGATGAGCGGGTCATAGGGATCGTCGACGAGCAGGGAGCTCTTCGAGGGGAAATGCCGGAAGAACGTCATCTCGGTGACGCCGGCCCGCTCGGCGATGGCGGCAGCGGTGGTCGCGTCGTAGCCGCGTTCGTCGAACAACTCCAGAGCTGCACGGATCAAGGCCTCGCGGGTCTGTGCCTTGGTCATACAGATATGTTAGTCACTAACATTTGGTGGATGCAACACCACCGCCACCTCCGAGTCACCCGAGTGTCGGGGGCCCCGCGCCGCGACCGACCTAGCGTGAAACGCATGAGTCAGATCATCGAAACCATCGACGTCGACGTGCCCGTGTCCACCGCGTACAACCAGTGGACCCAGTTCGAGCAGTTCCCGCACTTCCTCGAGCACGTCGAATCCATCACGCAGACCGACCCCACCCACACGGTGTGGAGGATCAACATCGGCGGCCAGATCCGCGAGTTCGACGCCGAGATCACCGAGCAGCACCCGGACGAGCGTGTCGCATGGACCAGCACGAGCGGACAGGTCGACCACGCCGGCGTCGTCACCTTCCACAAGCTCGACGACACCACCACCCGCGTCACGGTTCAGCTCGACTGGCAGCCGGAGGGGTTGCTCGAGAAGCTCGGCTCGGCCACCGGAATCACGACGCACGCCGTCAAAGACGAGCTCGAGCATTTCAAGCAGTACATCGAGGGCAAGGGCGCCGCAGACGGCGGCTGGCGCGGCGACGTCAAGGCGAGCTGACGATGGCGGTCCAGGTGAATCGGGCCGCGGTCTCGAAAGCGAACGGCCTCATCCGACGCGGTGAGGTCGTTCGCGATGAGCGCGATGCCTGGAGCGAGGATGCGCCGTCGGCCGAGCAGGGCAACGAGTTCATCGAGAAGCACGGCATGGATGAGTACGCCGCGTGGCATCTCGCCGAAGACACCGAGAAGACCGAGGGGACGAAGGGCCGCTACCTCTTTCCCTACGGCGACTTCCGCAAGGTGCACCGCTGCGCACTGATCTCGGGCGAGAGCCGGGCGGGCCAGTACGACCACGCCAGCGTGGAAGCGGCGATCAAGAAGCTGCTCGCGGCGGTCGACGAGAAGGCCGACACCAGGGGCGACTAGGCCTTTGGGATCCGTGCGCGGGTGAACGGCTCCAGGTCTCCCCGGCAGCGGTCACGTCGAAACGGGAACGAGCGAGCTCGAGGGCGACTCCGGCCCCGAACCCGCTCGTGGCGCCCGTGATCAGGACGCGCTGGCGTGCCATGCGCGATTTAGACCGCGCGACGTCCCGAGATCATCCGGACGAGCCAGATGATCAGAGCGATCACGGCCAGAACGATTCCGACCCAGAGGAGGAAGTTCAGCGACTGCACGAATCCGCCGGTCAGCAAGAGCACGACCGCGATGATTCCCACGATGATCAAGAGGATGTTCATGTGTTTCTTTCCGTCCTGCCGCGCTCTTTGCGCGGTGTATTTTCATGGCACACCCGATCCGCGGCATTGCGGCGAACGTCCAGGCAACGTCCAGCGTGAGGGCTGATCAGCCGCGCGCCTGAGGGGTGGGCGCCAGGCCGCGCGGCCCCCCGAACGTAACCGGGACGCCGGACGAGAAGAGCACGCTCACCGGCGGCGACCCGGGTTCCTGCAGGCCGGCTGCGGCGATGAGGGTGTCGTCGAGATCGAGCAGTTCCGCGCGGCGGAGCGGCCAGGTCGGATGCTCGTTGGGCACGTGAAGCGTGCGGCCCCACGCGCGCACATGGAGCCCCCATCGCGCGGTGAGCCACTGCTCGAGCGGCGAGGGCTGGGCAATGGGATCACCGACGCGGATCGAGATGCGCGAGGTCGCCGGACGCGGCCCCAGAGCACGGCGACGGCTCGCGTAGTCCAGGCGATCACCGTGCTCTTCGCGCGTGCGCGCGATGTCGATAGCCGACCACATGTACGGCAGGCGCAGCCCGGCCCGAGCCCCCAGCGCGCTGAGCAGTCGCGAGCTCTCCAACGACGGGAACACCACGCCCCGGCGCCCCAGCCCATCCACGCCGTAGAGGCGCACGTTGATCTCGCCGAAGGTGCCCAGATACGGGATGCCGGGACCGCGCCCGAAGCCCAGCCCCACCATCCGGAAGCCGATCAGCCCCACATAGCTGACCCCGTCGAACTCGTCTGGCCGCACCCCGGAAGGCAGGTGCGGCGCGACCAGCTCGGGCGCGAGCGGCCAGTGCAGAAAGGTCACGTCGCGCCAGGACTGCGACAGCAGCGGTCGCGCCAGGGGACGCGGAGTCAGGGGGGTGATGTCTTCGAGCATGCCGGTCAGCGCCGCAGCGAGCGCACGAGGCCGTAGGGCATCAGCAGCAGAACCGCGAGCGGCATCACGAGCCAGGCGGCCGACCAGACCGGTGCCAGCAGGAAGGTGAGCACGAGGGCGAGGACCACGCCGAGGGCGACCTGCCAGTCGTCGCCGACCAGGTAGTCGTACCAGAACAGTCCGAAGCGCGTGAGCGTGCCCGGTGGGCGTCGAGGCGGCACGACGGTCACGGGGACGACGGCGGCAGCGGGAGCGACAGCGGACTGGGCCGCCACCCTCGCATCCACCTTCTGCTGAACGCGCACCCGCAGCACGATCACCGACACCGCCGAGAGCGCGGCGACGAAGACGAAGACGACCAGCAGGGCGAGGTCCGAACCTGGCCATTCCGCCCCGGCACCCTCCGCCGACCAGAAGATGCCGAACGTGACGAGCAGGGCGCCGACCACGAACTTCAGACTGTTCTCGGGGATGCGCGACAGGGGCCCGCGCACCGCGAATCCGAGGGCGGCGACGACCAGCACGGCGGCTCCCGCCGCGATGGCGGCGACGCCGAGCTGATGCGCGCTCGATCCGAACGTGACCACGATGAAGACCACCTCGAGACCCTCGAGCAGCACTCCCTTGAACGAGAGGACGAAGGCGTAGCCGTCGGTCACACCGAAGCGCGCACGCTTCTCGACAGCCGCCGAAGCGGTCACCGTACGCCGGTAGATGGCCTCCTCGTCGTGAAGGGGTTTGGCCCCGGATGCTCGCGCGATCGCCTTGCGCAGCCATTGCAGCCCGAACACCAGCAACAGCCCGCCGACGATCAGACGCAGCACCCCGAGCGGCAGCAGCTGGATCGACGGTCCGGCGACGAGCACGATCGCCGCGAGAACCACGAGGGCAGCGATCGTTCCGGCGGCCGCCGACCTCGCGTCGCGCGCGGTTGCCGCTGCCAGCACGATGGTCGTCGCCTCGACGGCCTCGACCGCGCATGCCAGGAAGACGGCCACGGCGAGCGTGACGACGGCCGTGGTGGGAGACATGATCCGATTCTGGCAGTCGCGCTCGCGGGGGTCGGGCTACTTCCCGTCGCTGCTCTCGCGATCTTCGAGCCCCACCGCGGCGCGCAGTTCGCTCGCATCCTTCGTGAGGCCCTGTGCCTCCGCCATCTTGGCGAGAGCAGCCGAGATCGCGTTGAGCTTGTCCTGGGTCGACCGGTCGGCGCGCTCCTGGGTGTTCTGGAGGAGGGCCACCAGCAGGAAGGTGATGATGGTCGTGAGGGTGTTGATGATCAGCTGCCACGTACCGATGCTGCGGATCACCACGATGGACGGCGCCCAGACCACCACGAGGATGACGCAGAATGCGAAGAACCACGCCCGGCTCACGAAATGGGCGGCCGCCGTCGCGAACTTGTCGAACCATCCCACGTGCTCGCTGACATCCCCCGGCATCTCGGCCATGATGACGCTCCTCCTCGGGGAGCGACTCGGGCTCCCCGAGCAGACGTTAAGACTCGCGCGCCCGCCGAGAGACCGCCGTCGGCAAGCACACAGGCAGCCGTCAGCTAACGGCGGCAGCCACCAGCTCGGCGACGGCCCGGGTGCCCGAGAGGTTCGGATGGAAGGGCGCGCCACCAGGCGAGAACCGACGTCCGCGGGTCCACGGGTCGGCCGACCAGGCGTGGTGCTCGGCGGATGCCGCGGCCACCGGCACCACGGCGCACCCGGCCTCCTCGCCTACCGACCTGGTGAGCGCGGCGAGGCGCGCCGCGGTGGCGCGCGCCCAGTCGGCGAGCTCCCGGGGAACGCCGGCAACGGGGTCCGCGGCATCCGGAGGCAGCACGCTCAGATACTCGACGAGCACGATGTCGGCGCGCGGCGAACGGCGGCGGATCTCGAGGATCAGCCCGCCGAATTCACGCTCGAGCTCGGCGAAGCGGGCATCGGTCTGCGAGGGGGTGTCGAACTCCCGCCGTCCACGACGCACGGATGGAAGCCAGGAGAGCGGTGCCGGCATGCTGCCCAGAGTGAGGCGTCCGATGTAGCCCACGTCGTTCCCGCCGCCGGTGATCGTGACGAGGCGTGTGTCGTCGGCCAGGGCGTCGACCTGGGGCGGCATCCAGGTGCCGGCTCGCGATTGTTCGCCGCGCAGCATGCCGGCGATGGTCGCGCCCGAGAACGTGACGTCGGCGAGCCGAAGGCCCAGCCGCGACGCGACCAGATGCGGGTAGTTGCGCGTCGAGCGTCCCGAGCCCCTGGGCGCGCCCGGCGCAGGCGCACCGAGGCCCAAGCCGGCGGCGAACGAGCTGCCGATCGCCACATATCCGTCGCCGTGCTGCAAAGTCACGACTCCAGTGTGCCGCGGGTCGGTGCCGCGGGGTCGGGCGCGGCGACGATGCCGGGTGAGCCGACAGGCTCCCCGAGTAACGTCGACCACATGCGCGCCATCCAGCTCACCGAATTCGGCGGTCCCGAGAAACTCGTGGTGCGGGAGCACCCCGATCCGGTGCCGGGCGACGGAGAGGTGGTGCTCGACGTCCTCGCGGCCGGCATCAACTACGCAGACACGCATCAGACCGAGGACTCCTACCTCGCCAAGCAGACGCTGCCTCTGATTCCGGGCAGCGAGGTGGTGGTGCGCGGATCCGACGGCGAGCGACTGCTCGGATTCGTCTCGGGCGGAGGCTACGCCGAACGCATCGCGGTGAACCCGGCCCGACTGTTCCGCATCCCGGACGGTGTCAGCAACGCCGACGCGCTCACCTCCCTGGTGCAGGGCGCGACGGCGTGGCATCTGCTGCGCACCAGCGCCCACTTGGTCGAAGGCGAGACGGTCGTGGTGCACGCGGGCGCGGGCGGCGTCGGCACGATCGCGATCCAGCTCGCGAAGAAGTGGGGGGCCGGCCGGGTGATCGCCACGGCGTCCAGCCCCGAGAAACGCGCGATCGCTCTCGAACTGGGAGCGGATGCCGCGATCGACTCGAACGCCGACGACCTGGTCACCGAGCTGAAGGCGGCCAACGACGGGCGCGGCGTCGACATCGTGCTGGAGATGACGGGAGGCCGGGTCTTCGACCAGAGCCTGCGCGCGCTGGCCCCGCTCGGTCGCCTCGCCGTCTTCGGCATGGCCGGTCGGGTGCCGCCGCACGATGTCTCGCCCGGCGTGCTGATGGGACACAGCACGGCGGTGATCGGGTTCTGGCTGGTTCACATCGTGCAGCGGCCGGCCATGCTGGCTGCCGCCGTCACAGATCTGCTCGGGATGCTCGACCGCGGCGAGCTCCGCGCCGTGATCGGCGACTCGTACTCGCTCGAGACCGCCGCCGACGCCCACCGCGCCCTGCTCGACCGCTCATCGACGGGCAAGCTGATCCTGGTGCCATGAACGGGTCGCGAGTCCGCTTCCCCCGCCGGGCAGGCGCGGCAGCAGTCGGCGTGGCGCTCGCACTCGCTCTCGCCGGGTGCGCCCCCGACCAACCTCTCGCCCGCCCGCTCGCGACTCCCCTCTCCTCGGTGCAGTCCGGCACGCTGCGCATCCAGCTGCACCAGGTGATGGTCCTCACGCTGAAGGACGACCAGCGTTACACGGCGCTGATCGCCGATCCGACGATCGTCGCGGTGGTCGAGCACCACGACGCGGCCGCCGGACGCTTCGAGCCGGAGCTCGTGCCGCTCAAGGCCGGGGCCACCCAGGTGGCGCTCACCTCGTCCCGACCCGGCCACGAGGTCGTGGGTTTCCGCGTGATCGTGACCGCACCCCCTGTGGTGCGGGCGATGGGCGCGCCATACTGAGCGCATGAAACTGCGCGCCGCACGCACGATGGTCATGGCGTTCGCGCTCCTCGCCATGCTCACCGCGTGCGACCAGACCGTCGGGCCTGTCGTTGCTCCGGTCACCGTGAAGATCGCCGACCTCGACGGCACCACCGTCAAGGTCGCCCTGAACCAGGAGGTCAACCTCGACACCGGGTCGTTGGCGACCGACAGCTACTCAGGCAAGGTCGCCGACCCCTCGATCGCCACCTTCACCCGGGGCGGCAAGGACGGCAGCGCCGACTTCAACCCGGGGCTCACGCCGCACAAGGTAGGAACCACCGAGGTGACCCTGTCGAACAGCGACGGCGGCATCCAGGACGTTCAGTTCACCCTCACGGTGACCAAGTAGCTCGTCAGCCGGTAGCTAGAGCCCGCTCGCCCCGAACAGCAGTCCGAGCAGGTAGGTCACGCCGGCGGCACCGAGGCCGATGAGCAGCTGGCGAAGCGCGCGCTTCCACGGCGAGGCACCGGACAGGATGCCGACGACGGCACCGGTGCCCAGCAACGCCAGCCCGACGGCCCCGCCCGCGATCGCCACCGCGACGAGGTGCCGCGCGCCGAACAGGTAGGGCAGCACGGGGATCAGCGCCCCGGATGCGAAGAACAGGAAGCTCGAGATCGCGGCGTTCCACGGCGAGCCGATTTCCTCGTGGGCGTCGACCCCGGCGGCCGCCGGATCGTCCGCGTCGAGGTGCAGGGTGGCCAGGACCTCGTGGGCCCGAGCCTCGGCGTCCTTCTTGCTCAGTCCGCGCGCCCGGTAGACCAGGGCCAGCTCGTTCGCGTCGACATCGAGGTGCGCCAGCGCGCCCTGCGACGCGGGATCGGGTTGGGATGCCTGCAGCAGTTCGCGCTGCGAGCGCACCGAGACGTATTCCCCCGCTCCCATCGACAGGGCACCGGCCAGCAGGCCGGCGATCCCGGTGAACAGCACGGTCGTGGCCGGAACCCCCGTCGCCCCGATGCCGAGCACCAGGGCGAGGTTGCTCACCAGGCCGTCGTTCGCCCCGAACACGGCGGCGCGGAAGGAGCCGGCCAGGCGGGTGCGGCCGCGGGCCGCGAGACCGCGCAGCACCTCGCCATGGATGCGCTCATCGGCCGCCATGGCCTGCGAGGCATCGGCCTCGTCGTCATAGGGCGACCGGGCCTCGGCGCGCTGCGCCAGCGCGAGCACGAACAGCGACCCGAAGTGGCGGGCCAAGAAAGCCAGGAAGCGCGTGCGCAGATCGCCGCGCACCGGTGCTCCGACCCGATCGCCGAGCAGCTCGAGCCAGTGGTTCTCGTGTCGGCCCTCTGCCTCGGCAAGACCCAGCAGGATCTCGCGCTCCTGCCCCTTCTTGCGTTCGGCGAGCTGCCGATAGACGGCCGCCTCGGCGCGCTCATCGGCCAGGTAACGGCGCCAGCGCTTGACCTGGGCCTCAGTCGCGGAGGGTCCAGCCACTACGGAGCCCCCGAGTAGCGCAGGCCCCATGAGCCCTCCCAGGTGTCGCCCGGTTCGATCCAGATCAGTCCCTGACCCGAATTCAACGCGTCGGGCGGGGCCGTCATCGGCTCGATGGCGATCGCGTCGATCACGGCGTCGGGCGCCCCGACCGGCGCGGGCATCACGTGCGTGGTGAACACCTGCACATAGCCCCAGTCGGTGCTCTGCCACAGGGTCGTGCGCGATCCGTCCGGCGCGGTCAGCCAGGCGACGTCGCCGCGCCCATCCGCGACACCGGCGTGCTCGACCCGGCCGAAGGCGGTGTCGAAGGTCAGGTCGCCGACGCGGTGCGGCGTGCGCACGTCGTACGGCGTGCCCGCGACGTCGACCTCCGCGGTCGGGTCGAGCCGCTCGTCGACCGCGAAGTAGCTGCTCGCCGGCACCGTCAACTCGAGGTCGGCGATCGGAGCGTCGCCCACCTTCAGGTAGGGATGCGAGCCCGTGGCATACGGCGCAGGTGCGGCCGAGAGGTTGCGGGCGCCGTGGGTGACGGCCAGGCCGTCCGACTCGAGTTCGTAGCGCACCCAGGTCTCGACCAGGAAGGGCCAGCCGTGCTGCGGGTAGATCGTCGCGGCGAGGGTGACGGCATCCGGAGTCTGCTCGGTCACCTCGTAGTCGGCGAACTGCAGCAGCCCGTGCAGAGCGCCTCCCCGTGCGGGCTCGGTGATGTCGAGCTGCTGCGGCTCGCCGTCGAGCACCCAGCGCCCCCCACGGACCCGGTTCGGCCAGGGGCTCAGGATGACGCCGTTGCACATCGCGGGCGCCCGGTCGTCGGGAACGGGCAGCGTGAGATCGGCCCCCCGCACGGTGAGGGAGCGCAGGACGGCCGCGACCGACCCGATCTCGGCGCGCACCTCGCCGCGCTCCAGCACGAACGCGTGCCCGGTCGGAAGGATGTCGGTCATCGTGTCTCCTGCATGTCGGTCGGACGTCCGGTCGGGTCGTAGCGCACGCCCCATGATCCGCTCCAGCTCGCGCCCGGCTCGAGCCAGATCAGGTCTATCCCGCTGTTGAGGGCGTCGGGCGGCGCGGTCATCGGCTCGAGCGCGACGGCGAGGCCCTTGCCGGTCGGGCGGGGGAACTCGGGGGGCGTGTACGCCTGGATCCATCCAAATGCGGGGTCGGCCCAGAGCGTCGTCGTGCTGCCGTCCTGCGCGGTCAGCCAGGCGATGTCGGCTCGGCCGTCGCGGTTCGCGAGGTGCCCGTATGGCGAGTCGAGGGTGAGACCCGCGAGGGGTCGTCCCGACCTGAGGTCGCCGGGACCGCCCACACCGGGCGCGTCGACGGCGTGGGTGGCCCCCGCATTCGAGCGTTCGTCGAGCTGGATGCGCACCTGAGCCGTCAATGTCACGCTGAGCTGGTCGATGGGCACATCACCGACCCGGAAGTACGGATGCGCCCCCACCGCCCACGGCGACCGTCGTGACGACAGGTTCCGCACCGCGTGCGTGACGGTCAGGCCGTCGGGCTCGACCTGGTAGCGGACCGAGGTGTCGAGCAGGAACGGCCAGCCGTGCTGGGGCACGATCAGCGCGCCCAGGGTGACCCTCGAGGCCGTCTGCTCGAGCAGGCGGTACGCGGTATTGCGCAACAGCCCGTGGATCGCGTTGCGGCGCGGCACCTCGGTGATGTCGAGCTGCTGTGGCTCCCCGTCGACGTGCCAGAGCGCGTCGCGCACGCGGTTCGGCCAGGGCGCGAGCACGATGCCGCATCCCATCGGGGCGATGACGTCGGGGCCTACCGGCTCGGTGAGGTGGGTGCCGTCGACGGTCAACGAGCGCAGCACGGCGGCCAGCGAACCGACCTCGGCGCGGGCGACCCCGTTCTCGATGACGAACGACGGCCCGCTGAGCGGCGCGGTGGAAGCGGGGGTGGAGGTGGCGGCCACCCGTTCAGCCTAGGCCGCGGGCGGGAGCCGATCGTCAGCGACCACGAGCCGGGTGCCCGCAGCGGCGGCGGACGCACGCAGCGCGTCGACTCCCGGGCCTCCCGTCACCAGCGTGGCGAACTCGCTCAACTCGGCGATCATGCCGAGATGGCTCTTGGCCGCCTTCGAGCCGTCGGCAACCAGGATCCTGGTCTCGGCGGCAGCGAGCATCGCCCGCTTCACCTCGGCTTCAGGCAGATTCAGGTTGGTGACCCGGCCCTGATGGTCGATGCCGTTGCAGCCCAGGATCGCCAGATCCGCATGCAACGCGGCCAAGGTCTGCGTCGCGAGCGGGTTGATCAGTGAGTGCTGAAGAGGCCGCAGCGTTCCGCCCGTCACCACCACCGTGAAGCGCGGGATCGCGGGCTCGAGCGCGAGCGCGATCGACAGGCCGTTGGTGATGACCGTTAGCTCGCTGAGGTCCGCACGCTCGACGAGCGCGCGTGCCACCGCCAGCGTGGTCGAGCCGACGTCGAGCAGGATGCTGCTCCCGCTGGTCACCAGGGCAGCGGCGCGTCTCCCGATGGCGCTCTTCACCTCGGCTTCGCGCTCGGCCGTCGCCTCGACAGGGGACTCGCGGCCCTCCCCTCGCACCGCCATCGCCCCGCCGTGCACCCGGCGCAGGGCTCCCGCGGCCTCCAGGGCGGTCAAGTCGGAGCGCAGCGTGACCTCGCTCACACCGAACACCTCGCTGGCGTCGCCCACGCGGACGAACCCCTCCTCGAGCACGAGGGCGAGCAGCCGATCACGGCGGACCTCGGGCGGGAGCACCGGGATGGGCGAGAGTTCGGGCATCCGGTTCCTTTCGATCGTCTTCGGTAACGCAAGCGCTGCTTTCGATATCGTAATCGTCGTGACCACCCCTGCCGCAACCGAGCTCGGCGCCGGCATCGTGCGCCGGGACGCCGTGCTCGCTGACGGCCGCGAGCTGTTCTACTACGACGACGCGGGCAGCACCCTCGGCCCGGATCGCGCGAAGGACGCCCGCGTGCTCGACCCGCGGCCCGAGACCGCGACGATGCGGCAGGACGTGCTCACCGGCGAATGGGTGTCGATCGCGGCTGCGCGGCAGAACCGGGTGTTCCTTCCGCCCGCCGACCAGGACCCGCTCGCGCCGCAGAGCGCGTCCAACCCGAGCGAGGTTCCCGCGCTCTACGACGTGGCCGTGTTCGAGAACCGTTCGCCGTCATTCGGTCCCGATCTGCGTGACTCCGCGGAGGATCCACCGCTCGGCCGCGACGACCTCGCCGAGCTCGGCGTCGGACGCACCCGCAGCTCGGTCGGCCGCTGCGAGGTGGTGTGCTTCAGCCCCGACACCAGCGGCTCGTTCGGCACGCAGAGCGTCAGCCGAGCGCGCACCGTGATCGAAGCCTGGGCGGACCGCACCGCCGCGCTGTCCGCCCTGCCGGGGGTCGAGCAGGTCTTCCCGTTCGAGAACCGTGGAGAGCAGATCGGGGTGACCCTGCACCACCCGCACGGGCAGATCTACGCGTACCCCTACGTGACGCCGCGCACCACCCGGCTGCTGGAGTCGATCGACAGGACCTCTCCCGTGCTGTTCCAGCGTATCCTCGACTTCGAACGCGGCGGAGAGCGCGTCGTGCTGAGCGGAGAGCACTGGACCGCCTTCGTGCCTTTCGCGGCGCGCTGGCCGATCGAGGTGCACCTGCTGCCGCACCGGCAGGTGCCCGACTTCGCGGCGACCAGCGGCGAGGAGCGCGACGAGCTGGCCGAGCTCTACCGTCGTCTGCTGCGTGGCGTCGATGCGCTCTACGACACCCCCACGCCCTACATCGCGGCGTGGCACCAGGCTCCCGTCAACGTCGGCCGCGACACGGTCCGCCTGCACCTCGAACTCACCTCGCCGCGGCGCGCGGCCGATCGGCTCAAGTACCTGGCGGGGTCGGAAGCGGCCATGGGAGCCTGGATCGGCGACGTGCGCCCCGAAGACACGGCCGACCGACTCAGAGAGGCGATCGCGAGCGTATGACCGACATGCGGGATGAGCTGCGAACCCTGTTCGCCGACTTCGCGGGACGCGCCGCGGACGGCATCTGGTCCGCCCCCGGACGCGTGAACCTGATCGGCGAGCACACCGACTACAACGACGGGTTCGTCCTGCCGTTCGCCATCGACCGGCGCGCCCTCGTGGCGCTCGGCGCCCGCGACGACGGGACGCTGCGGGTCGCGAGCACCTTCAGCGACGAGGTCGTCGAGGTGCCGCTGGGTGACCTCCCTGCGGCGCAGGCCGCGGGCACACTCGGTGGATGGTCGGCGTACCCGCTCGGCGTCGCCTGGGCCCTCGCGCAGTTCGGCGCGGACCTCACCGCCGTGCCGGGCATCGACCTGCTCATCGATTCGAACGTGCCCGTCGGGGCCGGCCTCTCGTCGTCGGCCGCGATCGAGAGCGCCGTGGGGCTGGCGCTCAACGAGGTCTGGCGGCTCGGCCTGCCGCGCGAGACTCTGGCGCGGGTCGGTCAGCGCGCCGAGAACGATGTCGTGGGCGCTCCCACCGGCATCATGGACCAGTCGGCCTCGCTGCTGAGCCGTCGGGACGCCGCCGTGTTCCTCGACTGCCGCAGCCTCGAGTCGCGGGTGGTTCCGCTCGGGTTCGCGGCTGCGGGGCTCACGATCGCCGTGATCGACACCCACGTCACCCACGCTCACGCGTCGGGGGGCTACGGCGAGCGGCGCGCCTCCTGTGAAGAGGGCGCCCGCGCGCTCGGAGTCGCGGCCCTGCGCGACCTCAGCGTCGACGACCTGGATCGGGCGCGCGACCTCCTCGACGACGTCACGTTCCGCCGGGTGCGGCACGTGGTCACCGAGGACCAGCGGGTGCTCGACACCGTACGGCTGCTCGAGACGGAGGGGCCGACCGCCATCGGCGAACTGCTCGACGCCTCGCACCGCTCGCTGCGCGACGATTTCGAGGTCTCGGTGCCCGAGCTCGACCTGGCCGTCGAGACGGCGCTCGAGAACGGCGCGATCGGCGCCCGGATGACCGGCGGCGGCTTCGGCGGATCGGCGATCGCCCTCGTGCCGATCGACGGTCTCTCGCGCCTCCAGGTCGCGGTGGACGGCGCCTTCGCCGAACACGGCTTCGCCGCTCCCGAGACCTTCTCGGTGCGGCCGTCCGATGGCGCGCTGCGCGAACACTGAGCCCACCGTCTGGCGACGCGACC
>Ga0207698_10000433_pt1 | contig 24089 bp, 21 predicted proteins | sample KBSCornC22_FD_184298 | JGI IMG/M metagenome (GOLD analysis project Ga0207698, IMG submission 184298) | Corn rhizosphere microbial communities from Kellogg Biological Station, Michigan, USA - KBS Corn C2-2 (SPAdes) (version 2) | ecosystem: Host-associated > Plants > Roots > Rhizosphere > Soil ... | reverse complement strand
GATTACCGGCTCGATCAGTCGCTCGCGTACGCTCGTCATCTTCATCAACCAGATCCGCATGAAGATCGGTGTGATGTACGGCAATCCGGAGACGACCACCGGCGGCAACGCGCTCAAATTCTATGCCTCGGTCCGGCTCGACATCCGCCGCACCGGCCAGATCAAGGATCGCGACGATATCGTCGGCAATACCACGCGCGTGAAGGTGGTGAAGAACAAGGTCGCGCCGCCCTTCAAGCAGGTCGAATTCGACATCATGTATGGCGAGGGCGTGTCCAAGGTGGGCGAGATCCTGGATCTCGGCGTCAAGGCCGGGCTGGTCGAGAAATCCGGCGCCTGGTTCAGCTATGACAGCATCCGCATCGGCCAGGGCCGCGAGAATGCCAAAGTCTATCTGCGCGAGAATCCGGGGGTATGCGAGCGGCTCGAAAAGGCGATCCGCGCCAATACCGCGGGCGTGGCCGAGCAGATGATGACCGGTCCCGAAGCGGATGACGATCTCTAAATTCCACAGCTGATCGGGGGCCTGGCTCCCCGAAGACGAAGAGGCGCGGGACCCTGAGGGCTCCGCGCCTTTTTGTCGTGCCTGCTCGTCAATTGGACAAGCAAGGCAATCATAATGTCGTGGTCGCTTGACAATGTCCGCGACTCATGAGACAAGTATCCTTGTCATAAGGACAAGGGAAGTCGTCATGTCGTTTTTTGGGACGAATGCCGCACAGCGGCGCTACAACCGCCGGGTCATCGTTGCGGCGATGGCTTACGCCGTGCTGCTGATCGGCGAACAATATGCGCTTCGCCATGCGCTCGTGCCGCCCGCTGCGGGCTATGCGCTCGCGGTGCTTCCGGCGTTGCCGATCATTGCGATCTTCGCGCTGGTCGGGCGCTATCTGCTCGAGGAGCAGGACGAATATCTGCGGATGCGCATGGTCCGCCAGATCTTGTGGACGACGGGGCTGACCCTCGCCGTCACTACTCTCTGGGGCTTTCTCGAGGATGCGGGTCTCCCCCATTTGCCGATGTTCTACGTCGCGGTGTTCTGGTTCGCCGGGCTGGGGATCGTCGGCTGCATGCTGAACCTGCGCGACCGATGAAGAATCGTCTCAAGGTGCTCCGCGCCGAACGCGACTGGAGCCAGGCCGACCTTGCCGAAAGGCTGGAGGTCTCCCGCCAAAGCGTGAACGCGATCGAGACAGGGAAATATGACCCTTCGCTCCCGCTCGCCTTCCGCATCGCCAAGCTGTTCGAGCTGCCGATCGAGCAGATTTTCTCCGAAGACTGAACTCCGACAGAAGGATAATCCGATGAAACTCCGTCTCCCGCTGCGCCTTGCAGCGCTCGCCGCCATGCCCCTGGTCGTTCCCGGCATCTATGGTGCGCTGGCGCATGATCTTTCTGCCTTCGCCGCGACGCCTGCACCACAGGCTTTCGCCTCTGACCGCATCTCGGTGACGGTCACGGGACAGGGACCCGACGTGATCCTGATCCCCGGTTTGGCCAGCTCGGCGCATGTCTGGGATGCGACCGTCGCGCATCTGTCGGCGCATCATCGCGTCCATGTCGTCCAGGCGGCGGGCTTCGCCGGGACACCGGCCGGCGGCAATGCCAGCGGGCCGGTGTTCGAGCCGGTGGTCGAGGCGATCCATAATTATATCGCCGCCAACCATCTCGAAGGCGTGGCGGTGATCGGCCACTCGCTGGGCGGGACGATGGCGATGCGGCTGGCGATCGCGCACCCCGGCGACGCCGGCAAGCTGATGATCGTCGATGCGCTGCCCTATATGGGCATGATGTTCGGCCCGCAGCTCACCGTCTCGATGGTGCAGCCGCAGGCGACGATGATGCGCAATCAGCTCGTGAACGGCACGCAAGAAGCCTATGCGGCGGCGGAACCGGCGCAGATGGCGCGGCTCGTCAAAAGTCACAATGCGGAGGCCGAGGCGGCGATCGCGGCGGCCGCCGCATCAGATCATCGCGTGGTCGGCCAGGCCATTTATGACGATCTGATCACCGATCTGCGCCCGGATCTGGCGAAGATCACGGTGCCGGTGACCATGCTCTACCCCTGGGACGAGACCAGCGGCGCGCCGCAGCAGGTGTTCGACACGCTCTACACCGGCGCTTTTGCTTCGCTGCCGCATGGCAAGGTCGAGCGGATCGACGGCAGCTATCACTTCATCATGATCGATCAGCCGGCGGTCTTCCTGCAGAAGGTGGATGCGTTCCTCGGATGAGGCACTCCGTCGCCCTGGCACGGGCCCCCACAAAGTTACTTTGCTGGGGCCCGCAGGCCGGGGCCGCAGAAGTTTGTTACAGCATCGCCCAGCCTCCTACGGCCCCGCCTGCGGGGTGCCCTGCCGCCGGGGCGACGGCTTTTTTTAGGGCCGCGCTCAGCGCGCCGCGACTTCCGTTCCTGCTCCCGGCAGCATCGCGCGGTCGCCATGCCAGAGCGCAAGCGCCTGTGTCCGATCCGCTTTCGCTTGCGCCGCCTGGCCCAGCTTCGCTTCGGCCTGGGCTCTGATCGCGAGCGTGACCGGCTCCTTCGGCGTGTTCTTGAGCGTCGCGTCCGCCTCACGCAGCGCGTCTTTGGGCTTACCCAGCGCGAGCAGGGCAGCGGCGACATCGCGCCGGACCGGATACCAGAAAGCGGGCGGATCGGAGAAAGACAGGAAGGCCTTGGTCTCCTGCATCTTGGCCGCCGCCTTGAACGCCGCCAGTGCCTCGGCCGGTTTGTTCTCGATCATCGCTGCACGGCCGGTCAGCACCAGCTTGCCGATCCGCATCATGCGTCCCGCCGCCGCGCTCGCATCGGCGTCGCGCTCGGGGCCGGCGCGGTCGGGAATCGCCGCCTGCTCCTTGCGCACCAGCGCAGTATCGCCGAGCCGCGCCGCCGCTTCGCCGCGCGCATAATGCCAATAAGCGCGAACGAACGGCAGGTTGGGTTCGGGCAAGGCCAGTACCTTGTGCGGATCGGCGAAGCGCGCCTCGGCGAAATAGCCGGTGCCGGCGACCATCTGCGGAAAGACGCTCAATTCCTTGCGTTTGCTCTTGGCGGCTTGGACGATCAGCGGATCGCTCAGCGCCAGCGCGTTCCTGGCGTCGCCCGAGATGAGCGCCCCGCCCACGCCATATTGGACATTGTGCGCGTGATAGGGGAGGTCCCACACACCGTCGGGCTCCGCCAGACCGAGCCGCTTCGCGTTGGCGATGCCGAGCGCGACCGCCTTCACATTGGCGTCGACCGCGTCCTGGTAGCGCCCGACATGGTAATAAGTGTGCGACGGCATATGCACGAGATGCGAAGCCGACGGGGCGAGCGTGGCCAGCCGATCGGCATAAGGTTCGGCCCGCTCCGGATAGCCCGCCACCTCGGTCGCGTGGATGTAGAAGTGGATTGCGGGCGTATAATCGGGATTGCGCTTGAGCACGGCCTCGAGCAGCGCCACCGACTTGCCGATATTGGCGTCGCTGTTGCTCTGCGCCGACGGGATCATCCATGCATCCGCCGCGATCACCGCAATTTCGTCGTCGATCGGATAGCGGATGGCGAGCGCATCCATCGCGCGGGCGAAAGCGCGGTCGCCGTCGCCCGCGCCGCCGCCATTCTGGTAGCGTAACTTGAGCGCGGCGATCAGCTCACGCTCCTTGGGCAGGGCGTTGACCGCCAGCGTCTCGGCGCGCGCGACCAGTGCGGCCAGCTTGGTCTGCACGTCGGGGGGAATCGGGAAATTGATCGTCGGGCCCGCGGCCCATGCCTCGCCCCACAGACACATGGCGCAATTGGGATCGATCCGGGCCGCTTCGTGGAAGGCCTGCACGGCCGCCTTATGCGCGAAGGCGTGGGCGAGCTGCATGCCATTGTCGAAAAAGGCCTGCGCCTTGGGGTTGCTGGTCCGGATCGGGAATCCGCCGCCGCCATAACCGGGAAGGATGGTCGCGGTCTTGGGCGCGGTCATGTCGCCGCCGCACATCGGCGCCGCATCGAGCGGCGGCGTGGCGGGCAAGGTGTCCGAGGCCGATTTGTCCTGGGCGAGCGCCGGCGAGAGCCCCAGCGCCACCGCCATGATCATCCAGCGCATCTTTCGGATCCCCTCTTTCCGATCGTGCAGGCATCCTATGCCCATTGGCTCGGGCTGGCCAGCGGCTGGCAGCGGGCGTATCGATTACGGCGATGCGCAACGGGCAAAGATTGCGATTGGGCCGACGCGCCTTCCTGGGCGGCGCCGCGGCTTTTCCGTTCCTGTCCTCCGCCGTCGTCCGCGCAGCCGAACCCGATCTTTCCGGGCTGAAGCCGATTGCGGGCGAGGCGACGCCGATCGGCTCTGCCGAACGCGCCTCCCGGATCGCCCGCGCCCAGCAGCTGATGCGCAGACACGGGCTGGGCGCGGTGCTGATCGAGCCGGGTGCGTCGCTCATCTATTTCACCGGCATCCATTGGCATCGCAGCGAACGGCTCACCTGCGCCGTCCTGCCGGTCGAGGGGGAGGCGTGCATCGTCACACCCTTCTTCGAGGAGCCGTCGGTGCGCGAGACGCTCGGCATTCCCGCCGACATACGCGTCTGGCAGGAGGATGAGGATCCATTGCGGCTGGTGGCGGGCTTCCTCAAGGAACGCAGTCTCGCCGAGCGACCGGTCGGGATCGAGGAGACGCTACGCTATTTCGCGGTGGACGGGCTCCAGCGGGCGCTGCCCGGCGCGACATTGGTCTCGGCCAACCCGGTCGTGCGCGGCTGCCGCATGATCAAGACGCAAGCCGAGCTGGCGCTGATGCAGCGCGCCACCGATATCACCATCGCCGCCTATCGCTGGGTTCATCCGCGCGTCGAAAAGGGAATGGTGGGGCAGGACATTGCCGCGCTGATGGATGCCGCGACGGTCAGGCTCGGCGGCGAGGTCGAGTTCAGTCTGGTGCTGGTCGGGGAGGCCTCGGCCTATCCGCACGGATCCAGCATCGTGCACCGCGTGGGCGAGGGGCAGATCGTGCTGATGGACTGTGGCTGCAACGTCCAAGGCTATCAATCCGACGTGTCGCGCACCTTCGTGTTCGGCTCGGCGACCAAGCAGCAAAGGCTCGTCTGGGACCAGGTGCATCAGGGGCAGCAGACCGCCTTGGCCGCGGCCCGACTGGGAGCGCCTGCCGGCAGCGTGGACGATGCAGTGCGGCGGCTTTACCAGGGCTTCGGCTATGGTCCCGGCTACACATTGCCGGGCCTGTCGCACCGCACCGGTCATGGCATCGGCCTCGACGGGCATGAGCCGGTCAACCTGGTTCACGGCGAGACGACGCCGCTGGCGCCCGGCATGTGCTTCTCCGACGAACCCGGCCTTTATCTTCCGGGCAGGTTCGGGGTGCGGCTGGAAGATTGCTTCCACATGACCGACGAAGGACCGCGGTGGTTCAGCCAGCCACCGCCATCGATCGATCAGCCCGTTTGAGGCGTTTCGCTTGAGAAGGGCGGCACCCTCCACTAAGTCGCGGCCATGACATCGACCAACGACATCCGCCGTTCCTTCCTCGAATATTTCGGAGGCGAGGGCCATCGCATCGTGCCGTCGGCGCCGCTCGTGCCGCACAACGATCCGACCTTGATGTTCGTCAATGCGGGCATGGTGCCGTTCAAGAACGTCTTCACGGGCCTGGAAACACGGCCTTATTCGACCGCCACGTCGAGCCAGAAATGCGTGCGCGCCGGCGGCAAGCACAACGATCTCGACAATGTCGGCTACACCGCCCGGCATCACACCTTCTTCGAGATGCTCGGCAATTTCTCGTTCGGCGATTATTTCAAGGAACGCGCGATCACGCTCGCCTGGACGCTGCTCACCAAGGAATGGGGCATTCCCGCGGAGAAATTGACCGCGACCGTCTATCATACAGACGATCAGGCGTTCGATCTGTGGAAGAAGATCGCCGGCCTGCCCGATCACAAGATCATCCGCATCCCGACCAAGGATAATTTCTGGGCGATGGGGTCCGACGGGCCGTGCGGGCCCTGCTCTGAGATCTTCTACGACCATGGCGATCACATCCCGGGCGGCCCTCCCGGCAGCCCCGACGAGGATGGCGATCGCTTCGTCGAGATCTGGAACCTGGTCTTCATGCAGTTCGTGCAGGAGGCCGACCAGATCGTGGGTGACCTGCCCAAGCCCTCGATCGACACCGGCATGGGGCTCGAGCGCATCGCCGCGGTGCTCCAGGGCGTGCACGACAATTATGACACGGACACGTTCAAGGCGCTGATCGCCGCCTCGGGCGAGCTGACCAAGAGCGCGACCGACGGCGCCAACAAGGCCTCGCACCGCGTGATCGCCGACCATTTGCGCGCGTCCGGCTTTCTCGTCGCGGACGGCGTGCTGCCCGCCAATGAGGGGCGCGGCTATGTGCTGCGCCGCATCATGCGTCGCGCGATGCGTCACGCCCACCTGCTCGGCGCGGCCGAGCCGCTGATGCACCGGCTGGTGCCCGCACTCGTCGCCGAAATGGGCGCGGCCTATCCGGAGCTGGTGCGCGCGCAGCCCTTGATCGAGGAAACGCTCAAGCTCGAGGAAACGCGCTTCCGCCAGACGCTCGCCAACGGCCTGCGCCTGCTCGACGAGGCGACCGGCAGCATGAGGGCGGGCGAGACGTTGCCCGGCGCGGTGGCGTTCAAGCTCTACGATACGTTCGGCTTCCCGTACGACCTGACCGAGGACGCGCTGCGCGCGCAGGGCCTCGGCGTCGACCGCGCCGGCTTCGACGCGGCCATGGCCGAGCAGAAGGCCGCCGCGCGCGCCGCCTGGAAGGGATCGGGCGACAAGGCGTCGGACGACGTCTGGTTCGACATCGCTGAGGAAAAAGGCGGCACCGAATTCATCGGCTACACCAGCCATGAAGGCGACGCGCAGGTGGTGGCGCTGGTCAAGGACGGCAAGCGCGTCGATGAGGCGCGCGAGGGCGATGAGGTCACCATCCTCACCAACCAGACGCCTTTCTATGGCGAGAGCGGCGGCCAGATGGGTGACGCCGGCATTGCCAGCAACGACAATGGCTTCGTCGCCGATGTCGCCGATACGTCCAAGCCTTTGGGCCGCCTGCACGCGCACAAGGCGCTGGTACGGAGCGGGCTGATCAAGGTCGGCGAAACGATCCACCTGGCGGTCGACGTCGCCCGCCGCAGCCAGCTGCGCGCCAACCATTCGGCGACGCACCTGCTGCATGCGGCGCTCCGCCACCGGCTCGGCACGCATGTTACGCAGAAGGGGAGCTTGGTCGCGCCTGATCGGCTGCGCTTCGACTTCTCGCATCCCAAGGCACTGAGCGCGGACGACATTGCCGCGATCGAGGCCGAGGTGAACCGGCACATCCGCGAGAATGAGGAGGTGAACACAAGGCTGATGACGCCCGACGCGGCGATCGAGGCGGGCGCCATGGCGCTGTTCGGCGAGAAATATGGCGACGAGGTGCGCGTCCTGTCGATGGGCCGCGGCGACGATGTGGCCTGGTCGGTCGAATTGTGCGGCGGCACGCATGTCAGCGCGCTCGGCGATATCGGCCTGTTCAAGATCGTCGGCGAAAGCGCCGTCTCGTCGGGCGTGCGCCGGATCGAGGCGCTGACCGGCGAGGCCGCACGGCTGTGGCTGACGCAACGCGAGGAACGGCTGCGTGAGGCCGCAAGCGCGCTCAAGACCACGCCCGAAGATGTGCCTGCGCGCGTCGCGGCTTTGGTCGAGGAACGTCGCAAGCTCGAGCGCGAACTGGCCGAAGCCAAGAAGGCGCTGGCTTTGGGCGGCGGTGGGGCCAAAGCCGATACGGCCGGGCCCGAGCAGGTCGCTGGCGTCGGGTTCATCGGCCAGGTGATCGAGGGGCTCGACCCCAAGGGGCTGCGTGGCCTGGTCGACGAAGCCAAGGCCAAGGTGGGTTCCGGGGTCGCGGTGCTGGTCGCGGTCAACGAGGGCAGGGCGAGCGTCGCGGTCGGTGTGACCGACGATCTGGCTGGACGGCTCTCGGCCGTCGAGCTGGTCAAGCAGGCGGTGGCGACCTTGGGCGGGCAGGGCGGCGGCGGCCGTCCCGACATGGCCCAGGGTGGCGGTCCCGACGGCGACAAGGCAGCGGACGCGGTGGCGGCGGTCCGGGGCGCGCTGGCAGAGACGGCGGCGGCGGTCTAATTCTTGCCTCGTCCCTGACTTCTTCGCCTTGCCCGCGGATGCGGGCATCCAGCCTTCTTGAACCGCCCAGAAGGCAGCGGGATGCCGCGCGTTCGCGGGCATGGCGGGGTGTGATTTCGCGTCTCGTCTGGAAATCGGACGCGCACAGTCCTAAATCCCCGCTTCAGGGAGTCATAATATGAAGCGCGAACTCATCGCCTATCTCGATTCCATCAAGGCCCGCGATCCCGCGCCGCGTTCGCGCTGGGAGATCTTGCTCTATCCGGGCGCGCTCGCGCTCGGGCTGCATCGCGTGGCGCACTGGCTGTTCAACGGCGAGCTCTATTTTCTCGCGCGGATGGTCAACCATATCTCGCGCTTCCTGACCGCGATCGACATCCATCCGGGTGCGGAGATTGGCGAGCATTTCTTCATCGATCACGGTTTCGTCGTGATCGGCGAGACCGCCGTGATCGGCGACAATGTCACCATCTATCAGAACGTCACGCTGGGCGGCACCAACCCCACCGACGGCATTGGCGGCAAGCGGCATCCCACGATCGAGGATAACGCGATCATCGGATCGGGAGCGCAAGTGCTCGGCCCGATCATTGTCGGCAAGGGCGCGCGCATCGGCGCCAATGCGGTCGTGACGCGCGACGTGCCCGAAGGCGCGTCGATGGTCGGGATCCCGGCGCGACCGACCTTGGTCGACGCCGGCACCTATCAGAGCTTCATGCCTTATGGCACGCCGTGCAGCGAGCGCTTCGACCCCGCGACCCAGCAGCTCGAAATCCTCAAATGCGAGGTTGAGACGCTGCGCGGCAAGCTCGCCAAGCTGATCGAGGAACGTGACGGCTCGGCCGACGACAAGACGGATCGCCAGTCCGCCTGATGGGGAGCGTCACCCCTTTTCCGATAGCGCAACCGCTCCAGGTTGCTTTCTCCCGGATCGAGCTCGAACGGATCCTCAATCTCTACGGCCGGATGGTCGCGGCCGGTCATTGGCGCGATTATGCGATCCAGTTCGACAAGGATGCGGCCTGTTTTGCCTGCTTTCGCCGCGCCGCCGAGCGGCCCGAATATCGCATCGAAAAGCGCCCCGCCTTGCGCCAGCGCCAGGGGGAGTGGGCGCTGATCGGCGAGAGCGGGGCGGTGCTCAAGCGGGTGCATGAACTGGGACCGGTTCTTGCTCCGGTCGAGCGGAAATTGCTCAAGTTGGTGGAAGAATAGCTCTTCCGCCTTGGACTGGACTGCTTCGCGGTCGCAGTGACGTGGTGTTTTTCCATTCGTCATTGCGAGCCGCGCAGCGGCGCGGCAATCCAGTCCCGCGCCTTTCCTATGCCGCCCTGGGCGTCACCGTCAGCGGCCGGTCGAGCACCGGCAGCTTGTCCTTGAGGTCGCTCGGAAGCCCGCTCACCACCATCCGCCGGACATTGTGCCAGAAGGCGGAGAGCAGCAGCAATGCGGAGCCGATCACCAAAGCGGTCAACGCGACGTTCAGGCTGACTGCTCCTGCCTGCTTGAACAGGCCGGCGAGCGCATAGAGGACGTAGGCCAGCGAGGAGACGAGCAAGGCACGGCGATCGACGGCGAGCGCGACGATCCCGAACAGGACATAGAGCAGGATGACGAGCAGGCCGGAGCTTGCCGTCACCTCATTGTTCATTACGCCGAGCAGATGGAAGACCGGATGTGCGATCATCGGCGCGGCCGACAGATGGAGCCAGAAGGCGACATCCGAGCGGCGCGTCTGGCGCTGACGGTCCGACATGTCCCACCACATGGCGAAGGCGAAAACGCCGACGCCGGCGACGAGCACAACCCATAAGATCTGGTCCTTCACCGTGGGGACCGACCAGAGCAGGGCGGTGACAAAGGTGGTGACGAGCGCACCCGTCAGCGCGGCAATGGTGATCGGCACGTGGAAGCGGCGCCAGTGCAGATAGGCCGCCCCCGCGGTCAGCACGCCCGCCACCGACAATATGCCCGCCGCGACCCGATCGCCATGGTCCTGCGGGATCATCGGGATGCCGAGCCCGAAGATGCAGGCGCCGACCGCGCCGACGAAGCTACCCAGCAGCACGATGCTGGGCAGCGCCATGCGCCGCGTGCGCGTGAAATATTCGGCCAGCCCCCAGCTTGCCGCCGCGACCAGCAGGCCGGCGAGCGCGACGCCATGGCCGATCGGCCCCTGAGCCTCCGCGCCGGACAAATCGCCATGTGGACCCGCGATGCTGAAGCCGATCCAGCCGACCGCGACCAGCAGAAGCGCTGCCGCGATCGTCACGAAGATGTCGTTGAAGCCCGTGATCAGCCGGAAACTCTCCTCGTCCACCAAGGCGGTGGCACGGGATTCGGCGACGCTTTGACGGAGCGCGGCCGCGGCAGCCGGGGTGATTGCCCCCGTCGCGACCGCATGTTCGATGTCGGATTCGCTGTACATTCTACCTCTCCCTGTTCCGAAGAGGATATCATCACTGTATTGCCGATGCAATACAGTGAGTCGGCGAGGGTCCGTTGAAATCCGCCATTCGGTCGCCTGGAAATGCGCCCTACCGCGCATTTTCCAAACGATCGCTCAGGCGGTTCCTTCGGCGTCGAGCGCATAGCCCGCCGAGCGCACGGTGCGGATCAGGTCGGGCGCATTGCCGACATTGATCGCCTTGCGCAGGCGGCGGATATGCACGTCGACCGTGCGCGGTTCGATGTCGCTGTCGCGGCCCCAGACCGAGTCGAGCAGCCGCTCGCGCGAGAAGACGCGGCCGGGATGCTCCATGAAATGGCGCAGCAGCCGGAATTCGGTCGGCCCGAGCGAGAGGGCCACGCCGTCGCGCCGCACCTTATGGTCGGCGATATCCATCTCGATGCCCGAATAAGCCAGCCGTTCGCCCGCCAGAGCGGGACGGACGCGGCGCAGCACCGCGGCGACGCGCGCCACCAGTTCGCGCGGGGAGAAGGGCTTGGTGACATAATCGTCCGCGCCCGTTTCCAGCCCGCGGATCCGATCCTCTTCCTCGCCGCGTGCGGTGAGCATGATGATCGGCACGTTGGCGGTCTGGGTCGCGCGGCGTAGCCGCCGGCACACCTCGATCCCTGACAGGCCCTCGATCATCCAGTCGAGCAGGACGATGTCGGGCGGCCCTTCGGCGGCGAGCAAAAGCGCTTCCTCGCCGTCGGCGGTATGGTCGACATTGTGACCTTCTCGGCGCAGGTGCCAGGTCAACAATTCGGCGAGCGCCTCGTCGTCTTCGACGAGGAGAATACGGGCTCCGGTCATGGCGTCAGGCAGCGGGTGCCAGTGCATCGGCGCCACGTGGGCGTTCGGGCATCTGTTCGCCCGTTGCTGCATAATAGATCATCTCGGCGGCGTTGGTGGCGTGGTCGCCGATCCGCTCGAGATTCTTGGCGATGAACAACAGGTGCGTCGACGCGCCGATATTGTTCGGATTTTCCATCATGTAGGTCAGCAGCGCGCGGAACAGGCTGTCGTACAGGTCGTCCACTTGGCGATCGCGCGCGCTGACGTCGAGCGCAGCCTCGACGTCGCGCGCAGCGAAGGCGTCGAGCACGTCGTGCACCATCTCGGATGCTGCGCGCGCCATCGCCGGCAGGATCGCGAGCGGCTCGATCCCGCGCATGTCCTGCAGCAGCGGTACGCGCTTGGCGATATTCTTGGCATAATCGCCGATCCGTTCGATCACGCCCGCGATCTTCAAGGCCGCGATCACCTCGCGCAGATCGTCCGCGAGCGGCGCGCGCAAGGCGATCAGGCGGACGGCGCGGCGCTCCACTTCGGCTTCGAGCTCGTCGATGCGCGTGTCGGCCTGGACGATGCGCGAGGCCGATTCGACGTCTCGGCGGGTGAGCGCCTGGACAGCCCCGTCGATCGCCGCCTCCGCCAGACCGCCCATCTCGGCGACCATGGCGCGCAACTCGCCCAGATCCTCGTCGAACGCCTTAACCGTATGACCGCTGGTCGCCATTTACCCACTCCCTCGCATCGCCATGCGTCGGTTCGACGTCACTTTTATGACACCCATCATGGTGCAAGCGGAAGCTCCACCACAACCGTGGTCCCAACGCCCACCGTGCTCGCGATTTCCAGACGCCCGCGATGCCGCTCGACGATATGCTTGACGATTGCAAGGCCGAGTCCGGTGCCGCCGATCGCGCGGCTGCGGCCGGGATCGGCGCGATAGAAGCGTTCGGTCAGGCGGGGCAGATGCTCGGGCGCGATGCCCTCGCCTTCGTCGGCGACGGTGAAGCGGACGACGCCGTCGGCGGCCTTGAGCGTTGCGCGGATCGGCGTCGCCTCGCGCGCATATTTGAAGGCATTGCTGATGATATTGTGGATCAGCTGGTGCAGCTGCCCGAGGTCGCCGATCACGATCGCCTTTTTCGGCGCGTCGATCTCCAGTCGCGACCCGTCCTTGCGCGATCCGAATTCGTCGCCGACCTCGCGCATCACCATCCCGAGGTCGACGCGGTCCCGCGGCTGATAATAACGATCCGCTTCGATCCGCGAGAGCGACATGAGATCGTCGATCAGCCGCTGCATGCGGCGTGCCTCGCCCTCCATGATCGACAGGAAACGCAGCCTTGTATCGGCATCCTCGGGGCCGTTCGCTTCCTCCAGCGTCTCGATGAAGCCGATCAGCGAGGCTAGCGGCGTGCGCAATTCGTGGCTGGCATTGGCGACGAAATCGACGCGCATCTGTTCGGCCGCGCGCTGGGCGCTGCGGTCGGTCAGGCGCAGCAGTCGCCTGCCTGGCGCGATCGTGCCGGCGCTCAATTCCCACAATCGGTCATGTCCGCCCAGCCCGCTCAGCGCGACGGGACCATCCTCGTCGCCGCTCACCACCGGCCCGGCCGATGGGTGGCGCAGGGCCAGGCGGACATAATCGCCGACGATATGCTCGCCGAGCAAAAGACGCGCCGCCTGGTTGGCATGGCTGATGTGGAATCCGTCGAGCACCAGCAACGGATCGGACATCGCCTCGATCAGGCTGTCGGTTGGGTCGGGCGGTGCCGGCCGGCTTTCGGGGATCGGGCCCGAGCCCAGGCGGGTGAAGCGCGGCAGCGCCATGTCAGCTGATCCGTTCCAGCGCCGGCAACAGCTGATCAAAATGGTCGATCAGCGCGGCCGCGCCCAGTTGCTCTGCGGGCCGATCGGAAAAGCCGAAGGTCAATGCGATGCACGGTATTCCCGCCGCGCGCGCCGCATCAGTATCGTTGATCGAATCGCCGACGAAGGCGGCCCGCCCACCTCCGGCGCGCGCGATCGCCTCATGGACCGGTGCCGGATCAGGCTTGCGCTGCGGCAATGTGTCGCCGCCGACAATGGCGTCGAAACGATCCTGCCAGCCGAGTGCGGCAACCAGGCTATGGGTCAGCCCTTCGAGCTTGTTGGTGCAGATGGCGCGCCTCACGCCCAGCGCATCGAGTTGGCCGAGAGCCGCTTCGACACCGTCGAATGGGCGGCTGTGGTCGGCGATATGCGCCTCATAATAGTCGAGGAAGACGGGAAATCCTTGCTCGACCAGCGCCTCGCTCACCTCGCCGGTCGCCGCTAGTCCCTTGCGCAGCAAGGCACGGGCACCGTGACCCACCATGGCCCGGACCTGTTCGGCGGGGACGGGGGCCCGGCCCATTTTCTTCAACGCATGATTGAGCGCGGCTGCCAAGTCGAGCGCGGTGTCGGCCAGCGTGCCGTCCAGGTCGAAGATGACGATGTCGAACCCGATCTGACCCATAAGACAGGCCGTATCGCCGGATCGCGCGTGGTGGAAGGGTGATGCACTTGCGGCTGGGCGAACGGAACGGGATTCGGACATCCGGGGCTGATCGCCGCGTCACGTTACAAGCGTGCGACGCCCGATGCGCTCGCGGGATAGATTGCGCCCGCGGAACATGGCAAAGCGCCGCCCATGACCGACACGCCGCTCGCCGCCATCATCCTTGCCGCCGGTAAGGGCACGCGCATGAAGTCCGCGCTGCACAAGGTGCTGCATCCCGTCGCCGGACGGCCGATGCTGGGTCACCTGACCGACGCTGTGGCCGCGCTTGGTGGGGAGCGCACGGTGATCGTGGCGGGTGCCGGGCGCGAGCAGATCGAGGCGTTCGCGGCTCCGCTCGGCCTGTCCGTGGCGATCCAGGCGGAGCAGCTGGGCACCGCGCATGCCGTGCTGCAGGCCGAATCCGCGCTCGCCGGGTTCGAGGGCGATGTTCTGATCCTCTATGGGGACGTGCCGCTGGTCAGCACGGAGACAATGGGGCGGATGATCGCACGGCTGCACGAGCCGGATGGGCCGGCGGTGGTCGTGCTCGGTTTCCGCCCGCCTGATCCGCTCGCTTATGGTCGGATCATCGCCGAGCATGGCCGCATCCTGAAGATGGTCGAGCATAAGGATGCGACAACTGAGGAGCGGGCCGAGACGCTGTGCAATTCGGGGTTGATGGCAGTGCGCTCGGCCGACCTGTGGCGGCTGCTCGCACTCGTCGGCAACGACAATGCGGCGCGTGAATATTATCTGCCCGACATCGTCATGCTCGCCAATGCGGAAGGGCGCGTCTCGGCGGTGATCGAGACCGATCCGCATGAGGTGGCCGGCGTCAACAGCCGTGCCGAGCTGGCCGAAGTGGAAGCATTGTGGCAGGCGCGCCGCCGCGCGCGCGCCATGGCCGATGGCGCCAGCCTGGTCGCTCCCGAAACCGTCTGGTTCGCGTGGGATACGATGCTTGGCCGCGACGTCACGGTCGGCCCGAACGTGGTCTTCGGCCCCGGTGTATCCATTTCGGACAATGTCACGATCCACGCTTTCTGCCATATCGAAGGCGCGCGGGTGGAAGAGGGGGCGATCATCGGCCCCTATGCGCGTCTGCGGCCCGGCGCCGAAGTCGGCGCTGATGCCCATGTCGGCAATTTCGTCGAGATCAAGAAAGCGCGGCTGGGACAGGGCGCCAAGGCCAACCACCTGACCTATATCGGCGATGCCGAGGTCGGGGCGAAGACCAATATCGGCGCCGGCACGATCACCTGCAATTATGACGGATTCGGCAAATATCCGACGAAGATCGGGGCAGGCGCCTTCATCGGATCGAACACGGCTTTGGTGGCGCCGGTTGCGGTTGGCGACGGCGCGATCATCGGCGCAGGATCGGTCGTGACCGGCGACGTTGCCGCCGACGCGCTCGCGGTGTCACGCGCCAGGCAGCAAAATTACGAGGGCTGGGCCGCGCGCTTCCGCGAGAAGAAGCGGAAGGGCTGACCAATAATCCATCGTCATGCCCGCGAACGCGGGCATGACGATGCCTTTGGAAACCAACCGCTACCGCGCGATCAGCCGCTCCGCCTCGCGCGCCAGCAGCGACAGTTCGAACAGGTTGGGCGGCTCCTGGCGGGGCTTGGAATCGACCACGCACAGGGCACCCAGCGGATAGCCTTGGCGGTCCACCAGCGGGATGCCCGCATAGAAACGGACGTGCGGCGCGAACATCACCATCGGATTGCCCGCGAAGCGCTCGTCGCGTCGGGCATCGGGCACCACCAGCGGCTCGGCCGGGCGATGGATGGCATGCGCGCAGAAAGAGATGGCGCGCGGTGTTTCCTCGGCCTCGACGCCGACGCGCGCCGCCAGCCATTGCCGGTCCCGGTCGATGATCGTGATCGCGGCGATCGGCGTGTGCGCAAGCTCCGCCGCGCGATCGACGACCCCCTGAAGCGAGGCATCGCGGCCGCGCCGGAGCACGCCGCTGCGATCGACCGCCCGCTGCCGTTCCTCCTCATTGTCGGGAAGGGCAGGCGGGCTATGGAAATTGATGTGAATCACGCGGCTCTCCGATCAGCCTGGATAACGGCTGATCGAGCATTCCTTTTCCCGGATGATTCCATATTGGACCGAATGATCAGGCGATCGGGCGCGCTCAATTCCTTGTCGGGGTCGATCCGGCCGACGCGGAGCGCATCCTTGCCTGAATGCTTCACCTCGTACATCAGCGAATCCGCGAGCTGGATCGCGGCCTCGAGCGGTTCGAGTTCGTCGGCGGTCGCGACCAGCGCTCCCATGCTGCAGCTGACCGGCAGGCCGGTCCGCTCCAGGATGATCGAGATGCGGCGATGGACAAGCGCGGCGATAAGGTCTCCGTCCTCGGTGTGCGGGATCGAGAGCAAGGCGACGAATTCGTCGCCGCCGATGCGCGCGAACAGGTCGCCTGCGCGGATCGTGTCGACCGCGGCCTGCGCGAAGATGCGCAATATGTCGTCGCCCGCCGAATGGCCGTGCCGGTCATTGACCTGCTTGAATCCGTCCAGATCCATGTAGCAGAGGATGAAGCCGCGCGCGGTCCCGCGAGCGGCCGCCAAAGTCGTGGCCATCCGCGCATGGAAGCTGGTCTTGTTCAACACGCCTGTCAGACCATCGGTCGAGGCGCGCCATTGCTCGATCCGGATCGCGCCGCGCATGCCGCTCACCAGCACGACGACCAGGCTGGAGGTCAGGACGCGCGCGAAGACTGTCCACACCTCCATCGCCGGAGTCAGCATATGCGCCGGATTGGCGGCGATCTGGACATGGCGGACCGCCGCCCCGCTCAAAGCCACGAGCAGCCCGAACATGAGCCCTCTGCGCTCGCCGAAGGTCCAGGCGGCCAATCCCGCCACCGTCAGGTACAGGAACATCAGCGCCATCTGGATGCCAGACAGAAAGTCGAGCGCGTTGACGGCGGCAAGCGACGTCAGCGCGACGACCCATTGCGTGGAGGGGCGCCAGCGTTCGGTGCGGCTCGCGACGCGGATCAGCAAGCGCGCGCTCAGCGTCAATTCGGGTTTTCGGTGGGGCACTCTATCCTCTCCGGCATACATTCCGGCCGGATCGGCTTAATGCCAATTTGGTTAACATTGTGTCGACCATGACGCGGACCCTGTTCAGCTTGGCGCAACGCGGTTAGGCGCTTGGGCCCCGAGGATCCCAGAGCCTGATCGTCAGTGGAGGAAGCGCTATGCGCTACCGTCGATGGCGTGGATCAGGCTCTACCAGATGGTTGAGACCTTGATTCACGGCTCAGGCTGAATCAGCCTGAGCCGATCAAAGTCTAGGAAGGAGCGCGAACAGGTGTGCGGCATCATCGGCATCGTCGGTAAGGAAGAGGTCTGCAGCCGGTTGCTGGGCGGGCTGCGCCGGCTCGAATATCGCGGCTATGATTCAGCCGGCATCGCGACCGACCATGACGGCGTGATCGATCGGCGCCGCGCACCGGGCAAGCTCGACAATCTGGCAGCGGTGCTCGCCGAACATCCCCTGCCGGGGACGACCGGCATCGCGCATACGCGGTGGGCGACGCATGGCGCGCCGACCGAGGACAATGCCCACCCTCATGCCACCGGCGAAGTGGCAGTGGTCCACAACGGCATCATTGAGAATTTCAAGGCGCTGCGCGAGGAATTGCAGGCGCGCGGCCGCACCTTTTCCAGCCAGACCGATACCGAGGTGGTCGCGCATCTCGTGTCCGAGCAGATCGAGCAGGGGGCCGAGCCGGCCGCCGCCGTGTCGGGCGTGCTCAAGCGGCTGCATGGCGCTTTCGCGCTTGCCATCCTGTTCCGCGAACATCCCGATCTGCTGATCGGCGCACGCCTGGGCTCGCCTCTGGTGGTCGGCTATGGCGATGGCGAGACCTATCTCGGCTCCGACGCGCTCGCGCTCGCCCCGCTTACCCAGCGTATCTGCTATCTGGAGGAAGGCGACTGGGTCGTCGTCACGCGCGATGGCGCACAGATTTACGATGCGCAGGACAATCCGGTCGAACGGCCGATCGTCCTTTCGGGTGCGACCGACGTCGCGCTCAACAAGGGCAATCACCGCCACTTCATGCTCAAGGAGATTTACGAGCAGCCGATCGTGGTCGCGCAGACTCTGCGCGCCTATCTGCGGCGGCTCGAAGAGACGGTGTCGTTGCCGACCGAGGATTTCGACCTCAGTTCGGTCAAGCGCATCGCCATCGTCGCCTGCGGCACCAGTTTCTACGCCGGCATGGTCGCCAAATATTGGTTCGAGCAATTCGCGCGTGTCCCGGTCGACATCGATGTGGCGAGCGAATTCCGCTACCGCGCGCCGGTGCTGGAGCCGGGCGGGCTCGCGCTTTTCATCAGCCAGTCGGGCGAGACCGCGGACACGCTGGCGGCGCTGCGCCATGCCCGCAGCGAAGGCCAGAAGATCGCGGTGGTGGTGAACGTCCCCACCTCGACCATGGCGCGCGAGGCCGACCTTCTGCTGTCGACCCATGCCGGGCCGGAAATCGGCGTCGCATCGACCAAGGCCTTCACCTGCCAGCTCGCGGTGCTGGCCGCGCTCGCCGCCAACCTTGCGCGGGCGAAGGGGCGGCTGACGCGCGACGAGGAAAGGGTGATCGTCCGCCACCTCGCCGAAGCGCCCGCAGCCTTGAACGGCGCGCTCGCTTATGACGAGGCGATCCAGGAGATGGCGCACCATGTCGCGGCAGCACGCGACGTGCTCTATCTGGGGCGCGGTCCGGACTATCCGCTGGCGCTGGAAGGCGCGCTCAAGCTCAAGGAGATCAGCTATATCCACGCCGAAGGTTATGCCGCAGGCGAGATGAAGCATGGGCCGATCGCCCTGGTCGACGACAGCGTGCCGATCATCGTCATCGCCCCGTCGGGGCCCCTGTTCGACAAGACCGTCTCAAACATGCAAGAAGTTCAGGCGCGAGGCGGCAAAGTGGTGCTGATCTCGGACTATGACGGCGTCGACGCCGCAGGAGAAGGATGTCTGGCCACAATTACGATGCCCAAGGTGCATCCGCTGATTGCGCCGCTCGTCTATGCGATACCGGTGCAGCTGCTCGCTTATCATGTCGCGGTGGCCAAGGGGACCGACGTCGACCAGCCGCGCAATCTCGCCAAGAGCGTGACGGTGGAGTAAATCCCGGGCGGCGCCTGAGCCTTCCAGTCTTGCATGCTTCAGCATCTGCAAGATTGCGTGTCAGGCGGCTGGCGCCGCTTTTCCTGCTGCTCGGTTGTCTGCCCGTTGGTGGCCTGCACGCACAGGCCATGCCGGCCACGCCGCCGGCGGAAACCGCGCCCGAACCGGTGTTCATCAAGCCTGCCACGATCGACAATAGCCTGGAAGTGACGGGCGATCCGGTCGCGGCCAAGGAAGTGAACACGCGGATGCAAGTCGGCGTGCTGGTCGACGGGAGGGGGCCTTATCGCTTCTTCGTCGACAGCGGCGCGGATCGGTCGGTCGTCGGGAGCGCGCTCGCGGAAAAGCTCGGGCTTCCGCCCGGCCCGGTGGTGATCCTCCACAGCACCGGCAGCGCGCGCACCGTGAACACGGTGCGGATCGGCAGCCTCACCGTCGGCACCAGCACGATACACGACGTCGCGGCGCCGGCTTTGCCAGAGCGCTATCTTGGCGGCGACGGCATGCTCGGGATCGATGCCCTGGCCGATCAGAGGCTGACGATCAACTTCGACACAAGGACGGTGGTGGTGCAGGATACGCGCCGCCCCGAAGAGAGCGCCGGGCCGAACGAGGTCGTGATCACCGCGCGCCGTCGCAAGGGCCAGCTCATCCTGACCCAGGCCGATGCAGGGGTGCCGATCGCCGCGGTGATCGACACCGGGACCGAGGTTACGGTCGGCAACAGCGCGTTGCGCGAGAAGTTGCTGCACCGTGGCAGCGCGCCGGTGATGCGAACCTCGCTCATCAGCGTGACCGGCGACGTGATTCCCGCGGATCTGGTGCCGGTTCCCGAAATTCGCATCGGCGATCTGATTCTTCACAATGTGCTGATCGCCTTTTCCGACGTGCCGCCCTTCCGCCTGTTCGGGCTCGACAAGCAGCCCGCGATCCTGCTCGGCACCGACATATTGAGCAATTTCAAGCGCGTATCGCTCGATTTCCGCCGGCGAAAGGTGCGCTTCACGCTTCGTCCGGGCAGCCGTTGATCACGGGGTGACACTCACCATATGATACTCGACGCCGCTTCCGATGCGGCCTGGAGTATCGATGACCGAATCTTTCCCCGTATTGCCCCTGCGCGATATCGTCGTCTTCCCACAGATGATCGTTCCCCTGTTCGTTGGCCGCGACAAGTCGGTGGCTGCGCTCGAAAGCGCGATGGCGAATGACAAGACGATCTTCCTCGTGTCCCAGCTCGATCCGTCGGAGGATGATCCCGACGCGAGCGCGCTCTACGACGTCGGCGTCACCGCGACCGTCCTGCAATTGCTGAAGCTGCCCGACGGGACGGTCCGCGTGCTGGTCGAAGGCAAGCAGCGCGCGCGCATGACCGCGCTGGAGACGGCCGGCACCCATCTGACCGCACAGATCCTGCCGCTGGGGGACGAACCCAGCGAGGCGCCGACCGGCGAGATGCGCGCGCTGATGCGATCGGTGGTCGAGCAGTTCGAACGCTATGCCCAGCTCAATCGCAAGCTGCCCGACGAATTGCCCGGCCAGCTTGCCGAGATCGAGGATCCGTCGCGCCTGGCCGATGCGGTTGCGGGCAATATCGCGGTCAAGGTGTCCGAGAAGCAGACCATGCTGGTCGAGCCCGATCCGGCCAAAAGGCTGGAAATGGCCTTCGCCTTCATGGAGGGCGAACTCGGCGCGCTCCAGGTCGAGAAGAAGATCCGCAGCCGGGTCAAGCGCCAGATGGAGAAGACCCAGCGCGAATATTATTTGAACGAGCAGCTGAAGGCGATCCAGCGCGAGCTGGGCACGTCGGGCGACGATGAGGGCGGCGACGAAGTTGCCGAGCTCACGCAGAAGATCGCCAGCACCAAGCTGTCGAAGGAAGCGCGCGCCAAGGCGACCGCCGAGGTCAAGAAGCTCCGCGCGATGGCGCCGATGTCGGCCGAAGCGACGGTGGTGCGCAACTATCTCGACGTGCTGCTGAGCCTGCCCTGGGGCAAGAAATCCAAGATCAAGAAGGACATCCCGGCGGCCCAGGCGGTGCTCGACGCGGACCATCACGGGCTGGAGAAGGTCAAGGACCGGATCGTCGAATATCTGGCGGTCCAGGCGCGTACCAACAAATTGAAAGGCCCGATCCTCTGCCTGGTCGGCCCGCCGGGCGTGGGCAAGACCTCGCTCGGCCGCTCGATCGCCAAGGCGACTGGGCGCGAGTTCGTGCGCCAGTCGCTGGGCGGCGTGCGCGACGAGGCCGAGATCAGGGGCCATCGCCGCACCTATATCGGCTCGCTGCCGGGCAAGATCGTGACCAACCTCAAGAAGGCCGGTACGTCCAACCCCCTCTTCCTGCTCGACGAGATCGACAAGCTCGGCCAGGATTATCGGGGCGATCCGGCGTCGGCGCTGCTGGAGGTGCTCGACCCCGAGCAGAACAGCAAGTTCCAGGATCATTATCTGGAGATCGACATCGACCTGTCGGACGTGATGTTCGTCACGACCGCCAACTCGCTCAACCTGCCCCAGCCTTTGCTCGACCGCATGGAGATCATCCGGCTCGAAGGCTATACCGAGGATGAGAAGGTCGAGATCGCCACGAAGCATCTGCTGCCCAAGCAGGTGGAGGCGCATGGGCTGAAGGAAGACGAGTTCAAGCTGACCGAGGCAGGCCTGCGCGACCTGATCCGCTATTATACCCGCGAGGCGGGGGTGCGCACGCTGGAACGCGAGATCGCCAAGCTTGCGCGCAAGGCGCTGCGCAAGATCCTCGAAAAGAAGGAAACGTCGGTCGAGATCACGCCCGACAATCTCGGCGACTATGCAGGCGTGAGGAAATTCCGCTTCGGCGTGTCCGAGGAAGAGGATCAGATCGGCGCGGTCACCGGGCTCGCCTGGACCGAGGTCGGTGGCGAATTGCTCACGATCGAGGCCGTGACCGTGCCCGGCAAGGGCCAGGTCAAGACCACGGGCAAGCTGGGCGAAGTGATGCAGGAATCGGTGCAGGCCGCCTGGTCGTTCCTGCGCGCGCGGGCGCCGGTCTATGGCGTGAAGCCCAGCATCTTCGGCAAGAAGGACGTGCATATCCACCTGCCCGAAGGCGCGGTGCCGAAGGACGGCCCCTCGGCCGGCGTCGGCATGGTCACCGCGATGGTCTCGACCCTCACCGGCATTCCGGTCCGCCGCGACGTGGCGATGACCGGCGAGGTGACGCTGCGCGGCCGGGTGCTGCCGATCGGCGGCCTCAAGGAGAAATTGCTGGCGGCCTTGCGCGGCGGCATCTCCACGGTGCTGATCCCCAAGGAGAATGAGAAGGATCTCGCCGAAATCCCGGCCAACATCCTCGAAGGCCTCGACATCGTGCCGGTGGCGCATGTCGATGAGGTGCTCTCTCGCGCGCTGGTCGAACCGGTCGTGCCGATCGAGTGGACCGAGGCCGACGAGCTTGCGACCGAGCCCGCGCTCGGCCAGATCGGGACCGATCCGGGCGCAAGCGTCGCGCGGCACTGACGTCGGATATAAGCTCGATCAGTTTCCTTTGACTCCCCCCGCCTGCTTGGCATTAGATGGTCGCTCGCGCGTTCGTCGGCACATCAGGTGGGCGGGAGAAGGGGATTCATGAACAAGCAGGAGCTGATCGCGGTCGTCGCCGACCAAACCGGGCTGGCGCGGGCCGATACGGCGCGCGTGGTCGAGGGGGTGCTCGACACGATCACGACCCAGCTCAGGAAGGGCGGCGAGGTTCGCCTGGTCGGATTCGGCAATTTCTCCGTCAGCCGCCGCAAGGCATCGACCGGCCGCAACCCGCGCACCGGTGAGCCGATGAACATCAAGGCCACCAACCAGCCCAAGTTCCGGCCCGGCAAGGTGCTCAAGGATTCGGTCGGCTAGAGCGCCTTCCTCTCCGATTGCATCGGGGTGGCGCTATAGAGTATTGTTTTACAACGATTTTTGAACCGCCAGATAATCCCATTTGGCGCCAAATCGCTCTGAACAGCCCGCCGCATCGGCGGCAGGCCGGGAGAGGCTGTCGCGTCGGCCCTTCTCAGGGGTTGAGCGCGAAGGTGACAAAGACCTGGGCCGTCGTCTCGATCGGCCTTGGACTGATTTCGATCGTGATGGGCGCCCGCGGGGCGGGAGGCGCCGCCACCGTGATGGTCCCGATGTCGGCCGCGATCACGTCGCCGCCCGGGCGGAAATTCTGATCTCGGATCGTCAGGATCGGCCCGAGCGTCGCACCCGCGGCACGGGCGATCCGCAATGCCTGCTGCCGGGCGTCGGCGATCGCCGCGTCGACCGCGCGGTCATAAGCCGATTGGCTGTCACTCAATTGAAACGCCTGGAGCCGCGCGTCGCGCGCGCCGAGCCGGCTGGCCAGACCCACCGCCGTACCCGCCTTGTCGACCTGGGGCGTTTCGATGATTGCCTGGATCGACGCCAGATAGCCTATGATCGCGCAGGGGCCTTCGTCCAGCCGTGGCTGCGAGTTGTAACTGCCGTTGGCCTGACATTCGGCGCCGCGAACCGCGTTCACCACCAGATTGCTGTTGGAGATTCGTGCGGCTCCTCGCAGCAGTCCGCGGACGCCATCGTTGATCGCCTGTTGTCGCGCGGCGAGCGCGCCCGATGCTTCGTCGGGTGTCTTGCCCTGGCCCGTGGCCCAATAATCGATCAGCGCGACGTCCGGCTTGGTCGAGACCTTGCCCGAACCCGTGACCTGGATGATGTGCGGCGCAGGCGGCTGCGCCATCGCGTTCGTTGCCGCTGCGACGGCAACCCAGCCAAGGCAGAATCCTTTCAGGCGCACCCCTCGTCTCCCTCTTATCGGAAGGGCAGGGCTAACGCTGGCCGACATTCTCCACAACTTCCGTAAGGTTCAGTCTGGACAGGAATGGTTTCGCCCGGTAACCGGCCGGTCCCAAGGGCGCATAGCTCAGTGGTAGAGCACTGTGTTCACACCGCAGGGGTCGCAGGTTCAAACCCTGCTGCGCCCACCAGATCAAGCCCCGGAAGGCGACAGCTTTCCGGGGCTTTTT
>Ga0207698_10000432_pt1 | contig 24107 bp, 14 predicted proteins | sample KBSCornC22_FD_184298 | JGI IMG/M metagenome (GOLD analysis project Ga0207698, IMG submission 184298) | Corn rhizosphere microbial communities from Kellogg Biological Station, Michigan, USA - KBS Corn C2-2 (SPAdes) (version 2) | ecosystem: Host-associated > Plants > Roots > Rhizosphere > Soil ... | reverse complement strand
CCATGAAGTCGGGCAGCGTGATCGTCGATTTGGCCGCCGCGAACGGCGGCAACGTGGTGGGCACGGTGCCCGGCGAGAAGATCGTCACGCCCAACGGGGTCACGATCATCGGCTACACCGATCTGGCTCGACGGCTGCCCGCCCAGGCCTCCCAGCTCTACGGGCAGAACCTGGTGAACCTTCTGAAGCTGCTGACGCCGGGCAAAGACGGCGCGCTGGTGCTCGATCTCGACGACGTGGTGCAGCGTGCGATCACCGTCACGCGCAACGGCGAGAAGCTGTGGCCGCCGCCAGCGGTGCAGGTGTCAGCGGCGCCCGCCGCAGCAGCAGGGGCACCGGTCGCCGCCGTCACGAGCACGCGACGCGGGATCCCGCGAGCCGCGAGGATCGCTCTGACCGTCGTCGGCATCCTGGCCCTGTTCGTCATCATCGCGATCGCGCCCCCGCCGCTACCGCAGCACATCACGGTGTTCGTGCTCGCGATCGTGATCGGGTTCTACGTGATCGGCAAGGTGCACCACGCGCTCCACACCCCGCTGATGTCTGTCACTAATGCAATCAGCGGGATCGTCGTGGTCGGAGCCCTGGTTCAGATCGCGGTCGGCGATCCGGTCACCCGGGTGCTGTCGGTCATCGCGGTGCTGCTGACCAGCATCAACATCTTCGGCGGATTCGCCGTGACCCGCCGCATGCTGCGCATGTTCTCGAAGGGCTGATCCGTGTTCGACTCACTCGCCACCGCATCCGTGGCCATCGCCGGCGGCGCGTACATCGTCGCGGCGCTGCTGTTCATCCTCAGCCTCGGCGGACTGTCACGGCACGAGACGGCGCGCGGCGGCGTGATCTACGGCATCGTCGGCATGATCATCGCCCTGGCCGCCACGGTGGTGCTGGTGATCCAGCGCACGGACGGGCTCGGAATCGTGCTGCTCGTCGTGGCCGTCGCGATCGGCGGCAGCATCGGCCTGTGGCGCGCCGCGCGCGTGCAGATGACCGGGATGCCGCAGTTCATCGCCCTGCTGCACTCCTTCGTCGGGCTCGCGGCCGTGCTGATCGGGTGGAATGGCTACCTGCACGACGGGGGGATCGCGGCGAATCTGGTCGGCATCCATCACGCGGAGGTGTTCATCGGCGTCTTCATCGGGGCCGTGACCTTCACGGGATCGATCATCGCGTTCCTGAAACTCTCGGCGCGGATGCCCTCCGCCCCGCTCGTGCTGCCGGGCCGAAACGCGCTCAACCTCGGAGCCCTGGTCGTCTTCGTCGGCCTGACCGTCTGGTTCGTGATCACGCCGACGCTCGGGCTGCTCATCGCGGTCACGGTGCTGGCGCTGCTGCTCGGCCTGCACCTGGTCGCGTCGATCGGCGGCGGCGACATGCCGGTCGTGGTGTCGATGCTCAACAGCTACTCGGGGTGGGCGGCCGCGGCGAGTGGGTTCCTGCTCGACAACGATCTGCTCATCGTGACGGGGGCCCTGGTCGGCTCATCCGGTGCGTTCCTGAGCTACATCATGTGCCAGGCGATGAACCGGTCGTTCCTCTCGGTGATCGCGGGCGGCTTCGGCATCGAGGCTCCGACGAAGGGCGACGAGGAGACCGGCGAGTACCACGAGATCACCGCGACCGACACGGCGCAGCTGCTGGCGGATGCCCGCTCCGTCATCATCACGCCCGGCTTCGGCATGGCGGTGGCCCAGGCGCAGTATCCGGTGGCCGAGTTGGCGCGGATCCTGCGGGCTCGTGGCATCGAGGTGCACTTCGGCATCCATCCGGTGGCGGGGCGGCTGCCCGGTCACATGAACGTGCTGCTCGCCGAGGCGAAGGTGCCGTACGACATCGTGCTCTCGATGGACGAGATCAACGACGACTTCCCGAGCACCAGCGTCGTGCTCGTGATCGGCGCCAACGACACGGTGAACCCGGCCGCTGCCGAAGACCCAGGATCACCGATCGCGGGGATGCCCGTGCTCAAGGTCTGGGAGGCCGACGAGGTCGTCGTCTTCAAGCGCTCGATGGCATCCGGCTATGCGGGAGTGCAGAACCCGCTGTTCTTCCGCGACAACGCGCGGATGCTCTTCGGCGACGCCAAGGACCGCGTGGAAGACATCGTGCACGAGCTGGGGCGGATGAACGCGGGGAGTTCGAGCGGATCGGCGCGCGCCTCAGCGGAGTAGAGGGCGGCTAAGCCGTCGCGGCCGTCGCGTGAGGCGTCGACGAGCCGCGCTTGCGCACCTCGCGCAGCACGATCTGCTCGGGGCACACCGTCGAGAGGAAGTCGCCGACCGAGAGGGCCAGCCGGTCGCTGACCAGCGAATACAGGATGCGGTTGGCGTCGCGGCGCTCCGCGATCAGTCCGGCCTGGCGCAGCACGCTCAGGTGGCGCGAGATGGTCGGGCCCGAGGTCTTGAAACGCGCGGCGATCTCGCCGGCCGCGAGTTCGCCATCCTTGAGATCCTGCAGAATCTGCCGACGCGTCGGGTGCGCGAGAGCGGTGAAGATGTCGCTCGTCGTATCTGCCATGTTTGCAATATAGCACCGAAGCTAGATACAGTCTCGGGAAGACACTGTTTAGCTACATTGCGAAATAACGAAAGAAGACACCATGCGCATCGTCATCACCGGCGGCACCGGATTCGTCGGGCGTCACTTGGCCGAGCGGCTCGACCCCGCCGACACCGTGGTGATCTCGCGGCGCACCGGCGTCGACATCGACGACGTGGATGCACTGGCCGCGGCGTTCGCCGGCTGCGATGTCGTGGTGCACGCGGCAGGCATCAACCGCGAGATCGGTGACCAGACCTTCCAGCGCGTCCACGTCGACGGGACCCGCACGATGATCGAGGCCGCTCTCCGAGCCGGCGTGAAGCGGATCGTGATGGTGAGCTTCCTGCGCGCGCGGCCGAACTGCGGCTCGGGCTACCACGAGACCAAGTGGGCAGCCGAGGAGCTGATCCGCAACTCGGGGATCGACCACACCATCCTGAAGGCGTCGATGATCTACGGGCACGGCGACCACATGGTCGACCACGTCACGCGGGCGGTGCGCAGCTGGCCGGTGTTCGGCACGGTCGGGTTCCGCGGGCGCACGGTTCGCCCGATCCCGGTCGCCGACTTCGTGGACGTGATGATCGCGGCAGCAGAGGGCCGCATCCCCGATCCCACCGTCGCGGTGATGGGCGCCGAGGAGCTTCTGCTGTCGGCGGCGGTGCGCCGGGTCGCGAAGGTCGCGGGGCGGCGACCGCTGTTCGTGCCGCTGCCGGTCTGGGCGATCCGCGTGCTCGCACAGGTGACCGAGTGGATCATGATCGTCCCGCTCGTGGCAAAGGCTCAGGCGCAGATGCTGGCTGAGGGCGTGAGCGAGGTGGCGCCGCCTGCCCCCGAGGCGCCCGTGGGAATCCGGCCGCCGCATCCCTTCAGCGAGGAGAGCATTCGGGCGGCGCTGCCTGCTGCCGGGCGATTCGGGTGGAACGACCTGCGGGTCTCGCGGTGGTTGCGGTCGCGTCGGGGGGCCACGGTCTGAGCGGCCAGGGCGGTCGCCGTCAGGGGCATTGCCTGGGCGAGATTCGAGGCAACTCGGGCGGCAAGCCGCGAAGAGAAAGGCGGAAGTGTACGGCCCAGAGACAGCCAATTCGCTTCACGATGACGCGGCCAGTGACCCCCAATATGGGGGCGGTAGTTGGGGCGCAAAAAGCACGCAATACTGAGGAAGGGTCGGGGGGATCGGCGCAGTAGTTGCTCTGGAATCGGCCCAGCTTTTTGGGGGGTCAGAATGCAGCCACACGGTCGACGCACGTACGCTAGCGGCTCATTAGTCGGGCTCCGGATGGTGGCCGCGGTGGTGGCCAGTGCGGTGCTCGTCCTCGCCGGAGTGAGCGCGCCGGCCAACGCCGCGGTCACTGCTACGCACGAGCTCACCGCGAACTGGGCGGACCTGCCGGCGCCAACCAACGCGCCGTACGGCGTGACGCGCACGGCAGAATTCCACCTGAACACCAACGACGCCAACGACCCCTTTGCCAATGACCCGGTCACCAACGTCCGCGCGACCCTGACGGCGACCAACGGAGCGTTCAGCAACATTCCGGCCGTCTGCAAGACCACGGGGGTCACCCCGGTGTCGGCGATCAGCGCCAACGGCACCCAGCTGCTGTGCAATCTCGGCGCGATCACCGAGGGCACGGCCTCTGTGATCCAAGCGCCGATCAAGTCGAACGGCCCAGTCGGCTCGAGTCTGTCGGTGTCGGGCACTGCCACCTCTGACTTTGCCGTTGCGCTGGCGGGTCCGGCGGCCACCCCACCCCTGCCCATCACGGGTACCCACGGCATGGACCTCGTGATCAGTGCCAGCCAGGCCCAGTCGGTCATCGTGGCAAGTCGCTTCGGCGGGAACCGGCAGGCCATCGGCGTCGACTACGGCATCGCCATGACGGCCGGAAGCGTTCCCGGCCCGTCGAGCTACACGTTCACAGTGGACATCGCGGTCACGCCCGCCGGGCAGCTCCCCGGGCTGCAGTGGGAGGGATGCACACCCGTGGATTCTGAGGGCACGGCCCTCGGCATCCCGTTCTCCGTGTCGACCAAAGCCAACCGGACGAACGCACCCACCTGCACGATCAGCGGAAGCGGCACGCACTACACCGTCACCCTGAGTGGGTTGGACTACTCGCTCCAGCACGTGCCCACAGTCGACAGCCTGGGCAACGCCATCCCGGCGACGACGAACTTCATCGCCTCGGGCAAACTGACCTTCAGCTACACGTCTCCAATCACGGCGAGCACCGGTGTCACATTTACGGGCACGCCAACGTCATTCACGTTCGTCGACGGCGTCACGCAACCTGAGACCAACGCGGGCAACGACGTGTCGGGAACGACCTTGATCGCTCCCGGCGTCTTTTCGGACAGCTGGCAGGGCAGTCCGGCCGTGGGCCGTTCGCCGTGGGACGCGAACTTCTACGCGGCTCCGGGTGCCGCTCAAGACAAGGTTCTTCCCTGGCCACCAGCCGGGACGTCGACAAATCCCGGGCCGTATTCGATCAACGACACGCCGCTCATGGCGCAGGCGGACAGCGTGGCGTGGTTCTGGGCCAGCTACACGGGCTCGGGCGGTGCGGATCTGGCCGGCGAATGCACGATGGTCCAGAACCCTGCCGCATTTGCCCCTCGCTACGTCGACGGATTGGGCTACGACACCGACGCCTCACTGATGCCCACGGCGCATTTCTGGTATCGCACCGATGCGCTCAACACGAAGACCGAGACCTGCGGGGAACCGGTCGGAGTCGCCGGGAGCCCCTGGATCGCGGCGCCGCTCCCAGCGGGATGCGCTAGCGAAACCACGATCATCTCGGTCGCCTATTCCGACGACAAGTGCCTGATCAACCTTCCCGCCGGCGTCACGGCGGTGAAGATGACCTGGAATCCGGGGGTGGACAACCAAGTGCATCACTTCCTCCGGCTGTGGGGGTACGTGCCGCCGACGGCCCCGATCGGCGCCGAGTCGTGGACGGTCGGAGCATTCAACATGCCGTCCAACCCGTCGGCAGTGTTTCCCGGTTACCCGACGTTGAACAACTACGTCAACATCAGCACCAGCGGCAGCGTCATCGCTGTCATCCCGGGCAGCACCTATGGTCCGAACACCAACGGGATCCGCGATGCCATGCGGATCATCGGGCCGAACGGTGTCATCACCAAGACGACGCCCAACACGACGGCCCGGCCCGGCGTACCGGTCACCTACAACCTGACTGCCTCGGCCAACCTGGCGACGACCAGTCCGCCGAACCAGACGTTCACCGTCGTCGACACCCTGCCGACCGGCATGACCTACGTCGTCGGCTCCGGCACCCCGACCCCGGTCGTGACGGTCAATGGCTCTGGCCAGCAGGTGCTGACGTACACGTTCACGAACGCCCCGGCGAACGTCGCCCAGCCGATCACCTACCAGGCGCAGATCCCGGCAGGCACCGCCGTGGCGCCCGGGACCGTGCTGACGAACACCGCGCAGATCAACGTGCCCGGGGACACTCGTGCCGCCGGGGTCCGGCAGGCGACCGCCAGCGTGACGGTGCCGAGCAGCGGTGCCACCACCCTCGGCAAGTCGGTCGAGGCCAACGTGCTCTCGTTCTACGGCGACAGCTCGGCGTGGGACCTCACGATCAACTCGCAGGACGCGGTCTCGAACTCCTTCACCGACACCATCGACGTGCTGCCGAAGAACGGTGACGGCCGAGGCACGAACATCGATGGCACCTACGCGATCTCGGGCGTCACGGCTCCCGTCGGGTCGACCGTCTACTACACAACGGCGCCGTTCGCCTCGGTGAGCAACGATCCGCGTGCCGCGTCCAACGGCGGGACTCCGGGTTCCGTCGCCGGCAATACGGTCGGGTGGACGACGACGTTCAACGCGCATCCGACCGCCATCCGCGTGATCGCGCCAGCCCTCGCGCCGGGGGCGACGCAGACGATCCGGATCGCCTTCACGAACCCGGCGGGCTCCAGTTGCGCGACGCCGGCGTCCAGCGACAACAAGCCCGGCCAGGTGCTGGTGAACTCGGCGGACTCCTTCGCCGGTCACACCCGGCTGCCCATGTTGTCGTCGGCGACGACCACGATCGGCGACTGCTATGCGCTCGACCTGAAGAAGTACGTGCTGGCCAAGGGCGGCGACCCGAACAATCCCGCGGACTTCCACGACGCGAACACCATCTCCGACTACCAGCAGTACGCCGCCGGCGACACCGTGCCCTACCGCATCGTCGTGACCAACAAAGGCACCGGTGCGCTCACGAACATCCCGGTCGTCGACTCGCTGATGCCGTCGTGCAACACGACCATCCCGAGCCTGGCGCCGGGCGCGAGCACGACGATCAACTGCTCGATGACCGTTGGAGTCGGCACTACCGTGAACACGGCGAGCGCCTCCGTGACGCCCCCCTCGGGTCCGGCGCTGACTCCGTCCGACCCGGCCGGGGTCGTCGTGCCGCAGCCGTACACGATCGGGAAGACCTCGAGCCCCGCGAGCGGTACCGCCGTAAATCCTGGCAGCGTGGTGCACTACTCGATCACCGTGACGGAGCCCGCCGCGAGCGCGGCGCCCTCGCCGGCGCCGTCCCTCACGGACTCGCTTGCGGGCATCCTGGATGACGCCTCGTACAACAACGACGTCGCGGCGACCGCCGGCACGGCCTCGGTCAGCGGCGGCACGCTGAGCTGGTCGGCCGCGCAGATCATGCCGGGCCAGACCATCACCATCACCTACTCGGTGACGGTGAAATCGCCGGACACCGGCGATCACTCCTTGCTCAACACCGTGACCCCGCCCAGCGGCATCAGCTGCGGCAGCGCGTGCTCGACGAACAACCCGGTTCCCGGCATCCAGTTCACCAAGACCGCGAACGTCGCAGTTGCTCACCCGGGCGATGTGGTCACCTACACGATTAGTGCCAGCAACACCGGCCAGGTGGCTTACACCGCCGGATCGCCTGCGTCGTTGACGGATGACCTGACCGCCGTTCTCGACGACGCGACATACAACCCCGGCAGTGCAACGGGCGGGGCGACCGTGATCGGATCCACCCTGAGCTGGTCGGGTGCCCTCGCGATCGGGGCGACCACCTCGTTCACCTACACGGTCACGATCAAGAGCCCGAACACCGGCAACAACACCCTGAGCAACTCGATCGCGTCGACGACCGCCGGCAACAACTGCGCAGCTGGGTCGACAGATCCGCTCTGCACCGCGGTCGTCAAGGTCCAGTCGTACACGGTGGCCAAGACGGCGAGCGCCCAGACGGTTTCGCCGGGCGGCGTGGTCAGCTATACGGTGACCGTGACGAACACGGGCGCTGTGCCATACACGGCCGCGGCTCCGGCATCCTTCACGGATGACCTGTCGCAGGTGCTCAATGGCGCGACGTACAACAACGACGCGTCGGGTGGGGCAAGCGTCACCGGCACGACCCTGAGTTGGAGCGGCGCGCTCCCGGTCGGCGCCTCCGCCACGATCACCTACTCGGTGACGGTGAGCGTGCCCGCGGGCAACAAGACGCTCACCAACCAGGTCACCCCGACCGGTTCTGGAGGGTCGTGCCTCACGGCGGCCGACTGCCAGACGGTCACCCTGGTCGGCACCTACACGGTGCAGAAGACGGCCTCGTCCGCGACCACGACGCCCGGCTCGACCATCACCTACACGGTCGTGGTGACGAACACCGGCCCGGTGGCCTTCACCGCAGCCAACCCGGCGAGCTTCACCGATTCGCTCGCCGGCGACCTGGACGACGCCAGCTACCCAGGGGGCGCGACCGCCACCGCAGGCACGGTCTCCTACGCCGCGCCGACCCTCTCGTGGTCGGGACCGCTGCCGGCCGGCGGAACTCAGACGATCAGCTACACGGTCGTCGTCGACAACCCTGACTCCGGCGACCACACCCTGACGAACGTGGTGTTCACGCCGCCGAACGTCAGCAATTGCGGCACCGGTTCCGCCGATCCGGCCTGTTCGACCACCACCCTGGTGCAGTCCTACCGAGCGGCGAAGACCGCAAACACGACGGTCGCGATCCCGGGCAGCACCATCACCTACACGGTGACGGTCACCAACACGGGCACTGTCGCGTACACGGCCGGCAGCCCGGCGACGGTGTCGGACGACCTGACCAACGTGCTGAACGGCGCGACGTTCGTCCCCGGCAGCCTGGTTGCTACCACCGGGACCGCCACGCTGACCGGCTCGACGATCACCTGGTCGGCGCCGCTGGCCGTGGGCGAGACGACCTCGTTCAGCTACCAGGTGGTCGTGCTGGCCGCCCCCAACCCGCGCCTCGACAACACGATCACGACCGGTCCGAGCGGTAACTGCACTGTCGGGTCGAACGACCCGGTGTGCGAGGTGATCGTGCCGACCAAGTCGTTCGACGTGGTGAAGTCGGCGTCTGCCACCACTGCCCTCCCCGGCGACACGATCACCTACACGATCACCCTGACCAACACGGGCAGCATCTCGTACACCACTGCTCCGGGCGATGAGGCGTCGTTCAGCGACGACCTCGCGAACGTGTTCGACGACGCCGACTACGTGGCCGGCACCCTGACCAACGGGGCCGTGCTGGGAGCGGACAACGTCATCCGCTGGTCCGGTGCCCTGCCAGTGGGTGGCACGCAGGTCATCACCTATGAGGTGAAGGTGCACACGCCCGACACCGGGGACAGTTCGCTGCAGAACCGGGTGCTGACGCCTCCCGGAATCGGCGGTTCGTGCACCAGCGACTCGACCGACCCCGCCTGCCAGGTCGTGGTGCCGGTGAAGTCGTACACCGTGGCGAAGACCGTGACGCCCGCGCAGGCGCAGCCGGGCGACCGCGTGTCGTACACCATCGTGGTGACGAACACCGGCCAGGTGGACTACACGGCCGGTGCGCCGGCCACGCTCGCCGACGACTTGAGCGCGGTGCTCGATGACGCGAGCTACAACGCCGACGTCGCCGCGACGTCCGGCACGGCCGCCGTGGCCGGCAATGCCCTGAGTTGGACCGGGGCTCTTCCGGTCGGCGGCACGGCGACGATCACCTACTCGGTGACGGTCACCGGGGCAGCGACAGGCAATCACAAGCTCGACAACGCGGTGACCGCGACCGCCGCGGGTGGCGCCTGCGCTGCGCCCGGAGCGTGTGACACCGAGGTGCCAGTGCGCATGCTGCAGATCGTGAAGACCGCATCCCCCGGCTCGACGGTCGAGGGCGGCGTCGTCACCTACACGGTCACGCTGACCAACGCGGGCGCCGTCGCGTACACGTCCGCTGCTCCTGCATCGTTCAGCGACGACCTCTCGGCGGTGCTCGACGATGCCTCCTATGTGACCGGCAGCGCGACAGGGGGCGGCGTGTTCACCTCGCCGACGCTGGCGTGGACGGGCATTCAGCTGGCGGTCGGCAGCTCGACGTCGTTCACCTACCAGGTGAAGGTCACCAACCCGGATGCTGGAGACCACCTGCTCGACAACGTCGTGACCGCACCCCCTGGACTCGGCGCCAACTGCGATGCCGGCTCGACCGATCCCGCCTGTTCGACCGAGACGCCGGTGCGCAGCATGCACGTGACGAAGACCGTGTCGGATGCTATGGCGTCGCCGGGCGACACCGTGAACTACACCATCGTCGTGACGAACACGGGCGCCGTCGCGTACACCGCGGGCTCGCCGGCGTCGTTCACGGATGACCTCAGCCGGGTCATCGATGACGCGAGCTATCAGAACGACGCGGCCGCGACATCCGGAACCGTCGGATACACAGCGCCGAACCTGACGTGGAGCGGGAGTCTGCCGGTCGGCGGCACCGTGACCATCACCTACTCGGTGACGGTGTTCGTTCCGATCTCGGGCGACGGCACCCTGACCAACACGGTGGTCACGCCTGCGGGGCTGGGCGGCAACTGCGCGACGGGCAGCACAGACCCCGACTGCACGACGGTCACCCAGGTGCGCGCGTACTCGGTGAGCAAGACCGCGAGCACCACGACCGTGCTTCCCGGCGGGGTCGTGAGCTACACGATCACGGTGCGCAACACCGGCAATGTGGGTTACACGGCAGCCGCTCCGGCGTCGCTCAGCGATGATCTGTCTGCGGTCACCGATGACGCGGTCTACGACGGCGATGCCACCAACGGGGCGACCGTCACCGGCAACACCCTGAGCTGGGCCGGCCCGCTGGCGGTGGGTGCAACCGTGACGATCACCTACTCGTTCACCGTCGGCAACCCCCTCACCGGTGACGGCACGCTCACGAACGCCGTGGTGCCAACCGATCCCTCGGGCTCCTGTGTCACGGCAGGGCAGTGCACGACCACGACCCTGGTCAAGGCCATGCACGTGACCAAGTCGGCGTCGCAGACCACCGCGCTCGAGGGTGACACGATCACCTACACGATCCAGGTGCAGAACATCGGTCAGGTCGCCTACGCGGACGCCTCCTTCACCGACAACCTGGCGCAGGTGACCGACGACTCCACCTTCGTGGCCGGCAGCCTGACCAACGGAGCCACGCTGAGCTCGGGGGTCATCTCGTGGCACGGCCCGCTCGCGGTGGGAGCCACCGAGCTGATCACCTACCAGGTCAAGGTGGGCGCGCCGGACCGCGGCAACCACAGCCTCAACAACACGGTGGTGACCCCACCGGGAACGGGTGCGAACTGCGACCCGGGCTCGACCGATCCCGATTGCACTGTTGTCGTCCCCGTCCAGTCGTTCCACGTGGTCAAGAAGTCGAACGTGACCGACTTCGTGCCGGGCGACGTCGTGACGTACACGATCACGGTGACCAACACCGGGCAGGTCGACTACCCGGCGGGAGCCCCGGCATCCTTCACCGATGACCTGGCCCAGGTGCTCGACGACGCCGACTACCAGTCGGATGCTGCCGCGACCAGCGGCACCGTCGCGGTGACGGCTGGGGTGCTGTCGTGGTCGGGGGCACTCCCGATCGGCGGCACGGCGACCATCACCTACTCGGTCCAGATCCAGAACCCGGATGCCGGCGACAAGGTGCTGACGAACGTCGTCGTCACGCCGCCGGGCTCGGGCGCCAACTGCCCCGCGGGATCCACGGACCCGCAGTGCGGCGTGACGATCCCCGGGCCGTCGCTCGAGGTGCAGAAGTCGGCGTCTGCGTCGACCGTGCCGGCGGGCGGTGTGCTGAGGTACTCGGTTCAGATCACCAACAACGGCACTGTCGACTTCACGGCGGGTGCACCGGCGAGGATCACCGACGACCTGAGCGGCGTGCTCGACGACGCGAGCTACAACGGCGACGCCAACCACGGCGCCACGGTGTCGGGTTCGACGCTCAACTGGTCCGGACCGCTTGCCATCGGCGCATCCATCACCATCACCTACTCGGTGACGGCGAAGACGACCGGGGCCGGCGACCGGCTGCTCGACAACGCGGTGAGCACGCCGCCGGGTGTGCCGAGCAACTGCTCCGGTGCATCGACGGACCCGAACTGCTACACGCGGACGGCGGTCAAGGCGTTCACGACCGTGAAGTCCACCACCGCGAGCGGCATGCTGCACCCGGGTGACACCATCACCTACCAGGTGCTGGTGACCAACACCGGGCAGGTCGACTACACGCTGGCCACCCCGGCCACCTTCACCGACGACTTCAGCCAGGTGCTGGATGACGCGAGCTACAACCACGACGCCGCGGCGACGATCGGCACGACCAGCTACGCCGCACCGGTGCTGTCGTGGAGAGGCCCGCTCGCGGTCGGGGCCACCGGGACGATCACCTACTCGTTCACGATCAATTCGACCGGTGGCGACGGCAAGCTGCGCAACGCGGTGGTCAGCAGTTCGAGCGGGGGAAGCTGCTTCGCGGCGGACCTCGGCCCTGACTGCCAGCTCGACACGCTCGCCGCACACGATCCGCTCGCGTCGACGGGTGTGACGATCGCCGGGGCGTCCATCGTGGGTGTGCTGCTGCTCGGACTCGGAGCGGTTCTCGCCGTGCTCGGCCGTCGTCGGTGGGAGATTCGCCGCTGGGGGGTTCGTCGGGCGGAGCACCGGGCGTGAAACGGGTAGCCCTAGGGGCCGCACTGACTGTGCTGCTCGCTCTCGCTCCGGTCATGGCGGCCGAGGCGGCACCGCCCGCCGGCCTCTCGGTATCGATTCACCGGGACGGCGCCGAGGTGCGTCCGGGTGACCGCTTGACCTACACCGCGACCGTGCGGAATGAGGGGACCAGTCCCGTCGAGGGGCGTCTCGTGATCACCGTGCCCGATTACCTCCGTGTGGCCGACGCGGAGGGCGCCGATCGCTCCGGGTCTGACACCAGTTGGACGGTGACGGTGCCCGCAAGGAGCGAGGTGTCCGAGAAGCTGACCGGGGTGCTCGAGCGGATTCCGAAGGGCCAGGTGCGCGTCACGACGCTCGTCAGCCTCTACCTCGGTGGCCAGGCCCAGGCCACCATCAGATCGGCCGATGCCGCCGCGATTGCGGGTGTCAAGGATCCAGCCCACGCCGCGGGCGATCGCCCGACCGCGCCGGCCGGTCAACCCTGGCTCGTCGCCCTGGTCGGCCTCGCGATCCTCATGGTCGCGGCCCTCGGCGCGCTGGCGGCTTGGCGGCTCGTCATCCAGCGGCGAAGGCGGCTTCAGGCCTGAACGTGCTTGCCGTGGATCGCCAGCCCTAGCCGCGCCCCAGCTCCTCCTCCGCCCGCCGCAGCAGCGGCGCCAGCCGATAGGGCACGAGCTCGTTGATCGCGATCGAGGTCTCGGTGCGGTCCACGCCGTCGCAGGCCAGGATGCGCTCGTTGATCTTGAAGAGCTCGTCCGTGTCGGCGCAGACGATCCGCACGAGCAGATCGGTCGGTCCGGTCATCCCGAACGCCTGCACCACCTCCGGGATCTTCGCGAGTTCCGCGCCGATGTGCGCGAGCTTCTGCTGCGTCGCGTAGACAGTAGTGAACGCCGTGAGTGGGCGCCCGATCGCGGCCTCGTTGATGCAGCGGTCGTAGGGCAGCAGCACGCCCGCCACCTCGAGGCTGGTCAGGCGCGCCTGCACCGTGTTGCGGGTCACGCCGAGCCGCTGCGCCAGAGCAACCGTGGTCGCTCGCGGGTCGTCGGTGAGCTCGAGCAGGAGTCGGAGGTCGGTGCGATCCAGGGTGCGCATTCTGTCTCCCAAGGGCCGATTTTCGGTCGGCATCGACCGCGCATTGAGCATAATGCTCAATCCCACGGGAATCGGTTGCGCACTTCGAAAAGGCGAGCGTAGCCTCGGGAGCGGAACATCGTCGTTCTCGTGAGGGGCATCATGAAAGCCGAATTGCTCGAGGCCATTCCCGGGATCACCCCGTACGTGAGTCTGATCGACGCCGACGGGCACCGCGACAGCGCGGGCGCCTTCGCCGAGCTGGTAGCCGATATCGGCCCCGCCGAGTTGCTGGGGCTGTACCGCGACATGGTCATCATCCGCCGCATCGACACCGAGGCGACCGCCCTGCAACGCCAGGGCGAGCTGGGTCTGTGGCCGCCGCTGTTCGGGCAGGAGGCTGCGCAGATCGGCTCCGCTCGGGCGCTCGCCGCCGACGACTTCGTGTTCTCCAGCTACCGCGAGAACGGGGTCGCCTGGGTGCGCGGCGTGCCGCCGACCGACCTGCTGGTGACCTGGCGAGGCGTGGCGCAGTCGGGGTGGGATCCCTTCATCCACCGCATGGCGACCCCGCAGGTCATCATCGGCGCGCAGACCCTGCACGCCACTGGGTACGCCCTGGGGATGCAGCTGAAGCAGAGCGACTCGGTCGCCATCACCTATTTCGGCGACGGGGCCACCAGCGAGGGCGACGTGAGCGAGGCGCTGGTGTTCGCGGCGTCGTACGCGGCTCCCGTGGTGTTCTTCTGCCAGAACAACCACTGGGCGATCTCGGAGCCTGTGCGGGTGCAGAGCCGCACCGCGCTCGTCGATCGGGCGGTCGGATTCGGGATGCCCGGCATCCAGGTCGATGGCAACGACGTGCTGGCCGTCATGGCCGTCACACGCTCGGCGATCGAGCGCGCGCGCCGTGGCGAGGGCCCCACGTTCATCGAGGCCGTCACCTACCGGATGGGCCCGCACACCACGGCCGACGACCCGACCCGGTATCGGCCGCCGGCCGAGCTCGCGGAGTGGGCGGCGAAAGACCCGCTGGCGCGCGTGGCCGCCTATCTGCGCTCAGCTGGCGTTCTGGATGCCGCGGCCGAGGCCGAGATCACGGCCGCCGCCGACGCGGTCGCCACCGAGCTGCGTGCCGGATGCCTCGCAATGCCCGACCTGCCGCCGGGGGCGCTGTTCGATCACGTGTATGCCGAGCCGCATCCCCGGATCGACGAGCAGCGCGCCGCGCAAGAGGCCTACTTGCGGATGTTCTCATGAGCGGCGCGACGGGAACCGCGACCGCGACCGCCTCGACCGCGACCCTGACGCTGGCGTCGGCGATCAACGCGGGCCTGCGCCGCGCGATGGAGGACGACGACCGCGTGGTCGTGATGGGCGAAGACGTCGGCAAGCTCGGCGGCGTGTACCGCGTGACGCAGGGCCTGCAAGAGACCTTCGGCGATCGCCGGGTGATGGACACCCCGCTGGCCGAGTCGGGCATCCTCGGCACCGCGGTCGGACTGGCCTTCGCCGGCTTCCGGCCGGTTTGCGAGATCCAATTCGACGGATTCATCTACCCGGCCTTCGACCAGATCGTCAGCCAGGTGGCGCGCATGCACTCGCGCACGCGCGGTGCGGTGAAGGTACCGCTGACCATCCGGGTCCCGTGGGCCGGGGGCATCGGCGCGGCCGAGCACCACTCCGATTCGCCCGAGGCCCTGTTCACCCACACCTCGGGACTGCGCGTGGTCAGCGTGAGTGATCCGGCGGATGCCTACGCCGTCGTCCGCGAGGCGATCGCCAGCGACGACCCGGTGCTCTACTTCGAGCCGAAGCGCCGCTATCACGTCAAGGGCGAGGTGGAGTTGGATGCCGCTCCCGGCCCGGTGCGCGCCATGGACCGCGCGCGGGTGGTGGCGCCCGGCAACGATGTGACGGTCGTCGCCTATGGCGGGCTCGTGCAGACGGCGCTCGCGGCAGCGACCGCCGCGCAGTCGGAGGGCATCTCGATCGAGGTGATCGACCTGCGCTCGCTGTCGCCGATCGACTTCGACACGGTGGTGACCTCGGTGGAGCGCACCGGGCGGCTGGTCGTGGTGCACGAGGCGTCGCAGACCGGGGGACTCGGCGCCGAGCTGTGCACGGCCGTCACCGAGCGCTGCTTCTACAGCCTCGAGCACGCGCCGGTGCGGGTGACGGGTTTCGACATCCCGTTCCCACCGGCGAAGCTCGAGAAGTTCCACCTGCCCGACATGGACCGGATCCTCGACGGGGTGGACCGCGCGCTCGACCGCCCAAACTCGCTGCAGGATCGGGGCTGGTGACGATGGCGCAGCGCGAGTTCAAGCTGCCCGACCTCGGCGAGGGTCTGACCGAGTCGGAGATCGTGGCGTGGAAGGTCGCGCCCGGCGACCGCATCGAGCTCAACCAGGTGATCGCGGAGGTGGAGACCGCGAAGGCGGTCGTCGACCTGCCGTCGCCGTTCGCGGGAATCGTCGCGCGGTTGATGGTGGATGCCGGTGTCACGGTGTCGGTCGGCGAGCCGATCATCAGCGTCGAGGTTTCGGGGGATGCGGCTCCGGAGGCGGCCGACGCCGCGCCGCCGAATCTCGTCGGGTACGGAGCCGCGACCGAGTCGGCGTCGGCGCGGAAGCCGCGTCGCTTCGCGGACGCTCCCGTTGTGTCGCCCGTTCTGTCGCAGCCGGCGACGGTGGCATCGACCGCTGCCGCCCCGCCGCGCACCCGTGGTCGCGCAGCGCCGCCCGTACGCCTGCTCGCTCGGCAGCTGGGCATCCCGCTCGACAGTGTCGAAGGCACCGGCGATCGCGGACTCATCACTCGCGCCGACCTGGAGCGGGTCGCCGGCCCAGGCGCAGCGGGCTCAGCCCCGCGGGCGTCGGATGACGAGTCGACGCTGATCCCGGTCACCGGCGTGCGCAAGCTCACAGCTCAGGCGATGGTGGCCAGCGCCTTCACGGCGCCGCACGTCACCGTCTTCCTGCAGGCCGACGTGACCCCCACGATCGAGCTGCTGGAGCGGTTGCGGGGCGAGCCGAGGTTCCGCGGGGCGCGGCTGACCTTCCTCACCGCCGTCGCCCGGGCCGTCTGCCTCGCGCTCGCCGCCGATCCGACGGTGAACTCCCGCTGGGAGGAGGGCGGCATCCGCCAGTTCCGTCACGTGAACCTGGGCATCGCGGCCGCGACGCCGCGCGGGCTGCTCGTGCCGGTGATCCCCGCGGCCGACACGCTCGGCTTCCGCGAGCTCGACGACGCGATCGGCGAGCTGGTGCAGACCGCGCGCGCCGGGACCACGACTCCGGCCGCCATGACCGGCGGCACCTTCACGATCACCAACGTCGGCGTCTTCGGCGTCGAGGGCGGCACGCCGATCCTCGCGGACGGCCAGGCCGGCATCCTCGCGGTGGGAGCGGTCGCCCGCCGGCCGTGGGAGTTCAACGACGAGATCGCGCTGCGCAGCGTCGTGACCCTGAGCCTGTCGTTCGACCACCGTGTCGTCGACGGCGCCGAAGGCTCGCGATTGCTGGCGGCGATCGCCGGGTTGCTGTCGGATCCGGCGCGCGCGTTCGCGTCGTAAACGGTCAGGCCGCGACCGGGCTCGGTAGGGTGAGCGATCAACAGGCCTGACCAAGGGAGTGCGATGCGGGGCGGACGGCTTCGTCGTGCGGTGATGGTGGCCGGCGTGCTCGCCGCATCCGCCGGTGCGCTTGCGCTCGGCGCGATGCCGGCTGTCGCGACTCCCGGGCTGATCGCTCTCTCCTGCCCGGGCGCGTGGGGCGGCGACTGCGGCCCGTCCGGCGTCGCCTTCGCCCCGGATGGCTCGACCGCGTACGTCGCGAACCAGAACGCAGACAGCGTGTCGGTCATCGATGTCGCGACCGGCACCCAGACAGCCCTGATCACGCTGCCCCTGATCACGGCGCAGCCGCACGTCGGTCCCTACGGCCTCGCCGTGAACGCCACGGGCACGCGAGTCTACGTCGCCGACAACTATGGAAACGAGTTGTCGGTGATCGACGCCTCCACCAACACGGTGCTCACCACCGTGCCGCTGACGGCCTCTCCCTCTGAGGTGCAGCTGAGCGCCGACGGCTCGATCCTCTACGTCACCGAGACGGATGGTGACGTGCACCTGTTCGACACCGCGACGAACACCCCCGACGCCATCACTCCGACCATCACAATCGGTGCCAATCCCTTCGGGCTCGCTCTCAGCCCCGATGGCTCGACGCTGCTCGTCGGCTATGCCGGTGGCGTGCGGATCGTGGATACCGCCACCGAGACGGCGGGGGCGACCGTCGCCGTCGGTGCCGGCCCCGCGTTCCTCGCGTTCGCTCCCGACGGAACCCACGCCTATGTGGCGAACCAGACATTCGGGACCGTCTCGGTGATCGACGTCTCGACGGTGACCGCGACCTCCACGCTGACCATTCCGGGGGCGGTCGGCGTCGCCATCACCCCGGACGGAACCGGATACGTCTCCGACTTGAACGACAATCGCATCTACATCTTCGACACCGCGACGAACCAACTTGTCGGAGCCTTCATCCCGGGCGGCAGCCATCCCCACGCCATCGCGGTCAGCCCGGATGGCACCTTGGTCTACATCGTGAACCAGGGCGGAGACGACACGGTGACCGTGCTCGACGCGACGGCGCAGCCGCACATCACCTCGGGTACGCCCCCGAGCCCGCAGGTCGGGATGCCGTACTCCTTCACCATCACCGCGCGAGCCCGCCCCGCGGCGACCTTCACCATCACGGCAGGCGCGCTGCCGGCCGGGCTAGTGCTGAACTCGGCCACCGGCGCCATCACCGGCACACCGACCACCGTAGGAGCCAGCACCTTCACGGTCACCGCCAGCAACGGAGTCGGCACCGACGACACGGCGTCGTACACGCTCACGACCGCGGCGGCGCTCGCCGCGACGGGGATCGACGCGGCGCCCACTGTGGGCGCGGGCATCGGTCTGCTGCTGCTTGGCTCGCTCGTGCTCACGACCCGCCGGCGCGTCCGCCTGGACGAATGACTCCCCATCGCGTCTTCCAGGTGGGGCTGATGAGCGCCCTCCTGGCGGGGGTGTACGACGGCCCGACCCGGTTGCGTGAGGTGCTGCGTCACGGTGACCTGGGCTTGGGCACGTTCAACGGCCTCGACGGCGAGATGATCCTGATCGACGGGGTCTGCTTCCGGATGCGATCCGACGGATCGATCGACCGGCCCTCCCTCGACGAGCGCACGCCCTTCGCGATCGTCACCCGCTTCACGGCGTCGGCGTCGGCGGAGATCGATCAGCCGATGGACCGCGCCGCGGTGATCGCCCTGACGCAGACACTGGTGCCCTCCGAGAACTACCTCTACGCGGTACGGGTGGTGGGGTCGTTCGAGTCCGTCGTGACCCGGACCGTGCAACGGCAGACCCCGCCGTACCGCCCGATGCAGGAGGCTGTGCGCGATCAGAGTGTGCTGGAGTTCCGCTCGCTCGGGGGCACCATCGCCGGATTCCGCACCCCGCTCTATGAGCGCGGTATCGGGGTGCCCGGCGGTCATGTCCACTTCATCGACGATGAGCGCCGGCAAGGCGGGCACGTGCTCGACTTCCGGATGCTGTCCGGAACCGTCGAGGTGTGCGTCGCGACGGAGCTCGATCTGAGGCTGCCGCTCGATGATGCGTTCCGCGATGCCGACCTGGAACCGCAGGACCTCGGCGAGCAGTTGACGGCCACGGAGGGGCCGACGAACTGACCACTGGCCCGGTGGGTGTGCGAGTCGACACCCCTTGACGAGCGCGATACTCTCGAAGGCTTCGTCAACTTCTGGGGGTGCGCATGCTCGTCACGCTTAGCTACGCCGCGCCCTCCGACGCGGAGGATCACGACTCCACCGCGCTGGGATTCCTGCTCTACAAGCATCCGGCGAAGCTGCAGTCCTTCGACGTCACGGTGGGCAAGGCGCACGTCTTCTATCCCGAGTCGACATCCGAACGCACGACCGCCGCGGTCTTGCTTGAGCTCGACCCGGTCGAGCTCGCCAGGAGCAAGCGGTTCACGGGTGACGCTTTCGCACTGGCGCACTACGTGAACGACCGGCCGTATGCGTCGAGCAGCATGATGGCTGTCGCGATCGGCAAGGTGTTCCGTACCGCGATGACGGGACGCAGCGACACCTTTCCAGCGCTTGCCGAGGCGGCGCTTCCTCTGACTATCACGGTGGCGGCAGTGCCCGCGCGCGGCGGGTCGGACCTGGTGCGCGACCTGTTCGAGCCGCTCGGCTGGACCGTCAACGCCGTCCCGATCGCTCTCGATCCCGAGCGCCCCGACTGGGGAGCCTCCCGGTTCGTGGATCTTCGGCTCGAGGGAGACGTCCGGCTCGCCGACGCTCTCCACCACCTGTACGTCCTGCTTCCTGTTCTGGATGACGCGAAGCATTACTGGGTGAGCGACGACGAGGTGGGCAAGCTGGTGCGCGCTGGCGAGGGCTGGTTGGCCGAGCATCCCCAGCGCCAGTTGATCACCAGCCGGTACCTCCGCCACGAGAAGCGGATCATCGCCGATGCGGCGGCGCGTCTCGCCAGCCCGGAAGCTGACGGCACGATCGACGACGATGACGTGCCGGTCGCACCCCGTCTGGTCGATCGGCGGGCCGACGCCGTGATGCAGGCCCTTCACGACGTGCGTGCGCACAGCGTGGCGGACCTCGGCTGCGGGGAGGGTGCTTTGCTCACCCGTCTGCTCGCCGACCGAACCTTCACCGAGATCGTCGGCACCGATGTGTCGGCCCGTTCGCTGGCGACCGCCGAACGTCGGCTCGATCTACGTCGTGCTCCTGACCGCGTGCGTGATCGGATCCGACTCCTGCAATCGAGCGTGACCTATGAGGACGACCGGATCGCCGGCATGGATGCGGCGGTCCTCATGGAGGTCATCGAGCACATCGACCTCGAGCGACTCGCCGCGGCGGAGCACGCCGTCTGGGGATCCGCCCGACCGGGCGCGGTCGTCGTGACGACCCCGAACGCCGACTACAACGCGCTGTTCCCCACCCTTCCGGCTGGGCATGTCCGGCATGCTGATCACCGCTTCGAGTTCACGCGCGCCGAGTTCGAGGAATGGGCGACCCGCGTTGCCGCCACTCACGGGTACTCGGTCACGTTCCGCCGCGTTGGAGAGATGGACCCCAGTCTGGGTTCCCCGACGCAACTCGCCCTCTTCGTTCGGGAGGCGCGATGAAACTCGCGGTGCCGGCATCCAGCCTGATTCTGCTCGTCGGCGTGAGCGGGTCGGGCAAGTCGACTTTCGCGGCCACCCACTTCGGGCCGTACGAGACCCTGTCGAGTGATACGTTCCGCGGTTTGGTGGCGGATGACGAGAACGACCAGAGCGCGACGGCCGACGCCTTCGACGCCCTGCGCTACGTTGCATCGAAGCGCCTCGAGCAGAACCGTCTCACCGTGATTGACGCGACCAATGTGCAGCCCGCCGCGCGGAAGTCTTTCGTGGATCTGGCGCGATCGCACGACATGCTGCCCGTCGCGATCGTGCTCGACGTCTCAGACGAGGTCGCGATTGCGCGGAACAAGGGTCGTCCGGGGCGCAACTTCGGAGCGGCGGTGGTCAAGCGGCAGTACGACCAATTGCGTCGATCGCTCAGGGGGCTGGGGCGAGAAGGTTTCCGGCGCATCCACATTCTCGACTCCGAGGACGCGATCGCCGAGGCAGAGATCGTCAGGGAACCCCTCCTGACCGACCGCCGTGACGAGCACGGACCCTTCGACGCGATCGGCGATGTGCACGGATGTCGCTCGGAGTTGGAATCCCTCCTCGCGAAACTCGGCTACGCGATCGAGAGAGACGGCGCCGGGAGGCCCGTCGACGCGGTCCACCCCGATGGGCGTCGGGCGATCTTCCTCGGCGACCTGGTGGATCGCGGGCCGGACGTGCCCGGCGTGCTGCGCCTCGCGATGGGAATGGTGCGCAATGGCCACGCGCTCGCGGTGCCGGGCAACCACGAGGAGAAGCTCGTCCGGGCTCTGGACGGCAAGAAGCCCAACCTGAGCCACGGGCTCGCCGAAACCCTTGCACAGCTGGCGGAGGAGTCCGATGAGTTCCGTGCCGACGTCCTGAGCTTCTGCCGAGAGCTGGTGTCCCATCTCGTCCTCGATGACGGCAAGCTGGTCGTCGCCCATGCCGGTCTCATCGAGAAGTACCAGGGACGAGCCTCGGGGCGCGTTCGCGCCTTCGCCTTGTACGGGGACACCACCGGCGAGTCGGACGAGTACGGGCTCCCGGTCCGCCTGCCCTGGGCGGATGACTACCGGGGCAAGGCTGTGGTCCTCTACGGACACACGCCGACTCCCGAGGTGACGTGGGTGAACAACACCGCATGCCTCGACACCGGTGTCGTGTTCGGGGGCGCGTTGTCGGCGATGCGGTATCCGGAACGCGAGGTCGTATCCGTTCCGGCCGAGAAGGTCTGGTACGAACCCGTGCGACCCCTGATCTCTACGCCGGCCGCTGCCGAGACCCGAGATCCCGGCGTCCTGAAGATTGACGACGTCATCGGCAAGCACATCATCGAGACCTCCACTCACGGGCGGATCGGCGTGCGAGAGGAGCACGCTGCGGGTGCGCTCGAGGTCATGGCTCGCTGGGCGATCGATCCGCGGCACCTGCTGTACCTGCCGCCGACCATGAGCCCGCCGACAACGTCCAAGCGCGAGGGAGTGCTCGAACATCCCGACGAGGCCTTCGCCGCCTATCTCGCCGATGGAGTGAGCGAGGTCGTGGTTCAGGAGAAGCACATGGGATCGCGCGCGGTGGTGCTGCTCGCGAGAGACCCAGCCCGGTTCGACGCGCCCGCTGGATGGCGAGGTGTCGTGCACACCCGCACGGGACGGCCGTTCTTCGAGCGCGAGCTGTCCGAGCAGTTCCTGGCGGAACTGGGTGCCGCGGCGGAATGCGCCGGCCTGTTCGATGAACTGGAGACGAGCTGGCTGCTGCTTGATACCGAGATGCTGCCCTGGTCCCTCAAGGCCGACGATCTGATTCGCGACCTCTACGCCGCGACCGGTGCCGCCGCGACCGACGCGCTGCCGCGCGCCGTCTCTGCGCTTGAGGCGGCCGCCGCCTCCGGAGTCGACGTCGGCGATCTTCTGGCCCGCACGCGAGAGCGGTCGGAGGACGCGATCGCGTACCGCGAGGCGTACCGGCGCTACGCGGCTCCGGCGTCCGGTCTGGACGGGGTCCAGGTGGCACCGTTCCAACTGTTGGCGAGCGAGGGTCGCAATCACGCGCCGGCACCGCACGGGTGGCATCTCGAGCGGATCGACCGACTTGTCGATGCCGAGCCGGTGCGGGTGAGGCGCACCGAGCGGCGGTTCGTCGACCTCTCGGATCCGGGCTCGGTGAAAGCCGCCGTCGAGTGGTGGGACGAGCTGACGGGGGCCGGGGGCGAGGGTGTTGTCGTGAAACCAGCGGCAGGTCTCGTGCGGACCGCCAAGGGTCTCGCGTTGCCCGGAATCAAGGTGCGTGGCCGCGAGTACCTGCGGATCATCTACGGGCCCGACTACACAATGCCGGTGAACCTCGAACGGCTTCGCGACCGAGGCGTGAACCACAAGCGCTCGATGGCACTGCGCGAGTACGCCCTCGGACTTGAGGCGCTGGATCGTGTGGTGAGCGGCGAACCGCTCTGGCGCGTCCACCAGGCGGTGTTCGCCGTGCTGGCGATGGAGTCGGAGCCAGTGGACCCTCGGCTCTGACCTGCTCGACGTACGCTCTAGTGGTGAGACGTCGTCGAGCAACGCAGGGTGCGGTGGGCCTCGTTGTCGCGATTCTTCTGGTCGGGTGTTCGGCTGTGTTCGCGCCGCGGGTCGAGAAGTCGGATCTCGTCGGCACCTGGAAAGACAGCACCGGCCACGCCTCGATCGAACTCGACGCTGACGGGTCGGCGTCGCTGAATGGCATTCCCCGCGGCGCCGTGATGGGAGACCGCGACAAGGTCTACGGCCAACCGGTGGAACTCAGCGGCGCATGGGCGTATCCGAGTTCGGGCGAGCTCCCGGCTCGGACGACCAACGGTGGGGAGAAGGACCGGTATTTCCTTATCACCGGTAATTCGTCCTGGCCGATATCGCCCCTGAGGGTCGACGTTGCGCGGGAGGGCGGCCAGTTCGTACTGCGCTGGGAGCTGGGCGATCCGGACTCGGATGTTTGGTACGTCTTGACGAAGTAGCCCTCAGAGATTGTCGTCAGTGGTGACCGGCGACAGCAATGACCAGGCGGCCGCAAGGTCGATTCCGGCGCCCGCCATGAGTATGCCGGCGACGTGCACTCCCGTCACGTTGTGGTGGCTCCGACGGGCGTCGATCCCGTGACCTCACGATTTTCAGTCGTGCGCTCTACCAACTGAGCTACAGAGCCGTGTGGCTTACGAAAGCGGCTCCCTCCGAGGAAGG